>Ga0066709_100003256_pt1 | contig 12348 bp, 12 predicted proteins | sample GraSoiAngelo_158_FD_79665 | JGI IMG/M metagenome (GOLD analysis project Ga0066709, IMG submission 79665) | Grasslands soil microbial communities from the Angelo Coastal Reserve, California, USA - 14_1009_16_30cm | ecosystem: Environmental > Terrestrial > Soil > Grasslands | place: USA... | reverse complement strand
GTCTATTCTAAGTTCGGCGGAAATATTTGATTCGATCCAAATAACTCTATTGCCGCCACTGATATCAATGCTTTTTACAACGCCGATTGTCTCGACTATTCCTGTAAACATGGCACAAATCTCTTCAAAGAGGGCGGTTCAGACAAATTCCGGAGTTGCGGGCCCCAAATTGCCGCGTAGCTTGGATTTTATGTCTATTCCTGTTATCTTTGCCTCCCGATAAAAATCGGGATTAAAAAATACCTAAGGAGGTATAAAAAATTATGCTAATAATCGACTCTAAAGATTGTGAAAACATAGATAAGGCCCTCAAAAAGTATAAAAAGAAATTTGAGAAGTCAAAAATTCTTCTGCAGCTGCGTGAAAGGCAGAGTTTCACAAAGCCTTCTGTAAGGCGTCGCAACCAAGTACTGAAGGCGGTCTACAGGCAAAAAATTGCCAGCGGAAAGATTGAAAGTTAATCTGGTTGTTTTAATTTATTGGATAGCTGCAAAGTTTATAGCTTTGCAGCTATCTTTCTTTGTGCCAGTCTTGTCTGTCTGCAGGTAGGGCTGTGAAATAATATGCCTGAGCTAACACAAACCGTGATTCAATTCTTTGTTGACTATCTGAAATTTGAAAAAAGGTATTCACCGCACACTATTCGCTCTTACCAGGATGACCTGATTCAATTTTTTGATTACCTGGAACTGGAATTTGGAAGGATCCTTGTATCTGAAATTACCCACAACCACATACGGAGCTGGCTTGCCAGTATGAAGGAAAATAGTATTAGCTCTAAAACGATAAAAAGAAAAATATCGTCTTTAAAATCGTTCTTTAAACACCTCGTAAAAAAAGGACGATTGGAAGAGACGCCGATGACTAAAGTAATATCTCCGAAAATTGGAAAACGACTCCCCGATTTCATCAAACCTGAGGACGCGGGCAAATTATTGGATTTATTAAAAAATTCTGAGGACTGGAGAAGTCTGAACACTAAAATGCTGATCACCATTTTTTATAGCACCGGTATGCGATTGAGTGAACTGGTAAATCTTAAAGAGGACCAAATTGATTTTCGTAAAAGACAGATAAAGGTGTTGGGCAAAGGGAACAAGGAAAGAATCATACCTGCCAGTGATGAGGTGATGAATTCGATGAAAGATTACATAGAACAAAAAAGGAAAAATTTTCAGGATTCAGATCACGTATTTCTCGTGACTGAGAAGGGGAAAAAAATGTATTCGAAATATCCGTACCTAATCGTCAGGTCCTTCTTAGCACAAGAGATTGGAACAATTCATAAAAAAAGCCCTCATGTTCTCAGGCACAGTTTCGCAACACATTTGTCCAACAATGGGGCTGATCTCAATGCGATAAAAGATCTGCTGGGACACAGCAGCCTAGCTGCCACGCAGGTATATACGCATAATACTATTGAAAAACTAAAAGATGCGTATAAAAAGGCCCACCCAAAGGCATAATTTTTTTACTTAATAACTATAAATATTTTAGGGTAATTTTTTGGAAAAAAAATCGTTTCGTGGTAACTTCATAGGAGACCAAAGTATATACCTTGTGAAAAAAAAATTACCCGTTAATAAAGTTCTTTATTTATTGTTTCACTGTAAAAATGCGATTAACTATGAACGTTAACATTCAAACAGTACGCTTTGATGCGGACAGTAAGCTGATGAATCACATTAATCAAAAAATGGAAAAGTTGAATACTTTCCACGACCGCATCATCAAGGTAGATGTGTTTCTGAAACTGGACAATGTGGTGCACAAGATAAAAGATAAGATCGCAGAAATCAGAATACAGGTGCCCAGGCATCAACTGTTTGTAAAATCAACCAGCAAATCATTCGAAGAATCTTTTGACAATGCTTTTGACTCAATAGTAAACCAAATAAAACGAAAAAAACAAAAACAAGCTGCTTAGAGTTCTAATACATTTTAAGACCTCAATGGAGGTCTTTTCTTTTGATTTTCAGTTTTAAAAAGCCTCCAAAATATTTTTCAATTGCCAAATTCCTTTACCTTTGCCTTCCCAAAATTTGGGGGTAGTTCTTTATTGTCTCATCCGCTGTAGCTGGAGCAATGGCGGACATTTAAGTCTTGGAAAAATGCCACATTAGTACAGCCGGTAAGAGATCCCGATGGAAACTGGAAGGATCGCTAGTTGAAATGCTAAATGTGAGCATGGGTAAAAAATCTGAAATTCATTGCCACTTTAGCTCAGCTGGTAGAGCAACTGATTTGTAATCAGTAGGTCGTTGGTTCGATTCCGACAAGTGGCTCAAAGCCAGTTTAGGCATCGACAGTAGAGCATCCCGATGTGAAATCGGGAAGGTCGTTGGTTCGATTCCGAGAAGTGGCTCGGGGCAAAATTCCAGAATACAAATTCCAAATCTCAGTCGGAACTTTCTTTTGGAATTTGAGATTTAGAATTTGGAAATTTTGTCGATTGGGCAAGTAGCCAAGTGGCCAACGGCAGCAGACTGTAAATCTGCCCTCTTCGGAGTTCGGTGGTTCGAATCCATCCTTGCCCACAGATCTTTGAATTAATAATTATGAATTATTAATTATTTGCGGAAGTAGCTCAGTTGGTAGAGCGACAGCCTTCCAAGCTGTAGGTCGCGGGTTCGAACCTCGTCTTCCGCTCTAACTGAGTCAAAAAAGTCAAATAAGTCAGAAAATTCAGATTATGACCCTATGACTTATATGACCCACTGACTTCAATGACTCAAGAAGCCGTTGTAGCTCAGTGGTAGAGCACTTCCTTGGTAAGGAAGAGGTCGTGAGTTCAATTCTCATCAACGGCTCAAGACCATTTGAGTAAGTGCTGAAGAAAAGAACGCAGAAGAGCGTTCCGAAGAAACCCCTTCCGGGCGACGTAATCCCGCACGTGTGGGGCTGCTGGTAACATAAATTTAAATTTGTAAAAACAACCTAAAACGGATAACAATGGCAACGAAAGAGACCTTTAAAAGGAACAAACCACATCTTAATGTTGGTACGATTGGTCATATTGACCATGGCAAAACTACCTTGACTGCTGCTATTACTACTATACTTTCAAAAAGAGGTTTGGCAGAAGCCAAAAAATATGACGAGATTGACGCCGCACCTGAGGAAAAAGAACGCGGTATTACCATTAATACAGCTCACGTTGAATACCAGACAGCCAATCGTCACTACGCACACGTTGACTGCCCTGGCCATGCAGACTATGTGAAGAATATGATCACGGGTGCTGCCCAAATGGACGGTGCTATATTGGTTGTTGCGGCAACGGATGGTCCGATGCCTCAGACAAAGGAGCACATTCTTTTGGCACGCCAGGTAGGTGTACCTCGCATGGTGGTTTTCATGAACAAAGTTGACCTCGTTGACGATCCGGAGTTGCTGGAACTGGTCGAAATGGAAATTCGCGACCTGCTCAACTTTTATGGTTTTGATGGCGACAATACGCCAATCATCAAAGGCTCTGCTACAGGCGCCCTGGCTGGTGAAGAAAAATGGGTGAAGGCTGTCGATGAATTAATGGAAGCCGTAGACAGCTATATTCCATTACCTCCTCGCCCAATTGATCAGCCATTCCTGATGTCCGTTGAAGACGTGTTCTCAATTACCGGTCGTGGCACAGTGGCTACTGGCCGTATTGAAAGAGGAAAAATTAAAACTGGCGAGTCAGTAGAAATTGTTGGCCTTATACCGCAACCATTAAGCTCGGTCGTAACCGGTGTTGAAATGTTCCGGAAGATCCTGGACGAAGGTGAAGCCGGAGATAACGCCGGATTGTTGTTGCGCGGTATTGAAAAGAAAGATATCCGTCGTGGCATGGTTATCTGTAAACCTGCTTCAATTACACCGCATACTGAATTCAAGTGCGAGGTGTATGTTCTGAGTAAAGAAGAAGGTGGACGTCACACTCCATTCTTTAATAAATATCGTCCTCAATTTTACTTCCGTACGACAGATGTTACGGGTGAAGTAGAATTACCAAGCGGAACTGAAATGGTAATGCCTGGAGATAATACGGCGTTGACTGTAAAATTGATTCAACCGATCGCCATGGAAAAAGGTCTGAAATTCGCGATCCGTGAGGGAGGACGTACGGTGGGTGCAGGACAAGTGACTGAGATATTGAAATAAGGAAAAGCAGCGAGCTTCGAACTTTTAGCTTCGAATCGCATGGCTTTACCGAGGATTTAATATCTTTGCGACATAAGATACTAAAAGCTGTCCCGACGAGTCGGGATAGCTTTTGGCTTTCTACGGGCATAGTTCAACGGCAGAATAGCGGTCTCCAAAACCGTTGATCTTGGTTCGAATCCAGGTGCCCGTGCAAAAACGTTCTTTTAAATTTTCCAAAAACGGATCCGGGAGTTCCCTGCCAGCAGGCAGGGAACCTCTCTGCCCGTGCAAAGATTTTTTCGTTTTCAAACTAATAACATGAATAAGATCTCAACTTATTTCAGGGAAAGCTATAAGGAGCTGATGGAAAAAGTAAGCTGGCCTACGTGGGCCCAGCTTCAACAGTCGACTATGATCGTGCTGGCTGCGACATTGGTAATCACTGCCATGGTGTGGGCAATGGATTTTGCGACTGGCAATATTTTAAAACAAGTCTATAAATTCTTTTTTTAATAATGGAAGAGGCAACTAATATTCAAAATGCGAACACAGCTAACCAGGAAACAAAGTGGTATGTGCTGCGTGTAGTGAGCGGTAAAGAACGCAAAGTGAAGGAATATCTGGATAAGGAAATTGCACGTGGGGGATGGGGAAATATAGTGAAGCAGGTTTTTTTGCCGGTAGAAAAAGTTTATAAAGTGCAGAATGGTAAAAAGGTGATGCGTGAAAGAAATTATTACCCGGGATACGTAATGATAGAAATTGGTGAGGGCAAATTGAGCGACGATTTGCGGGACACAATCAAGAACACTACGAATGTGATTCATTTCCTGGGAAAAGAAAATCCGATAGCGCTCCGCAAGGCGGAAGTGAATAAGATGCTCGGCAAAATGGATGAAATGGCTGTGGCTGGAGGCGTAAGCATGAGCGAGCCATTTATTGTAGGTGAAACCATCAAAATTATTGAGGGGCCATTCAATGATTTTAACGGAGTGATCGAAGAAGTAAATGATGAAAAGAAAAAATTAAAAGTTACAGTAAAAATATTTGGTCGTTCAACGCCTGTGGAGTTGAATTATATGCAGGTAGAAAAGATCAGTTAATAAAAAAAATATCAAGACCTATCGCCCCGCCAAATGGGGCGATTTTTTTTTACGTTAACACTATCTTAAAGAATTTTCTATTTCGCTTTGTTATGATAAACGGTAACAAAATTTTTCGTGATGCGTCTAACTTCGTAAAGGCTGAAGACCCAAAGTATAAACCATTACCCAGTTCAATCATGAGAACGAAATTTCGTGCACAACTCATCTTTTTCATGTGCATTCTTGCCATCTCGCTTCCCTGTTTTGTTTTTTCTCAAACGCCGCCTCCAAGAACCTTACCCGCAAAAAGGACAATGCTGCCCGTGAAAATTGATGGACTGCTTAAGGATAGCGCATGGAAGGACGCAGCCATGATGACAGATCTCATCGAGTTTCGACCTAAAATTGGCGACAAAGAAAATTACGAAGCAAGAACTGAGGCCTGGCTGATGTATGATGATAATGGTATTTATTTTGGCGGTTACTGTCACGAAAAAACAAAAGACAGTATTGCCAGGGAATTAAAGGGCCGCGATGGCTACGGCGCGAATGATTATGTGGGTATCATTTTCGATACTTATTATGACAAGTTAAATGGTTTTGAATACTTCGTTACTCCTTTGAATGAACAGTGGGATGCAAAGATGTCTCCTCCATCCCTAAATGGGAATTCAGAAGACTTTTCATGGAATGCTGTTTGGAAAAGTGGCGCAGTAATTCATGATGATGGCTGGAGCTTTGAAATGTTCATTCCCTACTCGGCTATTCGATTTGGAAAGAAAGATGTACAGACTTGGGGATTTAATATCACCCGCAGAAGAAGGAAAACAGAAGAACAGTTTACGTGGAATCCCATCAATCCAAACGTGAATGGTTTTCTTACACAAGAAGCTCTATGGACCGATATCTCTCACATTAAGCCGCCGCTTCGTTTACAATTCTCTCCTTATTTCTCTACTTATGTAAATCACTACCCTTTTAATACACCGGGAAAAAATGATTGGACGTCATCAGTAAACGGGGGCATGGATGTAAAATATGGAATTAGCCAGGCGATGACATTAGATATGACGCTCATTCCTGATTTTGGACAGGTGCAAAGCGACAATCAGGTACTGAACCTTAGTCCATTTGAAGTCAAGTTCAATGAAAACAGAAGTTTTTTTACTGAAGGCACGGAGCTCTTTGGAAAAGGAAATCTATTTTATTCAAGACGCGTCGGTGGAACTCCAATCCATTTTGGAGATATTCAGGATACTTCAAGTTCTTTCCCCCATATAAACGGTAATGAACATGTTGTAAAAAACCCAACCGAAACGAAGCTAATTAATGCCACTAAAATTTCAGGACGACTCCAAAGTGGATTGGGCATAGGGTTTTTCAATGCTATTACTTCCGCTCAATATGCCTTAATAGAAGATGATCAAAAAAACAGTAGAAAAATCCAAACGAGCCCGCTCACGAATTATAGCATCATTGTACTTGATCAGTCATTGAAACATAATTCAAGCATAAGTTTTGTCAATACCGACGTATTAAGAAGCGGTAGTGATTATGATGCGAACGTGTCAGCAGTATTATTCGATCTCAATGACAAATCGAATACGTGGAATGTTGGCGGGAAGCTTTACAACAGCAATTTAATTGGATATTTACCCGGCGGCAAGACACAGACGGGTTACAGCCATGTTGTTTATTTCGGAAAGACCAGTGGTAATTTCAATTTCAATTTTGAAGAAGACTTGACTAACGATAAGTACAGCAGCAACGACCTCGGCTACTTTACCAATAACAATTTCTTTGATCATTATTTCTGGGCGGGTTACCATTGGCTCAAGCAAACTACCTGGTACAACAACCTTGGTATTAACTTTAATAACTATTACAGTTTACTATACAAAGAATTTAATGACCAAAAATTGCCAACGAAATTCCAGGTCTATAGAACCAATATCAATGCAAATGCACAGTTAAGAAACCTCTGGTTTGTAGGTATGTTCGTCGGCTATGTTTCAAAAGGAAATGATTTTTATGAGCCTCACGAGCAAGGATGGTCATTTCGGTCACCGCAGAGAATCCAATTTAACCCATGGTTTGGAACGAGCAGCTCAAAAAAATACTATGTGAATTTTAATTATTTCTTTGGGCAGAGGAGTTTGTTCAACAGCCCTAATCATGAGTTCGATTTGTCACATCAGTATCGATTCAGCAGTAAATTTTCCATAGGCCACGACTTGGTTTTCAATCCTGCGAGAAATGATGCGGGATTTTACAGCAAGTATTACCAGGAGGATGCAAATGGAAACGTGGTACTGGTCAACGGAAAACCAGTGTTGCAGGATATTATTTTTTCACGCCGGGACCGACAAACAATTTCGAACATACTGACCCTGAAATATAGTTTTAATAACAGGTCAGGAATAACTTTCAGAGCCAGGCATTACTGGAGCCAGGTGAAGCAAAAACAATTATATGACCTGCAAAAGGACGGAACGCTACAGCCTACCATTCACGCTGATGTTGCGATGGAGCATCAGAATTATAACATTTTTAATATTGATGCGACCTATACGCTCGAATTCGCGCCCGGCAGCTTTATTAACATAGTCTGGAAAAATCAAGCTAATACCTTCGACGACGATATTCGGTACAAATATTTCCGAAACTTCAACAATACGATCGCGTCTGACCAGAATAACAATCTCTCTGTTAAAGTGATCTATTTCTTAGACTACCTGAACTTCAAAAAAAAGAAAATGCCCCGGTGACTGCAGAACTTTGTGCCTTGTACCACTAGCTGCAGTTCCCTCAACTGAGAGAAATATTTGTCCAAACGTTTTTTACATTCGATACTGCACCTTATCTTTGCGGCCCCAATAAGCTCTTTCTTTTCCCGCCAAACTTGTAACGGCGGGAGAATGGAAATCGCGACATTTCCAATCGGGACATTGGATGAGTTTGGGAGACTAAGTACTCCGGTTATCGGAATAAAAGTCGTTTGAACCAATAAATCGAACACAATGGCAAAAAAAGAAATCACTGGCTTTGTAAAGCTTCAGTGCAAGGGTGGCCAGGCTAATCCTGCACCTCCGATCGGTCCTGCATTAGGTTCCAAGGGCATTAACATCATGGAATTCTGCAAGCAGTTTAACGCACGAACGCAGGATAGAATGGGTAAAGTACTTCCCGTTATCATTACAGTTTATTCAGACAAGAGTTTTGATTTTGTAATTAAGACTCCCCCTGCTGCCGTTCAATTGATGGAAGCCGCAAAACTCCAAAAAGGTTCCAAAGAGAGTAATCGTACCAAAGTTGGTAAAGTGAACTGGTCCCAGGTAGAGGCAATCGCAAAAGATAAAATGCCTGACCTGAATTGCTTTACTATTGAAAGCGCCATGAAAATGGTTGCCGGTACTGCTCGCAGCATGGGCTTAACCGTTGAGGGTAACGCTCCATGGGAAAATTAATCCTTTACAATTTTAAATCGATCGATCATGGCGTTCATCAGTAAAAAAAGAAAGACTGCCGAAAGCAAGCTTGAAAAAAATAAAGCCTATTCTCTTAAGGAAGCTTCCTCATTAGTAAAGCAGGTAAACACGACGAAATTTGACGCGTCCGTTGACCTACATATACGCCTGGGAGTAGATCCGAAAAAAGCCGATCAGGCGATCCGTGGCACAGTTACACTGCCGCACGGAACAGGTAAGACAAAAAAAGTACTGGTGCTTTGCACCCCGGACAAGGAGGCTGACGCTAAATCGGCAGGTGCAGAATTCGTTGGCCTGGATGAATTCATTCAAAAAATAGAGGGGGGCTGGGTCGATGTTGATGTCATCATCGCTACTCCATCCGTGATGCCAAAAATCGGCAAATTGGGTAAAATACTTGGTCCCCGGAACCTGATGCCAAACCCAAAGACAGGTACTGTTACCAACGATGTCGCTGCGGCAGTGAACGAGGTAAAAGGAGGCAAAATCGCATTTAAAGTTGACAAGGCAGGAATTATACATGCATCAATTGGCCGGGTGAGTTTCACTCCGGACAAAATTGCAGAGAACAGCCAGGAATTGCTCAATGCAATCATTAAGGCTCGTCCTTCATCTGCCAAGGGAGCTTATCTGAGGGGGATCAGCATGGCCAGCAGCATGAGCCCCGGTATCTCGATCGACACTAAAGCGTTTGTTCATTAATCCTTCCACAAGCTCAGGATAACACCTGAACCGAAGGATAACAAATACAAAGATTATGACCAAGGATCAAAAAAATGAAGTGATTGAATTACTGAAAGACAAATTCTCTCAGTATAATAACTTCTATGTTACCGATACAGAATCACTGACTGTGGAGCAGGTTGGAAAGTTGCGACGTGCGTGCTTTAACAAGAGGGTTGAAATGAAGGTGGCGAAAAATACCCTGATAAGAAAGGCTTTGGAGTCATTGGACTCGCAGCGATATACCGGTGTGTATGATGCGCTGCACAACGTAACTGCTTTGATGTTTTGCGAGAATCCAAAGGAGCCGGCACTCATCATCACTTCTTTTCGCAAGGAGACAAATATTGACAAGCCTGTGTTGAAGGCAGCATTTATTGATGGTGACGTATTTTCCGGTGATAACCAACTAAAAGCTCTTGCAACTCTGCGAAGCAAGCAAGATCTTATCGGTGAAATTATCGGATTGTTGCAATCACCTGCTAAAAATGTGATCTCGTCACTAAATGCAGGCGGTAAATTGGCAAGCCTCATAAAGGCATTGGAAGAAAAAGCTCAAGCTTGATTTCAGAGTTCGGATTTCAGATTATAGATTTTAATGAATCGAAAAATCTTTCGGGATTCGAACGTGGGAATAAATCCGAAATCGTAAATCTTAAATCGTAAATCCTAAGTTCCCGGGTAGAAGTGGGAACACAACATAAACCTCCGCCGGAGTAAAAAACTAAGAAGGCGGTTATTAAAAATGTAAAACAATGGCAGATCTAAAATCATTTGCTGAACAGCTGGTAAGCCTGTCAGTGAAAGAAGTAAACGAATTAGCGAAAATCTTAAAAGAAGAATATGGTATTGAGCCGGCGGCTGCTGCTATAGCCGTGGCCGGTCCTGCTGCCGGAGGTGGTGCTGGCGCCCCTGCTGCTGAAGAAAAAACTTCTTTTAATGTATTATTGAAAGCTGCTGGCGCAAATAAACTAAACGTGGTTAAAGTGGTAAAAGATTTAACCGGTTTAGGCTTAAAAGAAGCAAAAGAACTGGTTGATGGTGCTCCGAAGAACGTAAAAGAAGGAGTGGCCAAAGGTGAGGCAGACGAAGTTGCCAACAAGCTCAAAGAAGCTGGCGCTGACGTTGAAGTTCAGTAATAAAACTTGATCGTTGAAAGAGGCCCTGGTAGGGCCTTTTTTTATTATGTCACCTTCTCGTTGTAATTTGGTTAATAACCGATTAATCTTGAATAGTGTTAAAGACCTTAGTATATTTGATCACTAATTTAAAACTATGATACAAGCTAATTTATTAGGTGTGCTGGGTACGCAGGAGATTATCATTATTCTCGTAATTGTTTTATTGTTATTTGGTGGTCGCAAAATTCCCGAGCTAATGAGAGGTTTAGGACGTGGAGTTCGTGAATTCAACGATGCGAAAAATAATGTGAGAAAAGAAATTGAAGATAATGTGAACAGCGTGAATGAAACAAAGACTCCTTCCTGATCCAACAATAGCAACTCCTCTCTTATTTTTTATTCATCAATAAAAGCGCCTGCTTTTGTTTGAGTTTTTTTCCATTGGGCAATTTCATGTGCAATTGCGTGACGGCATTGTGACTTGCCGGCAAGCAGTTGAACACTTTCTTAGACAAATTGATTCCACAAAACATCTGAATGCCTTTGTTGAAGTGTATGCTGATGAAGCTTTAAGGAAGGCTGACCAGCTTGATATGAAACGGAATGCCGGCAAGCCGATGGGTTCATTGCACGGTGTGGTAATCGCTCTAAAAGATATTATTGCTTACAAGGAGCATCGTCTCACTGCTTCTTCTAAAATTCTAAATGGATTTACTTCCATCTATTCCGCCACCGCTACAGAAAAATTGTTACGAGAGGAAGCTATCATAATTGGAAGCTGTAATTGCGATGAATTTGCCATGGGGTCAACCAACGAAAATTCCGCTTATGGAAAAGTCTTGAATGCACTGGATGAAACACGGATTCCCGGTGGTTCCTCGGGTGGTTCTGCTGTGGCAGTGCAGGCAGGTCTTTGCATGGTTTCTTTGGGCAGTGACACGGGCGGATCCGTGCGTCAGCCTGCAGATTTCTGTGGCATAATTGGATTAAAGCCGACCTATGGCCGCGTATCACGCCACGGCCTGATAGCATACGCTTCCTCATTTGACCAGATCGGAATTTTTGCAAATCGCATTGATGATGTGGCTAAAGTACTTCAAGTGATTTCGGGTCCGGATGCTTATGACGCAACAGTTTCACAAAGTGAAGCCGCCAATTACGCCGGGAAGCTATCCGAAAACCAAAATAAGAAATATCATTTTGCCTATTTTAATGAAGCTCTCGACCACCCGAGTCTTGACAAAGAAATTGCCAGGTCAATCAAGAATACCATAGAGAAACTGAAAGAAAATGATCACGCCGTCGAGGCGGTGCAATTTGACTACCTGGATTACATCGTGCCTGCTTACTATGTGCTAACTACAGCCGAAGCATCGTCAAATCTTTCGAGGTATGATGGAGTGAGATACGGGTACAGAACCAAGCAAACCGTCTCTGATCTCACTGAATTTTATAAATTCAACCGTTCGGAAGGCTTTGGCAAAGAGGTCAAGAGGCGCATCATGCTAGGCACATTTGTTTTGAGTACCGGTTATTATGATGCTTATTTTACAAAAGCTCAGCAGGTAAGACAATTACTTGTAAAGAAGACAAAAGAGATCTTTAAAAATTATGATTTTATTTTAATGCCGACTTCGCCCAGCCCTGCTTTCAAGATCGGCGAAAAGATGAATGATCCTATCGCCATGTATCTCGCCGACATTTTCACTGTTATGGCAAACCTTGTAGGCTGTCCCGCAATTTCTCTTCCCCTCTTCAAACACAGTGCTGGCATGCCTTTTGGCCTCCAGGCAATGACCAGCGAGT
>Ga0066709_100003254_pt1 | contig 12349 bp, 11 predicted proteins | sample GraSoiAngelo_158_FD_79665 | JGI IMG/M metagenome (GOLD analysis project Ga0066709, IMG submission 79665) | Grasslands soil microbial communities from the Angelo Coastal Reserve, California, USA - 14_1009_16_30cm | ecosystem: Environmental > Terrestrial > Soil > Grasslands | place: USA... | reverse complement strand
GACTGGCTCAAGGGCGCCTATGCGGTACAGGGACAGATCCTGCTGGTGCGCGGCGACCCGGTCGGCGCGGTGGAGCCGATGCGCCGCTCGTACGCGCTGGAGCAGCGGCGCGGCCCGAGCGACCCGTCACAGTTCCTCTGGCACGCCGACTTCGTGGAAGCGCTGGCACTGGCCGGGCACCGGGACGAGGCGGCCGAGGTACTGAACGAGATCACCGCGCAGGTCCGCCGGCTGGAGCGCGACGTGGTGCAGTTGGGCCTGGCCCGGGCGGCGGCGTTGTGCACCGCGCTCGGCGGGCATCCCCGCGAGGCGGCCCAGGATCTCACCGACGCGCTGCACATCTGGGCCGACCATCCGTACCCGTTCGAGCTGGCCCGGGCATGGCACGTGCTGGCCGGCATCGAGCGGCGGGCGCACCGCCGGGGTGCCGCGCGGGAGGCGTTGCTGGAGGGGATCGGGCGGTACACCGCGTGCGGGGCGGCACCGTGGCGCGCGGCGGCCGAGGCGGAGCTGGCCCGGCTGGACGGCGCCCGCACCGGTGGGCTGTCCGACAGTGAACGGCGGATCGTGGAGCTGGTCCGGCAGGGCGCGACGAACCGGGAGATCGCCCGGGCCACGTACCTGTCGGTCAAGGCGGTCGAGGCCAACCTGACCCGGCTGTACCGGCGGTTCGGGGTACGCACCCGCGACCAGCTCGCGAAGATCCTCGATGACGGGTAGCTCGATCGATTGCATGGTGATACGCTTCCCCGCATAGCGATGCGGGGAGGTGCCGATGGGTGCGCGGGTGGCCGTGGCCGGTGCGAGCGGGTACGCGGGCGGTGAACTGCTCCGCCTGCTCGCCGGGCATCCGGATCTCGAGATCGTCGCGGCGACCGCGCACAGTCAGGTGGGGGCGCCGCTGGTCTCGGTACACCCGCAGTTGGCGCTTGACCTGGCGCTGACCGCGACCGATCCGGTCAGCCTGGCCGACGCGGACCTGGTCTTCCTGGCCCTGCCGCACGGTGAGTCCGCGGCGCTGGCCGCCGCGCTGCCGGCCACCGTCAAGGTGGTCGACCTGGGCTCGGACCACCGCGGCACCTGGGTGTACGGGCTGCCGGAGCTGCCCGGCCGGCGCGCGGCGATCGCCGCGGCCGACCGGGTCGCCAACACCGGCTGCTACGCGGTGGCGACGATCCTCGCGCTCGCCCCGCTGATCGCGGCCGGACTCGCGTCGCCCGACGACGTGGTCGTCGTGGCCGCGTCCGGTACCTCCGGCGCCGGCCGCACCCCGCAACCGCACCTGCTCGCCACCGAGATCATGGGTTCCCTGCTGCCATACCGGGTCGGCGTGCATCAGCACGTACCGGAGATCAAGCGGGCCACCGGGGCGCGGACGCTGTCGATGACGCCGGTCCTCGCGCCGATGCCGCGCGGGATCCTCGCGACGGTGACCGCGGTCGCCTCGCCCGATGCGGCGCCGGCCGCGCTCCGCGAGGCGCTCGCCTATGCCGGCGAACCGTTCGTGCGGCTGCTGCCCGACGGTGTGTGGCCGGCGACCGGGGCGACGCTCGGGTCCAACGCGGTCCACCTGCAGTCCACAGTGGACGGTGACAGCGGCCGGATCATCGTGATCGCCGCGATCGACAACCTCGGCAAGGGCGCGGCCGGGCAGGCCGTGCAGTGCGCCAACCTGATGCTCGGCCTGCCGGAGACCGCCGGCCTGACCGCGCACGGGGTGGCGCCGTGAGGGGTTTCCGCTTCGCTGGCGTTGCCGCCGGGCTCAAGTCGGCAGGCCGGGACGTGGCGCTCGTCGTCAACGACGGTCCGCGGTTCGACGCGGCCGCGGTGTTCACCGCCAACCGGGTACAGGCGGCGCCGGTGCGGTGGAGCCGGCAGGTGCTGCGGTCCGGCCGGGTACGCGCCGTGGTGCTCAACTCCGGCGGCGCCAACGCCTGCACCGGCCCGGCCGGCTTCCAGGACACCCACGCGACCGCGGAGCATCTGGCCGTCGCGCTGGGGATCGGCGCCGGTGAGGTGGCGGTCTGCTCCACCGGGCTGATCGGCGAGCGGCTGCCGATGGACCGGCTGCTCGCCGGCGTCTCGGCGGCGGTCGGGTCACTGTCGCCGGACGGGGGTACCGCGGCGGCCGAGGCCATCATGACGACCGACACCCGGCCGAAGACGGTGTCCATTGTGGACGGTGGCTGGTCTGTCGGTGGGATGGCCAAGGGCGCCGGGATGCTCGCGCCGTCGCTGGCGACGATGCTGTGCGTACTGACGACCGACGCGGTCGCGGCACCGTCCACTCTGGACGCCGCGCTGCGCGCCGCCACCCGGGTCTCGTTCGAGCGCCTCGACTCCGACGGCTGCCTGTCGACCAACGACACCGTGCTGCTGCTGGCTTCCGGTGCGTCCGGCGTGGCGCCCGCCCCCGCCGCGTTCGCCGCGACGGTCGAGAGCGCCTGCCGGGACCTGGCCGCGCAGTTGATGGCCGACGCGGAGGGCTCGACCAAGGACGTGGCGATCGAGGTGACCGGTGCGGCCACCGAAGACGACGCGGTCGCGGTCGGCCGGGCGGTGGCGCGCAACAACCTCGTCAAGACCGCGCTGTTCGGCAACGACCCGAACTGGGGCCGGATCCTGGCCGCCGTGGGTACCACCGCCGCGGTGTTCGAACCGGACGCGCTGGACGTCGCCGTCAACGGGGTCTGGGTGTGCCGGTCCGGTGCCGCCGCCGACGACCGGTCCACAGTGGACCTGTCCGGCCGCGCGGTGACGGTCACCGTGGACCTGCACGCCGGTACCGCGGCCGCGACGGTGTTCACCAACGACCTGTCGCACGGGTACGTGCACGAGAACTCGGCGTACTCGACATGACCGCGGCGCTGTCCATCGCACAGGACAAGGCGGCCACGCTCATCGAGGCGCTGCCGTGGCTGGCCCGGTTCCACGGCGCGACGGTCGTCATCAAGTACGGCGGCAACGCGATGACCTCACCGGAACTGCGCCGGGCGTTCGCCGCCGACATGGTGTTCCTGCGGTACGTGGGGCTCAAGCCGGTCGTGGTACACGGCGGCGGGCCGCAGATCTCGGCGATGCTGGGCCGGTTGGGCATCAGCTCCGAGTTCCGCGGCGGTTTCCGGGTCACCACGCCGGAGGCGATGGACGTGGTGCGGATGGTGCTCGTCGGCCAGGTCGGCCGGGAACTGGTGAACCTCGTCAACTCCTACGGCCCGTTCGCCGTCGGACTGTCCGGTGAGGACGGTGGGCTGTTCACCGCGGTACGGCGACCGGCCATTGTGGACGGTTCGCCGGTCGACATCGGGCTCGTCGGCGACGTCGACTCGGTGAACGTCTCGGCGGTGACCGACCTCGTCGCGGCCGGCCGGATCCCGGTGGTGTCCACGGTCGCGCCGGACGCCGACGGGGTGCTGCACAACCTCAACGCGGACACCGCCGCGGCGGCCCTGGCCATCGCGCTGGAGGCCCGCAAGCTCGTCGTGCTCACCGACGTACCCGGGCTCTACACCCGCTGGCCGGACGAGGCCAGCCTGGTCTCCCAGATCGACACCGACACGCTCGCCGTCCTGCTGCCCACGTTGGCGGCGGGCATGGTGCCGAAGATGGAGGCGTGCCTGCGCGCGGTGCGCGGCGGGGTACCCGCGGCACACGTCGTCGACGGCCGGGTGGCCCACTCGACACTGCTGGAAGTCTTCACGTCCGAAGGGTTCGGAACCATGGTGGTGCCTTCATGAGCGAGCGAAGCGAGGCGGCGTCGTGAGCCTGATCTACCGTTGGCAGCAGTCGGTGATGAACAACTACGGCACCCCGCCGCTGGCCCTGGTGCGCGGCGAGGGAGCCGTGGTGTGGGACGAGAGCGGACAGTCCTATGTGGACCTGCTCGGCGGCATCGCGGTCAACGTGCTCGGGCACGCGCACCCGGCGGTGGTGGCCGCGGTCACCAGGCAGATCTCGACGCTGGGGCACGTGTCCAACCTGTACGCCGCCGAACCGCCGGTCGCGCTCGCCGAACTGCTGCTGGCCCTCGCCGGCCGGCCCGGCAAGGTGTTCTTCTGCAACTCCGGCGCGGAGGCCAGCGAGGCGGCGTTCAAGCTGTCCCGGATGACCGGGCGCACCCACGTCGTGGCCGCGGACGGCGGGTTCCACGGCCGGACCATGGGTGCGCTCGCGCTGACCGGGCAACCGGCCAAGGCGGCACCGTTCCGGCCGCTGCCCGGCGTCGTGGACCACGTGCCGTACGGCGACGTCGACGCGCTCGCCGCCGCGGTGAGCGACCGGACCGCGATGGTGATCCTGGAGCCGGTCCAGGGCGAGAGCGGGGTCGTGGTACCCCCGGCGGGGTACCTCGCCGCGGCCCGCCGGATCACCAGCGACCACGGCGCGCTGCTGGTGCTCGACGAGGTGCAGACCGGCGTCGGGCGCACCGGACACTGGTTCGCCCACCAGGCCGAGGGCGTGGAACCCGACGTGGTGACGCTCGCCAAGGGACTCGGCGGCGGGCTTCCGTTGGGCGCTGTGCTCGCCTTCGGTACCGCCGGCGGACTGCTCGGGCCGGGCAGCCACGCCAGTACCTTCGGCGGCAACCCGGTCAGCTGCGCCGCCGGGCTGGCGGTGCTCGGCACGATCTCCGCGGAGGGCCTGCTCGACCATGTGAAGCGCATCGGCGAGCGGCTGCGGCGCGGGATCGAGGGGCTGGGCCACCCGCTCGTGGCCGGGGTACGCGGAGCCGGCCTGCTGCTGGGCATCGTGCTGACCGCGCCGGCCGCGGCCGCGGCGAGCGGCGCGTTGCAGCGCGCCGGGTTCCTCACCAACCCGGTGCAGCCGGACGTGATCCGGCTGGCGCCGCCGCTGATCCTGACCGCCGAGCAGGCCGACGCCTTCCTCGCGGCCTTGCCGGCAGCGCTGGACGGCGCGTCATGACCCGGCACTTCCTGCGCGACGACGACCTCACGCCGGCCGAGCAGGCGGCGGTGCTCGACCTGGCGGCGGCGCTACCCGGCCCGGCGCCCCTCGCCGGCAGGTCGGTCGCGGTCATCTTCGAGAAACCGTCCCTGCGTACCCGGGTCTCGTTCGAGGTCGGCATCGCCCAACTCGGCGCGCACCCGGTCGTCATCGACGCGCAGAACACGCACTTCGGCCGGGGCGAGACGATCGAGGACGCCGCCCGGGTACTGTCCCGGTACGTCGACGCGATCGTCATCCGGACGTTCTCCGACCAGCGCCTGGCCGCCCTCGCGGCGGCCGCAACGGTACCGGTCGTCAACGCGCTCACCGACGGGTACCACCCGTGCCAGGTGCTCGCCGACCTGCTGACCATCCGCCAACGGTGCGGCGGCACGGCCGGCCGGACCCTGGCCTACGTCGGCGACGCGGCGAACAACATGGCGCACTCGTACCTGCTCGGCGGCGCGACGGCCGGCATGCGGGTACGGGTGGCCGGGCCGGCCGGGTACGACCCGGATCCCGTCGTGATGGCCCGCGCCGACGAGATCGCCGCGTGGACCGGCGGCTCGGTCGACACGCTGCGCGACCCGTACGAGGCCGTCGACGGCGCCGATGTCATCGCCACCGACACGTGGACCTCGATGGGCCAGGAGAGCGACGGCCGGGACCGGTTCGCGCCCTTCCTGCCGTACCAGGTCAACGCCAAGCTGCTCGGCGCGGCCGCACCCGGCGCCATCGTGCTGCACTGCCTGCCCGCCCACCGCGGCGAGGAGATCACCGACGAGGTGATGGACGGCCCGCAGAGTGCGGTGTTCGACCAGGCGGAGAACCGGTTGCCCGCGCAGAAGGCGCTACTGACCTGGCTGCTGGCGCAGCCCGCGCCGCCGGCCGGCGCAGCGCGCGCTGCGGCGGAGCCGCCGGCCCCCGGTGAGCGATGATGACCGCACCGCTCACCCGCGCCGCCCGGCACGCCCGCATCGTCGCGCTGATCCGGGACCGGGCCGTGCACTCGCAGACCGAGCTTGCCGAACTGCTGGCCGGCGAGGGGGTACAGGCGACCCAGGCGACCCTGTCGCGCGACCTGGAGGAGCTGGGCGCGGTCAAGGTCCGCGGCACCGACGGCGGCCCTGCCGTCTACGTGGTACCCGCCGAGGGCGCCGGCCCGATGCGCCCCGCCGAGCAGGCGCCGGCCCGGCTGGTCCGGCTGCTGCGCGAGCTGCTCACCGGCGTGGACACCAGCGGCAACCTGGTCATCCTGCGTACCCCACCCGGAGCCGCCCAGTTTCTGGCCAGCGCCCTGGACCGGTCCGGCCTGCCCGAGGTCGTCGGCACCATCGCCGGCGACGACACCATCCTCGTCGTGGCCCGTACCGAGCACGACGACACCAGCGGTCAACGGCTGGCGGCGAAGCTGTCCGGCTGGGCCGGCCGGGACGAAGGAAACGGAAAATGACCAGCGGAGCGGGGCGCGGCGCCGTCTGGACGCGCGCGCGAAGCGTCCGAGGAATACGGCGCACCAAGGCGCCCCGTGTAGCGACCAAGGAGACACAGTCATGAGCGAGCGGGTTGTTCTCGCATACTCCGGTGGCCTGGACACCTCCGTGGCCATCCCGTACCTCGCCGAGCAGACCGGCGCCGAGGTGATCGCGGTCGCCGTCGACGTCGGGCAGGGCGGCGAGGATCTGGAGGTCATCCGCAAGCGGGCACTGGCCTGCGGCGCGGTGCAGGCCGAGGTGGTCGACGCGCGCGAGGAGTTCGCCGACGGGTACTGCCTGCCGGCGATCCAGGCCAACGCGCTCTACATGGACCGGTACCCGCTGGTGTCGGCGCTGTCCCGGCCGCTGATCGTCAAGCACCTGGTGGCCGCGGCGCGCGCCCACGGCGGCACGATCGTCTCGCACGGCTGCACCGGCAAGGGCAACGACCAGGTCCGGTTCGAGGCCGGCATCGCCGCGCTCGCCCCGCACCTCAAGGTTGTCGCGCCGGCCCGGGACTTCGCGTGGACGCGGAACAAGGCGATCCGGTACGCGCAGGAGAAGGGCCTGCCGATCGACGTCACGCACAAGTCGCCGTACTCGATCGACCAGAACGTCTGGGGCCGGGCGGTGGAGACCGGGTTCCTGGAGGACATCTGGAACGCGCCGATCGAGGACCTGTACAGCTACACCGCCGACCCGTCCGTACCGCGCGACCCCGACGAGGTCGTCATCACCTTCGCGGCCGGCCGGCCGGTGGCGATCGACGGCGAGACGGTCACCCCGTACCAGGCGGTCACCGAGCTGAACCGGCGGGCCGGCGCGCAGGGTGTGGGCCGGCTGGACATGGTCGAGGACCGGCTGGTCGGCATCAAGAGCCGTGAGGTGTACGAGGCCCCCGGCGCGATCACGCTGATCACCGCGCACCAGGAGCTGGAAGCGGTCACCGTCGAGCGGGACCTGGCCCGGTTCAAGCGCACCGTCGACCAGCGCTGGGCGGAGCTGACCTACGACGGCCTGTGGTACTCCCCGCTCAAGCAGGCCCTCGACGCGTTCATCGCGCAGACCCAGCGGCACGTCTCCGGCGAGGTACGGCTGACCCTGCACGGTGGCCGCGCGACGGTGACCGGACGGCGCTCCGACGCCAGCCTGTACGACTTCGGGCTGGCCACCTACGACGAGGGCGACATGTTCGACCAGTCCCTCGCCCGGGGTTTCGTCGAGCTGTGGGGTCTGCCCAGCAAGCTCGCAGCCGCCCGTGATGCGCGGTTGGCAGAATAGCGGTGTGAACGATCAATCCTTGACCGAACGCTCCACCCGCCTGTGGGGCGGCCGTTTCCGCGGCGGACCGGCCGAGGCGCTGGCCCGCCTGTCGGTCAGCGTCCAGTTCGACTGGCGGCTGGCCCCCTACGACCTGGCCGCGTCCCGCGCACACGCCCGGGTACTGTCCCGGGCCGGCCTGCTGACCGCCGACGAGCTGGGCCGGATGCTGGCCGCGCTGGACGACCTGGAGGCCGCCTGCGCGTCGGGCGAGTTCCGGCCCAGCGTCGAGGACGAGGACGTGCACACCGCGCTGGAGCGCGGCCTGCTGGAGCGGCTCGGCGCGCTGGGCGGCAAGCTGCGCGCCGGCCGGTCCCGCAACGACCAGGTCGCCACCGACCTGCGGTTGTACCTGCGGGACCGGGCGCGCGGCATCGCCACCCGGCTGGTCGAGCTGGCCGACGCGCTGGTCGAGCAGGCGCAGCGGCACGTCGACACGCCCGCGCCCGGGATGACCCACCTGCAGCACGCCCAGCCGGTCAGCTTCGGCCACTGGCTGCTCGCGCACGTGCAGGCGCTGCTGCGCGACCTGGACCGGCTGCGCGACTGGGACGCCCGCGCCGCGGTGTCACCGCTGGGCGCCGGCGCGCTGGCCGGGTCGTCGCTGCCGTTGGATCCGGTACAGGTGGCGCAGGAGCTCGGGTTCGCCAGCGCCGCCCCGAACTCCATCGACGCCGTGTCCGACCGGGACTTCGTGGCGGAGTTCCTCTTCGTGGCGGCGCTGGCCGGGGTACACCTGTCCCGGCTGGGCGAGGAGATCGTGCTGTGGACCACGCCGGAGTTCGGCTGGGTGGACCTCGACGACGCCTTCGCGACCGGTTCGTCGATCATGCCGCAGAAGAAGAACCCGGACATCGCGGAGCTGGCCCGCGGCAAGACCGGCCGGCTGATCGGCGGGCTGACCGGGGTGCTGGTGATGCTCAAGGGCCTGCCGCTGGCCTACGACCGGGACATGCAGGAGGACAAGGAGCCGGCGTTCGACGCGGTGGACACGCTGGAGCTGGTACTGCCGGCGGTGTGCGGGCTGATCTCGACGATGACGGTACGGGTGGACCGGCTCGCGGCCGCCGCGCCGCTCGGGTACACCCTGGCGACGGAGGTGGCCGACTGGCTGGTCCGCCGCGGGGTACCGTTCCGCGAGGCGCACGAGATCACCGGCCAGCTCGTTGCGATGTGCGCCGCCCGCGACTGCGCGCTGGACGCGGTGTCGGACGAGGACCTGGCCAACGTGTCGCCGCTGCTGACCCCGGAGGTACGGGAGGTGCTGTCGGTACCCGGAGCCCTCGCCGCCCGGCGCACCCCCGGCTCCACCGGCCCGGGTCCGGTCGGCGACCAGCTCGCCGTCGCCGAGGACCGGCTGGACTTCTGGCGGGAGTGGGCGGCGCAACGGGTGGTACCCCGCTGACCCGCCACACCCCGTCCCGCCCCACCCCGCCCGGCCACACCCCGCGCAGTGGTCTCGCCCGGCTGCTCGCCGGCCCGGTCGAACCGGCCGCGCGCGGCCTGCTCGGCGCCCTGGTCACCGCGCACGGGGTGACGGTGCGGCTGACCGAGGTGGAGGCGTACTCCGGCGAGGGTACCGACGCCGCCTCACACGCGCACCGCGGCCGCACCCGCCGCAACGCGGTGATGTTCGGCCCGTCCGGGTACGCCTACGTCTACTTCACCTACGGCATGCACTGGTGCCTGAACGTGGTGACCGGACCGGCCGGCGTCGCGTCGGCGGTACTGCTGCGGGCCGGCGAGGTCGTGGCCGGCGTCGAGGTGGCCCGCGCCCGGCGCGGACCGGCCGTCAAAGACCGCGACCTGGCGCGCGGCCCGGCCCGGCTGGTCAGCGCGCTCGGCGTGGACGGCTCGGCGTACGGCACGTCGGTGCTCGACGGCACCGGCCCGATCCGGATCGCGCCGCCACGCGCGCCGGTCGACCCGACCCTGGTCCGGGCCGGCCCGCGGGTCGGCGTGACCGGCGCGCACGACGTGCGGTGGCGGTTCTGGCTCGACGGCGACCCGACGGTCAGCACCTACCGTCGCCACGTCCCCCGGTGAGCTGGTCGGCCGCGGCCAGGAACTCGTCGGCGAACTGCAGCTTCGACACCCACGCCGGGGGAATCGCACCGGCCCCGTCGCGCGCACCCAGCAGCCCGCCGGCGATCGCGCCGTTGCTGTCGGTGTCGTTGCCGACCCGCACGATGTCGACGAGTACCTCGACGAACGGCCGCGGGTCGAGTACCGCGGCCACCGCGAGGCTCAGCGAGTCGAGCACGAAACCGGCCGCGTCGTCGTCGAGGAACGCCTGCCCGGTCAGCGCGAGCATCGCCGGCTTGAGATGCCGGCCGTACCCGATCGCCGCCGCCACGGCCGGGTTGTCCAGCCCGGTCGCGGTGCGCTGCCCCTCGTCGACCGCGGCGTCCGGCGTGGCACCGCCGACCAGGGCGGCGCAGATCTCGTTGTAGGCCGCGCAGGACGCGGTACACCGCTGGTCGGCGTGGGTGATCGCGGACAGCCGCACCGACTCGCGGATCCGGCGGTCCCGGTCGGTCACCGCGAGCGCGGTGGGCAGGCAGCGCATCAGCGAGCCGTTGCCGGCCTGCCCCTGGCCGCAGCCGCTGGTACCGGGGTCGCGCCGCTGCTGGTACCGGCGCAGCCCGGCCGCTGTCGCCCGGCCCACGTCGCGCGGGCTGGACCCGGGTACCCGATCCGGCCAGTCGCCGGTGAGCCAGGCGACCATGTTGTCGGCCGCGGCGCGGACCATGTCGTGATTGGGCGTGAGGTAGGCGAGCAGTACCGCCCGGGTCAGGTCGGTGTCGTCGGTCGCGTGTCCGGGCGGCCAGGCGAACGGGCCCCCGCCGACGATGTCGCGCACCCCGTCCGGGTACCGGTCGCGGATGTCCGCCCACGAGGAGAACTCCACCGCCGACCCCAGCGCGTCGCCGGTGTGCACGCCGAGCAGCGCCCCGGCCACCCGGTCACGGCGGGACAGTTCCACGGCTGGAAGCATACGGCCGGCGGATAACCCGTTGGATCGTACGGAACAATGAACCCGTGACCGACGTCCTCGACGACCTGCAGTGGCGCGGACTGATCGCGCTGTCCACCGATCTCGACGCGCTGCGCGCTGAGCTGGCCAAGGGCCCGATCACCTACTACTGCGGGTTCGACCCGACCGGGCCGAGCCTGCACTTCGGTCACCTCACGCAGGTCATCACCGTGCGCCGGTTGCAGCTGGCCGGCAACCGGCCGCTGGCGCTCGTCGGCGGCGCGACCGGCCTGATCGGCGACCCGCGCCCGACCGCCGAGCGGACCCTGCACGACCGGGGCGTCGTCGGCGACTGGGTGGAGCGCATCCGCCGGCAGATCGAGCCGTTCCTGGACTTCACCGGCCCGTCCGCCGCCCGCATGGTCAACAACCTGGACTGGACCCAGGAACTGTCCGCGATCGACTTCCTGCGCGACATCGGCAAGCACTTCCGGGTCGGCAAGATGCTGAGCAAGGACGCGGTCAGCGCGCGGCTCAACTCCGAGGCCGGGATCAGCTACACCGAGTTCAGCTACCAGATCCTGCAGGGCCTGGACTACCTGGAACTGCACCGCCGGTACGGGTGCCGCCTGCAGACCGGCGGCAGTGACCAGTGGGGCAACCTGACCGCCGGCACCGACCTGATCCACCGGACCACCGGCGAGTCCGTGCACCTGCTCGCCACGCCGCTGATCACCGACGCCAACGGCGAGAAGATCGGCAAGTCCACCGGTGGCGGCAGCATCTGGCTCGATCCGGAGATGACCAGCCCGTACGCCTTCTACCAGTACTTCATCAACGTCGAGGACGCGCTCGTACCGCAGTTGCTGCGGATGTTCACCTTCCTCGACCGGGAGGAGATCCTCGCGCTGGAGAAGGAGACCGCCGAGCGGCCGGCGGCGCGCGCCGGCCAGCGCCGGCTGGCCGAGGAGGTCACCCGGCTGGTGCACGGCGAGGCCGAGACGCGGCAGGCCGTCGCCGCGTCCCAGGCGCTTTTCGGGCGGGGTTCGCTGGTGGAGCTCGCCCCGGCAACGCTGCGGGCCGCGCTGGTCGAGGCCGGTTTGACGATGGTACCGGGTGAGCTGCCGCCCGTTGCCGCACTGTTCAAGGAGTCCGGGCTGGCCAGCAGCGGGGGCGACGCGCGGCGGACGATCGCGGAGGGCGGCGCCTACGTCAACAACGAGCGGGTCACCGACCCGGACGAGCGGATCGGCGCCGACCGCCTGCTCCACGGCCGCTGGCTGGTACTGCGCCGGGGCAAGCGGACGATCGCCGGCGTGGAGGTCGGGGAGCCGATTTGACGATCGGCCCTCCGACGACGTAACTTTCTGTCTGCCCGCAGGGCGCCCGGTGATCCGGTTTGCGGATGCCGAGCGTGGCGGGTAGGGTTAACAGTCGGTAGGGCACCGGGCGATATACAGAACGGCCTGCCAAATTCCCACCTAAAACCAGCGGTGCTGGTTGACGTGTGTGTGTTTGTTTTTTGAGAACTCAACAGGGTGTCGTGAAAGCCAGTGCCAAGTTTGTTTTTGTTTACCCCCGTCGGGGTATTGATTTGGCAGTTTTTTTGCTGGGTCTTTTTCTTCAGGTT
>Ga0066709_100003253_pt1 | contig 12350 bp, 10 predicted proteins | sample GraSoiAngelo_158_FD_79665 | JGI IMG/M metagenome (GOLD analysis project Ga0066709, IMG submission 79665) | Grasslands soil microbial communities from the Angelo Coastal Reserve, California, USA - 14_1009_16_30cm | ecosystem: Environmental > Terrestrial > Soil > Grasslands | place: USA... | reverse complement strand
GCCAGGTGCGAGCCGATGAACCCGGTGCCGCCCGTCACCAGGACCCTCATGCCGTGCCCTCGGGGGAGACTCCGGCGGGGGCGCCCGCGCCATCCAGGAACTGGCGCGCCCAGGTCTCGAGGCTCACCAGCGACCAGAGCCGGTACAGCTGCTCGTTGGGGTAGGCGGCACCCGGCGGGCGGCGGCGCACGGCGGCCACGAACGCCGGGTCGACCAGCCCGCGCTGGCGGACGGCCTCGGGCGTCAGGCGCTCGTCCGCCATGTGGTCGAGGATGTCGCTCAGGACCTGGTCGTGCCGGACCCGCTGGATGGCCTTGGGCCTCAACAGGATTTCGGGCGGCAGCAGCCCCGCCAACGCAGCCCGAAGGATCGCCTTCTGATCCCGGAGGCCGCCGCGCACGGCGGCGGGCACGGAGAGCGTGGTCGCCACGAAATCGGGATCGAGGTAGGGCGTCTGGAAATGCACCTGCTCGACCTGGTGCAGCGGCTCCAGGAGACGGAAGGTCGGCATGTCGAGCACCTCCTTTCCGGCGGCCCGGTCCACGGTGCCGGGCCACGGGACCGTGGGACCGAGCCCGGCCCCGATGACCTTGGGCGGCGGGACCTCCCGCCCGCGGTAGATGGCGTAGGCCATGAGCCGGCCCAGCCACGACTCCGGAGGCTTGCCGATCTGCGTGAGTCCGTAGATCTCCGTCAGCGGCCCGGTCAGGGCCGGGAACGTCGCCGCCAGCCGGATGAGCCGGTGGCGCGGCATGCCCCCGAGTAAGGCATCGGCACCATGCCCGGCCATCACCACCGGAACCTGTTGGCCGGTCCCGCGCATGACCTGGAACTGGAGCAGCCCCTCCTCGCGCGAGTGGCAGTCCTCCATGAGCCAGATCATCCGCGGCAGGTCTTGGGGCAGGCTCTCCGGGGCGAAGGTGAGCGCATGGTGCTCGGTGCCGAAGTGTTCGGCGACCCTCGCCGCGCCGACGATCTCGGGGTCGCTCCCGCCGCTGCCGATAGTGAAGGTCACGAGCTGGGCTTCGGGTTTGACCTGGCGCACCGCGGCCAGGATCGCCGGCGCGTCCAGGCCGCCGCTCATGGTGAAGCCGATGCGCGGGTAGGGCCGGACCTTGCGCCGGACCACGTCCAGGAACGCCTCACGCACCGCCGCCACGTGGCCCGCGCGGGTGCGCCGCACCGGAAGCACCGCCGGCGTCCAGTAGCGCCGGCGCTCCCAGTGCCCCTCGCGCAGGACGATCACCTCGCCGCCGGTCATCGTGCTCACCCCCGCCAGGAACGTGCTGCCCAGCGGCGGATGCATGGCGGCGAGGTAGTACTGGATGGCGTCGCGGTCGGGCTGGGGGTTGAGGTCCGGGAGGGCCAGCAGCGCCTTGTAGGCGCTCGCGAACGCGAGGCGGCCGGGCATCGCGACGAAGCGCAGCAGCCGGAAGCCGGCCGTGTCGCAGGCCAGCGTCAGCGAGCGCTCGCGTTCGTCCCAGCACGCCACCGAGAAGTAGCCGCGCACGTGGGCGAGGCCCTCGATCCCGAAGGCGCCGATCAGGGCCGCGAGCAGGTCGGCGTCGTCGCCACCCACGTCGGGCCGGCCGTGGGCAGCGAGCCGCTCGCGCAGCGCGTCGGCGTTGTCGAGCTGGCAGTCCCCGACCGCGGTCCCCGCGCCCTCGGGTGCCGCCGCGTGCCCGCATTGCCCGAGCAGCACGCCGGCAGCCGGGGTGAGGACGCGCGTGAGCCGCCCGCGCGGGGCGAGCGGTGCCGCCATGTCGCGCAGCTCGGCGAGAGACCCTTCGCCCACCAGCCCCAGGATCGCGCCCATGCTCCTCCTACTTCGCGGCCTCGCGGGTGAGGCCCGCGCCGATCTCGGCGTGGGTGACGAAGCGGAAGCCCTTGGCCAGCGCCCGCTCGAACACCCGCCGCAGCAGGGCGTCGCGAACGCCCTCGTAGCACGGATGCCCGTACATCACCGTGAGCGGGTGCTGATCCAGGTGGCGGTCCACCTCCTCCAGCACCGTCTCCTCGGGCGTGCCCCTCGCCCCGTGCCATTCCAGGAACGGGATGGTGCGCGGCCCGCACAGCGTGACCGGGATGGTCCAGTGCCCGAGCGGGCGGCCGGCGGCGGTGGCGCGCGCTGGCTCGCCGCCGATGGCGTCGCCGTTGTAGCCGAACCCCAGCCGGTCCAGGAGCCGCATGACCCGCTCATCCGAGCGGAATCCCGGCGAGGCGAACCCGGTCGGACGCCCGAAATACGAGACGTAGAGGCCGTACGACCGCCGCACGTCGGCCTCGAGCACCGCTTCCGGGATCTCCGCGAAGCGCCGGCTCCACACCACGTGGTCCATCCCGCCGTGGAGGCCGAGCTCGTGTCCTTCGGCGGCGAGCGCCCGGAGGTCGGCCGGGAACGAGAGCCCGACCGGCCGGCCCAGCAGCGTCTCGAGGATGAACCGCGGCCAGCCGATCTTGGCGATGAGATGGACGGCGTCCCGGTCCTTGAGCTTGTTCCTCGTCCCCTTGAGCCCGCTCAGCCACTCGCCCAGGTTGGTCGAGCGGCCCATGTTGATGAAGAACGTGTTGGCCACGCCGAGGTCGCGGCAGACCGCCCGGATGCGGGGCAGGCCGTCGGTGATGCAGGCGCGGTGGTCCACGTCCCAGCGGAAGCTGAAGCGGCGGTCGGCCGTCATCGCCGGAGGCCGCGGCTCAGGAGCCTCTCGAACAGGGCTTCGAACTGCTGGACGCTCACGTCCCAGTCGAACTGCCGCAGCGCCCGCTCCCGTCCGGCCTGGCCCATGCGCGCGCGCTTGGCCTCGTCGCCCAGCAGCTCGCCGATCGCCCCGGCCAGGGCCTCGGCGTCGCCGCGCGGCACCACCCGGCCGGTGACGCCGTCTTGGACCACCTCGGGCAGGCCGCCGGCGTCGCTGGCCACGACCGGCACGCCGCAGCCCATCGACTCGGCCGCCGGGATGCCGAAGCCCTCCTCCAGCGACGGGATGACCGAGACCGCCGCCGCCCGGTACCAGGCGGGCAGGTCCGAGTTGGGCACCCAGCCCAGGAACGTGGTCTCCCCCGCGATGCCGAGCTCGGCCGCCAGGGCCTCGAGGTCGGCGCGCTCGATGCCGTCCCCGGCGAGCGCCAGCCGCAAGTCCGGGAAGCGGGGCTTGAGCAGGGCCGCGGCCCGGATCAGGAAGCGCAGGCCCTTGCGCGGGATGAGCTGGCGGCAGGCGAACACCAGATGCGGGCCGTAGCGCGCGCGCAGCGGATCTTGGGCCCCCGCGGGCGCGGGGCTGAAGCGCCGCAGGTCGGCGCCGTTGAGGACGATCTGCAGGTGGTCCTCGCGGGCCCCCGCGCGCAGCGCGTGCTGGCGGCAGTCCTCGGTGATGGCGGTCAGCGCCGTGGCGGCGTTGAGCGTCCACTTGAGCACCGGGCGCACGTACGGCCGGGTCGGGAAGTCGTAGCCCTGCTCCTTGTTCACGTAGACGTCGCCCCCGTGCAGCGTGATGACCGACGGGATCCCAAGCACCTGGGCGGCGCTCACCGCCGCGGGGCCGGTCGGGATGGCCCAGTGCGCGTGCAGGATGTCGGCCTGGAAGGCCCGCGCCTCGTCGATGGCGGCCTGGCGCTGCGCCGCCATGTAGCGGCCCATGACGACCAGCCGCTGCAGGCTGCCGGCGAGCCCCACCTTGGTCTGCGCCACGTGGCCGTAGCTCAGGTCGTCCGGCACCTCGAGCGGGAAGCGCACCACCTCGACCCCGTCGAAGGCCTCGCGGGGCGCCCCGCCGGCGCTGCGCGGCGTCACCACCCGCACCGCGTGGCCGCGCCGCGCCAGATGGCGGTTGATGTCGTGCACGTAGGTGGCGTTGGTGTCCGAGGCGTGCGAGGGATACCAGTAGGTGGGGACGACGATGCGCAGCGGCCGGCTCACGCGCGCACCCACGCCGGGTAGGCGGCGCGGACCTCGGCCAGCTCCCGCTCCACCCGGGCCGCGTCCCAGCTCAGCTCGCCCGCCATCAGCCGCGCGCACTCGGCGACCACCGCCGCCCCGGGATGGGCCCCGGTCCCGAGGTCGGTCCGCCGCAGCACCACGTCGGTGAGGCGCTGGGCCATCTCCATGCGCACGCCGTGGACGACCTCGGCCTTGAGCACCGGCGAGGTTCCCAGCGTCTCGCGCAGCGGCGGGCTCTCCTCGGCCAGACGCACCACGGCACCATGGTCCGAGCCGTGCGAGCGCACCAGGTGACGGGCGCTCTCGGGGCTGAGCCACGCCGGGCGCTCGCGCACGGCGGCCTCGACCAGGTCGTCGATCCGCGCGATCGCCCCGCCGTGGACCGGGGTCCGGGCGGTCCGGCACGGCGGCGCCGCGCGGCCCATCTTGGCGAACGCCAGGTCCACCGCCTTCTCGGCGGCGATGCGGCCGGTGGTGTAGCGCACGCTCATCGCCGTCACCAGCCCCTCGATGCCGCCGCGGGTGGCGTGGTCGATCAAGTGCGAGCGCTTGCCGAAGGTGAGGTCGGCCGAGGCCCCGGTGTTCTCGCCGAACGGCAGCAGCCCCGCGTTCACGACCGAGACGTCGTCGAGGGTCAGGCGGAGGCTGGGATTGGCCTGGTTGATCTCGTCCAGGAAACCGCACACCTCGGCCTCGGTCACGCCCAGCTCGCTCGGCGTCTCCTCGTAGATGCGGCTGTTGACGCCGATGAGCGTGTACCCGCGCCACGACACCATGAAGAGGTGGCGGTTGCCGCGCGAGAGCACCGCGGCCGGGTCTCGATACTTGGTCTGCATGGCCAGCGCTCCCTGGCGGATGATCGGCCGCGGGACCACGATCGCCATGTCACGCGAGAGCGGGATCACCCGGCGCGGCTGGAGGCCGCTGCGCACCAGCAACTCCTCGGCGTAGGGCCCCGCCGCGTTGAGCACGGTCCGGGCGCGCACCTCGAACCGCCCGCCTGAGAGCCGGTCGACGGCGGTGACGCCCACCGCGCGACGGTCCGAGACGATCAGGCGCTCCACCTCGCAGTGGTTCGCGGCCACCGCACCGGCTTCGGCCGCCGCGCGCACCACCGACAGCACCAGCCGCGGCGGGTCGTGGAGCTGGCCGTCGTGGAACACGCCGGCGCCGGTCAACCCGTGCTCGTCGACGAGCCCCGGGAACATGGCCAGGACCTCGGCCTTGGAGATGAGCCGCCCGCCCGGGATCCGGCGCGCCGGGTCGGTCAGGTCGCGGTTGCGGTCGGCGGTCAGGACGCCGAGCAGCTGGAAGGCGACGCCCAGGACCGCCTTCCCGCGCATGCCGAGCCCATAGGTGGGCACCACGAAGGGCAGCGGATGGACGAGGTGCGGCGCGATGCGCAGGAAGGCCGAGCGCTCGAACGAGCACTCGCGCACGCGTTCGATGTCCGCGTGCTGCAGGTAGCGGATGCCCCCGTGGACCACCTTGAGGGAGTGCGCCGAGGTGGCCCCGCTCCAGTCGCCGCGCTCGAGCAACGCGACCGAGAGGCCGCGCAGCGCCGCGTCCCAGGCCGCGCAGGCGCCACAGATGCCGCCCCCCACGACCACGACGTCGAACGTGCCGCGGGCCAGCGCCGAGAGATCCCTTCTCATCGAGCCTCCTCCATCGGGCCGCTCCGCCGGGGCACGCCGGCGGCTGCCCACGCCATCCCTGCGGGGCCTGGGACATAGTACATGAGGGCCGCGTCCCGCCGGCAACGGCCGGGGGGTGCTCCGAAGAGTGATGGGACGGCGAAGCCGTGCCCCGCGCGACGGCGCAGCTCCTCACCCGGGGCGTCTGGGGCGCGCTCGCCTCGCGCATGCCCTCGCGCTGCGCAGGCGCCGACACCATTCTCCGGAGCACCATGGGTGCTATGCTGCGCCGGCATCGTCTCACGACTCACCACCGCCGAGGCCGCGCCTTCATGGACGATCCGCCGCCACCTGCGCTCGCGGGAACCCCCGCGACGCCTCCGCGCAAGAGCCCGCTCGGCCTCATCCTGCGCCTCGCCGTCGCCGCCGGTTGCCTGGCGTTGCTCCTGCGCATCGTCCATCCGCCCGAGCTGATCGCCACGCTCGAGCGCGCCTCGTGGCCGTTCTTCCTGGCGTCGCTGGCGGCCTACGTCTGCGACGAGTCCCTGTCCACCCTCAAGTGGCGTCAGTTGCTGCGCGGCGTGGCCGACCCGCCGCGGTTCCGCTCCCTGCTCCGGCTCACCCTCGAGGGCCGGTTCATCGCCTTCTTCCTCCCCTCCACGGTGACCGCGGACCTCTACAAGGGGGCGGTGCTCACCCGGAGGGGACGCAGCGGCGCCGCCGCCATGTCGTCCATCGTCATGGAGCGCATCCTCGGGCTGCTCTCGATCATGACCGTCGGGCTGGTCGCCCTCGGGGTGCTGCCGGCGCATCTCTTCGGCGTGAACTCCGCCGTCACGGTGGTGGTGGCGGTCGGCGCGACCGCCGTCGGGCTCGCGGTGTTCCTCAACGCCGATCGCATCGCCGCGGTGGTACTGCCCATGCTCCCGCCGCGCTGGCAGCGTCTCCACACCTTCCTCACCGGCCTGGCCGGGGCGTTCGCCGCCTACCGCGGCCGCGCGGGCCTGCTGGTGCAGGCCTTCCTGCTGTCCCTGCTGATCCAGACCACGCGCGCGGTCGCCATCTGGATCCTGGCGCGCGGGGTCGGCGACACCACCCCCTTCATCTATTTCGTCCTGCTCGTGCCCTATGTGTACCTCGTGAACATGCTCCCGATCGCCAGCAGCCGCGTGGGCCTCGAGCAGGCCGTGTTCGTCGGGCTCTTCTCGGCCGTGGGCATGCCGCCGCAGACCGCGCTGGCCGTGTCGCTGCTCTCGGTGGCGGTCGGCTTCGCGCTGGTGCTCCCGTTCGGGATTCTGTTACCGTTCAAGCGTTGAGCGACGGGCCACGGAGCACCGTGGCCCGTCGACCGCATTCCGTCGCATCGTGTCCGCCCCTCGCCGGCCGCCGGTCGCGTCCTCCGGCGCTCGAATCCGTCCGCTCCGCTCATCCCCCATGGTCACGGACGGCCCAGGAGGTCTCCCGAATGACCCTGCTGCGCGCGCCGTCGCGGCGGTCCCGGGGGCCCCGCTGACCATGCGGGCGTTGGTCACCGGGGCATCGGGCTTCGCGGGCTCCAACCTCTGCCGGACCCTTCGGGCGCGCGACTGGCAGGTGCGCGCGATCGCCCGCAGCACCAGCCAGGTGGACGCCCTGCGCGAGGCCGGGGTCGAGATCGTCGCGGGCGACATCCGCGACCCCGCCGCGGTGCGCGCCGCCATGCCGGGCGTGGACGTGGTCTTCCATCTCGCGGCGATCTTCCGCGAGGCCGGCAAGTCGGACGCCGAGTACCACGCGGTCAACCTGGACGGGACCCGCCACGCCATCGAGGCCGCCGCGGCGGCGGGCGTGTCGCGCTTCGTCCACTGCAGCACGGTGGGGGTCCACGGCGACACCGGCGCCGTACCGGCCAACGAGGAGAGTCCGCTCGTCGAGGCCACGGACAGCTACAACCGCACCAAGCTGGCCGCGGAGCGCTGGGCGCGCGAGGCGTTCGGGCGGCTGGGGCTCGCGGGCACCATCGTGCGGCCCACCTCGGGCTACGGGCCGGGCGAGCGTCGCTACGTGAAGCTGTTCAGCGGCATCGCGCACGGCCGCTTCCTGATGATCGGCTCGGGCGCCACCCGCATGAACCTGGCCTACGTGGACGACCTGTGCGAGGGGATGCTGCTGGCGGCCACCCACCCGAAGGCCGTGGGTGAGACGTTCGTGCTCGGCGGCGACGAGAACGTCGCCATCGCCGACCTGGCGCGCCGCATCGCGGCGATCGTGGGCGGGAGCCCGTGGCGCGTGCGCGTGCCCGCCTGGCCGGTGGTGGCTGCGGCCGTGACCTGCGAGGCCTTGTGCCGGCCGCTCGGCATCGAACCGCCGCTCCATCGCCGGCGGGTGGGCTTCTTCACGGTGCAGCGCGCCTTCGACATCTCGAAGGCCAAGCGCGTGCTCGGCTACCGCCCGCGCGTGGCGCTCGACGACGGCCTGCGCGCCACGGCCGACTGGTACCGCGCCCAGGGGCTGCTCTAGTGTCCCGCACCGGAAATCATGTGCATGCCCCGCGGAGGAATCGTGGACGCTGGCAAGGAGCGACGACGACGCGTATCCGTTGGGATACACGGAGGAGGAGCGACGCCGCCAGCGGCCACGAGAACCCGCGCGGCGTGTGCATGATTTCCGGTACGGGACACTAGCCCCGCCGGCGTTCGCCGGACTACGACCAAGGGCGCGACGGTCCTCGCGACCGCCGCGCCCCGTACCACCGTCGACTGCGCCCGACTACTTGGCCGCGGTGGACGTTTCCTGCTTCGCGATGATGTGGCCCGAGATCTTGGCGAACTGCGCCTTGGTGACCAGGCCCTTGGTGAGCAGGTCCTTCTTGGTCTTGAACGGACGCTCCGCGATGATCTTGTCGGCGGTCGCGTCACCGATGCCGGCGAGCTTCATCAGATCCTCGCGCGTCGCCGAGTTGATGTCGACCTTGGCCATGGCGGCCGCCTTCGACGCCGACGCCTTCATCGTGGACTTGGCCTTCGCCGGAGCCTTGGCGGTCTCCGTCGCCGGGGCCGCCTGGGTGGTCGCGGCGCTCGCCTTGGTATCGGGCGTCGTCGTCGCGCCGCCCTGGGCGTACGCGAGCGGCGCGGCGATCAGGCCGAGCGACAGGGCCGCCAAAGCGGAGAGGGACGTGATGCGGGACATAGGCTACCTCCTGATGAGGGCGCTGATGGGCACGCCGCCTGGCCCTCGTTGCGGCCGGCGTGGGGGCGGCCATGGGCCAACCCCGGTTGAAGTGACGATGAGACGGGGAACAGGGAGGACGGCTCGGCGGACGCCGGTGCGTCGAGTCGAAGTCGAGAGGGCCGGAAGGGCCGGTGGGTCGTCGGGAGCGATACGGGAAGCGGAGAGCGCGCGCGCGGAAGGTGGGGTGAGCAGGAGCGCGTCGCCAAAGGGCTCGCGCGAACGTCGAGCCGGAAGGGCCGCAGACGGGCTCGCGCGCGGGGGCCCGCGGCCGCTCGTCACCGGGTCCTCGACCACATCCGGGGCGGTGTTCTGCCGGGCTTCCAGGGGCTGCACCTCGACCGCCAGACGGGCGGTGCTGGGCAGCGTCGCCAGCACGTGATGCGGCCCGGTCTTCGAGCCGCGAGAACCGTGGATCACCCGGGGCACCGTCGCGGTGCGATGATCGCGCGCGGGCCGGGGCTGGTCGGGCGTGTTGCGGCTCGGGTGCGGCGCCATCGGGCTCGTCTGGCCCAGGCTGGCCGCCACGCGCTCGTGGCGGACGTGCCGCCCGTGCCGGTGGTGCCCGCGATGGTGGACCGGATGCGCCGCGGTGTGGACCGCCGGCGCGCCTTTGGAGGCCGCGTGGGCATGGGCCGGGTGACTCGTGGCCGCCGGCACCGCCAGAACGCTTACGATCGACGCGTGCTCGAATCCGGGCGCCGCCGTGGCGGTGCAGGCCACGAACAACGCCGCAACGGACAGCAGTGGGACGATCCTCATCGGGCCGTTAGAGTGGCGCAGGTGGGATTCGGTGCGCAAAGCATTTGTATGAGCCCGCCCCCCGATGGCCTTCCCGCCCACCTCCCTCCCGCCGCTCATCCGACGAATCCATATGTGGTTGCGCGCGGCGATGAAAGAAGTTCAGGAGACGGCAAATTCTCGCGTCGCGGACGATCGGGCTTCCCAAATCGAGGCTAGTTCGACGGCACCGGCTTCCCGAAGGCCCGCCGCAACATCGCGATCTGTCCCGCGTGGTAGAGCTGATGCTGGATCTGTCCGTGGATGAGGATGCTCCACGTCTGGTCCAGCTTCGGGCGCCGGCGACCCAGCATCGCGACCGGGAAGCGTGCCACCTCGCGGCGGAACCTCCCCTGCGAGCGCGCGAGCCGGCGCAGCGTCGCCTTCCACGCGGCCGGCGTGGTGCGGGACACAGGCGGGAAGTTGCGCGCGGGGGTCACGACCGGCTTCGTCCCGCCCAGGCGCTCGGCGACGATCTCGTTCCAGCTCGCCAGGTGCTCGACCAGCTCCCAGATCGAGTGGACGCCCCGCTTCACGTGGCGCGCCGCGAGCTTGGCGCCGACCCCGTCCAAGGCTTCCAGCAAGGCGGCGCCACACCAGGTCTTGGCGCGATAGGCCCGGTCGAGCGTGTCGAGGATGTGCTGTCGTTCGGACATCGGGGCGCTCCTTTCGAATCGAACGGTGGTCGAGGGGCGGCGAGTCGCGGGTGCCCCAGGCGCGTCCGATTGTACCGGTCGCGGCGTCTCACCGGGAGAGCGTACGCAACGCGCGGATCATGGGGGACCGCCGGCCGCTCCCCTGCCATCGCCCCACCGGGCTTGAGCGTCACGCCCCCATGACCGATAGTCCCGATCGGTGGCGTTCGTGGCGAGCGGGACGGAGGGCGACGCGGTGACCGATCCGAAGACCAGCGCCTCGCTCGACCTTGCCGCGATCCGCGACGACCAGCTCTCGCAGCTCTCGCGGGGCCTGATCGGGTCCGAGGTGCTGCGGATCGCCACCGAGATCCGCGCGTTGGCCGCGCAGGGCCATTCGGTGTGCAACCTGACCGTGGGCGACTTCGATCCGCGCGAGTTCCGTCCCCCCGACCGGTTGCTCGCCGGGGTCCAGAAAGCCCTCGCCAACGGGCACACCAACTATCCGCCGTCGAACGGCACGCTGGAGCTGCGCCAGGCCGTGATGCGCTTCTACGCGCGGGAGTTCGGTCTGGAGTACCCGATCGGATCGGTGCTGGTGGCGGGCGGGGCGCGTCCGCTGATCTACGCGACGTACCGGGCGCTGGTCGATCCGGGCGACCGGGTGGCCTACCCGGTGCCCTCCTGGAACAACAACCACTATTGCTATCTCACCGGGGCCGAGGGGGTGCCGCTCGAGGTCGCGCGCGCGTCGGCGTTCCATCCCACACCCGATCAGGTGCGCGCGGTCCTCCCCGGCATCCGGCTGCTGGCGCTCAACACGCCGCTCAACCCCACCGGGACCGCCATCGACCCCGATGCGCTGGCCGAGATCTGTCGCGACCTGGTGGCCGAGAACCAGCGCCGGCTCACGCGCGGGGAGCGGCCGGTGTTCCTGATGTACGACCACGTGTACTGGTCGCTCGAGTTCGGCCGCATGAACCCGCAGAGCCCCTGCGCCTTGGTCCCCGAGGTGGCGGCCTACACCGTGATGCTGGACGCGATCTCCAAGTCGCTGGCTGCGACCGGGCTGCGCGTCGGCTGGTCGGTCGCGAGCCCGGCCGTGACCCAGCGCATGTCGGATCTGCTGGGGCACGTCGGCGCGTGGGCGCCCAAGGCGGAGCAGATGGCCACCGCCGAGTTCCTCGACGACGCCGCGGCGTTCCACGCCTTCCGGCTCGAGATGCACCACAAGCTGCGCGCCCGCCTCGACCGGCTCTACCAGGGGATCGTGGCCCTCAGGGCCCGGGGCCTGCCGGTGGACGCGGTGGCGCCCGAAGGCACGCTCTACCTCTCGGCGCGCATGGATCTGTTCGGGCGCGCGCTGGACGGCGCCCGGATGGAGCGCAACGAGGACATCCGCAAGGCGCTGCTCACCGGGGCCGGGATCGCGGTGGTGCCCTTCCAGGCCTTCGGCCTCGCCCGCGAGGACGGCTGGTTCCGGATGTCGGTCGGGGCGGCCTCGTTGGAGGCGATCGACCAGGGGATCGGGCGCCTGGGCGCGATGCTGGAGCGCATGGCCTGACGCGGCGCGGGCGGCCGGGGATCGGGGAACGACCGCCGACACCGTGGCAAGGCGGCAGCGTGTAGTCAGGCTGAACCGGCCCACGGCCCGCCGGGCGCCCGGGCGCTCTCCGTGCAACCGGGCCGTCGGCGCCGCCGTAGTACGCCCACGCCCAACCCCCTGACCGAGGTACGCCATGAGAGCCATCCCGATCGCCATCGCCCTGCTCGCCCTGGCCAGCCTGCCTGCCCTCCCCACGGGGCCGGTCGCCCACGCGGGAGTCTGCTGCGGCCACCATGTCCGGTGGGCGGACCACCACGATCCCGGCGATGCCCGGTTCGCGATCACCACCGAGGACGGCAAGGTGACGCTGCTGCTCACCGACCGCGTGGTCGCCCTTCAGCTCTCGGAGCGGATGCTCCACCGGGTGCAGCGCGAGCTGCATGCCAAGGAAGAGCGGCAGGACCATTGGCTGGGTGCGGTCATCGCGTCGGCCGTGATCGGAACCGTGGGCGATCTGCTCGACTCCAGCTTCGAGTGCCGCCTGAGCGACCTGCGTGACGTGACGGTCGAGGACGGGCGGCTCGAGTTCATCGGCCGCGACGGCCGGCCGG
>Ga0066709_100003251_pt1 | contig 12350 bp, 9 predicted proteins | sample GraSoiAngelo_158_FD_79665 | JGI IMG/M metagenome (GOLD analysis project Ga0066709, IMG submission 79665) | Grasslands soil microbial communities from the Angelo Coastal Reserve, California, USA - 14_1009_16_30cm | ecosystem: Environmental > Terrestrial > Soil > Grasslands | place: USA... | reverse complement strand
CGCCCTCGGCGAAGGCACGCGCCTGAACGTGCTCTTTCCCGTAAGGGCCGCTGCTCCACGGATAGAAGAGAAAGCCAAAAAAACCAAAGCCAAACGTTCCGCCGCCCCGGCCAAGGCGGAAGAGAGCATGAAGGAACGGCTTTTTGAGTTGCGCAAGCACGGTTTTAATCGCCTCTTTCAAAATGGAAACATCTTCGAGTTCTCTACGCCGGAGTCGCTGCTGGAAGTCGATTTTTCACAGCCATTGTTTGCGCTGGTGGACCGCATTGCAGTTGCGCCCGACGCGCGCGCTCGCATTGTAGACGCAGTCGAGACCAGCTATCGTGAGTCGGGCGAGGTTTTATTTGAGACCGCTCCGCGAGAGGGTGAACAGGCAAAGGGCTGGAAATTTTCGCAGCGCTTTGAGTGCAAAAGTTGCAGCATCCGTTACGAAGACCCTGAGCCCCGCCTCTTTTCTTTCAATAACCCATTCGGCGCCTGTCCACGCTGCCAGGGGTTTGGCAACACCATTGATTTCGATCTGAACCTGGTGATTCCTGATCCGCAGAAGACCCTGGCAGAAGGCGCCATCGATCCCTGGAACAAGCCCAAGTACCGCTCACTTTTTGCTGAGATGAAGCGTTTCGCGCGTCAGCAGGATGTCCCGCTCGATGTCCCCTGGGCCGACCTCTCCAGCGAAGATAGGGAAAAAATTCTTAGCGGTGAGAGTGGAAGCTATGTCAGCGTGCGCGACTTCTTTGCCCACCTGGAACGGAAGAAGTACAAGCTGCACGTGCGAGTTTTTCTCAGCCGCTACCGTGGATATACCCTCTGCACCGAGTGCAACGGCGCGCGCCTGCGCAGAGAAGCGCGGCACGTCAAGATTGCCGGCAAGAATATCTGCGATGTCGTGGGCTTCACCGTCGAGGAAGCCGCGAAATTTTTCAGCGGTCTCGAATTGAGCGCTTACGAGCAGGAAATCGCCGGTCAGATCCTCGTGGAAATTCGGAACCGGCTGAAGTTCCTGAACGAGGTGGGATTGGAATATCTCACCCTCGACCGCCTGGCCTCTACGCTCTCCGGGGGAGAAGCCCAGCGCATTCAATTGGCTACTTCGTTAGGGTCGCGGCTGGTGGGAGCGCTCTACGTTCTGGATGAGCCCTCCATCGGCCTGCACAGCCGCGATACCGCGCGCTTGGTCAAGATTCTTCAGGACCTGCGTAATCTGGGAAATACCATTCTAGTGGTCGAACACGATCCTGAGATCATGCGAGCTTCCGATCGCATTCTTGATCTTGGTCCGGGCGCGGGAGAGCACGGCGGCGTGCTCATTGCCAGCGGCTCCTTCAGCGAAATCACCAAGGAGGCCGCGTCTCTCACCGGACGTTATCTGTCGAGCGAACTTCGCATTCAGTTGCCTCCCATGCGCCGTAAACCTGGCGCCGAGCAGCTCAAGATTATCGGCGCGCGGGCGCACAATCTGAAAGACCTGAGCGTCAACATTCCTTTGCGCATGCTGGTGGCCATCACCGGCGTTTCCGGGTCGGGTAAATCGACTTTAGTGCACGATGTCCTCTACAACGCCCTGGCCACTGCGAAGCGGCAGACCGATTTTTCGCCACCGATCGACCTGGCGCTGAAGCTGCAGAAACTGGAAGGCTCGCAATACATCGACGAAGTAGTTCTTGTCGATCAATCTCCCATCGGGCGTACGCCGCGCTCAAATCCTGTTACCTATATCAAAGTTTTTGATGCCATTCGCGACCTCTATGCCAGCCAGCCCGAGGCCCACAAGCGAGGCCTGACTGCCGGACATTTTTCCTTCAATATCCCAGGTGGCAGATGCGAGGTTTGCCAGGGAGACGGCACGGTAACGGTGGAGATGCAGTTTCTCGCCGACGTTGAACTGGTTTGCGAAGAGTGCCACGGCACCCGCTTCAAGCCGGAGGTGCTGGAGGTGCGCTATCGCGGCAAGAACGTCCATGAGGCGCTGGACCTCACTGTGAAAGAGGCCATGCAATTTTTTGCTGCTGCTCCCAAGATCACGGAAAAGCTGCGCATTCTCGATGAGGTGGGATTGGGATATCTGCGTCTGGGACAATCAGCCACGACGCTCTCAGGCGGTGAGGCCCAGAGAATGAAGCTTGCCGCGCATTTGCAGCCAAAATCCATGCGCGGGGAAAGCAGCAACGGCGCCGGTCCTGACGGACATCCCGCAGCGAAGAGGCGTTTGCCGCGCATTCTGTATATTTTTGACGAGCCGACCACCGGCTTGCACTTTGACGATGTCAGCAAATTGCTCTCCGCCTTCCGCAAGCTCATTGAAAATGGCGGCTCCATCGTGGTAATTGAGCATAATATGGACGTGATCCGTGCCGCCGACTGGGTCATTGATTTAGGCCCGGAGGGTGGCGGGCGCGGCGGCCAGCTCGTTGTTGCCGGCACCCCGGAGGTTGTTGCAAAAACCTCGGGTTCATACACCGGAAAATGGCTGGCGCGCATCTTAAAGAGTAACGGGAACTCTCGTTCCAATGGACGCAAATAGCAGGCTGTCGGCGCTGGCGCTGGTTGCCGCGCTCACCTCAGCAGCGTGGGCGCAGGGACGCGTCATCGGCGCCCAGTCCAAGCCCACTGTTCGCCATCATCGCGTGGCGGAAGCTCCGGCCGACGCGGTTCCAGCCGATGTCATCGAAGCAGAAAAAGCCCTCGACAAAAAAGATTACGCCCGCGCTGAGCAGCTTCTTCGTTCGGCAACGTCTGCCAGCCCCAATCACTACCGCGGCTGGTTTGACCTTGGCGTGCTCTATTCTCTGACCGGCCGCAAGCCGCAGGCGATAGAGGCTTACCAGAAGTCCGTTGCCATCAAACCAGAGCTCTTCGAATCGAACCTGAACCTCGGATTGTTGCTTGCCTCTGCAGGCAACAGGAGTGAGGCTGTCAAGTATCTGCGCGCAGCCACGACCCTCAAACCTTCGCAAGAGGCTACCGCCGGCGAGGCATTATTTACCGCATGGGACGCACTGGGCCATGGTTTGGAAAATGACTCTCCCGATGATGCTCTGGCTGCATATCAAAAGGCGGAAGAGATTCACCCCAAGGACCTGGATTTGCATCTTTCCGTAGCGCAGATTCTGGAGCGCAAGAACAATACAGAAGGGGCGGAAAAAGAGTATAAACAGGTGCTGGAATCGAATCCGCAATCTGTCCAGGCGCTCGCAGGCTTGACCGATATTTACATTGCCGGTAAGCGCCTGCCCGAGGCGGAGCAGAGCCTGCGCAGCTATTTGAAACTCGATCCTCAGAGCGCTGCCGCGCATGTGCAATTGGGAAGGATTCTGGCTGCTGGTGGAAAGAATGATGAGGCACTCGCCGAATTTGAGGCGGCGCTGCAGATTTCCCCGCAAGACCGGCAGGCGCAGCGTGAAATCGCCGATTTCGCGCTGCAGGCAAAAAAATACGATGAAGCCGAGCGGCAATACCGGCAGTTGCTCAAGGACGACGAGAAGAACCCTGAGCTTCACCATGGGTTGGCTAACGTGCTCATGAACCAGAGAAAGTTTCCCGAGGCCCAGCAGGAGTATCTTGTCAGCCTGAGGCTCGATCCCGGGCGCGCCGGGGCGTATGAAGGACTGGCGACGGTTGCGGCAGAGAACCAGAATTACCCGCTGGTGCTGCAGGCGCTGGACGCCCGGGCTAAATCCTTCCCGGAGACCCCGGGAACTTACTTTCTGCGGGCCACCACCTACGACCACCTGCGCGATGTTAAACAGGCGGCCGCGAATTATCATTTATTTTTGTCGGCCGCCAATGGAAAATATCCCAATCAGGAGTGGCAGGCAAAGCACAGGCTGATTGCCCTTGAGCCCAAAAAGTGATGCGGAAAATCTTGGCCATTACGTTGCTTCTGTTGCTGGCTGCGTCGGCCGGCTGGGCGGCGTCTGACGAGGAGCCCATCGAGAAGCTGATTGCGCGCGCAGATGTGCGCAGCGATAACCAGGCAGAGCACTGTGCCGATGTGGCGCGGCGTGAAGTTGAAGTTGCCAACCAGCACTACACCAACGGCGACGTGCAAAAGGCGGTGGAGGCGGTCAACATGGCGATAGCGTATACCCAGAAAGCGCTCGATGCCGCGAAACGGACCCACAAGAGACTGAAGGAAACCGATCTCACCTTGCGCAGGACTTCGCGCCGGCTGAGTGACGTGGGCCAGACACTCGCCTTCGAAGATAAGCCGGTGGTGAAAGAAGCTGTCGAAAAAATTGAACAGACTCGCAGTCAAATACTTGCGCTCATGTTCACTCAAAAATGAAGGGGCATAAAGCCATGACACGCATCTTCTCTCTAGCAATCTTCGTTTTCGCGCTGGCCGCTTCCCTGGTTGCCTCTTCTCCGGGCGGCAGAGTGCGGCGCGATCCCTTGACCGCTGATGAGATCGATCAATTGCGGGAGCAGGCGCAGGAACCTGTGAACCGCCTGCGGCTCTATATCAAATTTGCCCGCGCCCGCATGGTGGCCATCGAGCAGTTGCGCTCCGATCCGAAGCTTGCCGCCGGCCGCGGTGAAAAGGTCCATGACCTTCTGGAAGATTTCACCAATATCGTCGATGAGATTGACGACAACATGGATAACTACAGCGAACACGGGGCCGATATCCGCAAGCCGCTGAAAGAACTCATCGAGGCCGAAGCCGACTGGCAACTGCGCCTGCGCACGTTAAAAGACGCCATCGCCAAGGACCCGCAAACCGCAAAAGAAGCCCATGATTACACGTTTACACTCGATACCGCCCTTGATTCGGTGAACGACAGCGCCGACAGCGTCCGCAAGACGCTGGAGGAGCAAAATACTTCGCTCAAGACAAAAAAGAAATAAACTGACTGTGTGCCTTTCGTGCAGATTTCTCAAAAACGCAGGCTTTGTGTTCTCGCAGTCTTCGTTGCCCTCTCTTTAGAATAGGTTTTGAAGGGGCCCGGCTTAAGAGCTTGCAGAAAAACTCGTCGGGCGAAGAAGATGTGTAAGAGCGGAGACCCGTGTGGCACAGCCGTCCTCGGCTGGTGCGCCTGTAGCGGAAAAGTCTTTCGTGTATGAAGACATGTATCAGGGCACGACTTGGTAGCCCATGGCTTTCAGCCATGGGTGAGCGAAGCGAAAAAGTGCCGTAAGTCTGAAAAATAACACTTCCTCGCTGCCGCAGGCTTGAGCGCAGCGAAGCAGAGCGGAGCGCACAGAATAAACATTTTTCCGCAGCCTCTGTAGCCCCTGAAGGTTTCAAAATTCGCTGCCTTGGGGTTTATGAAACCGGCACTGCTGTGAACCGACCGGCTATCGCAGCCGCTTTCTTTTTCCTCATGGTAATGTAAGAGGCAGTGAATTACACTCTGGTCCCAATCTTTCAGCAGAGCTACCGCGAGCTGCGGCCGCGGGCGCCGATGCCGGAATTTCAGGTGCAGTTTTTTGCCTTTGCCAATGTGAATAACACCATTCGCCTGCGCGACGGCCAGATCCTCGCCCGGCTTTCAGACCTGCTCGAAGGCGCTCCTGATTCGGTGCTGTATGCCATTGCTCATATCCTGCTGGCCAAGCTTTATCGTAAGCCCATTGCCGGCAGCCATGCCGTCCGTTACCGCAAATATGTCGCCAGCCATGAGATTGCCTCCAAAGCTCACCTGATTCGCCAGATGCGCGGCCGCAAGCGCATCTCCTCGGCCAACGGACACCGCTTCAACCTGGAAGAAATCTTTGATGAGCTCAACACACTCTACTTTCACGGCCTGTTGGGGAAGCCGCAGCTTACCTGGAGTTTGAGCGACTCGCGCAGCAGCCTGGGCCATTACGATCCCGCGCACAATACCATTGTTGTAAGCAGGATTTTTGATCGCGAATCCATCCCCCGCTTTGCCTTAGAGTATCTGCTCTTCCACGAGATGCTGCATTTGAAGCATCCGGTGAAACTGCGGGGGAGCAAGCGTTGCGTGCACCCTCCCGAATTCCAGGCGGAAGAAAAATCTTTCCCTCATTACGAACAGGCCAAGAAGTTCTTGAAACAACTTTGATCTGTGTGCAGAGCGTCAGCGGCGCCGTAAGAGATCAAACAGCTTATGCAGCAAGCGAGAGTTCTCTGTCGCCTGCGTCATCTCTGCGCAATTTTCCATGGGCACGACAAAGCTGCACCTGTGTGGTTGCCAGGCGAAGTTTATATTCCTGCTCGCCGGTCATATAGTCGCACCCCAGGCCTTCGGCCAGAGAAAGTCGCGTGGCTTCAAACAAGAGAGCAACTCCCGGAGAATAGTGTGCCCAGGCCGCGTCGAAGTAAGTGGTGTAGAAGCGCCGCATGTTGCCGTCCTGGAACGCCACAAGGGCCGAGACCAGGGTAGAAGCGGTCTCGAGGGTGAAGATCTGGCACGCTGAAGGAGCGCCGGCGGCAACTTCTGTGATGAAGCGAACGCGGCCGGGATCGGCAAACAGGTTCTCGCCCCAAACATTGGAGAGAGCCGCTTTGCGGGCGTAAATTTCTCGCAGCAACGCGGAGTTGTCACCGGAATGACGTTCGACCGTAACTCCAACCCGCGCCAGCCTGCGAAGCTGCCTGGCGAGCCGGCTGTGCGAAGCAGCAAAGTCATCAGGACCGGTTCCCTGAGCTATGCACGGCGCATGGCAAAAGTCTTCAATTTCGAAGATGCTCCAGCGTTCCGGCGTGCTCCCCATGCACACAGGGGTCTGGGCGAGCGGTAGGCCCCGCTCCGCCAAAATCCTCCAGGCACGCGTGAGCACAGAGCAATCACCGGCCCACAGTACGTCGCGGTAATCAAACAGCTCTTCGCCCAACAGGCAAAGATGGCTATCTTTTCGGACCGCCGCCGGAATAAGCGCTGCGCCAGAATCTGTTTCCACAAACACCACTGTGGGCCGTTCGTCCCGAAAACACTCCGCCGCCAGACGGTTCCAATAGAAGCTCTGGAAAAACGTGGCTTCGCTTTGCTGCGAGTACAGCCACTCCCACGCGGGCTTGAGCGCGTCCATTTCGTGGGCGGTCTGGGCAAGTATGAAACGGTTCATTTTGAAAATCCCGCAGCAACCATTTAGACGCGCGCCACCAGTTGCAAGATGGTTTGCAACAAGCTGTTTTATTTGACGCGGGTTCCAGGGAACTCTAAAATTAATTCCATATACAAAGGCAGACGGTTTCGCCGTCTTTTTTTGTTTCAGTATAGTTGCAAATGGTTTGCAAGTAGGATATCCGTACAAAAGTATGCTGCAGGCTCTCATCATCACATTGCGCGAAGGGGTGGAAGCCGCCCTCATCGTTGGAATCACGCTCGCTTACCTGGCCAAGATTGGCCGCCATGAGCTGCGCCGGGTGGTTTACGTTGCCCTGGTAGCCGCCTTTGTGGCGAGTATTGCCGTGGCCGTTGCCATCTCGCGTATCCAACTTAATCAGGATATCTTCGAAGGCTGGGTCATGCTGGTTGCCGCCGTCCTCACCATCAGCATGATCGTCCTCATGATGCGCACCGCCCGCCGCTTGAAGGGCGAAATTGAGACCAAGGTGGGAGCCTTGGCCGGCAATAGTTCGCGCTTCGGCCTCTTTGCTTTTGTTTTTCTGATGGTGTTGCGCGAAGGCGTGGAGACCGTGCTGATTCTGGCCGGCGTCTCTTTCAATTCCACCGAATTGATGAATTTCATTGGCACTCTTACCGGTGTGATGCTGGCCATCCTGTTCGGCGTGATGTTTGTGAAGGGCTCAGTGCGCATCAACCTGCAGAAATTCTTCCGGGTCACAACCGTGATCCTGTTCTTTGTTTCGGCCCAGCTCATCATATCGGGCCTGCATGAGCTTTCTGAGAATGGGGTGCTGCCCTCGAGCAAGCGCGAGATGGCCATTATCGGCCCCATCGTGCGCAACGACCTGTTTTTCTTTATTACCATCCTGGCTCTGGCTGCGCTCATGGTGTTGATGGAGTGGCGGCGCCGCTCGCCCGCCGCGCCTTCTTCCGGGCCGCAGGTAACTTCGCAAGCAGAGCAACGCAAGGTCATGTGGACAGCGCGGCGTGAGCGCTTCTGGATGGCCTCGATGTACGTGACCACTTTTCTTTTCATCACTCTTATCACCGCCGAGTTCATCTATGCGAAGAGCACAACCCCGCCAATCTCATCCACACCGGTGCAATTCGTCAATGGCCAAGTGAGCATTCCGCTTACCCAGGTCTCCGATGGCGATCTGCATCGTTACGCCGTCAACGTCAATGGAACCGAGGTGCGCTTCTTCCTCTATCAGAAACCCGATGGCAGCGTCGCCACCGTATTTGACGCCTGTGGAATTTGCGGCGCGGTAGGCTTCTACAAAACCAGCACCGGTCTGGTGTGCAAGAACTGCGCTGCTCCGGTGAATCCACAGTCGGTGGGACAGCCGGGTGGATGCAATCCCATCCCTCTGAAGGCAACCAAGACCGGGGATTCAATCGTAGTTACGGAGGCGGACCTGGCAGCGGGGATGGAACCCTTCCAGCGCTGATCATGTTTTTTAGACTGGTTTATCAATCGTTCTACCGCCAGCGGCGAAGCAAGCTTCTCGCCGGCATGGCCATTATCTTCGGCGTGGCTGTGGCTACCGCCATGATTGCCGTGGCCACGGACATCGGCGATAAGATGAACCGTGAGTTGCGCGCCTATGGACCCAACATCGTGGTCTATCCCCGAGAGGAGACGCTGGATGTTGAAATCGGCGGCGTCAATCTAAAGCCGGTGACCTCAGGCGCATTCCTGAAAGAATCAGACTTACCCAGGCTGAAGGGCATCTTCTGGGGACACAGCATTAAAGACTTTGCGCCCTTTCTTTCATTCAAGGTGAATCCGGCGCTGCCTGGCACTGCAAGCAGCGCCCCTAGCGAACTTTCGGTGGAATTAATCGGAACTTACTTCAGCAAAACTATTCACTACGGCAAGGAAACTATTGTTACCGGCGTAAAGAATACGTATCCCTGGTGGAAGGTGGAAGGCGCATGGCCCTCGGATGAACCTTCTGCAGACCAGGCGCAACCAGTCAATGTGCTCGCAGGAAAGCAATTCGCCGATGATCACCATCTGAAGAGCGGTGCCATTCTGCGCGTGGGCGGCCGCCTGCTGAAGCTCAGTGGGATTTTAAGTACGGGCAGAGCGGAGGATCGGGCCATCATAGCTCCTCTGGCGCTGGTGCAACAGATTGCCCACAGACCCGATGCGGTCCGCAGGCTTTACGTAAGCGCGCTCACCAAACCTGAAGATGCTCTGGCCCGGCGCAATCCAAAAACCATGTCGGCGGTCATGTACGACCGATGGTACTGCTCACCCTACGCGAATTCCATTGCCTTCCAGATTGATGAAGCCCTGCCCTACGCCCATGCGGAACAGATACGGCAGGTAGCGCAGAACGAAGGCTCGGTGCTCTCGCGCATCATGGGTCTGATGTGGCTGGTGACCATGGCGGCTCTCGTGGCCGCGGTGCTGGCAGTCTCTGCCGCCATGATGAACACGCTGATGGCCCGCCGCCGCGAAATTGGACTGATGAAAGCCCTGGGGGCCACGCGTACGTTGGTGGCTGCCCTCTTCTTTGCCGAAGGGGCCACGCTGGCGGTTGTGGGCGGCGGAGTGGGCTTTGCTCTGGGAATCCTTCTGGCCCAACGTATCTCCCTAAGAATTTTTGGAAGCAGCCTGCATGTTGAAGCCGCGCTTTTGCCGGTGGTGTTGCTGGTTTCGTTCCTGATTTTATTGCTGGGCAGCGCCTTTGCGCTGCGGCGCGCGGTGCATCTGGATCCGACGGTCGTGCTGCGAGGAGACGTATGAGGCGCGCCCCAATGTTACTGCGAATCATGCTCCGCTCAGCCACTGTGCGTCGTGGACGCACGCTGATTACGCTCATGGCCATTGCGGTAGCGGCGGCTGTAAGCACCGCCCTGCTGAACCTCTATGTGGATATGCAGGTAAAGCTTCACCGCGAATTTCGCAGCTATGGCGCGAACGTGGTTCTCTCGGCGAAAGACGGCGCTTCCCTGCCCCCAGACGCAATCGCGACCCTTGACCGCGAACTCGCCGGACGCGGCGCAGCCCTGCCGGTCTCCTATGCAGCCGTACGCACGCCTGCTGGCTTGCCGGTAGTCGTCGCCGGCGTGGATATGGCCCGCGCGCGCAAGCTGAACACCTGGTGGTCAGTTACCGAGTGGCCTTCGCTCCCGAATTCAGTACTGATCGGCGCACGCGCTGCGGCGGCCCTTTCTCCCAAAGGCGATCCCTTCGATCTCGTCTTTGATGGCCGTGTACTGCATGTTTCTATCGCCGGCATATTGCAGACCGGCGGCCCCGAGGATAGCCGCGTATATATTTCGCAAACCGACTTTGCCTCCTGGACCGGCTTGCAGCCTTCGGTCATGGAAATTGCCGTGGCCGGCAGTCCCGAGGAGATCAACGGGTTCATCAGCCGGCTGGCGGCGCTGTTCCCTTCGGCCGACGTTCAACCCGTGCGCCAAATTGTGGAAGCCGAGGCGCGGGTCTTTGATAAGACCCGCTCGGCGCTGCTGGCCTCGGTCGCGCTGATCGTCGTGACCGCGTTTTTATGCGTGCTGGCGACGCTTACTTCCACCGTGCTCGACCGCAGAAAGGATTTTGCGGTAATGAAAGCTTTAGGCGCAAGCCAGCGCATGGCGAACCTGTTGTTTGCCGGGGAATCAGCCTTTCTAGGGGCCGCGGGCGCCCTGCTGGGATATATTGCCGGCATCGGGGTGGCCTCGCTGATTGGGAGAATCAACTTTCAGGCAGGCATTGAGCCACGCTGGAGCGTGTTTCCTGCGATACTGATGGGAAGCATCGCCCTGACACTGCTGACCGCGGTCATACCCATCACCATGCTGAACCGAATCCAGCCGGCGGTGATCCTGAAAGGCGAGTAACAAGAGATGGCAATTAATATCCGAAACGTCAGCAAGCTTTACCCTGCCAAGGCGGAGGGTGGTGGCGAGCTGCGTGCCCTCGATGACGTAACCCTGCACGTGAGCACAGGGGAGTGGCTGGCAGTCATGGGTCCCTCGGGTTCGGGGAAGTCAACCCTCGTCAATATCATCGGGTGCCTTGACCGGCCCAGCTCTGGGGAAGTCTCGATCGGCGGAGAGGAGCTGGCGCAGTTCTCGCGGGCGCAGCTCGACCGTTTCCGCGCGGAGAAGATCGGCTTCATCTTCCAGCAGTTTCACCTGATTCCCTACCTCACCGCGCTGGAAAACGTGATGCTGGCGCAATACTTTCACAGCATGACCGATGAAGCGGAGGCCCTCGCCGCGCTTGAAAGAGTGGGCTTGCGGGGCCGCGCGCGGCATCTGCCCGCGCACCTCTCCGGAGGCGAGCAGCAGCGCGTATGCATCGCCCGCGCGCTGATCAATGACCCTCAAATTATCCTGGCCGATGAGCCCACCGGCAACCTGGACGCGCAAAACGAAGAAATTGTTCTGCACCTGCTGCGCCAGTTCCACAATCAGGGCCGCACCATCGTGATGGTAACGCACGACCCGGCGGTCGCCCGGCTGGCCGACCGCAAGGTCGAGCTGCATCACGGCCACGTCGCCGAGCAGGAGAGCTTCAAATTCTCGGATGAAGAGCAATTCGACGAGGTGCTGGAAGAGGTTTGGACGCTGAAAGAAAACGGCGTGCGCCCCGAGGTAGGCCGCATGCACGTCTCCGGCCCCCTGCCTGTGGCCTTTGCGGTGCAGAAGATGACAGAAATGGGATTGCTCCAGGTGCTGGCCGGCGCCCAATCTGAAAATGGCCATAAGGAAGTGCGCAACCGCTGCCATGAGGTGATTTATCCGGAGAGCGTAAACGTCACCGAGGAACAGAACCTGGCCATAGATTTCACCCCCCGCGGAGAGCAGAGGGCGGCCAATATCATCCGGCGGCACCGGCTGGCCGAAAGGCTGTTCATGGAAACTCTGCACATTGAAAACGAGGCCGAGGTCGAACAGCAGGCATGCAAGTTCGAGCACATTCTTTCCTTCGAGGCCACAGACAAGATTTGCACGTTTCTAGGACATCCCAAAACCTGTCCTCACGGGAGCCCTATTCCTCCCGGCTGCTGCTGCACCCAGGCCCAAGTGGCCAACCTGCAGAAATAGCACTTACACGGCGATGATCGCGCGAAGGAAGAAGTCGTCAACATGCCTGCGCCTGGACCCGTCGAACAAAACCGACGAGACTGGAACTTTGCCGAAAAATGTCTTTGTGAGCGGTTCGATTGATTTCCAATCACTCACCGCTGACACGGCGGGTCAGGATGCGTCGTAGGAATTGTTCTATAGCGGTTTAGTAAATAGTATGCCGACAATATCCCTTGTGTAATCAGCAAATTGCATCGT
>Ga0066709_100003249_pt1 | contig 12353 bp, 10 predicted proteins | sample GraSoiAngelo_158_FD_79665 | JGI IMG/M metagenome (GOLD analysis project Ga0066709, IMG submission 79665) | Grasslands soil microbial communities from the Angelo Coastal Reserve, California, USA - 14_1009_16_30cm | ecosystem: Environmental > Terrestrial > Soil > Grasslands | place: USA... | reverse complement strand
CGGTCCGCTCCCGCTTTCCCAAGGCGCACGGATCGGCCGGGATCTTCTCGACGCGCTGCAAGCCTGCCACCAGCGTGGCGTGGTGCATCGCGATATCAAGCCGAGCAACATCCTGCTCATGGACGAGCGCGCGGTGCTCATCGATTTCGGGATCGCCAAGTCGGTCTCGGATCCGTCCACGCCGCCGCTCACCATGCCGGGCCAGGCGGTCGGGACGGTCGAGTACATGCCCCCCGAGCAGGCCGCGGGGGGCGACGTCACACCGCGAACCGATCTGTACGCGCTCGCGATGGTGCTGTACGAGGCGATTACGGGTCGGCCCTGGTCGGAGGAGGCGTCCTGGTCCGGGGTTCCGCGACGCGTGATGACCGCGCTGCAGCGCGCGCTGCGCTCGGCGCCGCACGAGCGCTGGCCCGATGCCGCGGCGTTCCGCCGCGCCCTGTGGGCACCTCGCTCCTCCCCCTACGCATGGCCCGTTGCTGGCCTGGTGCTGGCGGGCGCAGTCGCCGCGGTCGTGTTCTGCGATCCGCTCGGGCTCTGTACGCCTCGCCCGCCTCCTCGCGAGATCCCGCCCTACGAGTTGATGGTGGGTCGCTTTCAGGTGGGCGGCGTGGGGGACCCCGGCCTCGCCCGGCACCTCGCGTTTCTCGTATCGGACCTCCTAGAGCGTCTCCCCCGGATTCGCCTCGTGCCCACCAGCTATGCGGGGCGCCGCGTCGAGGACTCTTTGGCCGGGCGCCCGTTGCCGCCGCTGCGCGTGGTGGCCACCGTCGCCGGGGTCGTCGCGCAGCGCGGGCAGGCGCTCGACGTGAGTCTCGAGGTGCGCGACTCGCTCGGCCGGCGACTGCAGAGCGGCGGTGCGAGCGGCCGAATCGGCGCCGAGGTGGAGCTGGCGGACGTCATCGCTTCCTGGGTGATCGGGCGGTTGCGGCCCGACCTGGCCGGCGAGCTGGTGCACGACAGTACCCTGCGCGGGCGCAACGTCGCGGCACTCGGTGAGTTCCTGAAGGGAGAGGACGCGTTCGCTGAGGACGCCTGGAGCGATGCGGAGCGGCATTTTCGCGAGGCGCTCCAGCTCGACACGAGCTTCGCGCGTGCGGCCTGGCGGCTCGCGAATGCGCAGCGGTGGCGGCGGGTCACGTCATCGGTGAACCTGCGCGACGTCGTGCGACGTCATGGGCGCTACCTGAAGCCGCTCGACTCGCTCCTGATCGAGGCCGAGCTCATGCCGACGGGCGCGGCACGCTACCGGAGTTACGAGCGGGCCCTCGCCCGGGACGACGCCGTGAACGATCCCTACGCGCGCCTGCTGTACGGCGCGGAGTTGATGCATCGCGGGCCGCTGGCCGGGGTGCCGCTCGACAGCGGCGCCGCCGTCCTCGAAGAGGCCGTTGCGCAGAACCCTTCGCTCGCGCCCGCGCACGATCAGCTGGTATGGGCGTTGATTCGGCTCGGTCGACGGGACGCCGCGCGACACGCCCTCGATCGCTTGGAGCAGGTCCGGCGTCCCTCGGCTGGGCCGGATATCGACATCGTCGCCGTTCTGGAAGTCGCATTCGCGGCGCGGTTCGAGCCCGAGAGCCTGCCGCCGTTGCTGGCGAAGATGGCGCCTGGCGCCCAGCAGGACCTGGCCCGAACGGTGCGCTTCGCGCTGGGGTTTGACGTTCCCGCCACGCAGCTCGCGTTGGGCAAGCAGCTAGCGGCGACGGCGCGGGAGCCGGCCCTGCGTGCCTCCGGCCACGAAGCCCAGGCGCTCGCGCTCGTCGCCCTGGGCCGACCCGCCGCGGCACTGGTCTGGTTCGATTCGGCCGCCACACTGTTCGGAACGCCGACCGCGGGGTTGGAGGCCCTCGAGTGGCGCGTCCTCCCGAGCGCTCTCGACGTGCCCGGTGTGCCGTCACCCGAAGTCGCGCGGGCGCGCGCGGCGCTCGCCGTCATAGCTGGCCCTGCGTCGGTCGCGGCACGCGCCGCCTGGGCGCTCGCGGTGGACGCGTATGCGCGGGGTGACCTGGTCGCCGCCCGGGCGTGGCACGCCCGCCTCCAGGCGCGCGCCGCGCGCGCGCCCTCGTTGCGACGCCTCGACCTCCTGCTGGGCGCGCTGGACGCCGCAGCCCGTGGCGACCCGGGGGCGGCGCTCGCGCTGACCGATAGGTTGCTGCCATCCGAGGAATCGGAACAGGTCGGCGATCCTTTCGCCCGCGCCGTGCTGCACGTGCGGCGGGCGGAGTGGCTCGAGGGCTTGAACCGCGCCGAGGCCGCCGAGCGAGAGTGGCTCTGGTACGAGAACTCGGACTTCGAGGGCTGGCTCACCGGAGAAGTGGAGGCGGTGGAGATCGACTGGGCCCTGAGCGTGTGGGGGCGCCGGCGGCGCGGGCTGCTGGACGTCGCAAGGGGCGAGGGCGCGCGCGGGTGCGGGCATCTCGCGCGCGTCCTCGCGCTCTGGTCCGGCGCCGAGGCGGTCTACGAGCCCCTGGTCGGCGAGGCGCGGCGCAAGGTCGAGGGGACCTGCGGGCGGTGATCCGCTGCCGCACACTCGGCTCCGTGGACGTGACTCTCGACGGCGGTCCGGCGCCGGCGGAGTTGCTGTGGCGCAAGAACCTGGCGCTGCTCGTCTACCTGGCACGGTCCCCGAAGCGCGCCCGCGCCCGCGACCACTTGATCGGCCTGCTGTGGCCCGACAAGCCGGACGGGGCTGCGCGGCACTCCCTGAACGAGGCCCTGCGCGTCCTGCGGCGCTGCACCGGCGATCCCGGCCTGGAGACGCACGCCGATCGCATCCGCATCGCCGCCGACGCAGTCGAGCTCGATACCGACGACTTCGACGCCCTTGCCGCCGCCGGCGACTGGGCGGGGGCCTCGGCGCTCGTCGGCGGCGAGTTTCTCGAGGGCTTCGCTGTGCCCGGTGCGGCCGAGTTCGAGCACTGGCTCGGGGCGGAGCGGACGCTGTGGCGCGCGCGTTCGGTGGATGCGTTGACGCGGCAGGCGGAGGCGGAGCTGGGCCGGGGCCGTGCGGCGGAAGCGGTGGGACTGGCGCGGCGCGCGCTGGCCCTCGACGGGACGGCGGACGTGGCCGTGCGGGCCTCCATGCGCGCGCTCGCCCTGGCGGGGGACCGTGCCGCAGCGCAGGCCGCGTACGCGGCGTTCGCGGCGCGGCTGGCCGAGGAGGTGGGTGGCGCGCCCGATGCTGCGACCACGGCGCTCGCGCGGCGGATCGCGCGCGAGCGCGCGGAGCCGCGCCGGATCGAGCGCGGGCCGTCGGTCGGCGCCGAGTCGCGGCGCGCGCCGCTGGTCGGGCGCGAGGCCGAGCTGACGCGGCTGGGCGCGGTGTGGGACACCTGCCGCACCGGGACCCGTGCCGCCGTCTCGATCGTGGCGGGCGACGCGGGGACGGGAAAGAGCCGGCTCGCGGAGGAAGTCGTCGCGCGGGCGCGGCTCGACGGGGCGGCGGCCGCCGTGGTCCGGGCGGTCGAGGCCGATGCGGCGGAGCCGTGGAGTGGCGTCGTGGGGCTCGCGCGGGGCGGGCTGCTGGACGTCCCGGGCGTTGCGGCGGCGCCGGCGCCGGCCCTTGCCGCCTTCGCCGCACGGCTGCCCGAATGGGCCGAACGGTTCGGCACGGCGGTGCGGGGGGTCGCCGCCGACCTCCCGGGCCGCGCGGTGCGCGACGTGCTGCGGGCCCTGACAGCGGAGCAGCCGGTGGTGCTCCTCGTGGATGACGCCCATTGGCTCGACCGAGATTCGCTGCTTGCGCTGGTGGCAGGGGTGCGCGACCTCGCCGGCGCATCGTTTCATCTCCTGTTGACCCGCAGTCTCCACGCCGACCGGCCGGAGCTCGACGAGCTGCAATCGCGGATCGGCGGCGACATGGAGGGCACGGCACTGCGCCTCGCGCCGCTCGGCGGCGATGCGCTCCGCGCTCTGGCCCGCTGGGCGCTGCCGCGCTATCAGGAGGACGAGATCGACCGCGTGGCGCGCCGCGTGGCGACCGACTCCGCGGGTCTGCCCCTGCTCGCCGTCGAACTGTTCCACGCGGTGGCGCTCGGGCTGGACCTCGACCGGACGTCCTCCAGGGCGGCGTGGCCGCGTCCCCTCCAGACGCTCGACCAGACGCTCCCCGGCGACCTGCCCGAGGCCGTCGTCGGCGCGGTGCGCGTGGGATACCGGCGCTTGTCCCCGGCGGGGCAGCGGGTGCTGGCCGCCGCGGCGGTGCTGGAAGAACGGGTGGCCGCGCCGGCGCTGGCGCGATCCACCGGGTTGGACGTCGAAGCGCTCCTTGCCGCACTCGACGAGCTGGAGTGGGAGCGGTGGCTCGTCGCCGAGCCGCGTGGGTACGCCTTCGTGGCCCGGATCGTCCGGGATATCGTGGCGCGGGACCTCGTCACGCCCGGCCAGCGGCAGCGCCTCGTGCCTTGACCTTTCGACGGGAATCCCGTACCAAGAACGTCCTATGACGCGAGACTGGGACCTGGTGGTGGTGGGCACGGGGTTCGGCGGCAGCATGGTCGCGCTCGCGGCGGTTCGCGCGGGGCTGCGCGTGCTGCTGATCGAGCGCGGCCGGTGGGTGGATCGTGATGACTCGGCCTGGGATCCCCGTGCGATCCTGCTCGACCGCAAATACCGCAGCGCCTCCCCGTTCGAGACGCCGCGCTACGGCTTCGGGCGCACCTCGTTCTATCCGGACGAGGCGGGGGGGGGCAAGTCGGTGTTTTACGGGGCGGCGTCGTTCCGGTTGCGGGAGGCCGACTTCCGGCTGCGCGAGCGCTACCCGGACGTCTGCGCGGAGTCGGTCGACTGGCCCATCGCCTACGCCGACCTCGCGCCCTTTTACGACGAAGCCGAGCGGCTGCTCGGGGTCGTGGGTCTCCCCGGCCTCGACCCCACAGAGCCGCCCCGCGCGACGAGTTACGTCGGGGCGCCTCCGCCGTTCTCCGCGCCGGCGCGGCGCGTGGCCGAGGCGGCGACGGCTCTCGGCCTGCATCCGTTCCCGATCCCCTTGGCGATCAACTTCACCTCCGCCGATGGCCGCCGCCCCTGCGTGCAATGCCTCACGTGCGACCTCTTCCCGTGTAAGATCGGGGCGAAGAACGACCTCTCCGTGACCGTGCTGCCCGCGGCGATGTCGGCGGGGGCGACGGTGATGCACAGCACGGTCGTGCTCCGTCTCCGGATGGATGGAAAGCGGGTCGCGGGCGTGGAGTGTGTGGATGTCACCACCGGGGAGCGGTTCTTCGTAGGCTGCCGGGTGTGCGTCGTCAGCGCGGGCGCCATCCCGTCGGCCGCCCTCCTGCTCGCCTCGGGCCTGGGAGCGGTCGAGCCCAACGGCGCCTGGGTGGGTCGCTGCCTGATGCGCCACTGCTCAGGGATCGTGATCGGCATTTTCCCATCGCGCACCAATCCCGAGCGCGTGTTCCACAAGCAGGTCGCGCTCACCGATTTCTATTTCGGGGACGGCACGCGCCGCCGGCCGCCCGGTCCGTGGGGGATGATTCAGGGACTCCAGGTCCCGCCGCCCGAGTACATCGCAGCCGAGGGAGGCTTCCCCTTCGGCACGGTGGGGGCGCGGGCCGCCGACCGGATGGTCTTCCTGCTCTGCATCGCTCAGGACCTGCCCGATCCCGCGAACCGGGTCGAGGTCGATCCCGATCGGACCGATCGGTACGGAGCGCCGATTGCCCGTGTGTTTCACCGCTATACCCGGCGCGACCGCCAGGCGCGCTCGGCGCTCTACCGGGAGGGAGCGCGAGTCCTGCGCCGTGCGGGCGCGGTGATCCGCGTGCGGAAGCCGATCAACACCTTCTCCCACGCGGTCGGGACCTGTCGCTTCGGCCGCGACCCCGCCACGGCCGCGCTCGATCCGTGGTGCCGTTTCTTTGGGGTGCCCAATCTGTTCGTGGTCGACGCGAGCTTCCTGCCGAGCTCCGGGGGCGTGAATCCCAGCCTCACGATCGCCGCCAACGCCCTGCGGGTCGGGCGGCACATCGTCGCGGAGTGGGATCGGTGACCGCAGTGCGTCTCTGCATCCTCGGCTCCGGGGCGGTGGCCCGCACGCACAGCCGGGTCGCCCGGTCGCTCGGTGGCATCGAGCTGCTGTATGCCAGCCGGTCGCGCGACAGAGCGGAGGCGTATAACCGGCGCTTCGGCGGCGTCGGGGCGTTCGGGAGCTACGAGGAAGCCTGCGCCGACCCGCGCGTGGACGCCGTGTTCGTGTGCACGCCGCAGGCGTTTCACGCTGAGCACGCGATGCTCGCCGCGCGGCACGGCAAGGCCGTCCTGATCGAGAAGCCGGTGACGCGGACGCTCGCGGAGCTGGGGACGATCGCGGCAGCGGTGCGCGCCGCGGGCGTGATCTGCATGGTGGCCGAGAACTATCACTTCAAGCCGGCGCTGCGCGTCCTGCGCCGCCACCTCGATGCGGGTGACATCGGGGAGCCGCTGTTCTTCGAGCTGAACCGGGCCGGGCGCCAGCGCCCCACCGGGTGGCGCACCGACGCCGCGTTGATGGGCGGCGGTGCCTTGCTCGAAGGGGGCGTTCATTGGGTGAATTACCTCTGCGGCTTGGGCGGCGCGGTGCGCGAGGTGTGTGCGGCGCGGCCGGAGACGAACCGCCCCCTCGTCGCGCCGCTCGAGGATGGGCTGGAAATGCTGGTGCGGTTCGAGAGTGGGGCCGTAGGGAAGCTGCTGCACGCCTGGAGCGTTACCAACCGCCTCGCGGGTCTCGGCCTCTCCAAGATCTACGGTACCGACGGCAACATCACGTTCGAGAGCAACGGACTGTTCGCGCTCGTCACGGGGCGCCGCACCAGGTTACGTTTCCCGGGCGTCCGGGATCTGATGGGGTACCGCGCGATGCTACGGCATTTCATCGCGTGCGTCCGCGAACGACGCGAGCCCGAGGTATCCCTCGCTGTGGCGGGTCGTGAGCTCGCCGTGGTGCTGGCGGCGTATCGCTCGCTCAAGAGCAGGCGTTTCGAACCCCCTATCACGGAGGACTGATCGTCATGCAAGCCGGCCACGTACCGCTCGCGCTCGCCATCGCGACCTACGACTGGAATCCCAAGACCGCGGTGTTCGTGCTCGGTATGCACTTCCTGCCCAACGCCGACTCGCTCGTGGTCCGGGCGGGGTTCGCGAAGCCCTCGTTCCACTGCACCGTGACGCACAGCGTCCTGTTCGCCGTGGTCGTGAGCGCGCTCGTGGCCCTCTTCTCCCCGCACTACGCGATCTTCGCGCTCGTGGCCATCCTCGCGCATTACGCGGCCGACATCGGGAGCACGGTGGGACTGCCGCTCTTGTGGCCGTTCTCGAAACGCAAGTTCACCCTCGCCTTCTTCAAGGACACGGGTTACTGGGGCCGGGACATGCTCATCGGTTACTACAGGCAGCCCATGGCGTGGGTGCTCGAGGGCGCGGTGACCGCGTTCTTCGCATACCGCCTGTACGTCGTCTCGGCGTAGTCGCCGTGCTTCGACGACTCGGGCGCGCGCTCGTGCGACGGCGCGGCACGCCGCAGTGGGACGCGGTGATCCGCAGCACCGGGGTCCTCGCGCTCCTCGCGATCTATCCCACGATCCGCTGGCCGCAGCTCGCGGGACTCATCGCGTTCGGCATGATCACGATCGTGATGAACGGGCCGATCTCGCCCTTGTTCCCCGCGAGCTACGAGCCCGTGCTCATGCTCGCCGGTCGGACGTACGCGCCCCTCGCGGTGGCGGTGATGGCTACCGCCGGGACGCTCTACATGGAGTACATCAACTACTACCTGTATCGCTATGCGGTCTTCCATCCGAAGTTCGACCGTGCGCGCGAGAGCTACTGGGTCCGCAAGAGCGCCGAGCTGTTCGACTGGAGCCCGTTCTGGGCGATCATCATCCTTGCGTTCACGCCACTGCCGTACTGGGTGGCGCGCATCCTCGGCCCGCTGACGCGCTATCCCATCGGGAAGTATCTCTTCGCCACGTTCGTCGGGCGGTTTCCTCGGCTGTGGCTGTATGCGGCCTTCGGCGCGTGGCTCCCGGTGTCGACTCCCGTACTGCTGCTCGGCACTCTGGCCGTGACCGTCGCGTTCTTGGTGGCCGCCGCGTTGCAGCGAGGGCGCGCACCCCGCCAACGCCCGGTACCGCAATAGCTTGACTCGCCCTTGGGCGGGGACCATAGTCTTGAGGCATGCCCGCCTCCTACGTCCTTGCCCTCGGACTTGACGGCCCGACCGCCGCGGCCTGCCTGACGCCGGCGGAGCGGCGTGCCTGCGCGGCTCTCCCGAGCGACGTGCGTCGGCGCGACTGGCGCGCCGGCCGGCTGGCCGCGAAGCGCGCCGTCCGCGCCGCCCGCCTCCCCGCCGCGCGCCTGACACTGTCCATCGCTCACGTCGCAGGACGCGCGGCCGCGGTCGCGGTGCCCGCGCCGGGCCGGGTGGGGATCGACCTCGAGCGCGCCGGGGCGGTGCGGCCGGCGCAGGCGCGCTACTTCCTGACGCGCGCCGAGCGTCGGCTCGCCCGGCGCCTCGGGCTCACGGTGCTGTGGACGCTCAAGGAGGCGGCCTGGAAGGCGCTCCGTGCGGACGACGCCACGCCGTTCGCCGCCCTCGAGTTGCATGCCGATCCGCGCGGCGGCGTCGAGGGGGTGTCGCTGCACGGCCGCCGCCACCGCGCGCGGGCGCTCGTCGCCCGGCCGTGGCCTGGCTTCGTGCTCGCCGTGATATGGGTGTCGCAGGCGCGATGAGCGACCGGCCCTGCCTGGGCGGCATCGCCTACGCCTTCGCCGACGAAGCGCGGTCGGTCGCCGAGCTGGGCGCGGCCGGTCTGCTCACGAGCGACCCCGCCGTGCTCGAGGGATTCGGGTTCGGCCACGCGCACGTGGCGGTGGCGGAGAGCCCCTATCAGCTTGCGGTGGCGGCGGCAGGCCGGCTGCTCGAGGAGCGGCGCATCGCTCCCGAGAGCGTCGACCTCCTGCTTTACGGCGGTACCCCCGGTCCGTTGGCGCAACAACCGGCCGACGTGCCATGGAATGGCGGATTGCTCCAGACGACGGCCCGGTTCAAGTATCCCGCGGCCCGGCTGCAGTACGAGTTGGGGCTCGAGCGGGCGACGGTACTGGGTCTCGACCAGCTGGCGTGCGTCACGCTGTTCGGCGCGGTGCGGGTGGCGCGCGCGCTCTGTCTCACCGAGGGTCTGCAGCGCGTGTTGTGCGTGGCATCGGAGTTCTTTCCCGCCGCAGCCGGGCGAGAAGCGATCTTCAACTGCACCTCCGACGCGGCCGTCGCGCTCCTGGTCGAACGCAGCGGCCCCCGCAATCGAATCGCGGGCGCGGCGCAGGTCACCAAGGGCTACTACTGGGACTGCGACGCCCTGCGCGACGAGATCGTCGCCTCGTATTTCCCGACCGCGGTGCACGTCGTCGAGCGCGCCCTCGCAGTGGCCGGGTGGCTCCCCGACGAGGTGGACTGGGTGATCCCGCACAATGTCAGCCGCACGAGCTGGGAGATCTTGATGGGGTTGCTCGGCCTGCCGCGCGCCCGGCTGTGGGCCGGCAATATCGCCCGCCGCGGCCACGCCTTGGCCGGGGACAACTTCATCAACCTGCGCGACGCGTTGCAGGGCGGCGACGTGCGGCCCGGGGAGAAGCTCCTGCTCTTCGCCTACGGCTACGGCGCACACTGGACGGCGCTGGCGGTGGAGGCGTGATGCTCTTCCTTACCGGAGCAACCGGCCTGTTGGGTGGCGCGGTCCTGTCGCGGATGCTACGCGCCGACCGCGCGCTGCGGGTCGCCGTGCTGGTGCGCGACCCCGCCCGCTGGCGCGGGATCGAGCGGGTGTCGCCGGTCGCCGGCGACCTGTGCGCGCCCGGGTTGGGCCTGGCGGCCGAGGTGCGCGCCGCACTGGCGCGGGACGTAGACCTGGTGCTCCACGCCGCCGCCGACGTCGTCTTCTCGCGGCCCCTCGACATCGCGCGGGCGACCAACGTGGAGGGCACGCGGCGGGTGCTCGAGCTGGCGCACGCCTGGCCGCGGGTCGAGCGGGTGCTGTACGTGAGCACGGCGTTCGTCGCGGGCCGCCGCACCGGGTCGATCGCCGAGGCCGAGGGGAATGGCGTGGCAGGGTGGGTCAATGCCTACGAGCAGTCGAAGTGGGAGGCGGAGCGGCTGGTGCGCGCGGCCACGCGGCCGTGGGTCATTCTCCGCCCCAGCACGGTCGTCTGTGACGATCCCGCAGGGGGTGCGGTTACCCAATACAACGCCGTGCACCACGCCGTGCGCCTGCTCCACCGCGGCCTGGTGCCCATGATCCCGAGCGCGCCGGACGCGACCGTAGACCTCGTTCCGGCGGACTACGTCGCCGGGGCGATTGCCGCGCTCGCCGTCCACGAGGGCCTCGCCGGGCGGACCTTCCATCTCTGCGCTGGAGCGGGTGCGCTGGCGGTGGGCGACCTGCTGCAAAGCACCTGGGAGGTCTTCGCGCGCGATGCGGCGTGGAGGCGGAAGGCGCTCCCGCGGCCCGTGCTCGCCGACCTCGCCACCTACGCGCTGCTCGAGCGGTCGATCGACGCGACGGGCGATGAGCCGCTGCAGCGGGCGCTGCGCGGGCTGTCGCACTTCGCGCCCCAGCTCGCGTTGCCGAAGCGCTTCGAGACGGCCGGTGCCGACGCGTTGCTGGGCGCGCCTGCTCCACCCGTGAGCGCGTACTGGTCACGCGTGGTGGAGCACCTTGTCGCGGTCCGCTGGGGGATGGCGGCATGAGCGCACCACGCTCGCGGGACCGCTTTGTGACCGAGCTCGTGGCCTGGCTCAACCGCAAGCTCGCACCCCCGGGGACCCGGATCGATGGGGCAACGCCGCTGTTCGCGGGCGGCCTCATCAACTCGATTCGCATCCTCGAGATCATCGCGTGGGTCGAGCGGGCCATCGGCCGCCGCGTGGCGGATCCCGAAATCCGGATGGACAACTTCCGGACCGTCGAGCGTATCGCGGACGTGTTCGTCGCGGAGGCGAGCCATGTGGACCGCTGAACATGTGGTGCGGGTGTTGCGCGAGCGTGGCGAGCTGTGGGAGGCCGCGCCGGGGTTGATCGGGTTGCGCGGCGACGTTCTGGGCTTGCACCGCGCCCTCGGCCAGGCGATCGCCCGGCTGGCGGCCGCGGAGACCGACGAGGAGTGGCTCGTGCCCGCCGGCCTCGGCTTCGAGACGTTGGTGCGCGCCGGGTACTTCCAGTCATTCCCGCAGTGGCTCACCGCGGCGTCGCATCTCTCCGACGAGCCGGGGGTGCTGGAGTGGGTCGCGACCGACGCCGACCCGGCGGCGGCGGCGCGCCGCGCGCTCGCCCCGGCGGACGCGGCGCTTCCTCCCGCGGTGTGCTATCACGTCTACGCCCGGCTGGCCGGTCGGACGCTCACGGGCGGACGTCCCGAAGTGCTCACGGCGCAAGGTACCTGCTGGCGCCACGAAGGAGAGCGGCTCGCGCCGCTCGGGCGCGGCTGGGCGTTCACCATGCGCGAGATCGTGTGCGTGGGGTCCCGCGACGCGGTCGAGGCGTTCCGGCAGCGCGGCATCGGACGCGCCACCGCCCTGGCTGGAGCGCTCGGCCTCGGCGGGAACGTCGTCCCGGCCAGCGACCCCTTCTTCGCTCCGACGGCGCGGGGCAAGGCCCTGGTACAACAGCTCAAGGCGCTGAAGGACGAGTTGATGCTGGGCGGGTTGGCGGCGGCGTCGTTCAACAACCACGAGACCTTCTTCGGCGACGCGTTCGCGATTCGGTTGGAGGACGGGGCGCCCGCCGCGAGCGCCTGTGTGGCGTTCGGGGTGGAGCGGTGGACCCTCGCGTTCCTGCTGGCGCACGGCCCCGACGCCGAGCGCTGGCCGGTGGTGGACTGATGGCCGGGACCCGGCTGTATGCGCGGCACGCCAGGGCGGCCGACCGGGGGAGCTGGTCGGCGGAGCGCGGCGTACGGTGGGACGCGATCGACGCGCCCCTCGCCCGGGCGCAGCCCGAGATCCTCGCGGGACTGCGCGACGCGGCGTTGATCGAGGCGTTCCACCCCGTGAACCTCGCCCGCCTGCTGAAGCTGGCGTGGGATGATGTGGATGCGTCGGCGGTGTTTTCGCTCGAGCTGTTCGAGGGGTTCAAGCACTTCCTCGTCTTGCGGCGTTACCTCGACGCGGTGGGCTACGAGCCGGCCATCACCGACGCCGACATCGTCGCGATGCGGCGGGCGGGCGCAGCGGTCGAGCCGCGGCCCTCGGAGCTGTTGGGGCGGCTGGTGGAGTTCATGCTCTCCGAGCCTCTGGCCGCGTACTTTTTCCGCTGCACCGCCGACCGGGGGCGCGGGCCGGTCCTTGCGCGGCGGCTCGCCTACCTGGCGGCGGG
>Ga0066709_100003248_pt1 | contig 12354 bp, 9 predicted proteins | sample GraSoiAngelo_158_FD_79665 | JGI IMG/M metagenome (GOLD analysis project Ga0066709, IMG submission 79665) | Grasslands soil microbial communities from the Angelo Coastal Reserve, California, USA - 14_1009_16_30cm | ecosystem: Environmental > Terrestrial > Soil > Grasslands | place: USA... | reverse complement strand
TGACGCGTTCCGGGGCGAGTGCGTTGCCCCGGCGCCCGGAGCGACACGTACCAGGAGATCCACGATGCCCCGCAAGCTCGTCGGCGGACTGATCCAGTGCGCCAATCCCATCAACGACGAATCCCAGCCGGTCGCGAAGATCAAGCAGGCGATGTTCGACAAGCACGTCCCGCTCATCGAGGAAGCGGGGAAGCGGGGCGTGCAGATCCTGTGCCTGCAGGAGATCTTCAACGGACCGTACTTCTGTCCGGGACAGGACCGGCGCTGGTACGAAGCCGCGGAGCCGGTGCCGGGGCCGACCACCGGCGCGGTCGCGAAGCTCGCGGCGAAGTACAGCATGGCGGTCGTGGTGCCCGTGTACGAGAAGGACATGCCCGGGGTGCTGTACAACACCGCGGCCGTCTACGACGCCGACGGCAGCTACCTCGGCAAGTACCGCAAGAACCACATCCCGCACACTTCCGGATTCTGGGAGAAGTACTTCTTCAAGCCCGGCAACCTCGGCTATCCCGTGTTCCAGACGCGCTACGCCAAGGTCGGCGTGTACATCTGCTATGACCGGCATTTCCCCGAGGGGGCGCGGGCGCTGGGACTGGGAGGCGCGGAGATCGTGTTCAACCCGAGCGCAACCGTGGCGGGCCTGTCACAGTACCTGTGGAAGCTGGAGCAGCCGGCGCACGCCGTCGCGAACGGCTATTACATGGGCTGCATCAACCGCGTCGGCACCGAGGCGCCGTGGAACATCGGCAAATTTTACGGCTCGTCCTACTTCGTCGATCCGCGCGGCAATTTCCTGGCGCAGGCGGGCGAGAACGAGGACGCGCTGGTGGTGGCGGAGATGGATCTCGACATGATCGACGACGTGCGCGGCGTGTGGCAGTTCTTCCGCGACCGCCGGCCGGAGACCTACGACCAGTTGGTGATGCTGTAGGCCGGTCGGGCTGGAGCGCCCGCGGCGCAAGCGGCGTGTTCGGCACCGGCCGCGCTCGATGCGCGCGGCGTGCGCACGGCGCGAGGCGTGGCATCGGCAAACCGGAGCGCGCCGGAGCTCGAAGTCGCTCGGAGGAGTTGAAATGACGGCAGTCGGCGGCGGGGCGCCAACCAGGGGCGCGAGGCTCTTGTGAGCGCGCGCGCCGCGGCCGCGATCCTCGTTTGGGGTCGCTACGCCCTCTACTTCGCCGGCCGCGAATCCGGCGAAGAGCGGTGGAGCGTCGAGGGCGTCCCCGGCGGCTACGTCATCACCGGTGACCAGGAGCTCGTCGCTCCGCACCCGCATCCCAGCCGCCAGGAGTATCGCGCGACCCTCACGCGCGACTGGCGCCTCACCGGCCTCGAGATCCACTGGAGCGTGGGCGACCGCACCTTGCGCTCGACACATCGCGCCGGCGACGGCATGTGGCGGGTGCGGGTCGAGTACGCGGGGCAGGTGAAGGAGCAGGAGGGCGACTTCCCCGGCTTCTGCGAGGTCGACTACGGCACGCACCTGTTCAACACCATAGTCCTCGCGCGCCGGGATTTCCAGATCGGCGGCGAGCACGAGTTCCCGGTGCTGCGTATCGGCCCGCCTTACATGGCGGTGTCGCCCGACCGCATGCTGTATCGTTGCGTCGAGCGGCGTCCGCTCGACACGCCGTTCGGGACCGTCACTGCCAAGCGCTACGTCGTGAGCATCCCGTCCTTGCCCGAGGAGGGCTACACGTTCTGGGCCGACGAGGACGGCTTCGTGCTCGAGTCCTACGAGGGGCTCGAATCGTCACGCCCCTGGATGCGGCTGCTGGAGCTTCATCGGGAGCTGCCGTGACGCCGGCCGCCGGCGCGGAGGCGCCGGGCGCCGTGGCCCCGCCGCGCTCGCGCATCGAGCTGTGGCCGCTGCTGGTCGCGATCCCGCTGCTCCTGTTCTCGAACGGGCGCTGGGTGATCGCCGCCGCCGCCTGGCTGAGCCCCGTGTTCCTGCTTCGCTTCATGCGGATCCACCGCCGGCCATGGGGTGTTCTCGGGGTCGCCGCCGCGCTCTATGGCATCGACCTCATCGCCTGGAACGGGATGATCCCGGGGCCCGGGGCCATGTACTTCGCGGTCGTGGCGTTCATCGCATTGAGCTCGTTCGTGCCCTACCTGGCCGACCGCCTGCTGGCTCCGCGGATCGCGGGATTTGCATCGACGCTCGTGTTCCCCTGCGCCTGGGTGACCATGGAGTACCTGCAGGCCTTGGCGGGGCCCTACGGCACCTGGGGCTCGGCCGCTTACGCCATGACCGACGACTTGCCCCTCATCCAGATCGTTTCGGTCACGGGGCTCTGGGGCGTGAGCTTCCTCGTCGCGTGGTTCGCCGCGGTAGCGAACTGGGCATGGGAGCGCGGATTCGTGTGGCGGGAAGTGCGGGCCGGGGTGCTCGCCTTGACGCTCGTGCTCGCCGCCACGCACCTGTTGGGCGGCGCCCGCGTGGCGCTTGCGCCCGCCGCCACCCGGACGATTCGCGTCGCGTCGTTCACCCAGCCCCCCTCCGGACCCTACCTCGGCAGGCTGCTGCAGCATGCGCCCGGCGCTGGTTCGCTCGTCCAGTTGAGGGCCCGGCTCCGCGCCCGGGAGGATACGCTGCTGGCGCTGGCCGGGCGCGAGGCCGCGGCCGGGGCCCGGATCGTGCTGTGGTCGGAGTGCAACCTGCCGGTGTTGAAGGAGGACGAGGCCGCGGTCATCGCCGACGGCTCCCGGCTCGCGCGCGAGACCGGGATCTACCTCCTCATGGCGCTCGCCGTATTCACCCCCGGCCAGGGCTATTACGAGAACGAGCTCGTGGCGCTCGACCCCGCGGGGAACCTGAGCGTCCGTTACCACAAGGCGCGCCCGGCGCCCGGGGATGCCGAGCGCGGCTGCGATCGCGAGATCCCGCTGCTCGAGACCCCGTTCGGTCGCGTGGCGATGGCGATCTGCTTCGACATGGATTTCCCGCAGCTCATCCACCGGGCTGGCCGCGAGCGTGCGGACCTGCTGATCGCGCCCTCGTCGGACTGGCGGGCGATCGATCCCCTGCACACGCGCATGGCCCTGATGCGAGGCGTCGAAAACGGTTGCTCCGTCGTGCGTCAGACGAACGCCGGTTTGTCCGCGGCTGCCGATCCTCAGGGCCGCTTGCTCGCTTACGCCGACTACTTCGGCACCCGGCCCGACGTCATGGTGGCCCAGGTGCCGGTCGGCGGCCGGCGCACGCTTTACGCCATGACCGGGGACCTGTTCGCATATCTGTGTATCGCGACGCTCGCGTTCCTGGTTCGCGGCCATCGGAGCCACGCCGCGCTCGAGTCGGCGGAGGGCGCAGCCCGGATCCCGGTGCGCGAGCCCGGAGCCGTTTCGTGATCGATTGGCCGGCGCGGCCGCGGTAAGCTAGGACATGAGACGGAGGCGCGGTCCCGGGCGTGCGGCGCCCGCAGGCGGGCCGCCGAATCGGCGCCCCACAACGAGGAGCATGCCATGGGCCTGTTGATCAAGAACGGCGAGATCGTCACTGCGACCGACCGCTACGTCGCCGACGTGTATTGCAGAGACGGAAAGATCGTCGAGATCGGAAACGACGTGGAGCGTGGTAGCGGGGATGAAGAGATCGACGGCTCGGGGCAATTCGTGTTCCCGGGGTTCATCGATCCGCACGTGCACATGGAGCTGCCGTTCATGGGCACCGTATCGATCGACGACTTCGAGAGCGGCACGGCGTCGGGCGTGGCGGGCGGCACGACGTGCATCATCGACTTCTGCATCCCGAACCGCGGCCAGTCGCTGCTCGAAGGCCTGAAGATCTGGAACGAGCGCTCGAAGAAGGCGGTGGCGGACTACACCTACCACATGGCGATCACCGGCTGGTCCGACCACACCGCCGACGAGATGCGCCAGGTGGTCGAGGTGCACGGCATCACGTCGTTCAAGGTGTTCATGGCCTACAAGGGCGCGATCATGGTGGACGACAGCGAGCTGTACCAGGTGATGAAACACGCGGCGAAGCTGGGCGCCGTGGTCACCGTGCACGCCGAGAACGGCGACGCGGTATGGCACCTGCAGCGCGAGCTGGTGGCGAAGGGCGACCTCGGCCCCGAGTATCATCCCGTGTCGCGTCCGAGCGGCGTCGAGGGCGAAGCCACGAACCGCGCCCTGATGATGGCGCGGCTCCACGGCGCCACGGCCTACATCGTGCACATGACCTGCCGCGAGGCGGTGGAGGCGCTGGTGCGGGCGAAGCTCGAGGGGCAGAAGTGCTACGGGGAGACCTGCCCTCAATACCTGCTGCTGGACGACACGGTGTTCACCAAGCCCAACTTCGAGGGCGCGGCCTACGTGATGAGCCCGCCGATCCGGCCCTCGCACATCGGGCACCACGACGCGCTGTGGCGCGGGCTCTCGAACGGCATGCTCGACTCGGTCGGCACCGACCACTGCCCATTCACGATGGAGCAGAAGAAGATGGGCAAGGACAACTTCACGCTCATCCCCAACGGCGCGGCCGGCATCGAGGATCGATTGCAGCTCCTGTACACGTACGGCGTGTGTCACGGCCGGTTCGACCTGCAGCGCATGGTCGCGCTCGGCAGCACGAACCCGGCGCGGATCTTCGGACTCTATCCGCGCAAGGGGACGATCACGGTCGGATCCGACGCCGACCTCGTCGTCTACGACCCCACGACGAGCGGCGTCCGCAGCGCGAAGACGCACCACTCCAGGTGCGATCGCAGCATCTTCGATGGCTTCAAGGTCAAGGGCAGCCCCAGCTACGTGGTCGTGAACGGCCGCGTCCAGTTCGCGGACGGCAAGCTCAAGGTGGAGCGCGGCGCGGGGCGGTTCATCAAGCGCACGGTCACGCCGGTGCGCCACGGCGCGGAGCAGCCGGCCGCGGTGCGCATGTAGCAAAGTGCCCGCGGGCGGGATGGGCGTCTCCGCCTGCGGGCGGGCGGGTCTTGCTTCGGAGTACTCCGCGGCCGGCTATTTCCGCCGGAGCGGGTTATCCACGATCGCGGCGATCCGCCACTTCTTGTCGGCTTCCTTGCGCCAGATGTGGACGTACACGCTCGAGTCGGGCACATCGCCGTGCGCGGCGACGCGCTCGGCGACGCCGTAGCTGTAGCCGAGATCGTCGCTCTCCGCCGCACGCCCGCCCTGCGGCAGCAGCCGCACCAGATCCGCTGCGCCCTTGAGCGCGTCCTTCGCGGCGTCGCGACCCTCGTACGGAAACTCGCCCTCGCGATCGAGCCGAACGTCGGCGGTGAGCCAGTCGTCGAGCGCCGCCCATCCGCGCTTCTTCGTGTCGCGCATGAACACCCGATCGATCGACTGGAGGTCGGCGTGTAGCTTCGTGCGCTTGCGCGCGCCCGCCGCCCACGGGTGCGCCGGCCCCGGCGCGAAGTCTCCGCTGCCCACCCCGCGCTCGGGCTTGCCGTGCGAGACGCCCAGGTCCAGCGCCACGCGCCAGCGCCCGTCGGGTTGCTTCGCCCACACCGTCGTGAAGTGGCCGTGCGCGATCCCATCCGGTGGCGCCGCCCGGCCGGTGCTGTCGGGCGGCGGCCTGAGCTCCCAGGGGCCGGTGGTCCATCCCAGGTCGCCGGCCTCCGAGACCTCGGCGTGGCTCGGCTCCCACATGAGCGTCGCGGGGCTCGGCGTGCGCGCCTGCCAGATCGGTTTCCCGATCACGGGCAGGGGGCGAAAGATGATGGCATCGTCGGCGAGGAACTCGAGGAACGCATCGCGCATCCCTTTCTGGACCGACATCGCCGCGAACGCGCGCTCGCTCGCGACGAGCGAGTCGAGCGGGCCCGTCGCGGGAGCTGCGCCCGCCGGCGCGACGGCGGAGCACAGGGCGAGTGCCGCTCCGGTGGCCGCGATCAGGATTGCGCGGCGCCGGTGGATGGTCGTCGTGCCGGAGCTCATCTGGTTGGGTCCCCCCGTGCGCGTTCGAGCCCTCGGCGTGCTGGGGCGGAGGAATGCAGCTCGGCGCCGGAGCCTTCCGGGCCCCGCTCCGCCGGGCCATGGGCGAGCGCATTGTGCCATTGCGGCGCCGCGTTTCGGTAGGGATTCCGTCGCGCCGGGGTTTCGCCGCAGCCGCGAAGATGGCCTATAGTGAGAGGGAAATCCGCGCCTCGATCCGTGGCCGAACGACACTTGCGATCACCCTGGAGCCACCGCCCCGTCGGGCTCCGGAGCCGCGATCTAAACGGAGGACCGTTCCCATGAACCCGAATACCGTGACCGCGCAGGCGAGCGCGGCGGACATACGCGCCAGGCACAAGGAGTTTCTGTTCCCCGCCGTGACGAACTACTACGACGAGCCGATCGTGCTCGCCCAGGGCAAGGGCCTGAGGCTGCGCGACGTCGACGGCCGCGAGTACCTCGACTTCTTCGGCGGCATCCTCACGGTGTCGGTGGGCCACGCGAACGACGAGGTGAACGCCGCGGTCAAGGCGCAGATCGACCGGCTCGGACACGTCTCGACGCTCTATCCCACGATCCCGATCGTGGAGCTGGCGGAGAAGCTCGCCAGCATCACGCCCGGCAAGCTCAAGAAGTGCTACTTCACGGCGAGCGGCACCGAGGCCGACGAGACCGCGGTGATGATGGCGCAGATCGCCACCGGCAAGAGCGAGATCATCGCGCTGCGACACGGCTATTCCGGCCGCTCGATGCTGGCGCAATCGCTCAGCGCGCACGCGCCGTGGCGCGCGCTGCCCACGCAGGTCGCGGGCATCAAGCACGCGGTGTCGCCCTACTGCTACCGCTGCCCGTTCGGGCTCACCTATCCCTCGTGCGAGGTGAAGTGCGCGCAGGACATCGAGGAGCTGATCCGCACCACGACGACCGGCCAGGTGGCGGGCTTGCTCGCCGAGCCGATCCAGGGCGTGGGCGGCTTCGTGACGCCGCCCAAGGAGTACTTCAAGATCGCGGTCGATATCGTGCGCAAGTACGGCGGCGTGTTCATCTGCGACGAGGTGCAGACCGGCTTCGGGCGCACCGGCGGCAAGTGGTGGGGCTGCGAGCAGTACGGCGTGGAGCCCGAGATCATGACCATGGCGAAGGGGATCGCGAACGGCTGGCCGCTGTCCGCCACGATCTGCACGCCGGCAATCGCCGACTCGCTCACCAAGCTCACGATCTCGACGTTCGGCGGCAACCCGATCAGCGTGACCGCCGCGAACGCGACCATCTCGGTGATCGAGAAGCACGACCTGCGCCGCAACGCCGAGGTGCAGGGCAAGCGGCTGCGCGACGGCCTCGAGCGGCTCAAGGCCAAGTACCCGCGCACCATCGGCGACGTGCGCGGCATGGGCCTGATGCAGGGCGTCGAGATGGTGGAGGACGAAACCAAGCAGGATCGCACGCCGGCGCCGAAGAAGGTGAACGCGTTCTTCGAGGAGACGAAGAAACGCGGGCTCTTGATCGGCAAGGGCGGCCTGTACGGCAACGTGCTCCGCATCACGCCGCCGCTCACCGTGGGCGCGGCGGAAATCGACGAGGCGCTCGGCAAGATGGACGAGAGCCTCGCGGCGATGGGGGCGTGAGCGTGCGCCTGGCCGCCCGCAGAACCGCGCGCCGCGGGCGCGCGGCATGAGCGCGCGCATCTCGCCGGACCGCCTGGAGCGCCAGCTTCCCGACGCCAAGCCCGCCTACAGCCAGGGCGAGGCGATCGCCGAGGCGAACCGCTGCCTGTATTGCCACGGGGCGCCGTGCGTCCAGGCGTGTCCGACCGGCATCGACATCCCGGGATTCATCCGCAAGATCGCGACCGACAACGTGCGCGGCTCGGCCAAGGTGATCCTGTCGGCGAACCTGCTCGGCTACTCCTGCGCGCGGGTGTGCCCGGTCGAGGTGCTGTGCGTGGGCGCGTGCGTCTACAACGACTGGCATCGCTATCCGCCGATCTCGATCGGGCGGCTGCAGCGCTACGCGGTGGAGAGCGTGTTCGCGGACGGAGGCGGCGACACCCTGTTCGAGCCGGCCCCGAGCACGGGCAAGCAGGTCGCGTGCGTGGGCGCCGGACCGGCGTCGCTCGCGACGGCCGGCTACCTGGCGCTCGAGGGCGTGAAGGTCACGCTGTTCGAGCGCCGGCAGGTTGCGGGCGGACTCAACGCCACCGGTGTGGCTCCCTACAAGATGCACGTCGAGGGGGCGCTCATGGAGGTCGAGTTCATCCGCTCACTGGGCGTGACGATCCGTGACGGCGTCGAGGTCGGACGCCACGTGACGGCCCCGGACCTGCTGCGCGAGTTCGACGCCGTGTTCCTCGGCGTCGGCCTCGGCGCCGACTCCAAGCTCGGAATCACCGGCGAAGACGGCGCCGGCGTGATCGGGGCCACGGAATGGATCGAGCGCATGAAGCTCGAGCCGGGATTCGGGATCGCCGGGGTGACACGCGCGCTCGTGATCGGCGGCGGCAACACCGCGATCGACGTGGCGCGCGAGCTGGCGAAGCTCGGCGTTCCGAACGTCACGCTCGTGTACCGCCGCACCGCCGCCGAGATGCCGGGCTACGCGCACGAGATGGAGCATGCCCGCACCGAAGGCGTGACGATGCTGGAGCGCGCGGTGCCGCAGGAGATCGTGCGGGACGCGAACGGGAAGCTGACCGGCTTGAAGCTCGAGGACGGCCGCGCGCTCGAGGCCGATCTCGTCGTGCTCGGGATCGGCCAGGCCAGGCTGCGCCAGGTCGCGGAGGGATTCACTGGAGTGAAGCTCGACGACAAGGGGCGCATCGTTGCCGATCCACTCACCGGCCGCACCGGCAACTCCAAGGTCTGGGCCGGCGGCGACGCGATCAGCGGCGGCCAGGAGGTCGTGAACGCAGCCCAGGAGGGCAAGCGCGCGGCGCGGGCGATCTGCGCCGCGATCGGCGTTCCGGTGCGTCCGGACTCGCCCATGCACGCCGGGCACCGGTAGGCCGGGGTCTGCCGGCGTCGCATCGCTGCCTCGAGCCGCTCGAGATTGCTCGGACGCCGGCGGCTGCGTGCCTCGCTGCCGCCGAGAGCGGCATCGAAACCGCCGGGTCCGAGGACTCCTCCGGGCGGCGCTCAGCGCGGGATCACTGGCCGCTCAACAGGTGCAGCGCCAGCAACCCCGTGGTCCCGTGTCCGGCGATGCAGTACTTCTGATTCACGCTGTCGGCGTAGGCGACGATGCCCTTGATCGACGATCCCGTCCCCATCGTGGAGGAGTACGCTGTCTGGTCCTTCCACGCGTTGCCGCTGCCCGTCGAATGATCGAACGGGTTCGTGAAGTTCGCACCCGCGCTCGGCAGCAGCAGCGCGACCTGATCCGCCGTCCCCGCGTAAACAGCGTCGTTCTGAACGCCGTAGTCCTCGGCCGCGAGCTGGAACGTGTGCATGTTGGACTTGGTGCTGCCTTCCTTGGCGCGGTTCTGCATGGCGATGAAGTTCGGGATCGCGATCGCCGCCAGGATCCCGATGATGACCACCACGATCATGAGCTCGATCAGCGTGAAGCCTTGGGGATTGCGACTCACCTGGGTGCTCTCCGCGCTCGGGCCATTCACCATGTTCCATGTGCCTCGATTGCACTTCGCGTGCCCGGGGACGCGTGGTTGCCGAACCCTCGCGGGTTTGGCGGCAGTGCCCAGAGTCCACCGTGCAGATGGCCACGGCCCGCGCCCTCGCTGGGCCGCACGAGTGTTCCGGTACGGACCGCGTGTGAATCGTCCGGGCTGATGACGCATGGCGGGCGCGCGCGTAGGGTTACGCCATGGATCTCGCCGAGCTCGCCAGGGTGTCGGGCCGAATCGCCGCGACGCGCGCGCGCAACGAGAAGGTCGCGCTGCTCGCCGATCTGCTGCGCCGGCTCGAGCCGCGCGAGGTGCCGATCGGGGTCGCGTATCTCTCCGGGCACCTCCGGCAGGGCAGGATCGGCCTCGGGTGGGCCGCGCTGCGCTCGGCTTCGGATGCCACCGAGCAGCCGGTCGCGGCGGCATCGTTGTTCGAAGTACCGGCCGGCGCCGGCGCCCCGCTGAGCTTGGCGCAGGTGGACGAAGCGTTCGAGCGCATCGCGAGCCTCTCGGGGGCCGGGTCGTCCGCCGCGCGGGCGCGCCTGCTCGGAGAGCTGTTCCGCCGCGCGAGCGCCCCGGAGCGTGATTTTCTGGCGCGCCTCGTCATGGGCGAGCTGCGGCAGGGGGCACTCACCGGCATCATGGACGACGCCGTGGCGCGGGCGAGCGAGCTGCCGCTCGGCGAGGTCCGGCGCGCCGCGATGGTGTCGGGCGATCTTGAGGCCGTCGCGGTGGCGGCGCTCGCCGAGGGCCGCGGCGGCCTCGCCCGCTTCAGGCTCGCGCTGTTCCGGCCGGTGCAGCCCATGCTCGCGCAGCCGGCCAGGGATCTCGAGGACGCGCTCGAGCGTCTCGGCACCGCTGCGCTCGAGCACAAGCTCGACGGCGCGCGCGTGCAGGTGCATCGCGACGGCGACGAGGTGCGCGTCTACTCGCGCCGGCTCAACGACGTCACCGTGGCGGTGCCCGAGGTGGTGGAGGCCGTGCGCGCGCTGCCCCTGCGCGAGGCCATCCTCGATGGCGAGGTGATCGCGCTTGCTCCGGATGGCCGGCCGCATCCGTTCCAGGTCACGATGCGCCGCTTCGGCCGCACGCTCGAGGTGGCGCGGATGCGCGCAGAGCTCCCGCTTTCGACCTGGCTGTTCGACGTGCTCCGACTCGACGGTGCGGACCTGATCGACGCGCCCGCCCGCGAGCGGTGGGCGGCGTTGCGCGCGCAGGCGGCCGCGATCGCCGTGCCGCAGCGCATCACGTCGGATCGCGCCGCCGCGGCCGCGTTCTACGACGAGGCGCTGGCGCTGGGACACGAGGGGGTGATGGCCAAGGCGCTCGAGGCGCGCTACGAGGCGGGCGGACGCGGGTTCGCCTGGCTCAAGGTCAAGGCCGCTCACACGCTCGATCTCGTGGTGCTCGCCGCCGAGTGGGGCAATGGCCGGCGCGCCGGCTGGCTCAGCAACATTCACCTCGGCGCGCTCGATCCCGAGACCGGCGGCTTCGTCATGCTGGGGAAGACGTTCAAAGGCATGACCGATGCAATGCTCGAGTGGCAGACGCGCGAGTTCCAGAAGCTCGCCGTGCGAAGCGAGGGGCACGTCGTGCACCTGCGGCCCGAGCTCGTGGTCGAGGTGGCGTTCAACGACGTTCAGGAGAGCCCGCGCTATCCGGGCGGCATGGCGCTGCGACTGGCACGGGTGAAGGCGTATCGGCCCGACAAGTCGCCGGCCGAGGCGGACACGGTGGACACGGTGCGGGCGATCATGCGGGGCGAGGAACGGAAGCGGCGCGGGTGAGGTGGATGCGCGTTATCTGGTCCGCGCGTCCGGGCGCGGACTCCGGCAGCATCGCGAATCAGCGAACGAGAACGATCGCCCCGCGCACTGCCCCGTGCTCCGTCCACAGGCTGCAGAAGTAGATGCCCGCCGGGGCTCCGGCGAGATCGATCGTCTGCCGGTGCTCACCCGCCGCGAACGTGCCGTGGGCGCACATCTTCACGAGCCGGCCGTTCACGTCGTACACCGCGAGCCGAACCGGTCCCGGCTCCGGAATCCGGAAGCTCAAGTCGAGGCCGCCCTGGGTCGGGTTGGGCGCGGCCGCGAGCCACAGCCCGTGACGCGCCGGCGCCTGCTCGCCACCCGGCTTCGAGGCTCCCGCGACCGCCGGGCTCGCCGCCCCGGTCTGGGGGAAGATCTGCGACCAGCTCTCGGACTCGTCGTTGCGCGTTCCGGTGTACGGGCAGCCGGCCGCGTCGACACCTTTGGTATTGAGCACTTGGTGCGTGTCGAAATAATCGGTCTTGGTGGAGCCGATCGCCACGTGGACCACCGGAACGGTCGAGGTCTTCTTCGTCGTGCATTCGGACGCGGGACAGCCGTAGCAGCCGGCCGGGTTTGTATCCGATCCATCGAAGTTCTCGAATCCGGTCTGCGCCAGGATCAGGATCTTTCCCGCGGGGATGGTCTGCGTGCCCCACAGCGCGAAATGATACGTTCCCATGTCACACGTGACGTTGACGCCGGAGATCGACCCGCTCGAGAGATTGTCGATCCGGATCGCCGAGGTGTCCCAGCCTCCGCTGCTGTTGTCGGGTGTTCCGACGAAGACCACGTTCGAGCTTCCCATCCACGGTGAGGGTTTGGGCTTCAGATTGCTGGAGTGGTGGGTGTCGTAATAGCCGGCGTACACGGCGACGGATCCGGGCGGCGGAGCCGTGCTCACGGTGACGCTGGTGCTGGCGGGTGCGGACTGCTTGCCGCCGGTGTCGGTCGCGATCAGCGTCACGGTGTAGGTGCCGGCGGCGGCATAGGTGTGGCTCGCGGTGGCGGTGGGCGCGG
>Ga0066709_100003246_pt1 | contig 12357 bp, 11 predicted proteins | sample GraSoiAngelo_158_FD_79665 | JGI IMG/M metagenome (GOLD analysis project Ga0066709, IMG submission 79665) | Grasslands soil microbial communities from the Angelo Coastal Reserve, California, USA - 14_1009_16_30cm | ecosystem: Environmental > Terrestrial > Soil > Grasslands | place: USA... | reverse complement strand
TCCCAGAAGATCGAGAGGTAGTGCGGCACGAAGAACGCCGAGATGGCGATCGTGATGATGTAGTTGAGCATCTGGGCCCAGGCCGCCCCGAAGCTCGCGAGCTCGTTGAAGGCGTGGCGCGCGAAGCTCGACGAGCCGCCCGCCTCCGGGTAGCGGACGGTGCCCTCCGCGTACGTCATCGCGGTCGCCGCGAAGACGATGCCCGCGATCACGAAGACGAGCGGAGTCAGTCCGAGCGCGAAGACGGCGGTGAGGCCGAGCGCGTAGTAGATCGACGATCCGACGTTGCCGTAGACGGCCGCGAAGAGGCCGGGAGCGCCGAGGACCCGCTCGAGGCCTTGCTCCTGACGGCGGCGGCGCGGCATCGTCCGCGCGGATGCTAGTGGGGGCGGCTGCTGCTAAAGGCCTGACATGAAAATTCCGCCGGGCCGGATAAACGCCCCAGACACGGCGCTGGGCCAGCACGGCCGCTCGCGCTGTCCAGCTTGGTCTGGAGCGCCCCCGGCTGCGGCCCAATTTTCACATCAACCCTCTGCTAGCCGTGCACGGCGACGATCAGCGGGACGATCAGGATCGCGACGATGTTCGTGATCTTGATCATCGGGTTGATCGCCGGTCCGGCGGTGTCCTTGTACGGATCGCCGACGGTGTCTCCGGTGACCGCGGCGGCGTGGGCCTCTGAGCCCTTGCCGCCGTACGCGCCATCCTCGATCAGCTTCTTCGCGTTGTCCCAGGCGCCCCCGCCAGAGGTCATCGCGATGGCCAGGAAGATTCCCGTGATGATCGTCCCGATCAGGAGCCCGCCCTCCATCTTCGGGTTGATGAGCCCGACGACGATCGGGAAGACGATCGGAATCGCAGCGGGCAGCATCATCTTCTTGATCGCCTCGCCGGTCACGATGTCCACCGTGCGCCCGTACTCGGGCCGCACCGTCCCCTCCATGATCCCGGGATGCTCCCGGAACTGGCGCCGTACCTCCTCGACGACCTGGCCGCCGACCCGGCCGACGGCCTGCATCGCGAGCGAGGCGAACAGGAACGGCATCAGACCCCCGACGAAGAGGCCTGCGACCACCCAGGCGTTGTCGAGACTGAAGCTCGTTGCCAGCTGCTGGTCGGCGAGCTTCTCCGTGAAACCGTCGAAGAGGATGAGCGCCGCGAGCCCGGCCGAGCCGATCGCGTAGCCCTTCGTGACCGCCTTCGTCGTGTTGCCCACCGCGTCGAGGGGGTCGGTCACACGGCGCACCGTCTCGTCGAGGTCGGCCATCTCCGCGATGCCGCCGGCGTTGTCCGTCACGGGGCCGTAGGCGTCGAGCGCGACGATCATGCCCGTCATCGCGAGCTGCGCCATGACGGCGACCCCGATCCCGTACAGGCCTGCCAGGGAGTTGGCGCCCACGATCGCCGCGGCGATCACGATGACCGGAAGCGCCGTCGCCTGCATTCCGATCGCGAGCCCCTCGATGATGTTCGTCGCGTGCCCCGTGGTCGAGGCCCGCGAGATGCCCTGGACGGGGCTCCAGCGCGTTCCGGTGTAGAACTCGGTGATCGCGACGAGCAGGAAGGTCACGGCGAGACCGATCAGCGTGCAGGCGTAGAGCTCCCGGAAGCTGAACGGCCCGTTGTCGAACGCGAGCGTGACCGGGATGAAGGCGATGCCCGACAGCACCGTCGAGACCAGCACGGCCTTGTAGAGCGCGTTCATGATCGAGCCGGTGCGGCCGACACGGGCGAAGAACGTGCCGACCACCGACGTCACGATCGCGACGCCGCCGATCGCGAGCGGGTAGACCACGATCCCAGTCGACGGGTACCTGAGCGCGCCGAGGAACATGACGGCGACCGCAGTCACGGCGTACGTCTCGAACAGGTCGGCGGCCATGCCGGCGCAGTCGCCCACGTTGTCCCCGACGTTGTCCGCGATCACGGCTGGATTCCGCGGGTCGTCCTCGGGGATCCCGGCCTCGACCTTGCCGACGAGGTCGGCGCCGACGTCCGCGGCCTTCGTCTAGATCCCGCCGCCGAGGCGGGCGAAGACCGAGATCAGCGAGCCGCCGAACGCGAGTCCGATCAGATGGTTGGTCGCCGTGTCCGGCGCCTCGTTGAACCACCTCGTCAGGATCCCGTAGTAGGCGGCGACACCGAGCAGGCCGAGACCGACGACGAGGAGCCCGGTCACGGAGCCTGCACCGAAGGCGACGCGGAGCGCAGGGCGCACGCCCCCCTTCGCCGCCTCTGCCGTGCGGACGTTCGAGCGGACGGCGACGTTCATGCCGATGAACCCGGCCGCGGCCGACAGCACGGCCCCCACCAGGAACCCGAACGCCGTCGCCCAACCGAGATCGTTCCAGAGCCCGATCCCGAGGAAGACCACGACGGCGACGATCGCGATCGTCCTGTACTGGCGGCGGAGATAGGCCGACGCACCCTCCTGGACGGCGCGCGCGATCTCCTGCATACGCTCCGAACCGACCGGCTGTTGGAGCAGCCAGTAGGTCATCGCGACCCCGAAGACGATGCCGACGGCCGAGCAAAGCATTGCGAAGAGGACGCTGTGCTGGTGGAAAAAGTGCGTCATGGATGCAAGGTCTCGGTCTTCACAAAGTCTGGAGTCTGGGCTCCGGCGAGGGCCGTCAATCCCTCAGCCCAAGCCACTCTCGCCGGGCGGGAGTTCTATCACAAACGACCGGCGAAAGCTGGCTGGGCCCTTGGCAGCTCTCTAGAACCTCGCCCCTCGCAGCGCCGTCGCGCAGAGGTGGTCTTCCGGCTGCGGTGGAATCTTCGGAATGACCGCGAAGAGCAGGTCGCGCAGACGTTCGTTGTTCTCGTTGAAGACGCCGACGACCTGCTCGTGCGAGACGGGCGTCGTTTCTTCGACGCCCACGTCGTGGTCCGTGACCATCGAGATGTTCGCATAGCAGAGCTCGAGCTCGCGGGCCAGATAGCCCTCCGGATACGCGGTCATGTTGATCACGTCCCAGCCCATCTCCTGGAACCACTTCGACTCGGCGCGTGTCGAGAAGCGCGGCCCCTGGATCGTCACGACGGTCCCGCCGTCGCGGGCCGTGACGCCCCGCTCCGCCGCGGTCTCGACGAGCAGCGCGCGAAGCTCGGGGCAGTACGGATCGGCAGCCGAGACGTGCGTGGTCTCGGGCCCGTCGTAGAAGGTGTCCTTGCGGCCGCTCGTCCGGTCGACGAACTGGTCGCAAACGACGAAGTCGCCAAGTCTGAGCTCGGCTTTGAGGGCGCCGGACGCGTTCGGGCCGATGATGCGCCGGACGCCGAGCTCACGCATCGCCCAGACGTTCGCGCGGTAGGGAATCGCATGCGGCGGCAGCTCGTGGCTCAGCCCGTGGCGCGGAAGGAAGGCGACCCGCTTGCCCCCGATCTCGCCGATCGCGAACGGAGCGGACGGCTCCCCGTAGGGAGTGTCGAGCACACGTTCCTCGACTTCGTCGAGAAACGAGGAGAAACCCGATCCTCCGAAGACGCCAATCTCAGCCTCCGCCATCGTCTTCCTCGGAGGTCTCGCTCGGCTCGGAAACGGACTCGGCGTATGCAAGCTGCAGGCTCGCGATCGACTGGTCGAACTCGCGAATCAGCTCAGCCGGCACGAACTTCTCGAGCACAGGGGTCAGCGCCCGCATCGTCTCGATCGCCAGACGCGCCTGCTCGAGATCTCGGTCCTCGCGGGTGTCCTCGGTCATCCCGAGCCGCCGGTAGCCGATCGAGGAGACGGTCATCAGCGTGTTGATGAGAACGTCCTCGACGCGCAGGCGGCGAAGCTGATCCGCGAGCTCGCGGGCGACTCGCTCCTGCTCCTCCTGGCTCAGGCCCTCGGGCTCAGACACGCGCCGGCTCCATCACCTCGGCCGCGTAGATCTCCTCGAGCGTCTCCCCGGCCTCGAAGCGGGCGATCTGCCGCTCCGCCGCGTTCTCGCCCGGGAGAGCGAGAAGCGTTGCCACCCCCAGCTCCTCCGCAACCGGGAGTGTCCACTCCATGAGCTCGGCGAGAGACTCACGCGCCGGTCGCACGCGCCCCGTTCTCAGGTCGATCAGGTCTCCCGGAAGGCCGTAGCGGGTCGCGCGCCAGAGGTTCTCCTCGATCAGCCGGTTCGGGTAGGCAGGAAGAGGGGCCCCTTCGTCCACGGCCCGGGCGATCCGTGCGGTCAGCGCGTAGAGGAACGCGGACAGCGCCTGCGCCTCCCCGAGCTCCGGCTGGCCGTCGCAGATGCGAATCTCGACGGTCGGGAAGGCGAGATGGGGACGGACGCTCCACCAGACCTGCGTGTGCTCGACGATCGACTCCGTGGCGTAGAGGAAGCAGACGTAGCGCTCGTAGTCCGCCCAGTCGTCAAAGAGGTCGGGAACGCCGCAGCGGGGAAACATCCGCGTGAAGATCTCCGTCCGGGTCGAATGGAGGTACGTGTAGCGGCCTTCGGTGAACGGCGAGCTCGCGGAGAGCGCCAGCACGTCGGGGAGGTGGCTACGGAGCGCATTGCAGACGCGGATCGCGCGGTCCGCGCCACGGATTCCGACGTGCACGTGGATCCCGAAGCTGTTGTTCCGCCAGGCGACGTAGCGAAGGCCCTCCTCGACCCGGCGGTAGTGGGGCGTGTCGATCACGTTCTGCTCCTGCCACGGACTCCACGGGTGGGTGCCCGTGGCACAGAGGGCGATGCCGAGCCGGCCGGCAAGCTCCGCGAGCTGGCGGCGGCGCTCGGCCATCGTCTGCGCGGCCTCCGCGAACGTCTCGGACCGGCCGGTCCGGATCTCGACCTCCGAGGAGATCAGCTCGCCGACGAGGTGGCCCTCGAGCTCGGTGCCCTCCGCCGCCGCAAACAGGTCCTCGAAGCGGTTCGTCATGCTCAAGGTCGTCGGATCGAGGACGGCGAACTCCTCCTCGACGGCGACCGTGAAGTCGCGTCCCTCCTCGAACTGCTCACGTGCCAGCCGGAGCTGCTCGTCGGGCCTCAGGCGCTGAGCGTCTCCCACGGCGCCGAAAGTATCAGAGCCCCGATGCGCTCCCAGCTCCAGCGCGCCTCGGCGGCTCGGCGCGCCGCAGCGGACAGCCGGCGCCAGTCCGGGTCCGGGAGCGCAAGCATGGTTTCCAGCTTTCGAGCCAGGTCGGCGGAGTCGCCGCTTCGGAACGAGGCGAGGTCGCGATGCTCGGGCGGATACTCCTCCTCGAGGCCCTCGGCGATCTCGGCCAGGCCCGAGTGCCTTGCGACCAACGGCGGCGAGCCGGAAGCGGCCGCCTCCGCGGCGACCATGCCGAACGCCTCCGGGAACACGGAAGGCGTCACGCTCACCTTCGCGAGCGTGAAGAGATGCACGAGGTGGCGGTGCTCCAGGGGGCCGGTGAAGAGGACGCGGTCGTCGCTCGCCGCCTCGAGCTCGTCCCGTGCCGGCCCGAAGCCGACGATCACGGTCCGCGCGTCCACGTTGCGCAGCGATTCGAGCAGCAGCTGGACGCCCTTTTCGGCCGAGAGCTTGCCGACGTAGAGCACGGTTGGGCGGTCGCCGTCCAGAAAAGCCGCGAGCCGCTCTGCGTTCCCCTCGTCGGGAAGCCGTTCGCCGGCCCGGCCCGGGTTCGGCGGGTCGCGCCGCGCCTCCTCCAGCAGGCCCGCGAGCGCCTCGCCGCGCTGCTCGGGCCGAAAGGCACCGACGTCGACACCGGGCGGAACGACCTGAACGCGGTCCAGGTAGTCGCCTGCCCCGACGACGTCCTCGAGCACCCGGCGGATGTGCTCGGAGCCGGCGTACACGGCCGTGGCAGCGTCGAGCGTCTCCGCGGCCCACGCCGAGAGGTCAGGATTTCCGCGCAGCGAGAACTCCAGCTCAGAGCCGTGGGCTTTGACCCCGAAGGGGATCCCGACCGCCGCTCCGACCGGCGCGCCGAGCAGGACGTGGTTGGTCAGCAGCAGATCGGCGGGTAGGTGCTCGCGCACCGCCGCCGCATTCTCGTCCACGAAGCGGCGGCGCTCAGAGCTCGTCAGCTCCTGGAGCAGGCGAGGCTCCAGATCCTCGTAGCGATCGAGCACGAAGACGGGCAGCGGGCCGGAGATCGGCGGTCGAACGGCGCGCGCGCCCCCGAGGTCGTAGCGGTCCGGATGCGGCTCCTGCGAGAAGACCACGACCTCGTGACCGAGCCGCGACCACGCACGTGCCAGCGAGCGCGCGTACACGTTCGAACCGGTTCCATCAAGGAGGTATCCGTGCCAAAGGAGAATCTTCACGTCGGTGGAGGATCCTGACGGACCCCTCGTACGGCGTGCGCAGCGTGGCGACCGCTGGGCCTTCGAGCAGCTCGTCGACCGGCACCAGCACCGGCTGTACACGCTCGCCGGCCGGACGCTCGGCCGTGGCCGGGCAGATGACGCCGCCGATGTCGTCCAGGAGGCGCTCCTCCGCGCCTGGATCGCGCTTCCGCGCTTCCGCGGCGGCTCGCGCTTCTCGACCTGGCTCTACCGCATCTGTCTCAACGCCGCCCATGATGCCCGCGAGCGCCGCGTTCCGGTTCCCGCCGAGGCGCCCGCAGAGCAGGCCGACCCGAGGGACCCGGCCGGTACCCGAGAGCTCTCCGGCGAGCTCCAGGCCGCGCTCGACGCACTCGAGGAGCCGTACCGCACGGCCGTCGTCCTGTACGACGTGCTCGGCTGCTCCTACGCCGAAATCGGGGAGCTGACAGACGCTGCGGACGGCACCGTGAAGTCCCGCATCTTCCGCGGGCGCACCGAGCTCGCCAGGAGGCTGGGAACCTCCGCCCCGCACGCGGAGTCGAAGGAACGATGACCGAGAACCATCCGGAAGAGCTCGAGCTGCTCGCTTACGCCGACGGGGAGCTCGCCGATCCCGAGCGCGTCGCCGCCCACGTCCAGGCGTGCGAGCAGTGCGGGGAGCAGCTTCGACTGCTCGAGGACGCACGGACGGCCCTCCGCGAGGCGCCGTTGCTCGAGCTTCCCGCGGAGCGTCGCGCACAGATCCTCCACGACCTGCCCGAGCGGCCCGAGCGGCGACGGCTCCGCATGCCCGTCGGCGCGCTCGCAGCGGCCGCCGCGCTGCTCCTGATCGCCGGCTCGGTTGCGCTATTCACCATGGTCGGCGGAAACGGCGGAGGCGGAGGCGGAAGCGGGAGTGAAGCGGCCGGTCAAGCCGGTGGAGGCGCCAAGGCTGTCGACACGGGCGCCCTGCGCGCTCCGGAGCTCGGCCCGCTGGTCGCGCGAGGAACGCCCGCCGGCGTGGCGAGCTTCCTCCGCTCGCGCGGGTTCGACGCTCACGTCGAGGCCGAACAGGTCGTCGTGCGCAACGCGCGCCCGGAGGACGTGAGGCGAGCGCTGCTCGGCCGCGGGCACGGCTCGGTTCGCGTCGTCGTCAGGTAGGCCTGCAGAGGGAGGAGTTCGTGGGCCGGCGCCTAAAGGTCCCGGTCCCAATGCGACCGCGCATCCTCCTCGCGCTGGCCGCAGTGATTGCGGCACTCGCTCTCGCCGGGCCGGCGAGCGCGCTCACGAACCCGCAGATCGCGGGTCTGCAGGTCGCGCTGCGCGCATGGGGCCTCTATGTGGGGCAGATCGACGGCATCGCGGGCCCGCAGACGTCGCGCGCCGTCCGGATCTTCCAGCGGCGGCATGATCTCCGCGTCGACGGCGTCGCGGGGCCGCAGACGCGCCGCGCTCTCGGGCGCGTGGGTGGCCCGCTCTTCGGACGCCGGACGCTCGTCCGGGGGCGCCACGGCTGGGACGTCGCGGTGCTCCAGTTCCTGCTCAGACGCCGCGGCGCCTCGCCCGGGATCATCGACGGGTACTTCGGCCCCGAGACACAGCACGCCCTCCGGCGCTTCCAGCACCGCGTCCGCCTCGCCGCCGACGGTGTCGCAGGCGCACACACGCTCCGAGCGCTCGGCGCACCTCGTTTCGCCCCGCACTCGCACAACCCGCGCCCGTCCCACGGTCGCGGCGTCCGCTCCACGATCAACCACTGGGCGAGCCACTACAGCGTGAGCTCGAAGCTGGCGCGCGCACTGGCCTGGATGGAATCGGGGTTCCAGCCAGAGGCTCGCTCCTCGGCCGGCGCCTGGGGCGTGATGCAGATCACCCCGCCGACCTGGGCGTACGTCCAGAACATCCTTCTCGGCGTCCGCGTCCCGCGGACGACGAGCGGCAACATCCGGGTCGGGGTCGCCTACCTTCACCACCTCCTGCACGAGTTCGGCGGCCGAACACGGCTCGCGCTCGCCGCCTACTACGCCGGCCCGGCCGCGATCCGCAGGTGGGGAATCGGCCGCCAGTCGCGGCCCTTCGTGCGCAACGTCCTCGCGCTGGTCGGCCGCGTCTGACGCGGCTTACGTCAGGTAGAAGTAGAGCGCGTAGAGCAACTCCACCGCGGGGCTCGTGGTGTGGACCGCGACCTCGGGCGGCACGTGGATGAGCGCCTCGGTGTAGTTGAAGATGATCTTGACGCCTGCGTCGACGACGTCGTCTGCAATCTGCTGCGCCGCGTCGGGCGGGACGGCGAGGATCACGACGATGATGTTCTTCTCGCGGATGACCTCGCGCAGGCGGTCGTAGTCGACGACCTCGGTGTGGCCGATCGGCTGGCCGACCTTCTCGGAATCGACGTCGAAGGCCGCCGCGATGTTGAAGCCGTGGTCGGCGAAGATCGTCGAGCTCGCGATCGCCTGGCCGAGCCGGCCGGCGCCGAAAAGGCCGATGTTGTGCTGGCCCTGGGTGCGGAGGATCTTGCTGATCTCCCCCGCGAGGGCCTCGACGTTGTAGCCGACGCCGCGCTTGCCGAACTTGCCGAAGCCCGAGAGGTCGCGGCGGATCTGCGTCGCGTTGATGTTCGTGTACTCGCTGATCTCCTGCGAGGAGATGCGCTCCTTGCCCATCTTCCGGGCCTGCGTCAGCACGCGGAGGTACTGGCTCAGGCGCGTCGCGACGCCGACGGTGAGCCTCTCGTCGGCCCGAACGTCGCTCTCCATCGTCGTCTCCCCCGCCATTGCTTGTGACACAGCATAACCATTCCGCAACGGGCCGCGTCGATTCAAAAACGGCCGCACAATGGCCCGTTTCGCCGAGAGTTTGTAACGCTATTCCAGCAGCTTTCGGCGGAGACCATCGGGGTGGACGAAGTAGGTGAAAGCCTCTTCTCCGTCCACGAGGACGACCGGGACTCGCTCACGATAGCGGCGTTCGAGCTCGGCGTCCTCCGAGATCTCGAACTCCTCGAGCTCGAACGGCAGATCGGCCCGCACCGCCTCGAGCACGCGACGCGCGCTCTCGCAGAGATGTCAGCCGCGAGCCGAGTAGAGGGAGACCCTATGGATAGAGGCCCCGCGTGGTCGTCGCCTCGGCGACCCGGTTGACAGCGAGGCAGTACGCGGACTGCCGCAGGCCGAGCGAACGCTCCTCGTGCACCCGCCAGGTCTCCGAGAACGCGCGCGTGACGATGTCGTTCAGCTTCGCGTTCACCTCCGACTCCTTCCAGAAGTACTCCTGGAGACCCTGGACCCATTCGAAGTAGGAGACGACGACGCCGCCGGCGTTGGCGAGCACGTCCGGAAGGACGAGGATTCCGCGCTCCTCGAGGATCTTGTCCGCCTCGGGAGTCACAGGCCCGTTCGCGCCTTCGCAGACGACCGTCGCCTTGACCCTGCCCGCGTTCTCGTCGGTGATCACCTGCTCCAGAGCGCAGGGCGCGAGCACGTCGCAGTCGATCACGAGCAGCTCGTCGTTGGTGATCGTCTCGACCCCGCGAAACCCTTCGAGCGTCCCGTGCTCACGCTTGTGCGCGAGCGCGGCAGGCACGTCGATGGCGTCGGTAGAGTAAATCCCGCCCGTGGAGTCCGAGAGGGCGACGACCTTCAGGCCGTCCTCGTGGAGGATCTTCGCGAGATTGCCGCCGACGTTCCCGAGCCCCTGCACGGCCACGCGCACCTCCCGGATGGGCTCGCCCTTCCTGAGCGCCTCACGAATGCAGTAGGCGGCACCCCGGGCGGTCGCCTCCAGGCGGCCGAGCGAGCCACCCACCGTGAGCGGCTTGCCGGTGACGACGCCGAGCACCGAGTAGCCCTTGTTCATCGAGAACGTGTCGAAGATCCAGGCCATCTCCCGCGGGCCCGTGCCGACATCGGGTGCCGGGATGTCCACCTCGGGCCCGATCTGATTGATGATCTCGGTCGTGTAGCGGCGCGTCATCCGCTCGAGCTCGCTCTCCGACATCTCCTTCGGATTGCAGACGACGGCCCCCTTGGCGCCGCCGAAGGGCAGACCCATGAGCGCGCACTTCCACGTCATCCACATCGCCAGCGCCTTCGTCTCCTCGAACGTGACGGCCGGGTGGTAGCGGATCCCGCCTTTCGACGGGCCTCGGGCGACGTTGTGCGTGACGCGATACCCCTCGAACACGCGCACGGAGCCGTCGTCCATGCGAGTCGGGATCGACACCGTGACCGTCTTCTTGCACTCCGAGAGGACGTTCAGCATGCTGTCGTCGACGTCGATCAGGCGCGCGACGTTGCGCAGCTGCGTCCGCGCCATCTGCCACGGGTCCTCCCGCAAGTCCGAGCGGGCCTCCTCGACGGTCGTCACGCGGCCTCCTTTGCCTAGGGAACGATCCTGAAAGCGGTCTGGGCCGTCGAGGCGGCGGCTCCGTCGCGCGCGTCGACCGGCCGTGCGCGAAGGCGCAGCACGTACCGGCCGGGCGCGAGGGTCTTCCCGTTCGGCCCGCGTCCGGTAAGGCCGAACGCATAGCGGCCGGGAAGCAGGTCGCGGAGCCGCGCGAGCACGCCGAGGCGCTTGCCGTCGGGCGTCCAGAGCTCCAGGTCGAGCGTGCCGACGGGATCGACACTCTCTCCGCTCGGACCACTCGTCGCCGAGCCCGCCTGGAAGGCGAGCACGGCAGGCGCCGTGCTGGACGGCGCGAACGCACGGTTCGAGAGTTGCAGCGATCCGATGAGCCGCTCTGCGGTCGGCTGGACAGTCACGGCCCACGGCACGCGGGCCGACGGCGCGCCGTCGGCCGCGACGAGCAGCACGCCGCTTCCGCGCGGCGGAATCCCCGCCTTCGCGGAAGTGACGATCGCCACGTCTCGCTGCCCTCCGGGGACAAGGCGCAGGCGCGCGGGTTGAGCGGCGAACCCGATGGAGGTCGCACCACCGCCGTCCACGGTGAGGGCGAAGTGGACGTCGAGCGGCTTCGCTCCGAGGTTGTGCACGGTAATCGTCCGCACCCCCTGCCATCGGTCGCCGCTCACGCGCGAGAACGCAAGCACAGCAGGCTCGACGGCGAGGGAGGCCGCCGCCGCGGCCGCCGTGTCGACCCGGCCCGCACCTTGCACCGTGACGGAGGGCACGGCCGTCCCGTTCGCTACCGGCACGGCGCTCCCGGCAAGCGCCCCGCGCAGCTCGGCCGCCCCGAGCGAGGGACGCGCCTGCGCGAGGAGGGCGGCATCGCCGGCGACGATGGCCGCCGCGGCGCTCGTTCCCGTCACGGTCGCGTACAGGCCCGAGCCGTCCGAGGCTCGGCCGGCGTCGGCGGTCGCGATCCCGACCCCGGGGGCGACGAGCTCGGGCTCGACGCCGCCTCCGAACGCGATGCCGCCGGAGGAGAACGCCGCAACGTGGCCGTCGAGCGGGTTCGCGCTCGGTGCGGTCGGCCCGAGCGTCACCGTGGCCTTCGTGCCGCCGGCGAGCGCACCCGCGGCATCACGGCCGGCGGCGCCGGAGATCGCGACGACCGGGATCGCAGCCGCCTCGTCGAGGTCGAGGACGCCTGCCGGAAGCGAGCTTGCGGGCACCAGCACCGCCGCGGCGCCGGCCTGGGCAGCGTGCCGGGTCTTCGACGCGAGCGCGCTCCCGTCTCCGAGCAGGACCGCCTTGCCGGCAACGAGGCTCACCCCGTGCGTGTCGAAGAAGTCGGCGAGCACGGTCCCGGCCGCCCGCTCGTCGGACGGGCGATCGGCGTGCGCGAGCGTCGGGCCGAAGAGGGCGGTCACGCCCAGCGTCTGGGTCGAAGAGGGCGGAACGGCGCCGAGCAAGCGGCCGGTTTCCGAGCGTGCCAGCGCGCCTCCTCCCAGCCGGAGGGCGATCGGTACGCCGAGCACCGAGCGCCGCGCGTCCAGGGCACCGACGGTCAGCGCGTCAGGCGCGCCGCCGGGCGTCCCGACCGTCCCGAAGCCGTCGCCGCCGGGACCGTCGTTGCCCGCGGCCGCGACCACGAGTGTCCCCAGCTCCGTCGCACCGCGAACGGCTCGCGCCTCGGGACTGTCGGCGAAGGCCGAGTAGGGCTCGGTGACGGCCGCGAGGGCGATCCTGGCGGCGTCGCTCACGTCGCCGTCGCGGTTCGGGTCGACCGCGC
>Ga0066709_100003245_pt1 | contig 12360 bp, 10 predicted proteins | sample GraSoiAngelo_158_FD_79665 | JGI IMG/M metagenome (GOLD analysis project Ga0066709, IMG submission 79665) | Grasslands soil microbial communities from the Angelo Coastal Reserve, California, USA - 14_1009_16_30cm | ecosystem: Environmental > Terrestrial > Soil > Grasslands | place: USA... | reverse complement strand
GCGAAGGCGGCGAGGTCGCGCGCGAGCGCGAGTGCCAGTCCCAGGACCGGGAGCGCGGCCATCCGCAGGGCGGCGCGGCGGGTCATCGCGGCCATCCCACCGCCCGCGCCAGCGGGTCCACCGGGACCGGGCGCGCCAGCCAGAGCGCGAGCGACCGGCGGGCCTGGAACACCAGCAGCCCGAGCCCGTCGTAGGCCTCGCGACCTTGGGCGCGCGCCTGCCGCACCCACGGGGTCACGCGCTCGCCATAGACCAGGTCGAGGATGAGCGCACGCGGGGCGATGCCCGCGAGCGGCACCGGGCCCTCCTCGCCGGCGAGCGGCGTGCCGTTGATGACCAGGGTGGCGGCACCCAGCGCCTCGGCTTCCTCGGGCGAGCGCCAGCCCACGCGGCGCGCGGCGGCGACGCCGCTCCAGGCGTCGCGGAGCGACTCGGGATCGCGCGCGCTCACCGCCACCGCCTCGGCGTCCGCCGCCACCAGCGCCAGCGCCAGGCTGCGCGAGGCCCCGCCGGCACCGAGCAGCACCGCGCGCTCGCGGGCCGGGTCGCGGCCCAAGCTCCGCAGCAGGTCGACGAGCCCGGGACCGTCGGTGGTCTCGCCCCACCAGCCGTCCTCGGCGAAACCGACGGTGTTGACCGAGCGCGCGAGCCGCGCGCCTTGGGAGACGCGCGCCAGGTGGTCCAGAGCGGCCTCCTTGAGCGGATGCGTGAGGTTGGTGCCGAGGTAGCCGTGGCCCGCGAGCTCGCCGAGCCGGGCGCCCAGCTCGGCCACCGGCGTGCGGTGGGCGGTGGACTCGCCGGCCAGGCCCAGGGCGGCGAGTCCCGCCCGATGGAGGTCGGGCGAGCGGGTGTGGGCGAGCGGGTCGCCGAGCACGGCGAGGCGGATCGAGGGGGCGTTCACCGGTGGCCGCTCCGCACGACCCTCCCGGCCGCCGGGATCACGCGGGCGCCGGGGCGGCGCGGCGCAGCCTCAGGATCATCAGGCTGCCGAACAGCGCGAGCGCCAGGCTGCTCATCTGGCTCTCGGTCACGTCGAAGGCCGACAGGTGGAGCACCACCGCCTCGGGCTCGTAGGCGCGCGTCATGTCGAGCGGGATGCGCACCAGGCCGAACAGGACGATGAAGGTCCAGAACAGCACGCCGGGCACGGTCATGCGCCGGCGCAGCCCCCACAGGAGCGCGAACAGGATGACGCCCGCCGCCGCGAAGTAGAGCTGCGAGGGATGCACCGCGGCGTTGCCGAACTCGAGCCCGGCGAACGAATCGGGCGGGAAGTGCACGCCCCACGGCAGCGTCGTCGGCCGGCCGTAGCAGCAGCCGTTGAGGAAGCAGCCCACGCGGCCGATCCCGGTGCCGAGCGCGAGCGACGGGGCGAGCGCGTCGGCCACGGTCCACATCGGGAGCCCCAAGCGCTGGGCGGCCAGCAATCCGGCGATGGTGCCGGCGATGACACCGCCGTAGAGGGTGAGCCCACCCTGCCACAGGGCGATGACGCTCCCCCACTCGCGGCGGAACTCCTGGATGTGCTCCAGCACGTACAGGGCGCGCGCCCCCAGCACCGAGGCGATGAGCACGATCAGGATGACGTTGACCAGCCGGTCCTCGTCGAGGCCGAGCCGCTTGGCCTCGCGCATCCCGAGCCAGGTGCCGACCAGGAAGGCCAGCGCCAGCATCAGGCCGTAGGTGCGGATGTGGACGAGCCCCCAATGGGCCAACTCCGGATACACGGTCAGTGCTCCTGGCGCCGCATCGCCACGTTCTGGAGCAAACCGAGCTGCACGCAGTTCACGATCAACGCGGTGCCTCCGTAGGACAGGAGCGGGAGCGGCAGCCCGGTCACCGGCGCCCAGCCGATGGTCATCAGGATGTTGACCATGACGTGGTAGAAGAGCGCGGAGACGAGCCCCACCGCCATCAGGCTGGCGAATCCGTTGCGCGCCACGGCCGACAGGCGATAGCCGCGCAGGATGATGACGCCGTAGAGTAGCACCACCGTCAACGCGCCGATCAGCCCGCCCTCCTCGCCCACCACGGCGAAGATGAAGTCGGTGTGGCGCATGGGCAGGAACGAGAGCGCCTTCTGCGTGCCCTTGAGCCAGCCCTTGCCGAGCACGCCGCCCGAGCCGATGGCGATGCGCGACTGGATGATCTGATAGCCCGCGCCCTGCGGATCCTGGTCGGGATTGAGGAAGGTCTCGATGCGCCGGAGCTGGTAGTCGTGCAGGTGGTCCTTGACCACCGGCATCATCATCCCGACCCCGACGTTGAGCAGGACCGCCGCCACCAGCATCAGCCGCCGCGGCTTGAGCAGCACGATCAGCCCCGCCAGCACCACCCCCAGCGCCGCCCAGAACGAGACCCCCCGCGGGTTGGTCAGGAACGCCAGCACCAGGGTCCCGGCCGGCGAGAGCCCGAGCAGCAGGTTGCCGACCGGCATGCCGGCCCAGAAGTACATGGCGATGAGGATGACCGGGAACGCGAGCGAGGTGCCGAGGTCGGGCTCCTTGGCCACCAGCGCGAACGGGATCAGCACGACCAGGAGCGGCGGGAACCAGTGGCGGAAGCGGGTCAGGTCGAGCTGGGGATGGCTGAAGCGCCGTGCCAGCACGAACACCGTGGCGATGAGCGCGATCTCGGAGGGCTGGAAGTGGAGCGGCCCCAAGTCGAGCCACCGCTTGGCGCCCAGCGCGCTGGTGCCGATCGCCAGCACCAGCACCAGCAGCAGCAGCGAGATGCCGTAGAGCGGATAGGCGAGCGCGTCGTGGGCGCGGTAGTGGAAGCTGGCGGCGATGTAGGCGGCGCCGAGGGCGAGCACCAGCCACAGGAACTGCTTGGCCCAGAGCCCCTCGTGCATGCCGGGCACGGTGGTGGCGCTGTACACCGAAGCCAGGCCGATCCCGAGCAGGGCGCCGGCGGCCAGCGCCATCGGCCAGTCCAGCTCGGGCAGCCGTAGCCTAGTCGCCATGGACGCCCCCCGTGGTGTCGGGACGCACCACCGGCGCCACGCGCTTCTGGAGCGAATCGGCGAGGAACAGCTGCCGCAGCGTCTGGGCCGCGACCGGGGCCGCGAACGTCCCGCCGTGCCCGATGTTCTCGATCACGATCGCCATGGCGATGGTGGGCTGCGCGGCGGGCGCGTAGCAGACGAACAGGGCGTGGTCCTTGCCGTGCGGATTCTGCGCGGTGCCGGTCTTGCCGGCCACCGCGAGTCCGGGGACGCGCGCCGCCGTGCCGGTGCCGGCCGCGACCACCTGCTCGAGACCCTGATGGACCGGATCCCACACCGCCGCCTCGGCCTTGATGCCGGTCTGCAGCGGGTGCGGCGGCGTCGCCGGCGGCCCGTCGCCGACGCTCAAGACCACGTGGGGCCTGAGCGCGCGGCCGTCGGCCGCCACCTCGCCCGCCATCAGGGCCAACTGGATCGGCGTCACCAGGATCTCGCCCTGGCCGATGGCGAGGTTGAGGATGACGCCTTTGCGCCAGTGCCCGTTCCCCCAGCGCGCGTCGTACCAGTCGGCGCTCGGGATGAACCCGCCGCTCTCCTGCGGCAGGTCCACCCCGGTGCGCCCGCCGAGCCCGAGGGCGCGCGCGGTCGCCTCGAGGCGCGGCAGGCCCAGGCGCATCCCGAGCTGGTAGAAGTAGACGTCGCAGGAATGCTGGAGGGCCGAGACCAGGTCGAGGCTGCCGTGCCCGGAGGGCTTCCAGCAGCCGAACGAGCGGCCGCCGAACTGATAGCTCCCGTAGCAGGGCTGGAACATGGTCTCGGGGCGGGCGACGCCCTCGCGCAGCGCGGCCACCATCGTGACGATCTTGAACGTCGACCCGGGCGGATACTGGCCTTGGATGGCCCGGTTGAGCAGCGGGTTCGACCCGTCGCCGGTCAGGGCCTTCCAGCGCGCGCCGGTCAGCCCGCGCGAGAACTCGTTGGGATCGTAGTCGGGCCGGCTCACCATCGCCAGGATGCCGCCGTCGCGCGGGTCGATCGCCACCGCCGCGCCGCGCACCACGCCCGCCATCGCGTCCTCGAGCGCCCGCTGCACCTTGAGGTCCAAGGTCAGCACCAGGCTGCGCCCGGCCACCGGCGGCCGCGGCGGGACCTCGGTGAGCGTCGAGACCCGCTTGCCCATGGCGTTGACCACCACGTACTCGGCCCCGTCCTGGCCGCGCAGGGTGCCCTCGAAGCTCCGCTCCAGGCCGGTGCGGCCGATCAGCTCGCCCGGGTGGTAGCCCTCGGCGGCGCGCGTCTCCAGGTCGCGATCGTTGATCTGTCCCGCGTAGCCCAGCAGGTGGGCGGCGAGCGTGCCGTGGGGATAGCGGCGCAGCGGCCCGACCAAGACCTCGACGCCGGGCAGCTGCGCGCGATGCTCCTCGATGCCCGCCAGGATCGCGAACGGCGCGTTGCGGCGCAGGATCGCGGTCTGGCCGCTGCGGTTGGCGGCCCGCACCAGCTGGTGGATGGTGCTGGAGTCCGCCTCGACCAGCGCCGAGACGCGGTGCACCCAGTCGGCGCGCACCGTGGCGGGCGTGCGCGCGGTGCTCTCCGCCGGCATCGGCCGGAAGACGATGTTGAAGCTCGGGTAGCTGTCCGCCAGCAGCTCGCCGTTGCGGTCGAAGATCGCCCCGCGCGGGGCTCGCAGCACCTCGAGGCGGATGCGGTTCTCCTCGGACAGCTGCCGGTAGCGCTGGTGCTCGACCACCTGCAGGCGCAGCAGCCCGAGCACGATGAGGGCGAAGCCCGCCAGCGTGATCGTGACCAGCGCCGCGAAGCGGCGCTCGCGGTCGCGCCTAGCCGGGCTGGCGGAGCGCATTCCCGAACAGCGGCCGCCCGAACAGACGGCGCGCGACCGTGAGCGCCAGGGTCCCGACCGGCGCGGTGGCGAGGGCGGCGACGAGCACGCGCTCGAGGAAGTACGGCCAGCCGCTGGCGAGCCCGCCCATGCCCCCGAGCTCGAACGGCACCACCCAGGCCTGGTGGGCGGCGGTGGCGAGCGCCAGCAGCATGAACTGGGTGCGGCCGCTCTCCCGCACCAAGGTGCGGGCCAGGAAACCGACCACGTAGCCGATGACGCACAGGATCAAGGCGTGCCGCCCGAGCCAGTGCGTGGCGTCGAGGTCCGCGATCAGGCCGATGACGAACCCGAAGGTGGCGCCCCAGGCGGCGCCGTGGCGCAGCGACCAGACGATGACCACGAAGGCGAGCACGTCGATGACGATGCCGCGCGCCGCGAGCGCCGACAGGGCGGTCGAGCGCAGCAGCAGGGCGGCGACCAGGCTGAAGACGAACAGGCCGAGGCCCCTCATGGCGCCCCCGGGGCGGCCGGCGGGCCAGGCACGATGAAGACGTAGCGCATGCGCGTGAGCCGGGCCGCCGGCTCGAGCTCGATCTCCTGCGTGAGCCCGCCCTCGGCGACCCCGAGCCGCACCACCCGGCCGACCGGGATCCACCGCGGGTAGCGCCGCGAGAGGTCCGAGGTCAGCACGCTCTGGCCGACCCGCACCGTGTCGGCGAACGGCACCAGCGTGAGCACCAGGCGCGGGCGCGGCGCCGGGGTGAAGCGGAGCATCCCGAGCACGGCGGTGCTCTCCACCTCGCAGGCCACCGAGGCGTTGGGATCGGTGAGCAGCACCACGCGCGCGAAGCCCCCGTAGACCTCGCCGATGCGGCCGACCAGCCCGTCGCTGGTGACCACCGCGTCGCCGAGGTGGACGCCCTGCCGGGTCCCGGCGCTGATGGTGGCCGAGGCGGGATAGGGCTCGCCGGTCAGGGCCAGCACCTCGGCGGGCTGGAGCGCCAGGCCGCGATAGCCGGGGAGCTGCAGTTGCTCGCGCAGGGCGCGGTTCTCGGCCTCGAGCGAGCGCAGGCGCACGTTCTCCAACTCCAGGGTGGTGACCCGCATGTGCAGCTGCTGGTTCTCGCGCCAGGCGCCGGCCAGCCGGTCGATGCCCAGCACCACGCGGTCGAGCGGGGCGAACAGGGCGGCGCCGATGCCGCGCAGCGCGGTCTGCGGGAGGTGGTCCCCCACCACGAGCAGGAGCAGCGACAATGCCACGTAGACCGCGAGGATGACACCACCGCGGCGCTCGGCCGGAGGCAGGGCGCCTGCCACGGCCTTAATCCTTGTCGCCGCTCAGGATCACCTTTTCGTAGTCCTCGATCTGCTCGAGGATCTTGCCCGCGCCCAGCACCACGCAGGTGAGTGGATCCTGGGCGACCCGGATGTTGAGGTTGGTGACCTCGCGCAACAATAGATCCAGCCCGCGCAGCAGGGCGCCACCGCCGGTGAGGAAGATGCCGCGATCGACGATGTCCGAGGCCAGCTCGGGCGGGGTCCGCTCCAGGCACTCGCGCAGCGCGTTGACGATCTGGCCGACCGGCTCCTGGAGCGCCTCGCGGATCTCGACGCTCGAGACCCGCAGCGTGCGCGGGATGCCGCGCACCAGGTCGCGCCCCTTGATCTCCATGTCCATCTCCTCGGGGAGCGGGAACGCCGAGCCGATCTCGATCTTGATGCGCTCGGCGGTCTGCTCGCCGATCAGCATGTTGTACTGCTTCTTGGCGTAGTTCTGGATGGCCTCGTCCATCTCGTCGCCGCCGGTGCGGATCGAGGTCTTGGTCACGATGCCGTTGAGCGCGATGACCGCGATCTCGGTGGTACCGCCGCCGATGTCCACGACCATGTTGCCGGTCGGCGTGTCCACCGGCAGCCCGACGCCGATGGCGGCAGCGATGGGCTCGGGGACCAGCAGCACCTGGCGCGCGCCGGCCCGTTCGGCCGAATCGCGCACCGCGCGCTTCTCCACCTCGGTGATGCCGGAGGGGACGCAGATGATGATGCGCGGGCGTACCAGGAACCGGTGCTTCTGCACCTTCTCGATGAACCAGCGCAGCAGGTCCTCGGTCACCTCGAAGTCGGCGATCACGCCGTCCTTGAGCGGGCGCACCGCATTGATCTCCTCGGGGGTGCGGCCGAGCATGAGCTTGGCCTCGCTACCGACCGCCATGACCCGGCCCGAGCCCTTCTCGACCGCCACCACCGACGGCTCGTTGAGGACGATGCCGCGGCCCTGGACGAACACCAGCGTGTTGGCGGTACCGAGGTCCATGGCCACGTCGGTGGAAAGGAATCCCATCAGCCTGTCAAGGAACATCCGTGCGACTCCGCGGCTTGGGGTCTGGGCCGATAGGACCGGCCAGGCATCATGCGAAAGCGTTGCGGGCAGGGAGTCTGAGGCTGCGCGAGGTGGGCCCACGCAGGGCTTCCATGCCCCACTGAGTGTCGGCACGCTAGCACCTGAAACTTGAGCCCCGCAAGGTGTTTGTCCCCCGCGCGCCGCGTCAATTCGATGTCCGTGTGTCCCGGCGGCCGCGCCCGCGCGCGCAGATGCGTGGCCCGACCATGCCGCGCGGCGCGCGGTGCCCCACGCCGGGGCCGGGGCGAGCCGGGCGTGTCGGGGGGCCCGACGCTTCCTCCGCCGTGCCTCCGCGGCGCGCGACGCCCGCGCGCGCCACTGCGGACACCTTCTTGCCGTCCTCGCAATGTGTTCGCGGCGCCGCGCGCGCCTTGGACCGCGGGTGGTGTGCTCCTTGCGAGGGCGGCGGTCGCGACAGGGTGGATCCGTGTCCCCCTGACTCATACCGGGTGCTCTTCGTCGGCTCTCCGGGCACTCGGACCCCGGCGGCCTCGTCTGGCCGCCGGTTTTTTCTTGCTCGCGATCCCCGAGGCGCGGGGTATGCGCTGGGCGGGGGCAGCGCTCATGAGCGCTGCCCAGGCGGCCGAAGACCGCTTCCAGGGGTGGCGGACCCACGGCCCGGGCGTTGACCCTGGTGGAGGACGGCTGTAGGCTTCCCCTGCCTTGGACTCGCGGGCCCACCGGGGGATGGTCCGACTGCGCAGATTCGCCTTTCTCTTTGCCCTGCTTGTGGTTGGGACGCTCCTCACCACCTCGCCGGCGCGTGCCCAGGAGCCCGGGAGCGTGCGCTACGCGTTCTCGGACACCACCCTGCTCCGCGACACGCTGGGACTGCGCTTCCCGCGGCTCTTCCCGCTGAGCGACAGCCTTCAGATCCTGCCCGATACGCTGCGCGCGCTGTCGATCCGCTACCTGTGGAGCCTCGAGCGGCTGGTCACCCTCGCCGACAGCCTGGGCGTCCCCGTGGACAGCGTCGGCCCGGTCCTGCAGCGCGAGCAGGCCTACGTGCTCAACGCCTCGCATGGGACCCACAACAGCTTCAGCTACAACACCGGCTACACCGTCGGGCAGACGCAGAGCGCCTGGACCAACACGACCGAGTACGGGCTCCAGCACGGGCCCGTGTTCATGCACAACTCGACCACGGTGGAGCTGGACCGCTATCGCGTCGGCGCCCTCACCAGCGTGCGACAATCGCGCCTGTCGGCGACCGAGCTGGGGTGGCGGTTCTCCCCGGACTTCTCGCTCGGCGGCCGCGTCGGACTCGAGCGCCTGAACAACCGGGATCCCACCGCGGCCCGCAGCTACGGCGAGACCACCAACGAGTACCAGATCTCGATGCGCAGCCGGCAGCGGCCCGTCCATGGCATGACCTCCGACATCAACCTCTTCTCGGGGCTCCTCGACATCAACAACGTGAACCTCGAGAAGCGCGGGGTGTCGGGCAACCTGGGGGCCCACCTGCGCTACTCGCCCACGCCATGGCTGGCGCACGAGCTGAACGGCGCCATGGACGGCAATCTGTCCCGCACGCGGGCCCCCGGCGAGCTGACCCGCGAGAACACGCGGGACTACTCCCAGAACGTCCGGGGCACGCTGAGCCTGTTCCAGACGTCCGCCATCGGACTCAAGGGCAGCTTCAACTTCCGTCACGTGCAGGTCGAGACCCCGAGCGACTCGGGCAGCATCCATCGGGTGCTCACCGACAACTGGGGCGGCGAGTCCACGGTCCGGTTGCGCCGGGACAACGATCGCTACGTGGACCTCGGGCTCAAGACCGCGACCGCCAAGCAGGCGACCGTGCTCGGCATCCGGTCGCGGAACTCGCACCGCGACGACAGCTTCACGGCGACCGGCCGGTACCTGTTCTGGGGCTGGGCGATGGACGGCCACTTCTCGAATGGATTCGGCGATTCGAAGTTCCCGGCGCGCTCGGACAGCGGCGGCTACGGCGAGTTCCAGCACGCCCGCTCGGCCGACGCGACCTTCAGCCGCCAACTCGGGCCGCGCATCCTGGCCCGGGTCACGGGCAGCATCTCGCTGACCTCCTATCGCTACTCGCTGATCGGGAAGTACACCACGCCGCCCGTGTCCCGGGACCAGTGGCGACAGTCGTGGCGGGCCGATGCCAACTACTCACGGAACGAGCGGTTCAGCACCGGGGTCGCGCTGGACGTGTCCAAGAATAAGCTGATCAACATCCCCAGTGCCAGCACCGGCTCCAACAACAACACGCGCTCCTACCGCGCGGAGTGGCACTGGACCTGCCGCCTGCTGGAGGGCCTCACCGCGACCCAGCGGAACACGCTCAGCGCCGACTACCTCGAGTACCCGTTCAGCGCCGAGAACAACCGCCTGACGCTCGACTACGCCGCCGTGACCACGCTCAACGCCATCATGAACCCGCGCCTCAGCATCAACGTGACCCACAACAGCCGGCGGAGCCCGGCCGGGAACTACACGCTCTATCCCGACGGCCTCGCCTACTTCGCCCGCTCGGACGAGACCGGCAACGCCGCGCTGACGGCCGCGATCGCCTACACCCCGTCGCCCGCGATCGCGTTCTCGGTCGAGCCCGCCTACTTCTCCTCGGACCGCTCGGCGGCCGCGAACGGCGTGGTCGCCCCCCAGCGCGCCAACCGCTCGCTGAGCGTCTCGGCGGGCGCCAACATCAACTGGAGCATCTCCAAGAACGGGCTGCTGCGCGGCGACATCCACCGCGCCTACCGGGCGGACCGCACGACCACGTATTCCTCGGGTCTGCCCCAGTCCACGCCGCGCTCGCAGATCGACTTCTGGACCGGGAGCCTGCAACTCTCATGGCACATCTGACGGGACCTGCCCCAAGGCTTAGGCTGCGCCGCCTGATCCTGCTCGCCGTGGCGTGGTGTGCGGTGACGGGCGGAGTCTTCAGCGGCTGCAAGGGGCTGTTCACCCCCGCCATCCCCGAGCCGCCGAGCGGTGCCCCGATCGTCAATCACTACGAGACGGTGGACTCGACGCTCGCGACCATGGCGCTCGCGATCGGCGCCAAGGACCAAGGCCGCACGGCCTGGCTCAACGCGTTCGACCAGAATGACTACCATCAGGAGTTCGACGACCGCGACCTGGCGGCGTTCAAGAGCGCGTGCCAATGCGCGGGTCCGGAGGACTGGACGTTCCCGCAGGAACAGATCTTCTACCAGGACTTCATCTCGGTGCGTCCCGAGGAGTACACCGCGGTCTTCAGCCCGCTGGACTGGAACCCGGACCCGCAGGCGGGGTCTACCGAGACGTTGGTCCATCGTGGGTACAAGGTCGTCGCCCATTCCCCGAACGGGACCGACTCGCTTATCATCGCCACCGGCACGGCCGACTTGACCTTCCACCTCACGGACGGCAAGTGGCTCATCAAGCACTGGGCCGACCGTCTGGACAGCACCGTTGGCGTCAACCCGACGGACACTTGGCAGTTGAGCTTCGGCCGCCGGCGATTGGAGTCCACCCAATGAACCCTCATCGCAGCCCGCGCCTCCGTCCGTTCATGGCACTCGCCCTCCTGGCCATCGGCCTGGCGGCGAGCGGTTGCTTCAACCCCTTCTCGCCGCGCATCGCCCCGGTCCTCGGCTTCTCGAAGCCCGCCCCGGTGCCGAACAACGCCTCCAATCTGCTGAGGCTGTTCGAGTGGTGCTACAACAACAAGGCGAACACCGAGTACCGCGAGTTGTTTACCGACGACTATCGGTTTGTCTTCGACCCGGTCGACTCGTCGGGAGCCGAATACCAGGGCACGCCCTGGACGCGCGAGGACGAGCTGATCAGCGCCGCGCATCTGTTCGTCGGGGGCAGTGCGGACCAGGAGCCGGCGAGCAGCATCACCATGCGTCTCGACCGGAGCTTCAACGTCATTCCCGACGGGAACTACGTCAAGTGGGACCCCACCGGCGTCTGGCACAAGAGTGTCCGCACCCAGCTCTTCCTCACCATCCAAACGCCGAACGGGAGCGGCTGGGACATCTCGGGTGCCGCGACCTTCTTCCTGGTGCGCGGGGACTCGGCCCTCATCCCGCAGGAGTTGAAGGATCTCGGCTTCGGGCCCGATCCCAATCGCTGGTACATCCGCCGGCTGCTGGACGAGACCGCCCACCCGGACGCGGGCGGAGGCCTTGCCTCCGTCGGCCCGGCGACGGGTCAGGTGCGTGCGACCGCGCCGGTGGCGGCCCCTGCCGCGGTCGCCGAACTACCGATCGAGGTCTCGTGGGGATTCATCCGCGCCTATTACCGCGGCCGCCCAGGCAGCGCGAGCCCGGCGGTGGCGGGCCGACTCCCCGCCCGCTGACGGCGCGGCCGCGCGCGCGGGGTCGAGGCGGCGATGCTTGTTGGCGATGAGGGTGGGCGATATACTGCCGCCCGCCCGTCGTCAAGCACCCCCATCGAATGCCACGCCCGTCCCCGCGGGCGGGATCCCCGCCGCGAACGCGACACCCCACGCCGGAGGTGGTCATGCCCGCTGAGGGCGCGAATCTCCAGAAGGAACTGAACCCCCTCGCCAACGCCGGCCGGCAGTTCGACGAGGCGGCCGACCGTCTCAACCTCCCCGCCGGCATCCGCGAGGTCATCAAGCGCTCGCGCCGCGCGACCATCGTCTCGCTGCCGGTGCCGATGGACGACGGGACGCTCAAGGTGTTCACCGGCTACCGCGTCCAGCACTCGATCGTCCGCGGCCCCGCCAAGGGCGGCATCCGCTACCACCCGGACGTGACGCTCGAGGAGGTCGAGGCGCTGGCGGCCTGGATGACCTGGAAGTGCGCGGTCGTCAACATCCCCTTCGGCGGCGGCAAGGGCGGCATCGTCTGCGACCCCGCCAAGATGTCGCGCGGCGAGCTGGAGCGCCTGACCCGCCGCTACGCGGCCGATCTCTCCGACCTGTTCGGCCCCGAGAGCGACGTGCCGGCCCCCGACGTCAACACCAACGAGCAGATCATGGCCTGGATCGTCGACACCTACTCGATGCACGAGCGGCGCACCGAGTACGCGGTGGTGACCGGGAAGCCGCTCGAGGTGGGCGGCTCACAGGGCCGCCGCGAGGCCACCGGCCGCGGCGTGCTGCTGTGCGTCCGCGAGGCCTGCGAACACCTGAAGCGCCCGCTCTCCGGAGCACGCGTGGCCGTGCAGGGCTTCGGCAACGTC
>Ga0066709_100003244_pt1 | contig 12360 bp, 8 predicted proteins | sample GraSoiAngelo_158_FD_79665 | JGI IMG/M metagenome (GOLD analysis project Ga0066709, IMG submission 79665) | Grasslands soil microbial communities from the Angelo Coastal Reserve, California, USA - 14_1009_16_30cm | ecosystem: Environmental > Terrestrial > Soil > Grasslands | place: USA... | reverse complement strand
GCCGGGAACGTAGACGAACCGCAACGCGACGGCTGCCTTCGGAATCCCGCCGAAATACTGAATCACGCTGCCGGCGGCGAGGGGCCCCAGCCAGGCGACCAGCCGCGACGCATTGAAGACGAACCCGATCGCCGTCGAGCGCACGGTCGAGGTGAACAACTCGGGCAGATACACCGCGAACCACGAGTACTGGGCGAGGGTGAAGAAGCCGTTGACCGCGACAACGAGCAGAAAGCCGGACAACGAGTGGACCCAGAGATACGTGACCGGAGTCAGGAGGAGAGAGCCCGCGTACATGAGGATGAGGTAGGCCCGCCGTCCGATCGCGTCGGCCACGAAGCCCGAGATCGTGTAGCCGACGATCGCGCCGGCGTTGTAGAGGAGCCCGGCGATGCTTCCCCAGTACGCCAGGTTCGAGAACCCCTCCGCCCGAGCCAGCGCTTGCGCGTACGTTGGCAGCCAGGAGGAGATCGCCCACCAGCCGATCATCGTGGAGAGTGACAGGAGCAGGCTCAGGACGACGCGCCGTCGGCTTTCTCGCTGCCGGAATATCGCCGCCAGCGTAAACGGCCGGCGGACGGCGGCGCCGACCCCACCGGCGGCTTCGAGGGCACGAACGTCCTCTGCGGTCGCCCCCCAGCGTCCCCGGCGCACCGCGTCGGCCCAACGCTCCGACTCGTCCAAGCGGTTGCGAATGTAGAGCGCGAAGAGGGCGGGCGTGACGCCGACCACGAACATCAGGCGCCACGCCTGCGGCCCGAGCGGATTGAGGAGGAACCACACGAGCGAGGCCAGGAGCGTGCCCCAGCCCAGGGCGGACTGGAGGATTCCGGCCCCCTTGGGTCGGGCCTCGTCCGGCCACGTCTCGGCCAAAAGCGTGACGCCGGTGCTCCACTCGCTGCCGAGAAACAGGCCGGTGAGGAGCCGGAGAGCGATCAGGGTCCAGTAGTCCTGGCTGAGCGCGGTGAGCCCCGTGAACACGGCGTACCCGACGACCGAGTAAACCATCATCCGCTTCCGCCCGAGGTAGTCGGCGAGGGTCGAGCCGATCAGGCCGCCGATCCCCCAGCCCAGGAGAGTGATGGCGATCGCGAGGCCAGCCCAGAACGGAAACGACGAGCGCTGGGACGGCGGGAGGAGCGTCGTCAGCACGGGACCGAGGACGAGGACGAGGGTGTACAGCTCGTACCCGTCGAAGCTCCACCCCAGAGAGCTGGCGAAGAGAACGCGCCAGTGCGCCGCGGTCAGCTGCCGCCTCCAGGCGGCGGTAGGCTTCACTGCGCCTCCTGCGCGATTGCCCCGTCGCTCACCGGGGAGGTGCCCTGGGCACCGCCCGTCGGGGCGCGGCCGCCCCTCCAGCAAACCCGCGCCCTTGACGACGCCCTCGGGCCGGCGGTGGCGGTGGGCACCGGCCCGCCCGCTCGGGCGCGACCGGGGACGCCTTGCGATCGTACCACGTGCGTGGGAGAGCCGGCTCGCGGCGCCTCCCCGTCGCGGCCGGTAGCCGGCGCGGGGCCGGCTGAGCGAGATCGGGGTCGAGATCGCAGGCGGCAGGCCCGTGAGCTGAGCGATCGCCGAGGGAGCTTCGCGCGAAGATCACCGACTGTCCTTACGCGGGTCGAATCGTGAGAGGGCTCCCCTGACCTCCGACCGTAAACAGACCGCCACCCCGGCGGCCGGAGCGCGCTCGGCCTGTTCACCGCGACGGACGACGGCATCCGGGCGGCGCTGCTCATTCGTTGAGGGGATCGCTGGTGCGATCGGCAGGGCGACCCATCCCTGGATCCTGAGCTGCTGGTCGATCTCCGGGCTGGCTCGCCGGTCCCGCCGGCGGCGCTCGACGCCGGGGGGCCCCTTTGACCCGGCGTCTCACCGTGCGCCGCCGGTCGAAGGTCAGCGGCAAGCGGGTGTCGATGAAGAACACCCGTCTGACCCGGGCGTCGAGGTCCGGGCGGTTCCTGGAGACGCCGACGAGGAACGTAACCAATACCGGCCTCGGGCCACGGGGCGGTCCGGACGGACACAGCCCGCGCCCCCCGGCGCGCGTCCGCGCGTAACCGATAGTCGTCGATCGTCCGGCGCGTCGTCAATGCTCGCCGGGAGCGGCCCGCCGCGTTCGTCTCCAGAGGCGTGCCGGGCAGCGAGGCCCCGCGGCTCGGCGGCGGTTTGGGCCCCCCGACTCCCGCTCACTCCGGTGTGACCAGGACCGTGTAGCCAAGCGCAGCCAGGCGCCGGGCGTAGCGGCCGGCGTCGGCGCGGCGCTCGAAACGCCCGGCGCGCACGCGATAGAGCACGCGGTCGCCGAGGGCCGCGCGTCGCACGCCCGCGTCGACTCCCTTGGCGGCCAGTTCCCGCTCGAGCGCGATGGCGGTCGCCTCGTCGGCGAACGCGGCGACCTGGATGGTGAAGGCGCGCGGTTGGGACCGCCCGGGGGTTGCGATCACGCGAAGGCGGACCGGGATCACGCCGGCCTCGGCGGCGCCAAGGACGCGCGCGGCGGCGTACGACAGGTCGAGGATGCGGCCGGCGGCGAACGGGCCCCGGTCGTTGATCCGGACCTCGACCGTCCGCCCGTTGTCCCGGTTCTCGACGAGCACGCACGTGTCGAAGGGCAGCGTGCGGTGGGCCGCCGTCATTTGCCGCATGTCGTAGACCTGGCCGCTCGACGTCTCCCGGCCGTGGTAGGGATGGCCGTACCACGAAGCCTGGCCGGTCTCCTCCCAGCCGACGGGGACCGGGGCGACCGGCGAGCGAGGGACCGGATGGTGATGCGCGCACGCCGCGCCGGTCAGGAGCGCGAGGGTCACGCTCGGGATCCGGCGGCAGGGACCCCAGGGTGCGCCCGCCCGGGCCCTCAGAGGATGCCCGCCCGTCGCGCCCGCTCGAGGACGGCCCTCTCGGCTTCGACGACGGGGAGGTCGATCATCTGCCCGTCGAGCAGGAACATCCCGGTGCCGGCGGCGGCGGCCTCGTCGAAGGCCTGCACGACGCGCCGGGCGTGGGCGATCTCCGCGTCCGACGGCGCGTAGACCTCGTGGACGAGCCGAACCTGGTCCGGATGCAGGAGCAGCTTGCCGGCGAAGCCGAGGCGCTGGCCCTCGCGGGCCTCCCTCCGGAAGCCGTCGGGGTCGGTGGGGCTCATGAACAGCGCGTCGATCGCGTCTCGGCCGGCGGCCCGGGCGGCGAGGACGACCTGGCAGCGCGCGTGAAGGATCGTTCCGTCGCGGATGCCCGCCTCACGGATGCCGAGGCTCAGGGAGAGATCGACGTGGCCCAAGAGGAGCGCGTCGACCCGCGGGCAGGCGGTGGCGATCGGGTATGCGTTGAGCACGCCGAGCGCCGTCTCGATCAGCGGCAGGAACCTCACCGAGCCCGCCGGCCGCCCGCTTTCAACCTCGGTGCGGGCGACCTGATTGTCCACGGCGCGAATCTCCCCCGCCGAGCTCACCTTGGGGATCACGAGCGCGTCGGCGCCCGCGGCGATCACCGCCAGGAGGTCGTCGGAGAAGTACGGTGTCGCGGGGGAGTTGACGCGAGCGGCCCGTTCGGTATGGGCCGGGGCCGGCTCCCCGAGGAAGGCGACCGCGAGGGCGCGGGCGGCGTGCTTCCGGGCCGGAGTGACGGTGTCCTCGAGGTCGACGACGAGCGTGTCCGGTCCGGCCTCCAGTGCGCCCCGGAGCGCCGCTCGGTCGCTCCCCGGGACGAACAGCACGCTGCGCCGCACCCGCGCCATCGCCCGCCGGGCCGCTCCCCGCGCCGGTCCCGTGCTTATGAAGTCCGCACGATCGCCCAGCCCTGCGCCTGAATGTCGGCCTCGACGCTCGGCCGCGCCCGGCGATCGGCGCGCCGGCGCTCGAGCGCACCCTGCCCGCTCCGCTGGCGCCGCTCGCCCACACGCCGGTCGAGGAGCACCCGCGCCGTGGTGTTGCGGAACTTCAGGTGGAAGCGCGTGTGCAGCCACGGTTTGTCCCGCGCGACAATCACCGCGAGCGGCGTGGCGACCTTCGGTGGTCGCCGCGGGCTCGGCTCGATCCAGCGCGTTCCGAGCGAGGGACTCGGTCGAGGTCGCGGGCGCCCGCACTGGGCGCACCGGTCCCCCGATTCGTTCACCCACGGGCAGATCAGACAGACCCACCGGCTCTCGGCCGGCGGCCCGGGCGGCTGGCCCCCAGGCGTTCCAGCGCTCACGACCGACGGCCTGGCGACGCCGGCTGGGAGCCGCGAGGGCGGACCTCGACCCGGGCCTCGAAGGCCGCCTGGCCGCCGGGAATCCGTGGATCGAGGCCGTCGCTCGCCCTGGGCTCGAGGCAAGGGGCCGCGCTCGTCAGCACATTGAGTCCCGGCCAGCCGTCCCGCATCCAGACGACCCCCGGCAGCACGTCCTCCGTGACGCGGGCGCGCGCTTCGAAGGCGCCGCGCTCGTTGTAGATCTCGATCGGCTGGCCGGGCCCGAGCGAGCGCGACACGGCGTCGACCGGGTGGATCCAGAGCTCGGGCTCGGGGTCGGCCCGGGCGAGCGTCGGCAGCGCGCGCCCGGCGTCGTAGAAGGCGTGAAACGCGGTGAGCGTCCGGCCCTGGCGAAACTCGAGGCCGGGTGGCTCCGGCCCGCTCCCCGTCTGGCGCGGCGTGAAGGCGGGGAGCGGCGGCAGGCCGAGCGCCGCCGCGCGCTCGGAGTAGAGCTCGATCTTGCCCGACGGCGTCGGATAGCGGTGATCGGTGTAGGGCACGTGCGAGAGCCGCCCCCGCTCGACGAAGCCGCCCGCCTCCCGGAGCCCCCGGACGGAGAGCCCGCCCGCTTGGGGCGCGAGGTACGCCGCCAGGTAGTCCTCCACGTCCACCCATGGGAAGAAGTCGGCAACGGGGATTCGGGCCGCGAGGCCGCGCAGCACGTCGACGAGCGTCCGCGCCTGCCACTGGGGTTCGAGCGCCTTTTCCATCAGGTAGAGGTGCGTCGCGGTGTCCTTGAGGCCTAGCTCCTCAAGCCACACGGTGCCCGGCAGCACGATGTCGGCGACCCGGCGGATCGTTTCGTTCGAAAAAATGTCGTGGGCGACGATCAAGCCGACGCGATCGAGGTGCCGCTCGAGCCGGCCGGCGTCGGCGAACGAGGAGAGGAGATCGGTGCCGAGCAGGAGGAGGATGTCGAGCTTGCCGTCCTCCATCACCTTCGCCATCGACGCCATGTGGCTCGGCACGTAGTCGCCCGGCGGGCGCCGGTCGCCGGCGGCGAGATCGGCGAAGGCGTCCCCGGTCGGGAACGACCGGTGGCGCGGGCCCAGGCCCCCGCCGGGAATGCCGAGTTGGCCGGTGAGCGCCGGCAAGGTCGCGATAGCGCGCCCGGGCTGCCATCCGTAGCGGTGCTTGGCGAGGGAGCTGCCGCCCACGACGATCATGGCCGGGCGAGCGGTCGCGTACAGGCGCGCGAGGTGGACGACGTCGGCGGCGGCGAGGCCCGTGTGCGCCGCCGCCCACGCCGGCGTCGTCGCCGCGAGGCTCGCCGCGTATGCGTCGAACCCGAGGGTGTGCCGGTCGATGAACGCGCGGTCGATCAAGCCCTCGGCGACCAGCACGTGGGCGACGCCGAGCGCGAGCGCGGCGTCCGTGCCGGGGCGGATCAGGTAGACCTCGTCGGCCTGGCGGGCGGCTTCGCTGCGCCGCACGTCGATGACGACGACGCGCGCCCCCCGGCGACGGGCGGCGACCAGGTGCGGCGCCGTCGTCGGCTGGCTCGCCAGGCTCGCGCCCCAGAACACGACGAGGTTCGAGTGGGCGGCCAGATCCTCCTTCGTGTTGGTCTCGAGCACGCCCGTCAGCGCGAGGCCGTAGGCGCCGAGCGCCCAGCAGACGATCGCGGGATTCCAGACCTGAAACCCGCCCAGGTGGCCGAACCGCATGATCAGGGGGCGGGCGATCGTGGTCACGAAGGCCCCGTGGCCGAACCAGACGCCGACGCGGTCGGGCCGTGTGGCGCGGATCTGCCCCGCGATCTCGTCGAGTGCCGACGGCCAGTCGATCTCGCGCCACGCCCCGCTGCCGCGGGCGCCCGCGCGGCGGAGCGGCACCCGGAGCCGGCGCTCGTTGTGCGGGATCTCGATCGCCGCCTGCCCGCGGACGCAGAGAAAGCCGCGGCTGTCGGGGTTGTCCGGGTCACCGTCGACGCGTCGGGCGCGGCCGTCCGCGCCGACCTCCACGAGCATCCCGCAGTACGTGGGATGGCAGTTCATCGGGCACATCGTCCGGACCCGGTCAGGGGGCATGCCCACCTCCTCGCGCCGCCGCGGCTCAGCGCAAGTATACGCGGCCGCGCCCCCGGTCGCCGCGCCCGGCGTCGGGGCGGGCGGCCGACCCCGCGCCCAGCCTCCCGCTGCCGTCGGGGAGACCCCCGGTCTGGCTCGGACGGCTGGGGACGCAGCGGCCGGGACGCAGCGGCCGGCTTGACAGCCGGCGGCGATCGGCCTAAGAAGTCGAGGCACGAGGGACGAGGCTCAGCCCCCCGTCGGGAGGGTTTCATGTCCGACCGTCTGTCGCGCCGAGATTTCCTCGCGGGCGCGGGTGCCGCCGGCGTTGCCCTGCTGCTGTCGCCTCCCCGGGCGTCGGCCGGCGCCGGCGACCCGATCCTCGCCGGTCGACCCCTCGTGCGGTATCCCGAGAAGACCGACCTCATCCTGCTCACGTCCCGGCCGCCCCAGCTCGAGACGCCGATGAAATACTTCGATCGCGCCATCACGCCGAACGAGGCGTTCTTCGTCCGATACCACGTCTTTCCGATCCCGACCCGCGTGGACCTCGACGAGTGGCGGCTCCGAATCGGCGGGCACGTCGACCGGCCCCTCGAGCTGTCGATGGCGGATCTCCGGACGAAGTTTTCGCCGGCGTCGATCACCGCGGCGTGCCAGTGCGCCGGCAACAGCCGGGGTCGCTTCTCGCCCCGGGTGCTCGGCGGCCAGTGGGGCGACGGCGCGATGGGCAACGCGGAGTGGGTGGGCGCCCGCCTGCGCGAGGTGCTCCAGGCCGCGGGGCTCCGTCCGGGCGCGGTCGACGTCACGTTCAACGGGCTCGACGCGCCCGCGTTCCCCACGGTGCCGGACTTCGTGAAGAGCCTGGCCGTCGCGCAGGTGATGGACTGGCCGGAGGTCCTCATCGCCTACCAAATGAACGGGCAGCCGCTGCCGATGCTGAACGGCTTTCCCGCGCGGCTGGTCGTGCCGGGGTGGTACTCGACCTATTGGGTGAAGAATCTCTCGGAGATCACCGTGACCGACCAGCCCTTCGAGAAGTTCTGGATGAAGCCCGCCTACCGGATTCCGGACACGCCGTGCGGCTGCGTCGAGCCCGGCACCGCCCCCGCCCGCACCGTGCCGATCAGCCGGATGCGGACGCGCTCCGTCATCGCGTCGCCGGAGAGCGGCTCCCGCGTTCCCGTCGGCGCGCCGGCGACGCTCGCCGGGATCGCGTTCGACGGCGGCTATGGCATCCAGGCCGTCGAGATCTCCGACGACGGCGGGCAGACCTGGCACGCGACGACCCTCGGGCGGGACCTCGGCCGCTACTCGTTCCGCGAGTGGTCGGCGCGGTGGGCGCCGGCCCGACGGGGCCCGCAGACGGTCATGGTCCGCGCGCTGAACGGTATCGGCGAGTCCCAGGGCCTGGTGCCGCTCTGGAATCCCGCCGGCTATCTGAGGAACGTCGTCGAGCGCGTCGACCTCGAGGTCGGCTGAGGCGCCGGCGATGACGCGCACCCTCGTCTTCCGTTTGGTCGCGCTGCTCGCGAGCGGCCCGGTGGCCGCCGAAGCGGGCGCGGTCGCCATCACGCTGCCCCCCGATCAGGGTGCGCTCAAGGCAGGCCCGGGAATGGAGGTCGCGCAGAAGGCCTGCCAGATGTGCCACTCGGTCGACTACATCACGATGCAGCCGCGGGGCGGCGAGGCGCAGTGGCGCGGCGTCGTCAACAAGATGATCAAGGTGTTCGGCGCGCCGATCGGGGACGAGGACGCCCGCGTGATCGTCGAGTACCTGTCCCGCGAGTACGGCGCCGGGCGCTGACCCGGGGGCTGGGCCGAATGCTATAATGGCACCGTCATGACGGACGCGCGGAAGCGGAGCCTCCGCCGCGAGCTCGAAGCCATCGTCGGCAGGGACGGCGTCCTGTCGGATCCCGAGGAGCTCCTCGTCTACGAGTCCGACGGCCTCACGCTCTTCCGCGCCCTCGCCGACTTCGTCGTCTTCCCGCGCTCCGCCGAGGACGTCGCCGCGATCGTCCGGCTCGCCAACCGGGAGGCGCTCCCGTTCGTGGCCCGCGGCGCGGGCACCGGCCTGTCGGGCGGGTGCCTGCCGTCGGAGGGGGGCGTCGTCATCTCGCTCATGCGAATGAACCGGGTCCTCGAGGTGGACTACGACAACCAGATCGCCGTCGTCGAGCCGGGCCTGGTGAACCTGCACCTCTCGTGGGCGGTCGGGCCCAAGGGCTTCTACTACGCGCCCGATCCGTCGAGCCAGCAGGCGTGCACGATCGGCGGCAACATCGCCAACAACTCCGGCGGGCCGCACACGCTCAAGTACGGCGTCACGACCAACCACGTGCTCGGCCTCGAGGTGGTCCTGCCCGACGGCGAGATCGCCTGGCTCGGCGGTCGCACGCGGGACGCGCTCGGCTACGACCTCGCCGGCGTGTTCGTGGGGTCCGAGGGCACGTTCGGTGTCGCCACCAAGGTCGTGGTGCGGATCCTCCGCAAGCCGCAGGCGGTGAAGACCGTCCTGGCGGTCTTCGACGAGGTCACCCAGGCCTCGGAGGCGGTCTCGGCGGTCATCGCCCGCGGGCTCGTCCCCGCGGCGATGGAGATGATCGACCAGCTCACGATCCAGGCCGTCGAGGACGCGTTCGGCTGCGGGTACCCGCGCGACGCGGCGGCGGCGCTGCTGATCGAGGTCGACGGCCTCGCGGCGGGCATGGAGTCGCAGGTCGAGCGCATCGTCGCGGCGTGCCGGGAGAGCGGTGCGCGCGAGGTGCGGACGGCCCGGGACGAGGCCGAGCGCCAGCTCCTGTGGAAGGGTCGCAAGTCCGCCTTCGGCGCGTACGGCCGCGTGTCCCCCGCTTACATGGTCATGGACGGGGTGATCCCCCGGACGCGGCTGCCGTACGTGCTGAACCGGGTCAACCAGATCGTCGAGACGCACGGCCTCCGCGTCGGGAACGTCTTTCACGCCGGCGACGGCAACCTGCACCCGAATATCCTGTACGACCCGCGCATCCCCGGCGAGGAGGCGCGCGTGGTCGCCGCCGGCGCCGAGATCATGAAGGTCTGCGCCGAAGTCGGGGGCTCGATCTCCGGCGAGCACGGGATCGGGCTCGAGAAGGCCGACTTCATGCCCTTCATCTTCAGCGCCGCCGACCTGGAGTTCATGCGCCGCCTCAAGGACGCGTTCAATCCGGGCGGGCTCTGCAACCCGGGCAAGATCTTCCCGACGAAGAAGTCGTGCGTGGAAGTCGGCCCCGTCCCCTACCGGCCGCACGCCATCGAAGAGAAGGGGCTCGCCCAGCGCTTCTAGCGCTGGCGGGCCGGCGGTCCGGTGGCGGACGCGATTCTCGAAACGCTCCGGGGCGTCGTCGGTCCCGCGAACCTCTTGACCGGCGTCGAGCTCTCCCCCTACGTCGTCGACGGCCGCACGCCCACGGCCGCGGTGTTCCCGGGCTCGGTCGACGAGGTGAGCGCCGTGCTGGCGCTGGCCAACGACGCGTCGATCCCGGTGACGCCCTGGGGCGGGGGGACCGGCGTCGGCGTCGGCGCGCCCGCCGCGCGGGCGGGCCTCGTGCTCGGGCTCCGGCGGCTCGACCGGCTGATCGAGCACGAGCCCGGGGACCTGACCGCGACCGTCGAGGCGGGCGCGACCATGCGGACGCTGCAGGCGGCGCTGGCGACGCGGGGGCAGTGGCTCTCGCTCGACCCGCCGGACGCCGACGTGGCGACGGTGGGCGGGGTGCTGTCGGCGAACGCGGCCGGCCCCCGGCGCCACCTCTACGGGACCGCGCGGGATCTGCTGCTCGGCCTGACGGTCGTCTGCGCCGACGGCGCGATCGTCCACGGCGGCGGCAAGGTCGTGAAGAACGTCGCCGGCTACGACCTCCCCAAGCTCTTCGTCGGCGCCTTCGGCAGTCTCGGCGTGATCGTCGAGGCTACGGTCAAGCTCCGGCCGACGCCCGACGCGGAGATTCTGGTCGCAGTGCGCTTCGGGAGCCTCAAGGACTGCGGGCTCGCGGCGCGCGCGGTGAGCGCGTCCGACCTCCTCCCGTCGGCACTCGACCTCGTCGACGGCGAGGCCGCCGCCGCCCTCGGCCTCGACGGCGAGCGCCCGGCCCTGGTGGCCGGCTTCGACGGTCTCGCGGAGCAGGTCCGGTGGCAGCGGGCCGAGTTCGCGCGCCTGTGCGAGGCGGCGGGGGGCGGCGAGGTTCGCGACCTGCCCGCCGCGACGTGGGGCGTGCTGCCGACGGCGGCCCGCCGGGCGCTCGCGGAGCCGGCGGCGGTGATGCGCTTCTCCGTCCTCCCCGCGCGGGTGGCCGAGGTCGCCGAGCGGGCGGGCGCGACCGCGCGCGACGCGGGGCTCCGCGCCGCCTTCTCTGCCCACGCGGGCGTCGGGGCGATCGTCGGTGCGCTGGCGGGGCCGCGCGACGCGGCCGAGGCCGTCGCCGCCGCGCTCCGCGACTGGCGGGAGGCCGCGCACGCGGGCGGGGGGCACGCGATCCTCGAGGCGGCGGCGCTCGCCGTCAAGGCGCTGATGCCAGTGTGGGATCAGCCGGGCGCGGCCCTCCGGATCATGCAGCGCATCAAGCGCCAGCTCGATCCGAAGGGCATCCTCAACGCCGGGCGCTTCGTCGGGGGCATGTGATGGGGCCCGAGCGGACGGACGCTCTGCCCGCGGCCCCCTCCCCGGCGGGACTCCGGCTCCACGGGCTCTCGGTCGACGGCGTGAACCAGTGCGTACACTGCGGGCTCTGCCTCAGCGCCTGCCCGACCTTCTCCCTCCTGGGCACCGAGATGGACTCGCCGCGCGGGCGGATCGTCCTCATCAAGTCGCTCGCGGAGGGGCGCATCGACCTCACGGACTCGGCCGTCGAGCATCTGTCGCTCTGCCTCGACTGTCGGGCGTGCGAGACCGTCTGCCCGGCCGGCGTTCCCTACGGCCGGCTCATCGAGGCGGCGCGGGCGGAGATCGAGCGCCAGCGCCCGGGCGGCCCCGTGCGGCGATCCGTCCGATGGCTGAACTTCGGGCTGCTCCTCACGTCGCCGCGGGCGCTCGCGCTGGTGGCGGCGGCGCTGCGTCTCTACCAGGTCACAAGGCTCCAACGGCTCGTGCGCGCGAGCGGGCTCCTGCGGATCCTGCCGGGCACGCTCGCGGCGTGGGAGGCGCTCCTGCCCCCGCTGCCACCGGCGGCCGACCGGGCGCCGCTGCCGGAGCAGATTCCCGCGGCGGGCGCCCGCCGCGCTCGGGTGGCGCTCCTCACCGGATGCGTGCAGCAGGCGGTCTTCGGGGCGCACAACCGCGCGACCGCGTCCGTGCTCGCGAAGAACGGCTACGAGGTCGTGATTCCGCGCGGGCAGGGCTGCTGCGGCGCGCTGCATGCCCACGGCGGCGACCGCGCGCGCGCCGGGGCCCTCGCCCGGCAGACGATCGCGACCTTCGAGCAGGCGGGCGCCGAGGCGGTCGTCGTGAACACGTCCGGCTGCGGCGCCCACATGAAGGGGTACTGGCACCTCCTCGCGGACGATCCGGCGTGGGCGGCGCGGGCGCGCGCGTTCTCCCTGTCCGTGCGCGACATCTCGGAGCAGCTGGCGCGGGAGCCGCTGCGCGGTCCCCTCCACCCCGTGCCGCTGACCGCCACGTACCACGACCCCTGCCACGTCGTGCACGGCCAGCGGATCCGGGGAGAACCGCGGAAGCTGCTCGCGCAGATCCCCGGCCTCGAGCTCGTCGAGCTCCGGGAGGCCGACTGGTGCTGCGGCTCCGCGGGCATCTACAACCTGACGCAGCCCGAGATGGCGGGCCGGCTCCTCGAACGGAAGACGCGCCACGTCCTCGAGACGGGGGCGGAGGCGGTGGTGACGGCGAACCCGGGGTGCATCCTGCAGCTGGCGCAAGGCCTCCGCGAGCGCGGCGCGGGCGTGCGGGTCCTCCACATCGTCGAGGTGCTGAACCGTGCCTACGGAGGTTAAGGTCGCGCGGGTGGCGGACCTCCCGCCCGGAACGGGCCTCGCCGTCTACGCGGGCGGGCGCGACATCGCCCTCTTCAACCTCGGTGGCGAAGTGGTCGCGATCGGCAACGAGTGCCCGCACCAGTCGGGCTCGCTGGGCGACGGCCAGCTCGAG
>Ga0066709_100003243_pt1 | contig 12361 bp, 10 predicted proteins | sample GraSoiAngelo_158_FD_79665 | JGI IMG/M metagenome (GOLD analysis project Ga0066709, IMG submission 79665) | Grasslands soil microbial communities from the Angelo Coastal Reserve, California, USA - 14_1009_16_30cm | ecosystem: Environmental > Terrestrial > Soil > Grasslands | place: USA... | reverse complement strand
CGCTTTGACGCCGCCAATTCCGAGGATGATTTCCTGGCGCATCCGCATTTCCAGGTCGCCGCCATAAAGCTCAGCGGTGATCAATCGGTCTTCAGCGCTGTTTTCCGGAGTATCAGTATCGAGAAGGTAGACGTTGATCCGGCCCACATGCAGTTCCCAAAGCTTGGCAAAAACTTCGCGATCCAGAATCGGCACGGAGATGAGCAGGTTCGCGTCGCCGCGGCGCACTTCGCGAATCGGGAGATGATGGAAATTTTGATTGAGATTGATCGCCTCCTGAAAACCTTCCTTGTCAATCTGCTGCCTGAAATAGCCATGTCGATAAAGCAGCCCAATTGCCACAAAGTTTAAATCAAGATCGCTCGCCGATTTGCAATGATCGCTCGCGAGGATGCCGAGACCACCGGAATAATTTGGAATCGATTCGTGAAAACCAAATTCGGCGGAAAAATAGGCGATGGGATTTTTGATGGCGCTGGCGATTCCGGTTTTTCCGTAAGTGTCTTTGCGCCCCAAATATTTTTCGAACGCGTCGAAGACCTGCTTCAGTTCGCGGAGAAAAGTTTTGTCCTGTGAAAGTTCTTCGAGCCGCGCTTGCCGCGAAAGCTGAAGCATGCGGACTGGATTATGGTTTGTCCGGTTCCAAAGCTCCGTATCGAGCTGCCGGAACAGGCGGCGGGCGGAGGGCTCCCACGTCCACCAAAGATTAAAACTCATCTCGCGCAGCGGCTCGAGCGCCGCCGGCAAGGTCGGAGTCACGTTGTAAGTTTGAAAAGTCGGCATGCGAATCTAGCAGGAGAAACAGAGCGGGAGTTAATCAAGAAAACTTCATCGGGCAAGTTTTCCTCGAATGGTGGTGTTGGTCAGTCTCGGCCGCGGTCGCCCAGCCCGGCTACAGGTCGTGGCGCAAGGATAAGCCCAAGAAAGAAACCCGCGATCAATCCGCAAAGATGCGCTGCCATGCTGACCTGCGGCGTCGAAAGATCGAACGCTGTTTGAATCGCGACGATCATCAAGATATTTGCCAGGCGCTGTTTCGCGTGCGGCGCGTGACGATGTCTTAGCAAAAATCCGGCCCACGCGCCGACGATGCCCATGATGCATCCCGACGCGCCGACAAGCTGACCCACGTGCACGAGACCCACTACAGTAAGCGCGACAACGCCCGCGCTCGAGGCAAGTCCTGAAATCAAATAACATAGGGCGAATCGTACCGCGCCGATCGATCGCTCCAGCGGCGGACCGAGAACGTAAAGCGCAAAAAGATTGAAAAGCAGATGCGCGAACCCTCCGTGCAAAAAGAGCGCAGTGAAAAGACGCCAGTATTCACCCTGCACGACAACCGCGTAAGGCTCCAGCGCGCCGATCCGATGCAAAACGTCCGGATCGTTCCAATCGCCGAATGAAATTTCGAAAAGGAACGCGGCCGCATTGAGGAGAATCAAGATGAGAACGGCAGGCGCATGCCGGAAATAATGACGCCGAATCTGCTGTGTACTTTCGTGCCCGATCGGCACTGAGCGGATAGCGGGTTGATTGTTCTGACGAGATTCCAAATGACGGAATAAGCGAACCTGCTCGCGCAACTCGGCGCTTGGATGCAAAATCTGAAGGGCCACGCCAAGTTTTTTGGCCGATTTGTAATCGCCACGCGCCGCAAACTCCGTCATTTTTCGTAACCCAATCGCCGGAAGAAACAGCAGAGCAAACCAGGCCCCGCCTCCGATGTATCCGACCGCGCTGCGCGAAAACACCCACCCGATACCGGTAATCGCGAGAACGACGAGCGCGGCGATGCGCCAGCCACGATATGTCCCACCCGGCCGCCACGCCCGCGCCAATACGAGCAGCGGCGAAACCACCGCCAGAAATAGAAAAATATGATTCAGGTCCACTGGTTGATCTTAATTGAGCGTTGGACGTTGAGCGTTGGACGTCGGACGTTGGTTTCCTAAGCAGCAAACGTTCAACGCTCAACGCCCAACTCTCAACGTCGAATTCAGATTATGCGTATCACTGTCACCTACTATCTCGATGTAATTTCCTCCTGGTGTTTCTTCGCCGAGCCGGCCTGGGCGGAATTAAAAAAGCGTTACGAAGGCAAAGCAGAATTTCTGTGGAAGATCGCGCTAATGGACAAGTCTGGTCTTCCCACATCGCAGGAGCAGCACGAATGGTTTTACCGGCGCAGCGGAACGATCATGCGCTCGCCGTTCATGCTCAGTAGCGATTGGTGCGACCACAAGCAATCGGAATATCTTGCACCAAATTGCGTGGCGGAAGCGGCCAAAGATTTGGGGATCAGGGACGACCGGGTACGTCTTGCGCTGGCTTACGCTGGTTTGCGTGAAGGAAAACATTTCGGCGACTGGGAAGTTGCTGCCGGGATTGGCGCGAAGGCTGCTAATGTCAACGTCGAGGAGTTGCTCGAACGTGCGCGTTCGACCGTAGTGGAAACGCGTGTCCGCGCGGACACAGCCGATTTTCATTTACTGCAAGTGACGCAGCGGCCCACTTTCGTGTTTGACAGCGAAATCGGCGATCGCGCGGTTTTTTCCGGATTCGTGAGGCTGGAGCCGTTTGTCGTGACCATTGATTCGATGCTCGATGACGCTGCGGCTTACACCGCGCACAAGGCGCACTTCGGCGAACCGCCGCCCTGACATCGCCTCGTCGCCGTTTGATGGTCAGAAGATCGGCATCGAATTGTCACGAGATTCGTCTTGCCAGCGTAAGAATGTTGCCTACAACTTCCTCTCGGCTTGCGATTATTAACGCGAGCACGCCGTCGCGGTCATCGCAGCCGCGGCGGTGCAAGAGTGTTCCGGTTAATTCACGCAGGTGAAGGCCGGAAATTGCGGTAAAGAAAATACGGCGTTGCGGCGCACTCCCGCTTCGCCGGCCAGGAGCTTGATTTAATCTGCAACAACAATTTCGTGTAAACGGTCGGATTCGCGCCCGCGAAGTCCGGGTCATTTTAGGGACCACAGGCGAACAGCTCGGCGTCATGAAATTGTCGGATGCCTTGCGCAAAGCCCAGGGCATGGGCCTTGACGTTGTCGAGATTGCGCCAACGGCGAACCCGCCGGTTTGTAAAATTGTCGCGCTCGGAAAATTTCGATACGACATTTCCAAGCATGAGAGAGATAAGAGACCGGGAGGCGCGAAGCTGAAGGAAATCAAGTTTCGCGTCAATATCGACGACCACGATTACCTGACGAAAATCCGTCACGGCGAAGAATTCCTCGATCGAGGAAATAAAGTGCGAGTGCAGTTGCAATTTCGCGGCCGCGAAATGGCGCACCAGGAATTCGGGATGCAGCTGATGGAGAAAGTGCGCGACGATCTCGCCGGCATGTCGCAAGTCGAAATGGCACCGAAGATCACCGGTCGCAACATCACCATGACGCTGACCCCACTGCCGTCGAACCGCCGGAAAAGGCGATTTGCTCCGCCGCCGAAAACAGCTGACGAAGGCGAGCCCGCCGTTTCGTCGAACAGCACGTAAAAGAGCTCGCCGCGGCGACCTCTCTCCCCACCTACAATCTCGCGCGGCGAATAGGCAAGTCAGGGCGTGCGTCCGGCTGCTGGTGACGCTTTTGGCGACCTCGCTGGTGGTGGAGGCAGCGGTGCATTCGCAGCTTGTCGTGCTTCCAATCGCGCTTTACGGCTTTTCGCTTCCTGATTATTGGGATCCAGCTTTAGGGCTCTCGCCGTGTCGGCCAGGGAACTTTTTATGTCATTTTTCGTTTCATAGATGTAGCTGCGGTAAAGATAATATCGGATTTCATTCGGCTTGAGCTTGATCGCCTCGGAATAATCGGCCAGTGCTTTGTCAGTATCATTCAGTTTCATCTCGACCGCTGCGCGCTGTTCGTAAATCCTTGCATCTTGTTGATTGATTTTAATCGCTTCGCTGTAGTCGCTCATGGCATCCTGAAATTGCTGGTTAGTCGCAGCAGCGAATCCGCGCTGTTGATAGACACCGGCGAGGTTTGGCGCGTATTTGCGATCTAGAGCGGTGGCTTTACGAAGCAGTTCGATGGCTTTGTCCCATTCTTGATTCTTGGAGGCCTCTGCGCCTTCTCGGGCGAGCTTGTTTGCTTCCTTCGCATCTTTGCTGACTTGTGCTTGAGACACCTGCGCAGCACAAAGCGCCAGAGCCACGACGAGAGTAAAAGCAGAATATTTTTTCATGATTTTTGTTGGACGTTGGTCTTTCCGGAGAATTCGAAACTCAGGCAACTAATAGCTGGCCGCAAGCGGAACTCTTTACGTCTGTTCTGGAGAAGGCGCCTGCTCGATGTCGATCGGTGGCTCGGGCTCCGATGCAGCCGCTTCACGCGGCCCAGGCTCATCCAACCGCATGATGCGCAACGCGCGACCGGTCGTTTCGTCGATCTCGATCAATGCCCCCCGCAGCCGCACTTCGCCGGCAGCCACAGGAAACGACGCCGGAAGATTGGAAATAAACCGGTTCATGATCGGTTCGATGGCGCGCCCGAGAATCGAATTCATCGGGCCGCACATTCCTGCGTCGCACAAAAATGCGGTGCCGCCGGGGAAGATTTGTTCGTCCGCTGTCTGAACATGAGTGTGTGTGCCGATTACAGCGGAGACTTTTCCATCAAGAAATCGGCCGAGTGCGATTTTCTCGCTCGTAGTCTCACCGTGCACATCGACAATGATGTTTGCGGTCTCTTGGCGCATTTTTGTTACTGCTGCCTGGACCGCGCGAAACGGATTTTCCAAAATCGGCTGCATAAACGTGCGCGCCTGCACATTGATCACGCCGATTTTCCCCTTGGCCGTCTCCAGCACGATCGATCCGTTACCCGGAGCACCATCGGGATAATTCAATGGACGCAGCAGGCGCGGTTCAAGATCGAGGAATTGGATAATCTCCTTTTGATCCCAAATGTGGTCGCCAGTCGTGACAACTGACGCGCCGGCGCGCAAAAGCTCGATTGTGATTTTTCCCGTTATCCCCCGGCCGCCGGCTGCGTTCTCGCCGTTGACGATGACGAAGTCCAATGCGTGCTTTTCCTTCAACTCCGGAAGCCGGGCGACCACGGCGTTGCGTCCCGGCGCGCCCACGATATCTCCCAGAAAAAGGACCGTTAGCATTCCGCGACCATCGTATTAAAGAAAGCGAAATCCAAACGCGGATGTTGGGAGAATGACGAAGCTCGCATGACAAATGCCGAATTAGTTCCGAATGACGAAGATCGAAGACTCGCGCCTCGTCATTCGTGCTTCGTCATTCCTTCGTCTCGCGCCCAAGTTGCGCGAAGGCGAGTCATTCGTGCTTCGTCATTTCTCCTAGTCTCGTTGTCGATTTTTCCCGTGCGCAGTCACGCCGCGGATAATCTCGGAATTCTCGGCACCCACCCAAAATGGGCGGTTTTGGAAAAGTACCAGGAAACAATTACTCATGATGATTTCGCCCGATTAATCCAGAGCGTTTATTGCACCCACGGGTTCGCTCCGGATTTGATCGAAATAAACGAGGAGACCGCACGGATTCTGATAAATCGCCAGTCGCAAAAGTCCTTTACGTTGCGATTTGCAAAGAATGACGGGGCGAGCAACCCCGTGCCGCGGCTCTGGCGGCCGGCGAAATCCTTACCGTCCGCAAAATTGGAAAAACCGCTCTCAGGTTTGAGGATCGCGCTCGATCCGGGTCATCTCGGTGGAAAATGGGCAAAGATGGAGGAGCGCTGGTTCCAGGTCGGGAACAGCGCGGCGGTGGAAGAAGGCGATCTGACTTTGCGCGTGGCGCGGCTGCTGGCACCGCGACTGCGGAAATTGGGCGCGAAAGTTTTGTTCGTCCGGAACAGCAGCGAGCCGATTACGCCAAAACGTCCTGACGATTTTCGGGAGCTCGCCAGAAAAATTCTTATTAAAAACGGCGTGCCGCATCCGCGGGTGGACGTTCTCGATGCAAGTGATCCTGAAAAAGAGCAGACGATTCGCTGGCAGAGCGAAATTTTATTCTACCGGTACAGCGAGATTCGCCGACGGGCGGCGCTCGTGAACTTCAAGCTGCATCCCGATTTGGTGCTTTGCCTGCATTTCAACGCCGAAAGCTGGGGCGATCCGAACAAGCCAACGTTGATCGACACCAATCATATGCATCTCCTCGTGAATGGTTCGTATTTACAGGACGAACTCGAGTTGGACGATGAGCGATTCGAGATGATCCGGCGACTTCTGAGCCGCGCGTCCGACGAAGAATTGCCACTCGCCGACGCCATTGCCGACGCGATGGCGCGCGAGACTGGTTTGCCGCCCTATGAATATCCGACCGCGAACAGCACAACGAAAGTCGGCACGAGCGGTTATGTTTATGCGCGCAATTTGCTCGCGACGCGCCTTTATCGTTGTCCGGTCGTTTACTGCGAACCGTACGTGATGAACAGCAACGACGCCTTCGCCCGTATCCAAGTCGGCGATTACCAAGGAATGCGCAACGTTAACGGCGCGCAACGCAAAAGCATTTTTCGCGAATATGCCGACAGCGTGGCGGACGGCTTGGTGGAGTATTACTGGGGGACGAGGGGTAAGGGCGATTGACTCAATCGCCGACTGCTGGTGGGGCGACACTCTGCAAAGCCGTCGAAATATTTTCCATCGCAGTTCGTCGGCTCGACAGAGTCTCGCCCCACCAATTAAAGGCTCGCCACCGCTTCGCGGATATCATCGAGCGTGACGCCGCTCGAAAGGTGTGCCGATCCGATGCGTGGCGTGACCACAAACCGAATGTTTCCGCTCTCGAATTTTTTGTCGAACTTCAGTGCGCCGATGATTTTCTCGCGTGGGAAATCTCTTGGCAATTGCGTCGGTAAATTGAATCGCCGCAGAAGACCAACAATTGCATCGCGCTGATCGCGCGGCAGGTCCGCTCTTTTAATTGAGATGGCGCAGGCAGCGACAATACCGAGGCTTAATGCTTCGCCGTGAAGAAATTCCTGATAATCGCCAGCGCGCTCGATGCCGTGACCAACAGTATGTCCGAAATTAAGAATCGCTCGTTCGCCGGTGCGATCACGCTCGTCTTTCGCAACGATCTTCGATTTTATCTCAATGTTGCGCCGGATCAGGGATTGTAGAACAAGCGCATCGCTTGCCTTCTTTTCTTTCAACGCGGCAAACATTTCCGCGTCCGCGATAATCGCATGCTTGATGATCTCCGCGAATCCCTGATTGAACTCGCGCCGGGGCAGCGTTTTCAAAACATCAATATCATCAACGACGAGCGATGGATGATGAACTGCGCCAATCAAGTTTTTCCCTGCCGCTGTGTTGACCCCGGTCTTCCCGCCGATGGAACTGTCCACCATCGCAAGCAGCGTCGTTGGAATCTGGACATGCGGAATCCCGCGATGATAAATCGCCGCGACGAATCCCGAAATGTCGCCGATCACTCCACCACCGAGCCCGATAAGAAATGATTGCCGATCTAATCCCACGGCCACCATCTGATCGCAAATTGCGCCAGCTTGCTCGAGCGTCTTCGACTGTTCGCCCGCGGGAACGGTGATGAGCATCGCCTGAAAACCGGATGACGCTAAACTTTGCTTGACGCGATCAGCGAAGAGCGTCGCGATAGTCGTATCCGAGACGATAGCGCAGCGAAGACCGCACAATTCTTTTTTGATAAGGTCGCCAAAGCTGACGAGCAAGCCGGAGCCTATCAGCACATCATAGCGGTGCGGACCGGCTCGCACTTCAACCGAGATCACGGATCAGATGTTTAGGGACTCCAACGTTGAGCGGCGGACGGATCGCTGGGTGAATTAGTATTATTGGTAAACACGCTCCACGTCATATTCTCAGAATGCAGATCGGCGAAGAGCGCATTGATCTTTGTGCGCGAACTATGCGTGCCGCCCGTGGCATTTCCGCCCGGCGTGCTTGTCGCCTGGTTTCCACCGATTCCGAGAACTTTGACGCCTGGCAAAGTCGCGAACCCGGCGGTGCCTTGGAAGCTCACAGCTGTTCCTGAAGCTTGAGCTGGGGCGAACAATATAAAAATGGATGGTTTGGAAATTTTATCGACAGTTGCTCCGACAACATTGTTGCCGGGGCCGTTGTTTACTCCGTAACTGACGGCCGAATTCGTATCATCTTCCAAAGCGGTTCGCGGAACGACCGGATTGTCGAAAGCTGATTTAAAAATATTCCACGATGAAAGGTATTTTGGGTGCAGTTGCGACATCCACGACGTAGTAGTTGAAAATAAGACGCCGTCGTTGTCATTCATGTAGGTCTGCGTCGCGATTCCGATCTGGCGCAGATTGCTCATGTCCTTTGTCACTTTAGCGCGTTCCTGGACGCCCGTGTAAACCGGGTACGCGATCGTGGCGAGGATGGCGATGACCACGATGACCACCAGCAATTCGATCAACGTGAAAGCGCGCGAGAAATTTCTAGCCATTCAATTGTTGGGTTAAAACGTCACAATACTGGGTTTAGATCGGAAGTGGAAGCCAATTCAGGATGGAAGATTGCTTGACAAAGCTTTTCCAAGTTTGTGTACGTAGATCATGCCCGAACCAACTGATCCGAGCCAGCCACCACCATCGCCGCCAAGTCCGGGACCCGAGACGAGCGCGGCATCCACATCAACCGGTTTGCCTTCGAACGTGGCCGCAGCCATCGCTTGCATTCCACTGATCGGGGGCATCATTTTTTATATTCTCGAAAAGCGCGACAACTTCGTCCGTTTTTACGCCATGCAATCGATCATCTTTGGCTGCGCGTGGTTTCTTTTCAACATTGTCTCGGCCGTTGTGCATGCGGTGTTTGGAGCGATTCCAGGTATCGGTGGCATCCTGGTATTTTTCTGGGCAATTATCGCAGCGCTCGTCCATTTAGTGTTTCTGGTGATCATGATCATTACCATCATAAAAGCGTTCACGGGCGTCCGCTGGGACATCCCGTACATTGGTCCAGTTGCGCGCAGACAGGTGGAAGGCGCGGCATAATTTTGTAGGGCGTCTGTGTCAGACGCCTGGCGTTTCACAGAAACGCCCTACGTCTACGAACCCAGCAATTTCACCACGACCTCAGTTAAAATCAGCTCATGGTCGAGTTGCGTGGTGACGAGCTGAAGATTTGCTTCGAGACATGCCCGCATGGCCCCAATCAATTGTCTGGTCTCGAACCGATGCGCGTGCTGCGCGGCGATTCCCAGCGCATAGGCATTGATCGAGCCGTCCTTCTTGCGCGGTAAATGTTCGATCGCTTCGGCAGGCAAACGATTGATCCCAGAAATGAATTGAAACGGCGAATGCGGGCGCGGCAGCCGATGACGCTTCATCAAATCTTTGGCCAATAATAAATTTCGGATTGTTGGCAGAATCGCGACCAGTAAAATGCCGATTGCACTTTCGCCCTGATCCAATAACCGCCGTACAAGTTTGAGGGCGAGTTCCAGATTGCGCGTCGCCAGCGCATTGCTTAGCTCGAAGATGACGCCCGCGCGCGAGAGCGGCACCAGCTCACGGACAAGATCGACAGTAACTCGTGGCACAGCCGTCCCGGCTGTGGGGCCGGTGGCCATCTTGGCTGCCGGTCGTTCTGCAGGCGAGACGCCCGCTTGCCCCACAGGCAAGATGCCTGTGCCACTGCCGAGGAAGACATCGATCTTCTCCAACTCGTTCTCGATCTGGCGCGTGTCACCGCCGGTCAGCAAAACGAACAGATCCAGCGCATCCTCGTCGAACTGCAGTTTTCGTTTTTTTACGCGGCCTCGAACGATTTCGGTCGCTTCCTCTTCCCAGCCACTCCGGCTGGAATCAAGCCGATCGAAAACCTGCAACTCCGCCCGTTTGACGAGCGATCTGTAAAACGAGCGACGCTTGTCCACTTCAGTGGCGCTGATCAAGAAGACGACGTCAGACCCGAGGCCGTTCTCGATCAAGTCTGATAATTCCTCAAGCGCGGACTGAACGCTCGCGGCACGGCTGATCTGGGTGTCGCCGAGGAAATTCGCGCTCTTCAGCCACACGACTTTTGTGCTGCCGAAGAAAGGTAACGTTTGTAGCGCCTCGATTGTCGATCTTATGCGCCCCGCAGCTTGATCGGCGTTTTCGGTTACGCCATCGATGATTTCCAATCCGAAATCGCCGGCCTCCGGTGGCGTTAATTTCTCGGCCAGCTCTGCCGCAACGCGTTTTACCTCCGCTTCGTCAGAACCCGCTACAGCGTAAGTTTTTCCTGCGGCGGTTGCGGTTTTTGCTTTTGTCATCGCACGTTTGTCGCACGCAGCGCGAGGATCGACAAGACTGATCCGGGTAGCGCACGCGTCTCGCGTGCTGGTTTCGGCGTCCTGCCGAAACAACCTTTCCTTAAGATTGGTTTTTAGCGCTGGCAGTGCGCGAGAGAAGTTCGCGATCGCGAGGACGCGCTCGCCAGCACGCGAGACGCGTGCGCTACCCTACACGCGCGAGCGCCGGCGTCCGGCGTTGCGCGAATACTTCACCGGTCTTCGTTTGGGTTCGATCTTGTCCAGGCCGGTGCCGCTTTTGATTTCCATGATTTGATCGCGCAAAAGCGCAGCGCGCTCGAATTCCAGATTGGCGGAAGCGCGCTGCATCTCATCTTCCAGCTCACGCAGCAGTTCGGTCACGTTGAAATCGCCTCCAGCTTCCTGAATCACGGAGGCGGCGATTTCGCGTCCGCGCAAAATCGTGTGCAGACTCTCTTGCACGGCGCGCCGGACAGTTTGCGGAGTGATGCCGTGCTTTTCGTTGTATTCCATTTGTTTGGTCCGGCGGTAGTCTGAGATCGACATCAGCGCTTGCATGCTTTGCGTGACCGTATCGGCGAAGAGCACCACCTCGCCGTTCACATGTCGCGCTGCACGGCCGGCCGTCTGGATGAGCGACGTCTGGCTGCGCAAAAATCCTTCCTTGTCGGCGTCGAGAATGCAGACGAGCGAAACTTCCGGAAGATCGAGACCTTCGCGGAGCAAATTGATCCCGACCAGGATGTCGAAATCTGCAGCGCGCAGTCCGCGTAAAATTTCGACGCGCTCGATCGTGTCGATGTCGCTATGCAAATAGCGCACTTTCAATCCGACATCGCGCAGATAATCGGCGAGATCTTCGGCCGTGCGTTTTGTTAGCGTCGTCACCAAAATTCGCTCGCTCTTTTCAACCCGCTGACGGCAAAGCTCGATTGTGTCATCGATTTGATGTTTGAGCGGCTTGAGCGTGATTTTTGGATCGAGAAGTCCAGTGGGCCGAATGATCTGCTCGATGACGAGAGGCGCGCCGGGCGTGTGCACATCGAATTTCTCCGGCGGCTCATCGGTAAGGGAAAGTTGAAGTCGGGGGCGGTGACCCCGGCCCTTTATGGTGAGTAACTCCGAGCCGCCGGGATTACCGCGCCCGGCTACAGATTCACCCGGCAGCACAAACGGAACTGGTTCGTCCCGACCGATCCGTTGTCGTTTGTGCGGCACGTAACCTTTGTTTCCGACGATGCTGTTTTGAATTTCGAATTCTGCCGGCGTCGCGCTCACGTAAATGAGCTGATTCGTCAGCTTCATGAACTCGTCGAAATTGAGCGGCCGATTGTCGAGCGCGCTGGGCAGACGGAAGCCGTACTCCACCAGCACCGTCTTGCGTGAGCGATCGCCTTCATACATTCCGCCGATTTGCGGGATCGTGGCGTGCGATTCATCGACAACCACGAGAGAATCTTTCGGGAAAAAATCGATGATTGTATACGGTTTTGAGCCCGGCGGACGTCCGGACAAATGACGCGAGTAATTTTCGATCCCGTTGCAGAAGCCCATTTCCTGCAACATTTCCAGGTCGTATTCGGTGCGCATTTTCAGCCGCTGCGCCTCGAGCAATTTCCCCCTGGCTTCAAGATCGACGATGCGCGCGTCGAGTTCTTCTCGAATGGAACGCAGCGCTCGATTCAACTTGTCAGCAGGCGTGACGAACTGTTTGGCGGGATAAAATGTGATCACGCCAAGCGATTCGTGGGCGTGACCTGTCAAAGGATCGAATCGCGTGATCGCATCAATTTCGTCACCGAAGAACTCGAGGCGGATCGCTTCTTCATCGGCAGTGGCCGGATAGATTTCGACGACATCGCCGCGAACACGAAACCTGCCGCGCGCGAAATTGATGTCGTTGCGCTCGTATAACATGTCGATCAAACGGCCAAGCACCGCTTCGCGGCTGATGTGCTGGCCCCGTTTTACCGTGAGCAGCATGTTCAAGTAATCTTCCGGCGATGTGATGCCGTAAATACACGAGACGCTTGCGACCACGATGGTGTCACGGCGCGAAAGCAATGCGCTGGTCGCGGCGAGCCGCAAACGCTCGATCTCTTCGTT
>Ga0066709_100003242_pt1 | contig 12362 bp, 11 predicted proteins | sample GraSoiAngelo_158_FD_79665 | JGI IMG/M metagenome (GOLD analysis project Ga0066709, IMG submission 79665) | Grasslands soil microbial communities from the Angelo Coastal Reserve, California, USA - 14_1009_16_30cm | ecosystem: Environmental > Terrestrial > Soil > Grasslands | place: USA... | reverse complement strand
GGGATCATCAAGGACGTCAAGCCGCACGCGGTCATCGCGACCGGCGGCTTCGTCAGCGGGCCGGTGGGCCTCTGGGCCCGCCTTCTCGGCATTCCCTTGGTGCTCCAGGAACAGAACTCGGTGCCCGGCGCGGCGAACCGCTGGCTCAGCCTCATCGCGAGCCAGGTGCACATCAGCTTCGTGGAGTCGCGGAACTACTTCCGTCGGAGGAACAACCTGAAGGTCTCGGGAAACCCGATTCGAAGCTCGCTTCTGCGCGGGGACCGGCAGAGCGCCTACGAGTGGCTCGGCCTCGACCCGTCGCGTCGGACACTCTTGGTGTTCGGCGGCAGCCGCGGCGCCTCCAGCATCAACCGGGCGCTCTCGGGAGCGCTGCCGCGTCTCTCGCGGGTGCCGCAGCTTCAGATCGTCTGGCAAACCGGCGCGGAGGATTTCGAAGCGAGCCGGGCCCGGGCCAAAGAGATTTCCATCCCGGTTCGTGCCTTCGCCTATCTCGACCAGATGGAGAAGGCCTACGCGGTCGCGGACCTGGCGGTCTGCCGCTCCGGGGCCATGACCATCACGGAGCTCACGGCGTGCGGCGTTCCGGCGATCCTGATTCCGTACCCCCACGCGGCGCGGGACCACCAGACGCAGAACGCGCGCGGCCTCGTCGAACGGGGCGCGGCGGAGATGATCGCGGACAAGGAGCTGACACCGGATAGTCTGGCCGACCAGATCGAGATCCTCTTCCGCGACGAGCAGCGGCTGCGGCGCATGGGCCGAAACGCGCGCGCCTTCTCGCGAACCAACGCCGCGGAGCGGATCGTTCGATCGATCGGGGAGCTGCCCGAGCTGAGTGCCGCGGGCTCCGAGTCCCCGAGCGGGGAATGAACGGACGAATTCGGAGGATCCATCTGATCGGAATCGGCGGGAGCGGGATGAGCGGGATCGCGGAGGTGCTTCTGAACCTGGGGTATGAGGTGTCCGGCTCGGACGTGAAGGAGGGCGAAGTCGTGGCCAGGCTCCGGGAGCTGGGCGCGCGCGTCGCGGTCTCCCACGACGCCACGCACGTCGAGGGGGTGGACGTCGTCGTCGCCTCGACGGCGATCGAGGAGTCGAACCCCGAGATCCAGCGCGCCCACCTGCTCGGCATCCCGGTGATTCCGCGGGCCGAGATGCTCGCCGAGCTGATGCGGATCAAGCACTCGGTCGCGGTCGCGGGGGCGCACGGAAAGACGACCACGACCTCGATGGTGGGCGAGATCCTCGCGCGCGGCGACCTGGACCCGACGGTGATCGTCGGCGGGCGCCTCATGGCGATCGGCGCCCACGCGCGTCTGGGACGCGGGCCGTACCTGGTCGCCGAGGCCGACGAGAGCGACGGCTCCTTCCTGCTTCTCTCGCCGACCATTGCGGTGATCACCAATATCGACGAGGAGCACCTCGATTTCTACAAGGGCTTGGAGGAGATCCGCGCGGCGTTCCTCCGCTTCGTCAACCGCGTGCCGTTCTACGGGACGGTCGTCCTCCCGATCGACGATCCGAACGCCGCCCTGATCCGCCACGACGTCAAGCGGCGCGTGCTGACTTACGGCTTCGGGACCGACGGCGACTTCGCGGGGAAGGACCTCGTGGTCGATTCCAAGGGCGTCCGGTTCCGGCTGGTCGCGCACGGTCGGGACGAGGGATCGATCGAGCTCAAGGTCGCCGGCGCGCACAACGCGAGGAACGCCCTCGCCGCGGCGGCGACAGCATGGGAGCTGGGCATCCCGTTCCCCACGATCCGCGCCGCGCTCCACGACTTCGCGGGCGTGGGCCGTCGTCTCGAGGTCCGCGGCGACGTATTGGGCGCGCTCTGGATCGACGACTACGGCCACCATCCCACGGAGATCGAGGCAGCGCTCCTCGCGCTCCGGGCCTCGTACGGCCGCCGGATCGTCGCCGTGTTCCAACCGCACCGCTACTCGCGCACGCAGGCGCTCCTCGATCGGTTCGCGCGGTGCTTCACGGGAGTGTCCGAGCTGGTGCTCCTCCCGATCTATCCCGCCGGGGAGAAGCCGATCGAGGGAGTCACCTCGGAGGCGCTGGCCGCCGCGGTGGAGGCGGCGGGCGGACCCCGCGTCCGTCGGGCCGCCTCGTTCGACGAGGCCGCGTGCCAGGTGGGGAAGGCGCTGAAGCGCGGAGATCTCCTCGTGACAATCGGCGCCGGCGACGTCTACCGGGTCGCCGAGATCGCCAGGGGGAAGAGTCGATGAGAGCCGGCTATCAAGAGCAGCCGACGTGGAAGAAGCCGGCGCGGCGGCGGCGGAATCGGAGAATCCTTCTGCTCGTCCTCGGCTCCGCGGCGGCCGCGCTCCTGCTTCCGCTTCTCGCGCGGCCGACGGCGCGCCTTCTGGGCGTTCTCCCCCCGTTTCGCGCGGGGGGCTTCGAGATCAGCGGCTATCTCTATCTCTCGCCCGAGGAGATCCGGGCTCAAATCCCGGTCCGCGAGGGAGCTTCCTTGTTCGGGATCGATCCCGCGAAAGTCGAGGCCGCGCTCCGGCTGCATCCGCGGATCGAGGACGCGCGGGTGACGCGAGCCCCGGGACGTCTCCGGGTGGAGATCCGGGAGCGCCGCACGTTCCTCCTCGTGAACGCCGGGACGCTCCTCGAGGTGGACGCCACCGGGACGATCCTCTCGCCGCTCGCGCGGGGCCTGGTCGCCGACCGGCCCGTCCTCTCGGGCGTGCCGTTTCCCACCGTGAAGCCGGGCGCGCACGTCACGAGCGCGCGCCTCGCCGACGTGCTGCGGCTCGTCTCGCTCCTCGAGGCCCCGGAGGTGGGGCTGGTCTCGGATATCTCGGAAATCATCTCGGAGGACCGGAACCGCGTGGTGCTTCGCACATCGCGCGATCAGATCCCGATCTATGTCGACCCGGAGCGCGTCACCTTGCCCGCCATGCGGGCCCTGGGCGCCGCGCTGCGGGACGTACGGGAACGCGACCGCCGTGTCCTCGCGGTCGACACGCGCTATCGGGATCAAGTCGTGGTGCGCTGCGCGCCGGGGGACAGCATGACCGTCGCGGCGCCGCGCTCGAAGGTCTAGGGAGGGCCGGGATGCCAGAAGGGAGAATCTACGCAGGCCTCGATATCGGCACCACCAAGATCAACGCGATCGTGGCGGAGTGGGACGAGGAGACCGACGGAATCAGGATCATCGGAGTCGGGACCGCGCCCTCGGACGGGCTGAAGCGCGGGGTCGTGGTGAATCTGGAGAAGACGGTCCGCTCGATCCAGCACGCCGTGGATGAGGCGCAGCGGATGTCGGGGCGGACGATCAAAGGAGTCTACGCGGGGATCGCGGGGGATCACATTCGCGGTATCAACAGCCGCGGCGTCATCGCGGTCGCGCGCAAGGACTCGGAGATCCGGCCGGGCGACGTGGCGCGCGTGACCGAGGCCGCGAAGGCGGTCGCGATCCCGACCGACCGCGAGATCCTCCACGTGATTCCGCAAGAGTACATCGTCGACGATCAGGACGGGATTCGCGACCCGGTCGGGATGTCGGGGGTCCGCCTCGAGGCGGAGGTCCACATCATCACCGGCGCGGCGTCGGCTTGCCGGAACCTGATCCGCGCCGCCGAGCGCGCCGGGCTCTATGTGGAGGAGTTGGTGCTCGAGCCTCTGGCCTCGGCGCACGCCGTCCTCACGCCCGACGAGCGGGACCTGGGCGTGGTCCTCCTCGACATCGGCGGGGGAACCACCGACGTCGCGGTCTTCTTCGAGGGCTCGATCCGCCACACGGCGGTGATCGGGCTCGGGGGCTCAAACATCACGAACGATCTGGCCATCGGTCTCCGCACGCCGGTCGAGCGGGCAGAGGCGCTCAAGCTCACCTGCGGGTGCGCGCTCACCTCGATGGTGCGCCAGGAAGAGTCGGTGCGCGTGCCGAGCGTGGGAGGGAGACCGGATCGGGACATCTCGAGGCACATGTTGTCGATGATGATCGAGCCGCGCGTGGAGGAGATTTTCGCTCTGGCAAGCAAGGAGGTGCGGAAGAACCACGTCGCCGACCTGCTCGGCGCGGGTGTGGTCCTGACCGGCGGCGCGTCGTCGCTGCCTGGGATGCCCGAGCTGGCGGAGCAGGTTTTCGACCTGCCCGCACGCCGCGGAATCCCGATCGGTTTCAGTGGATTGACGGAAGCGGTTTCCAATCCCCGGTTCGCGACCGGAGTCGGCCTGGCGATGCACGCATTGCTGCACGACGCCAGGCCAAGGGCGGCGGAGGGGGGAGTCATCGGTCGGATCTCGGTGGGACTCCGACGTTGGATCGAGGAGCTGGTCTAGGACCGGCGCAAAACCAGGGAGGCTAGAGTCGAATGTTCGAGCTGATCGATGATGATGACAAGGATTCGTTGGCGGCATCGATCAAGGTGATCGGCGTCGGAGGGGCCGGTGGGAACGCGGTCAACCGGATGATCGAGGCGGGGTTGAGGGGCGTCGAGTTCATCGCGGCGAACACCGACGCGCAGGTTCTGGATGCGTCGCTTTGCCCGAAGAAGCTCCAGCTGGGCACGGGCCTCACGAAGGGCTTGGGCTCGGGCGCGAATCCGGGCGTCGGGCGGGAGGCGGCGGAAGAGGAAGAGGCCCTCATCTCCGAGGCGCTCGAGGGCTCCGACATGGTGTTCGTGACTGCCGGGATGGGCGGCGGCACCGGGACCGGCGCCGCGCCGGTCGTGGCGCGCATCGCCCGATCGCTGGGAGCGCTCACCGTGGCGGTGGTGACGCGCCCCTTCGAGTTCGAGGGAAGGAAGCGGGCGCAGATCGCCGAGGAGGGGCTCCGCGAGCTCCGGGAGAAGGTGGATACCCTCATCGTGATCCCGAACCAGCGGCTTCTCGCGATCGTCGAGAAGCACACGCCGCTCCGCGAAGCGTTCAAGGTCGCGGACCAGGTGCTCCACCACGCGACGAAGGGCATCTCCGACCTCATCACGGTTCCGGGTCTGGTCAATCTCGACTTCGCCGACGTCAAGACGGTGATGGCCGAGCGCGGAAACGCCCTCATGGGCGCGGGACACGCGACCGGCCCGAACCGGGCGTACGAGGCGGCCCAGGCCGCGGTCTCGAGCCCGCTGCTCGACGAGATCTCGATCTCGGGTGCCGAGGCGCTCCTCGTGAACGTGACGGGCGGCGAGTCGATGACGCTGCACGAGATCAATGAAGCGGTGACGGTCGTCGTCGACGCGGCCGGCCACGACGCGAACGTGATCTTCGGCGCGGTGATCGACGAGTCGATGGGCGATTCGCTTTCGATCACGGTGATCGCGACCGGGTTCGGCAAGGGCGACGCCAAGGCGAAATCGGCCGAGCAGCTGCGCGCGATGACGAGTCCGAGGATCTACGAAATCGAGCCGCGCGAGCGGGCGGTGGCGCGCCCGCCGGTCGTGGTCCGGCCGGCTGCCCGCGAGGAAGACGTCGAGCCCGAGGAAGCGCCGGGTCCGGCTCCGACGGCAAGGCCCGCATTCCGGATGGCGCCCTCCACCACGCGGCGTCCCTTCGGCGGACGTGCCATCACGAAAGAGAACATGGATGTCCCCGCGTTCATGCGGAAGCAGATGGATTAGGGAGTTTCCCCTGCTGGAAGGGGATCCCCCGCCAGGGGGCGGGGTGTAGGGGTGGGGTGGGGAACGTGCAGCGCGTCCGGAGCTAGTTCGCCCGGGCGCGCTGCGTTGCTTTTTGGCCCATGTTCTTCTGCACGGAGCCGGTGCGGAGGCACCGCGTGCAGACGCGGATCCGTTTCGGCCGTCCCGCGACGAGCGCGCGAACCGTCTGGAGATTTACCTCCCAGCGCCGCTTGGTCACGTTGTGGGCGTGGCTGATGTTCTGCCCGTGCTGAACGCCCTTGCCGCAGATGTCGCAAACTCTCGCCATGAATTCCTCCAGTGTGAAGAGCGCGCCAGTTTACTCGATCCGACCCTTCCGCCGCAACGGTTCGGCCCGTTTCGCAGCGCCACACTGAGATCCCGCCCCGTGCGGTTTGCCCCATTCGACGAGGGCGACCTGCACGGGGCCGCACCGCGCCTGGAGCCAAAAATCGAGCCTCACGCCGCGCGTATCCCATTGCCATTTAGCTAATTGCGGGAGCCGGCCACAACCCCTGGCACATCGGTTGCGTCCTATGGTGTGGAAGAAACTTGACGCGCGACGCGGTGCCGGGGGGCGAACAAGAGTGAAGGCGTTCCATCGCAGCGGCTTCACGCTGGTCGAGATCATGGTCGCGGTCGTGGTGGCCGGCGTCCTGATGGCCGCCGGGCTTCCCTCGTTCATTCATTTCTCCCGCTCCCTCTCCCAGAAACAAGCACGCGACCTCCTCGAAGGATCGCTCCGACTCGCCCGCCAGCAGGCCGTGACCTCCCACCGGCCGATCGTGGTGGCGTTCGGAAACGGGATCTCCACGGCGGGCGTCACGACCTACAGCGTCCACACCGACGTGAACGGCGATCGCGTCAAGCAGATCGGTGAGCCATGGAAGTCGTTCACGCTGCCGGGCGGTACCCAGCTGACGTCGGTCTCGCTCTCGCCGATCGATTCCGTGATCTTCGACTCGAGCGGCGCGCTCGCCCCAAGCGTCACGGGCGGATCGGTCGTCGTCGGCGGCCAAAGCGGCGACCTCGACACGCTGCTCATCTCGGCGACCGGCCTGGTCTACCGCCCATGACGCGCCGAGCCCAATCCGGCTTCACGCTCGTCGAAGTGCTCGTGGCGCTGATGGTGTTCGTCATCGGCATCCTGAGCATCGCGGCCATGATGCCGTCGGGGTCTCGCAGCGTGAACCGGTCGGGGGACGAGACGCGCGCCTCGGAGTTGGCCTCCGCGCGCGCGGAGCGGCTGCTCTCCACCAGCTACGCCGACCCGGACTTAACGGCGGGGTCGCATCCCGATCCCGCGAATCCCTACGACGGAAAATATTACGTGAGCTGGTCCGTGCAGAACGACCAGCCGATGGCTCAGTGCAAGAGAGCCACCGTGGACGTGCGCTGGCCGACGGCGCTCTCCGCCCCGGGCGCGAGCGTCGTCATCGTGGTTCCGAGATCGGGAGGCTGACGTGAATCGGGTCGATCGACAGAGGTGGGCGCGCCCGGCTCGCGGATACACGCTCGTCGAGCTCATGGTCACGATGACGATCCTGAGCGCCGTCTTGGCCGCGGTCTACTACTCGTTCTTCCGCGCGCAGTCGAGCGCGCGCCGGACCGAGCGGGTCGTGGATGCCCGGCAAGGCTCCCGCGCTGCGCTCCAGCTGATCGAGCGGGAGGTCCGGATGGTCGGCTCGGGCTGGGGCCGGATTCCGATCTACGGCGCGCTGAACGGCTCCCCGATGACGATCCACGCCTTGGTGCCGGGCTTCACGACCGCCGCCGGGAACGATTCCCTGGAGCTCCTCGGCGGCTGGGACGCGTGCACGACGCTTCGCGCCCCGATGACCACCCCGAGCTCCGGATCCCCGATTCCGTGCGACAGCACGACGGGGTTTCGCGCCGGCGACTTCGTTCTCGTCACGAACGGATCCACCGCGCACATCTTCCAGGTCACGGCGGTGCCGAATGCGCCGGCGGATCTGGTGCACGACGCCTCCTCGATCTACAACATGGCGGGAGGACACACGAACTGGCCCGTCGGCGGCTACCCGACCGGCTCGCGCGTCTATCGGGTCACCTGGGTGACCTACAAGGTGGACGCCACGGGCTTCAGCACGCCCTGCCTGACACGCAGGGATCAGGGATCCGCGGCCCAGGTCGTGGCGACCGACGTGAGCGCGTTCCACGTCTGGTACCTGATGCAGGACCTCACGGAGACGCGCGACCCGGTTGATTTCAACGGAATCGACAAGATCCGTCCGGTCATCGCAACGCAGGTGGCCGATCGTGGATCACCGTACCTCGCCGACTCGGTGTGGACGCTGGTCCGACCACGAACCTTCTAAGAGGGGGGCCGTCATGTTGAGCCGACCGATTTTGAGCGCCAGGGACGGCGAACGGGGATTCGCGCTGATCAGCGCGCTTCTCGTCGTGCTGCTGGCGTCCATTCTCGGCGCGACGTTCATGTCGGCGGTCACCGGGGAGCGGGCGATGTCGTCGAACGTGCACATCGCGCGGGGCGCTCTGCTCTCGGCCGACGCAGGGGTGCGCGTCACCCAGCAGACGATGGCCAACATGGCCAAGGCGAAGCTCGACAGCCTCGTCGGCGCCTGGAGCGGCGTGGGCCCGATCATCTCGAATCCTCAGGGTCTCTTCCCCACGGGCGTCATCACGACCACCGGCACGAACCCGAGCTTCACCGCGCAGGCGAAGATCGCCTTCACGGACAGCTCGCTCCAGCCTACGGCGCAGTCCTACGACTACACGTACACGACGAACGCGACAGGGGGATTTGGCTCGACCGGATCCCGCTCGGTCCAGACGACCGGGGTCCTCCGCGTGAGCTGCTCCCGCGGCTCCTTCGCGGACTTCCTGGTCTTCACGAACGTCCACCTCTCGCCGGGCGGGAATCAGGTCTGGTTCACGTCGAACACGCGGTTCGACGGACGGGTGCACACGAACACGGAGTACCGCTTCGCGTACGCGCCCCAGTTCCAGGACCTCGTGACGAGCGTCAACAACGATGCCTGGTACAACAACGCGGGGAGCCCGGTCGAGCTGAATGCCGACAACAACGGCTCCGTCGACGTCCCCGGGTTCTTCGGCGGGTTCGACCGCGGCGAGCCGGCGATCACGCTGCCGGCCAACAGCTACAGCCAGCAGAACGCGGCGCTCGGGCGGAATCCGTCCGACACGACACCGCCGAGCAACAGCGACATCAACAACGCGCTCGGCCTCGGCTGGGGCGGCGGCCCGCCGCCGACCGGGGTCTACGTGGTCCACTCCGGGAGCTCTCTGAACGGCGGGATCTACGTCCAGGGGAATCTCGACCGGATGACGACCAGCCTCGACGCGTACGGCCGCCAGGTCTACACGATGAAGCAGGGCGGCGCGACGACCTCGATCACCGTGGACAAGAGCACCAACTCGACGCGCGTCTCCGTGGGCGCCTCCTCGACGGACTACACGGGCGTCCCCCTGGGCGTCGCATACGTGAAGGGGACGGTGAGCGATCTGCGCGGACCCGACCGCGTGGGCGGGAGCCCTCCGCCGGCGATCGCACGGGACACGCAGCTCCTCCTCGCCGCGACCGGCGACATCGTGATTCAGCGCGACCTGACGTACGAGGGCTACCCGAACAGCCAGAACGTGTTTGGGATCTACTCCAGCGGCGGCAGCGTGCGCGTCGGCGGCACGGCGCCCGACAACATGAACCTGGACGCCTTCGTGATGGCCACGGGCGCCGCGGGGTCGTTCACCGTGGACGGCTACGGGAGCGGCTCGTCGCGCGGAACGTTCAACCTCCGCGGCGGGATGGTCGAGAGCTACTACGGGGCGTTCGGCACGTTCAACTCCACGACCGGCCAGCAGGCGACCGGCTACGGCAGAACTTTCATGTACGACCGCCGGGGAATCATCCCCCCGTACTACCCGGTGACGAACCGCTTCACCGCCAACGCGCCGAGCGCTCGGACGCTGGCTTGGAGGGAATTGTAGATGAGCCCGCAGGGTAAGGATCATCCCGGCAATCGCCGGAAGGCCGCTTCCGCGCCGGACGAGCCGACGGTGGCACAGTCGACGGGAGCGCCGCTGATCATCGCGATCGTCCTGATCGCCGCGATCGCGATCGGGATCGGCTACTCGCTCTTCAAGGGAAATCACGAGCCGACCGGGATCGCGATGCCCGCCGGGACGGCGATGGACTCGGCGCCCGGGCAGCCGGTCGGAACGATCGGCTCGGCCGCGCCCGCGGACAGCGCCCGCCCGGAAAAGCCTGTCAGCTACGGAGCGAACACGCTGATCAACTGATCGGCGAGGCCGCGCCCGGCGGGTCGGAGCGCGGCGCCGGTTTGACTTGAGTGGCGTACGCCGCCTAGCATCGCGGCGATGGCCTCCTTGACCGATTCGGTTCGCTTCTTGAAAGGCGTGGGCCCCGAGATGGCCGGCAGGCTCGCGCGCCTCGGGATCCACACGATCCGGGACCTCCTCTTCCACGTCCCGACGGGATACCGCGACCGCAGGGCGACCGTTCCCATCTCGCGCCTCGCGGCCGGCGCCGAGGCTTCGATCGTGGCGACCCTCGCCGACCTCCGAGCGCGTCCCTTCCGGGGGAGGCGGAATCTCTCGGGGACCCTCCGCGATGAGACCGGATTCGTACGGGTCACCTGGTTCAATCAGCCCTATCTCGCCTCGACGCTCCAGGTGGGGGAGCGATACCACTTCTCCGGCACGGTCCAGGCGTTCCGCGGCCTCGAGCTCCACAACCCCGAATTCGAGCCGGTCGATTCGACGGACGGGCACCTGCACGTGGGCCGTGTCGTTCCGCGTTACGCCCTGACGGAAGGGGTGGTCGAGCGATGGCTCCGCGCGCGGGTGCGCGGCGCGCTCGACGACCTCCCGCGCATCCCCGACGTGGTTCCCGAGGAGTGGAGGTCCCGTTGCGGGGTGCCGCCGCTCGCGCAGGCCCTCGAGGAAGTCCACTTTCCTCCGCGCCCCGAGGACGCGGAGCCGGCGCGCCGGCGCCTGGCGCTGGAGGAGCTTCTAACCCTCCAGGTTGCGCTCCAGTTCGCCCGGCGGAACCACAGGAAAGGGAGCCGCGCCCCCGCGCTCGATCGAGGCGCGGCGGCGGCGGCGGGCTTCATCGAGGGCCTCCCGTTTCCGCTCACGCCGGCCCAGCGGCGGGCGGTGGATGCGGTCGGCGCGGATCTCGATCTCGAAACACCGATGCGTCGTCTTCTCCTCGGCGATGTCGGCTCGGGGAAGACCGTGGTCGCGCTGGCCGCCGCCGTGCGTGCCGTCGGAGCGGGGCAGCAGGCGGCGATCCTCGCGCCGACGGCCCTTCTCGCGGAGCAGCACGCGGCCACCGCGTCGCGCTTCCTCGCGGGCACCGGCATTTCGTTCGGGCTCCGCACGGCCGCCACCCCGCCGGCGGAGCGGCGCCGCCTCGAGGCCGGGTTTCAGTCGGGCGAGATCCCGATCGCCATCGGAACGCACGCGCTTCTCGAGCGCGACGTCTCATTCCGGTCCCTCGCGCTCGTGGTGGTCGACGAGCAGCACCGCTTCGGGGTACGCCAGCGGATCACGCTGACGCGGCGCGGCGACGCGCGGGCGTCGGCCCACCTCCTCGTGCTGACCGCGACCCCGATCCCCCGCAGCCTGGCGATGACCCTCTACGGCGACCTCGATCTATCGATCCTGGACGAGAAGCCGCCCGGGCGCGTGCCGGTCGAGACGAGGTCGATCGACGGCGACCGCCCCGGCGCTTTGGTGGACCTCCTCCGGGACGAGGTCGCGGCCGGAGGAAGCGCATTCGTCGTCTACCCGGTGGTCGAGGAGAGCGAAACCCTCGACCTGAAGGCGGCGACCGCGATGGCCGCGAAGCTCTCGAAGACGGCCGCCCTCGGCGCGGCCGGCGTCGCGCTGGTGCACGGGCGCCTCAAGGCGGAGGAGCGGCGCGACGCGCTCGAGCGCATCCGAAGCGGCCAGGCCCGCATCCTCGTCGCGACAACGGTCGTGGAGGTGGGGCTCGATATTCCGGAGGCGACCCTCATAGCGATCGAGCACCCGGAGCGCTTCGGGCTGGCCCAGCTCCATCAGCTCCGCGGCCGCGTGGGGCGGGCCGACCGGCCGGGGCGCTGCGTCCTCGTCCGGGGCAAGGGAATCGGGGCCCTGGCGAGGAAGCGGCTCCAGATATTTCAAACGGTCTCGGACGGCTTTCGGCTGGCCGAGGAGGATTTGAGGCTCCGCGGTCCGGGTGAGATACTCGGGACGTCGCAGCACGGATTTCCGGAGTTCCACGCCGCTGACGTGACCCGCGACACGGACCTGATCGAGGCGGCCCGCGAATGGGGCCGCCTCCTTCTCGAGCAGGGGGAAACCGAGGGCGGCGGGCCGGGTCTCAAGGCGTGGATCGAGGCGCATTTCGCCGGCGCCGATCGCTATCTGGGAAGCGGGTAGAAAAATGGCCAAAGATGCAGGGCGAGCGGCCGATAGACGGATCGAACGGGCCTCGACCCGTAGCCTTGAGGAGCGGAACGCATGACCCTCGTATGCCCGAAGTGCAGCGCGCGGTATAACATCCAGGACTCGCTCATCCCTAACCAGGGTGCCCGCGTGAAGTGCAAGAAGTGCGAAACGGTGATGACCATTCCGCCCCCGGTGATGGAGCTGGCGCCCCATGATCTGGAGCTCATCCCGCCGCCGGAACCGGTGCCGTCACCTAGACCATCGTCGATGCGCCCGTACCCGACGCCCAGCGCTCCGTCG
>Ga0066709_100003240_pt1 | contig 12365 bp, 11 predicted proteins | sample GraSoiAngelo_158_FD_79665 | JGI IMG/M metagenome (GOLD analysis project Ga0066709, IMG submission 79665) | Grasslands soil microbial communities from the Angelo Coastal Reserve, California, USA - 14_1009_16_30cm | ecosystem: Environmental > Terrestrial > Soil > Grasslands | place: USA... | reverse complement strand
GCCTCGCGACCCAGCTTCGATCCGAACGCGTTCGCCGGCGGCGACGTGGCCACGACCTCGCGGTACCTCACCGACGCGACGCGCCCACTGTTCGATCGCGCCACCTTCGGGCAGTACCCGACCGGCTCGTCGTTCAAGATGATCACGTCGTTCGCCGCGCTCCGAGAGGGCGTGCTGCAACCGGGCGAAAAGGTGCCGTGTCCGGCCGTCTGGACCGGGTACGGCGACAAGTACAAGCAGCTCAACCACGAGACCGGCGACCTCGGCCCGATCGATCTTCACACCGCGCTGTCGCGCTCGTGCAACACCTTCTATTACGAGCTCGGAAAGCGACTGAACGACAAAGACCAGCACCTGCTGCCGAGCACCGCGAAGTCGTTCGGGCTGGGCAAGGCCACCGATATCGACTACGTCCTCGAGGCCGAGGGCTTCGTGCCGACGCCGGAGCAGCCGGTGCCCGGCACAGCGGCGGATCGCGTCTGGCTTCCCGGCGACGCGACGAACCTGGCGATCGGGCAGGGGCAGCTGCTTGCGACACCGCTACAAATGGCGAATTACGTCTCCGCCGTGCTCAACGACGGCACCCTACTCAAACCTCGTCTGGTGCTGAAAATTCAGAAGCGCGACGGGACCGTGGTGAAGATGTTCGAGCGCGCCGAGCTGGGCAAGGCGAACACGCGACCTCAGGACTTCGCCGCGGTACGCGACGGCATGCGCGGCGTCGTCGCCGACCGCGACGGCACCGCATATTTCCCGTTCCTGGGCTTTTCCGTGCCGGTGCTCGGGAAATCCGGTACCGCCGAGACCGCCGTCGGCAAGCCGGACGGCTGGTTCATCGCCGGCGCGCCCTACGGCACTCCCACAGTGGCGGTCGCAGCCCTCGCGGAGGAAGTGATCGAACGGCCGGGAACGTTTGCCTCCGTGAACTCCGCCGCGATCGCCCGCAAGACGCTCGCCGCGGCGCTGCACGTGTCGCCCTGATCCTCGAGCGAGCGTTGACTGACGCCGGAGCGGGCCGTTAGAGTACGTGGGACAGAACGACTTCATGAGTGCTGAGGGCGCCAGCCTTCAGTGCTTTTATTTTCTGAAAGCGAGCGTTCTAGAGGTACAAGGCACGGCCCGCTTTTTCGGGCGTGCCGGGAGGTTCTCGAGATGGCGACAGACAAGCCCGTCTACGTGTCCGCCGAAGGGCTCGCGAAGCTCGAGGAAGAGCTCGAGCACCTGCGCACCGAGCGCCGCAAGGAAGTCGCCGAGCGTATCCACTCGGCCATGGAATTCGGCGACTACTCCGAAAACTCGGAGCTCGAGGACGCCAAGAACGAGCAGGCGTTCATGGAAGGTCGCATCTTGACCCTCGAGCAGATGCTCAAGAACGCTGTCGTCATCGATCAGAACGGTCATCACGACAAGGTCGAGCTGGGAAGTCACATCGTCGTCGAGGTCGACGGCGAGCGTGAGAACTACACCGTTGTCGGATCGGCCGAAGCCAATCCGGCTGAGGGTCGTATCAGCAACGAGTCGCCGGTCGGTCGCGCCTTGCTCGGGCATCGCGCCGGCGACAAGGTCCGAGCGGTCGTCCCGGCAGGAGAGATAGATATGAAGATCGTGGCGGTGCGATAGACGGTGTTCTGGGCGGACGAGCTCGCGCGGCATGTGCCGCCGGGCCAGCCGCAGGTGGTGAACGATTCGAAGACGCCATCCGGAAGCATTCCGATCAGCAGCCTGCGCGGCCCGATCATTCACGACGCCATCACCCGTGCCTTACGCGCGGCCGGGGTCACCGCGACGTTCCTCTATGGCAGCGACGACGTGGATCCGATGGATAGTCAGTCGATGAAGACGGACGCGGCCATCGCGCCGCATATGGGGAAGCCGCTGTACGCGATCCCGGCGCCGGAAGCGGGCGGCACCGACTTTGCCGATCTGTACACGAACCGTTTCCTGTCGTCGTTCCCGGAGTTGGGGCTGCATCCCGACCAGCTGTATCGCATGCGCGATCTGTATCGCGACGGCAAGCTCGACGCGTCGATCGACCTGGCGCTGCGCAACGCCGACGTGGCCCGCGAAGTGCTTGCGCGCGTCGCGAAGGTGAACAAGGACGCGGGCTACTTTCCGCTGCATGTCATCTGTGAGAACTGCGGGCGTATCGGCACGACGAGGGTCACGTCGTACGACGGTCGAGAAGTCGCCTACGAATGCCGCAAGGATCTGGTGTCCTGGGCCGAGGGCTGCGGTCACTCCGGGAAGACATCGCCGTTCGGCGGCCGCGCGAAGCTCCCGTGGAACTTCGAATGGTGCGCGCAGTGGGATGTGTTCGGCGTGACCATCGAGGGCTGCGGCAAGGACCTGGCGACCGCCGGCGGCTCGCGCGACCGTTCCGACGAGTTGTTCCGCGCGATCTGGAAGAAGGAGCCGCCGATCCGGGTGACATATGAGTTCGTCACCGTCGCCGGAAAGAAGATGTCGACCTCACACGCGGAGGCCTGGCGTCACCTCGGCGCCGCCGCGCATGAGATCGTGGAGCTGCTGACCGGCGAGATCGTTCGCTTTCTGATGCTCCGCACGCGGCCGTCGTCGACGATCGAGTTCGATCCCAGTGGGGACCGCATCCCAAAGCTGTTCGACGAGTACGACCGCGCGCAAGATGCGTATCTGAACGATCCCGCCAGTGATCTCGGCCGCATCTACGCCATGTCGCAGCTGTCCACGAAGGTGCAGACGGGGTTTCGGGTGCCATTCGGCCTGCTGGCGAATTGGCTGCAGATGCCGCATCTGGATCCGAAGGCGCAGGCCGAGCAGCTCGTGGGCCGCAAGCTGACCGACTGGGAGACGAATGAGCTGGCCCGTCGCATCGCCGTCGCGCGCGTGTGGCTGGAACGGTGGGCGCCGGAGCAGGCTCGCTTCAGCGTCGCCACCGCTCTCCCGGAGGCGGCGCACGAGCTCAACGAGCGCCAACGCGAGCTGCTGCGGCGGCTGATGCCGTTCGTCGGGGACTCCCTCGGTGCGGAGGAGCTTCAGGCGAAGATCTACGAGCTGAGCCGCGAGCTCGGCATCGAGTCGAACGCGGTCGCATTCGCCGCCGTGTACCTCGCGTTCATCGGAAAGCCGCATGGTCCGCACGCCGGCCGACTCCTGGCGTCGCAGAATCGCGAGTTCGTCCGCCGGCGCCTGGAGGAGGCGGCGCGCGCATGAACGGACAACTGGCGGTCGCGATCGTCTGGCACATGCACCAGCCGTACTACCGCCATCCCCAGACCAGCGAGGTCGTCCTGCCGTGGGTGCGCCTGCACGCGGCGAAGGACTACCTGCACATGGCGCGGCTGCTTCACGAGTTCCCCAATGTGAAGGTGAACTTCACTCTCGTCCCCGCGCTGCACGATCAGCTCGAGGAGGTCGCGCGCGGCGAGGACGATGCCGACGCCCGCCTGACGTTGCGGTCGGGCGACGGCGGCCTTTCGGTCGACGATCGCTTGCACCTGCTGCGGCGCTTCTTCTCCATCTCGCATCAGCGGGTCGTGCACCGCATCCCGGACTACGCGCGACTGCACAACCTGCGCATGGCGGCCGGCGACCGCCCCGACCTGCTCTCGAGCTCCTACTTCCGCGACCTCGCGGCCTGGTTCAACCTGGCCTGGATCGATCCGGAGCTCCTTACCATCGACGACCGTCTGGTGCGCCTGCGCGATCGCGGGCGGAACTTCTCGCGCGACGACCTCCAGTACATCCTGTCGCGACACCGCAACATGGCGTCCGGTGTGGTGCGGCTATACCACCGTCTGCAGAAAGCGGGTCAGATCGAGGTCGTCACGGTACCGGCGTATCACCCGATCCTGCCGTTGATCATCGATTCCGACGTGGCGCGGCACTCGGACCCGAACGCGGTCCTGCCACAGCCGCCGTTCCGCTGGCCCGAGGATGCCGCGGCACACGTCGACGACGCCGTGCGGCAGTACGAGCAGGTCTTCGATCACAAGCCGACGGGGCTCTGGCCGGCCGAGGGCGCGGTCAGTCCCGAGGCCGCGGACATCATCGCCAAGCGCGGCATCCGGTGGTTCGCGACGGACGAGGGCATCCTCGCGAATTCGATCGGCGCTCAGATCTGGCGCGACGACGTCGGTGCGCTGACCGACCCGGCGCTGCTCTATCGCCCCTACCGCCTGGCGAATGGGATGAGCGTGATCTTCCGCGACCGCGAGCTCTCGGATCGCATCGGGTTCGCCTACGGCCACATGAATCCCGCCGATGCCGTCGGCGAAATGATCGCGCGGCTCGCGCGGGCTCGCGATCGATTGTCCGACGGTGGCGGACCGTACCTGGCCTCGATCATCCTCGACGGCGAGAACGCCTGGGAGGGCTACTCCAACAACGGCAACGAGTTTTTGCGCGCGCTGTACGGCGCGCTGAACGCGGATCAGCGGTTCGTCACCGTGCGCGTCTCGGAGTTCCTGGAGCAGAATCCGGCGCAGGTCGAGCTGCCACGGCTCCACTCGGGCTCGTGGATCGACGCTAACTACCGCGTGTGGATCGGCGAGGAGGGACATCTGCGCGCCTGGAATCTGCTCGGGCGTACCCGCGCTTTCGCCGCCGAGCAGTGGGGCGCGTTGGGCGAGATGCCCGCGAACGTCGCGCGGGCGTTGATGGTCGCGCAAGGCAGCGACTGGTTCTGGTGGTACAGCTCGCGAAATTCCAGCCCCGAGGATCTCGTCTTCGACGAGCTGTTCCGCGCCAACCTCGAGGTGGTGTGGTGGTGGGGCGGCACCGAGCCTCCCGCGGAGCTCCGCCAGCCGCTGACCGCGCCACAGGTCGCTCCGGTCGGCGGCGCGATGCTGCCCGGCCGCACCGAATAGCACCGTACCCGGCCCGCGTCTCTGTTCCTGTGCGGGCTCGAGCCCTCGTGGCATTGCTCCTCGGCGCGTGCACTTCGGTGGTGCCGCCATCGGAGCCGCCGCACGACGTCTCCAGACTCGACGCGAGTGAGGCGGTGCTGTTCCGATTCGTCGACGCCTACAACGCCGGTCGACTCGACGACGCCATGGCGCTCGTGGACGACACGATCGTCGGCAGCGATTGCGACTACCGCACCATCAGCGCCTTCAGCGAACGAGGCGCGGCTGAATTCCGCGGCTGGCTCGCGGCGCGAATCGCCGATCGCGATCGCCTTCTCGGAGCGACGATCGAGTCGTCGGCTGACGCGCTCGCGGTGAGCTTCCGCGAACGCTGGAGCGACACGCTCCGCGGGCTCGGATACCCGAACGGGATCGCGCCGAAGCTCGGTGCCAAAGTCGCCGTCTTCGACGGCCGGATCCGCGCCTTCGCCCTCGGCCCGCTCGGCGGCGACCAGGATCTCTGCCGCCCGTCATAGCGACCCCAAGGCGTGATCGTCATCGTAGTCCGTTCCGCGCTATATCGCGCCGCGTACTATTGTCGAGTGGCGCTCTCCGAGGAGGCACGCCTCATACTCGTTAGCCTCGCCGATGGAGCGAAGCACGGTTACGCGATCGCGCAGGACGTGGAGCGTTTCGCCTCACGACGTCTCGGTCCGGGAACCCTTTACGGGGCGATCGCGCGCTTGGAATCATGGGGTTACATCGAGCCGCTCGCCGGGGATGCGCGGCGGCGCCCGTATCGATTGACGAGCGCAGGCCTGCGGGCGCTCAAGAGTGAGATACACGTGCTTCGCCGCCTGACTTCCGCGGCGGCGCGGCGCCTCGCGCGATGAAGCGATTGATCTCCTTGTATCCAGAGCGGTGGCGCGAGCGGTATCGGGCCGAGATCGAGGCGTTGATCGCAGATCGGACCTTCGATCTGCGTGTCGCGCTAGATCTGCTCAAGGGTGCGCTCGATGCGCATGTCCATCCCGAGCTCGTGCGCTCCGGCCTCCTTCTGTCTGCCGCAGGAGCTGATCGCGTCTTTGTGCCGGGTATGGGTTTCCGGGCCGCCGAAGGTGGGCTGACGCTGAAGCAGCCGGTCGAGGTAAGGCGCGGCGAAGTTTCGTTATGGCTGGGACGAATCGTTTCGGCCGAGCGTACAGATGTCGACTTCGCATTCAGCCCTATCGACGCGCTACTCGCACCTCAACCGAGCCCGACACCGTGGATCGGCTGGACGGTTGAGCTCCGCGATTCGACGGGTCGTGTCTACCGCGCGGGCGGGCGTGGCGCAGGCGGGACGCTGGGCCGGGTAAGCATCCGCGCTACGTTCGAGCCGATCGCTCCAGAGATACGGCACGCAGAGCTACGGGTGGACGGTCCGTTTGGAAGGTGGGAGATACCGTTCGATCTCGTTCCGCTTGCGGAATCCGAGGCGCCGCACGCGATTACTCCCGATGCGTCGGCCCACGATCAGGGCATCACTCTCACGGCGACGGCGTTCGCGCGCGCGGCGGACTACACCGCCTTGCGCCTGGCGGCCATAGCAGGACCGCCCGTCCGCTTCGTCCGTGCCATAGCCGTCGGGACGCGATTGCCGGGCGCGTTCGCCATCCGCGCCGAGCCAATCGAACTCTCCGACGACAGGGGAAACCGTTATGGGCTGCGGTCGCAGGTCTCGACCGCCTGGCCCGAGCCCGGCGCGTACCAAGAGACGCTCCTCTTCGGCCCCCTAGCTGCGGATGCGCAGCTCGTAACCGTCACCGTCGAATACATCCTCGTCGAGCTGAGCGCGGAGCCGTGCCGCATCACATATCCGCCCGGTACCGGCGACTACCTGTTCGGTGGATTCCCAATGCGGATCCGCAGCGCGACGCCGGACCGAATGCCGGACCAGTACCTGTCACTGGAAGTCGAAACCAGTGAAGCCGCGGACGGACGCCGGCTGTCCCATCCCGGACGGGTAGACGTCGATGAGGCGGACGGCGGCTTCCGGATACAACAGGTGCGGACGACGCCCAACCTTCGCGTCATCCAGCTTGGCGTACGGCATCCTGGCGACGAGCCGTTCACGATCACCTTCCGCAATCCTGTCGTCGATGTGCCGGGGCGCTGGGCCGTGAGCTTCGCCGTCTAGCGTCCGGGATCGAGGCGCTGATCCAAGTAGACCCACAGCACGCGTGAGTAGCGGAACACCAGTGGCGACAGGACGACGAACAGGATCGTCGCCGCGACCGCGGCCAAGATGATCTCGAGATGCAGCACGGCCATGAAGAACACCGTCCCCCCAAGGAGGATCGGGATGGTGAAGATGTACGAGAGCTCGATCGCGACCGTGGTGTAGCCGGGCTCTCGCAGAAAGCGAAGCTCGCAGACCGGGCAGAACCAGTACATCGTGAGACGGCGTCGGAAGATCCGGCCTTCGCGGCAGCGCGGGCAGCGTTGCCGGAGGATCGCCTGTAGCAGGCCGAGACGCTGCACCGTGGCCATCGCCGCCGGCACCAGTTTCCACCTAACGGTGCCCGACCTGGTCCGGCTTGCCCGACGGGGCTACGATTCCGCCCCGGCGAACGCTCTAGCGCTCGCCTGCATCATGATCACGCGGGCATCAAGGGGGAGGTGCACATGGCGGTCTCGGTCGTCGTCACGCCGGAAGGCAAACACGAGCTCTCCGGCGAGCTCAAACGATCCGGGCTCTACAACAAGGACCTGGCGCCGACGCCAGCGCGGCTCCGGAACTGGGGCCTCTATTCGTTCCTCGCGTTCTGGGTCGGGTGTTGTGTCGTCATCCCATCCTGGAGCCTCGCCAATGTCGGGCTCGTGTTCGGCTTCACTCCGCTCACTTCGATCTTGGTCGTCGTTCTGGGGAACGCGATCGTCACTGTGCCGCTGCTGCTGAATTCGCACGTCGGCGCGAAGTACGGCATCCCGTTCCCGGTGTTCGTCCGCGCCTCGTTCGGTACCTGGGGCGCGAATATCGCCGCAATGCTTCGCGCGATCGTCGCGTGCGGCTGGTTCGGCATCGAGTCGTGGCTCGGTGGCTACGCCATGTACGTTCTCGTCGGCATCATCTTCCCGGGGTTCAAGGACCCGCCGGTGAAGATCGACTGGTTCGTGCTTCCCGGGCCGTTCCAGATGTCGATGTTCCTGCTGTTCCTGATCCTCCAGGTCTGGCTGGCCGTCGTCGCGCCCCCGTGGAAGGGCTCACGCGCGATCAAGGCCATGTTCGACTGGTCCGCGCCGTTCCTGCTGGCCTTCACGCTGTTCTTGTTCCTGTATTTCGGATTGAAGGTCGGCTTCGACAAGATGTTCACCTTCCAATTGACTCCGGACAAGCCACTCGGCGGCGGTCTGTACTTCCTGTTCCTGTTGCTCAACATCAACGTCGGCTTCTGGGCGACGATGGCGCTGAACATCTCCGACGTGACGCGCTTCGCCAAGAATCAGACCCGCCAGATGATCGGTCAGGCCATCGGCCTGGTCGGAACGATGGCGTTCTTCAGCGGGATGGGCGTTCTGGTGACGGCCGGAGGCGTCGGCGCATATCCGGATGCGCTGAAGGACACCGCCAATCAGGCGGGCACCGCGAACGACCTATGGAACCCGATCAACCTGTTCGCCAAGCTCAATGCCGACCTCGGTGGCGCGCTCGGCATCATCGTGGTGGTACTGGCGTTGCTGTTCGTGATCCTCGCGCAGCTCTCGACCAACATCGGAGCGAACGTCATCGCGCCGGCCAACGACTTCCAGAACCTCGCGCCGAAGCGGCTGAACTGGGCCGCGGGGGTGATCATCACCGCGATCATCGGCACGCTGCTGCAGCCATGGGTCCTGTTCTTCAACGCGTTCTCGTACGCGATCACCTGGCTGTCCGGCTACGGCGGCTTCCTCGGCGCCATCGGCGGCATCATGATCGTCGACTACTGGCTGCTCCGGCGCCGGCGGCTCAACCTGCTCGAGCTCTATCGAGAGAACGGCGTCTACAGCTACCGAAACTCGTGGGGCGTCAACCCGTACGCGATCATCGCCCTGCTGATCGGAATCGTTCCGCCGTTTGTCGGTTGGCTCAACGTCATCGGCTGGGGCATCAGCATTCCCGGCTACCAGGGATCCTGGCTCGACTGGCTCCAAACCGGGTCGTGGTTCTGGAGCTTCTTCACCGCGGGAGTCTCGTACTTCATCCTCATGGCGCTGTTCGGCCGCCAGTACATCGCCGAGCAGACCGGTGAAGCAGTCCGTCGGGACGAGGCGCGCGCACCAGCGCGGGCCTAGCGTTTCACGGCGCCTACGTACGGCGCGGGTTCGTCCCGCGCCGTACTCTTTTCGTCTCAGGGGGGAGAGGACGGATGAAAGTGAAAGCGGGACTGCTGCAGGCATCCTGGAGCGGCGACAAGGACTCCATGGTCCAGAAGGCCGCGCGGTACATCGGCGACGCGGCGAAGCAAGGCGTACAGGTGCTGTGCCTGCAGGAGCTGTTCTACGGACCGTATTTCTGCCAGGTACAGGACACCAAGCACTACTCCTACACCGAGCGCATTCCCGAGGGACCGACGACGAAGCTGATGCAGGAGCTGGCCAAGAAGCACGGCATGGTCCTCATCGCGCCGATGTACGAGGAGGATCGGACCGGCGTGTACTACAACACCGCGGCCGTCATCGACGCCGACGGCAAGTACCTCGGGAAGTACCGCAAGACGCACATCCCGCACGTCAACGGCTTCTGGGAGAAGTTCTACTTCCGACCGGGGAACATGGGTTATCCGGTGTTCGACACCGCCGTTGGAAAGGTCGGCGTGTACATCTGCTACGACCGTCACTTTCCGGAAGGCGCTCGCGCGCTCGGCCTGAATGGGGCGGAGCTCGTGTTCATCCCCTCGGCGACGTCGCGGGGATTGTCGATGCACCTGTGGTTCATCGAGCAGACCGCACACGCGATCGCCAACGGCTACTGGGTCGGGACCATCAATCGCGTCGGCAAAGAGGAGGAGTTCGGGCCGAACGACTACTACGGCTCCAGCTACTTCGCCGACCCGCGGGGCAAGATCGTCGCACAGGCGTCGGACAAGGAGGAGCAGCTGGTGTGCGCCGAGCTCGACATGGACCTGGTGCGCGAGGTTCGCAACACCTGGCAGTTCTACCGGGATCGCCGCCCGGACATGTACGAGGAGCTCGTCAAGCCGTAACGCCCGATGCCTAGAATCACCGCCATGAAGACGCGCGTGGGCTTGCTGATCGCGTTTCTCGTGCTCGCGTACGGGACGGCGCTCGTGTTCCTCGCGTTCGATCGTGATTCGCATTCGGCGAGCGACACGATCCGCCCGTTTATCATCACCATGCTGCCCGTGTGGATCGTCGCGATCGCGGCCGCGCGCGTGCTCGTTCGTTCGCGCCCGTAGTAGCGGCGAGTTGGGGGGTCGGGCTGTGGAAGGGGATCTGCAGCGCTTCATGCGGCGCGCTCGTGAAGCCGTCGCTGCTCAGGACGGCGAGGCCGCGCGGCGGGAGATCGGGCGTCTTCTGGGCGAGCTGTCGCGGTCTGGTGCGATCGCGCTCGACGGCGTCGAAGTCGGTCTCCACGGCAGCACCGCGACCGCGTCGACGGTTCTGGCCCGGGACCCGGGCGGGCTGACGCTGATGCTGCTGCGACTGTCCGCGGACGAATCGACGCCGGTGCACGATCACAAGTCGTGGGGCGTGGCGTACACGCTGCGCGGCACGGACCGGCATAAGCACTGGCGCCGCCTCGACGACGGCAGCGAGCCCGGCCGAGGCCGGGTCGCCGTCGACGACGAACGCGAGGTCGGTGAGGGCGAGTTCGTCGACTGGCCTGACCCACCGCACGACATCCACAGCCAGCAGGGCGTCGGCGGACCGGCGTACGAGCTGGTCTGCTTCGGACGCGACCCGATGGCCGCGTTGCGCGATTACTACGATCCCGAACGTGGCACCGTCCGACAGGAACTGGCGCGATGAAGACGTTGCTGCAAGGCGGCACGATCGTGACCGCAGCCGATATATACCAGGCCGACGTGCTGGTCGACGGCGAGAAGGTCGCGCTGATCGGCAAGGGCCTTCCCGTGTCGGGGGCGAAGGAGATCGACGCGACCGGCAAATACGTGATCCCCGGCGGGATCGACGTGCATACCCACATGGAGCTGCCGTTCGGCGGCACGTTCGCGTCCGATGACTTCGAGACCGGCACGATCGCGGCCGCGTTCGGCGGGACGACGTCGATCATCGATTTCGCGGTGCAATCGTTCGGGGCGACGCTGACGTCGGCGATCGAGGCCTGGCAGAAGAAGGCCCGCGGCAAAGCGGCGATCGACTACGGGCTGCACTGCATCGTGCGCGAGCTCGACGACGAGCGCCTGAAAGAAATGGACGAGCTCGTCGACGCCGGAGTGTCGTCGTTCAAGCTGTTCATGGCGTATCCCGGCGTGTTCATGGTCGACGACGCCACGATCTTCAAGGCCATCACCCGCACCGGCGAGAACGGCGGCCTGATCTGCATGCATGCCGAGAACGGCGGCGTCATCGACGTCCTGATCAAGAAAGCGCTGAAGGAAAAGCACACCGAGCCGAAGTGGCACGCGCTCACCAGGCCGCCGGAAGCCGAGGGCGAGGCCACCAACCGGGCCTTCCGCCTGGCCGAGATGGCCGGCCGGCTGCCGCTGTACATCGTCCATCTCTCCGCCGCGCAGGCGCTCGAGCAGGTGCGACTCTTCCGCGACCGCGGTCTCCCGGCGTACGCCGAGACGTGTCCCCAGTACCTGTTCCTGTCGTACGACAACTACGAGGAGCCGGGCTTCGACGGCGCGAAGTACGTGATGTCGCCGCCGCTCCGTCCGAAGTGGCATCAGGATGAGCTCTGGAAGGGTCTCGCGCGCAACGATCTGCAGGTCGTGTCGACGGACCACTGCCCGTTCTGCATGACCGAGGGCTACCAGGGCCTGCCCAAGCAGAAGCAGCTCGGCGTGGGGGACTTCTCCAAGATCCCAAACGGGGCGCCGGGCGTGGAGACACGGATGGTCTTGCTATACGACGGAGGGGTGTTGGGCGAGCGGATCACGCTGAACCGCTGGATCGAGCTGACGTCGACGACGCCGGCAAAGCTCTTCGGCATGTTCCCGCGCAAAGGCACGATCGCCGTCGGCAGTGACGCCGATATCGTGGTGTGGAATCCGAAGACGACGTCGACGATCTCGGCGAAGACGCATCACATGCGCGTCGACTACAACCCATATGAGGGCAAGCAGGTCAAGGGCAAGGCCGATGTTGTGCTCTCACGCGGCGAGGTCATCGTGGACGAGGACAAGTTCGTCGGAAAGAAGGGCAGGGGGCGGTTCCTCAAGCGCGGGAGCCCGATCCTTCAGACATGAGCGCGCGAGCGGAGGTGAGCTGATGGCTGTCACGACCAAGGCGCAGACGGACATTTCGCGGATCGCCAAGGACACACGCGACCACGTCCTGATCTCGTGGTCCGCGCAAGGGCAGGTCCAG
>Ga0066709_100003237_pt1 | contig 12370 bp, 12 predicted proteins | sample GraSoiAngelo_158_FD_79665 | JGI IMG/M metagenome (GOLD analysis project Ga0066709, IMG submission 79665) | Grasslands soil microbial communities from the Angelo Coastal Reserve, California, USA - 14_1009_16_30cm | ecosystem: Environmental > Terrestrial > Soil > Grasslands | place: USA... | reverse complement strand
GACCCAGGCGGGGGTGGGGGCATGGCTCTCCCGTTCGGGCTTCTCGCCAACGCGGGAACAGTCATCTTGCTTCTTCTCGGCGCGGTTGTCCTCGTCGCCGCCATGGCGGGCGGGTCGCGTGGCTGAACAGCACTTAGAAACGAAGGGTTTGCCGCCCTCGTCCTCGCGGCCTAACCCTCCCTCCCGAAACCGCGGTCCTCGAACGCGGCGCGCTACGAGGGCTACCAATGGGGTGGCGGCTGCTGGAACTACGACGACGTCGACTCCTATCCGTATGACGCACCGGGCGACGCATCCACACACGGCGAGGGCGGTGACTGCTCGGGGCTGACGTTCAAGACGTGGCGGGAATCCACCGACCAGTGGCGTGACGGTCGCTACTACTGGCGCGCGCTCCGCAACGTGCACGGGCCGTACACGGCCGGAGGGTTCAAGAGCGGCCAGGGTGCCCCCAACCACACCGTCAACAAGTCCACGGCCGGCGTGATGGACGCCTTTGCGAGCGACACGCACATCGGCATGGTTTTCTTCCGCACCCTCTACGGCGGCGACCAGATCGTCGAGGCGAAGTGCGAAGCTTGCGGGACGAACATCTTTTATCGCACCTACCGGAGCGATCCGAACTACGGGGGAGTGGGGAGGTGGGGTTGGACGGGCTGAGGCGCGCGGTCGTCGTCTGGGTCTTGCTCGTCGGCTGCGTGGCCGGATGCCACGGCGGGGATGGACCGCCGCGGCATCTCCTCTACGGCGAGGCCGCGGCCGAGTTCGAGCCCGCGCCGCACAGTGTCTTGTCGGTCGGGCGTGTCCTGACCGGCACCGCCCTCGGGCGACGCTTCGCCCTCTGTCGTCCGTCCGGAATCGCAGCCGACACGCGGGTGGTCGAGCGAATCGGCGTCTTCGCGGAGAGCCTGACGTTCGCCGACCCCCGCAACGAGACCGTCTACGCCTGTGACGGCGGGATCGACCCGGCCGGCGAACGCCATCTTCCCTGGTGCGGTGGCTCGGCAGGGCGGCTCGTGGCAGGACAACTCCTCGATCCCCGGCTCGACGTCGTCTGTCGCGATCGAACGGGCCGGCCGCTCGCGTACGCGTGGGTCGAGCCCGCAGCGGGCGCGCACTGGATCGGCGTCGACCAGGGTAACTACACAGAGATCTACGAGGTGCTCGGCGAGCTGCCCGTGCGGATCGCCACCGGCAGGCGGATCGACCTCGCGCGCTCCAGCGCCACGTTCGTCGTGACGCAGTACGACTCCCATGGAAAGCCGCTCATCAAGGCCAGGCTCGAGGCCAGGGTTGCCGGGTGAGTTCCGGGGTACACTCGAACCGCCGTGTGGGAGCTGATCTGGCTCATGGTGATCATGAAGATCCCCATCCTCTATCTCTGCTGGGTGGTCTACTGGGCGATCAAGGCGGAGCCGCGCCCCGATCAGCCCGCCGTGCTCGTCGCCGCAACCGACGACTCCGATCCCACGCCCTGGCGCCCACGGTCGCAACCGCGGAGGCCGGGCCCGCACGGCAGGCCCGCCCGGCGATATGCGCGCACACGCAGGGCGACGGTCAAGGCGTGAGCGTCCCTCGCCTTCGGCTCGCTCCCGTGAGAGAAACCATGTTTCCCTCTCATGGGGCAGAGGCTGCCCAATGAGCGTCACGCCCTACGGGCGTAGCCGTCCTGCCGAGACGCTCGCAGGGTTTCTCGCGGCGGTCTCGATCTTCGTCTGCCTCACGGGTGTGGCGTACAGGCCGCTGAGGCTGATTCCGTTCGGAATCCTCCTCGCGCTCATCGCGATCGGAATCGGTGGTCGCAGCGAGCGCCTGGCCACGGTTGCGGTCGCCGTGGGGGCGGCGTCCTTCGCCGTCGGCATGGCCGTGGCCGTGGTCACGAGCCACCCCCTCTGGTAACTACCCCCGCTGCTACAAAGGCAGTAGTGACTGACGTCGACGGCCTCAACTCGGGCTTCGCCCGAGACCTGCTCGAGGAGTACCTCGAGAATCCGGACGCGGTCCCGAGCGAGTGGCGCCGGTTGTTCGAAAGCGGCCAGAGCGACATCGTGGCCACCCATCCCGGTCTTGCACGTCTGCTCGAGACCCTTGACAACGGCCACCCGGCGCCCGCCACGCAGCCAGAAGTCGCTCCGGCGACCGCCGAGCCGGTCTCCGACGAGCTCCTCGGCGCCGTCGCCGCCGCGATGGCTCTGATCAAGGCGCACCGCATGCACGGCCACCTCGCGGCGCATCTCGATCCACTCGGCTCCGAGCCGCCGGGCGATCCCGCGCTCGAGCCCGAGCGGCTCGTCCCAAGGCTCACGCCCGAGCTACAGGCGCTCGTGCCCGCAGCCGTCCTCCGTCTCTACGTCCCAGGCGAGACCCTCGCCGACGCGCTGCCGCGCCTGACCGAGACCTATACCGGAACGATCGCCTACGAGATCGAGCACATCGCCGATCACGAGAAGCGCGTGTGGCTGCGGCAGGCAATCGAGTCCGGCAAGTACCGTATGCCGCTCTCGGCAGACGAGAAGAAGGATCTGCTCGCACAGCTCTCGCGCGTGGAGGCCTTCGAGCAGTATCTGCGCCGCGCGTTCCTCGGTCAGAAGCAGTTCTCGATCGAAGGGCTCGACGTCATGGTGCCTATGCTCGACGAAGCGATCGAGCTCGCTGCGGAAGACGGGGCGCACGAGGTCGTGATCGGCATGGCGCATCGCGGGCGTCTCAACGTACTGGCGCACACGCTCGGGCTCGGCTACGACTCGATCCTGCGCGAGTTCGAGGGCGAGCGCACGATCGACGCCGTCGTCGCCACCGATGAAGGCGGTACCGGCGACGTCAAGTACCACCTCGGCGCAGAGGGCACGCGCTCGACACCGACCGGGGACATCACAGTCACGCTCGCCGCCAATCCAAGCCATCTGGAAGCGGTCGACCCGGTCGTCGAAGGCCGAGCGCGTGCGGAGCAAACCGACCGCTCGACCCGGTACGGCTTGCACGATCCGAACGTCGCGCTACCGGTCCTCATCCACGGCGACGCCTCCTTCCCGGGTCAGGGCGGCGTCGCGGAGACGCTGAACCTCTCCGCGCTCGAGGGCTACTCCACGGGCGGAACCCTCCACCTCATCGCCAACAACCAGGTCGGGTTCACGACCGATCCGAGCGAAGGCCGCTCGACCCGTTACTCGAGTGACCTCGCCAAAGGCTTCGACGTCCCAATCATCCACGTCAACGCGGACGATGCGGAGGCCGCGATCTCATCGATCCGCCTCGCGCTCGCCTTCCGTCGGCGTTTCGAGAGCGACGTCGTCGTCGATCTCGTCGGCTATCGCCGCCACGGCCACAACGAACAGGACGAGGCTGCCTACACGCAGCCGCTGATGGTTGCGCAGATCGCGGAGCACTCGACCGTCCGTGAGCAATTCGCGCATCGGCTGGTCGAAGAGGGCGTCGTCACCCCGGAAGGGGCGGAAGGGCTCGTGGATCAGGTGCGCATCGAGTTGAAGCAGGCGCACGAAGCGCTCAAGGCGACCTTCGGCGTCCAGCACGCGCCCGAGGGCAACATCCCGTTCTCGAGCGGCGACGGCGTCGTCACGGCCGTTGCGGCCGACCGTCTGCGCGAGCTCAACGCGGAATTGCTGCGAGTGCCGGAGCACTTCACCGTGCACCCGAAGCTCGAGGGCCAGCTCGAGCGCCGCCTGCAGGCGATCGAGGAGGGCGGGATCGACTGGGGCCAGGCCGAGGCGCTCGCGTTCGGCTCGCTCCTCGTCGAGGGCATCCCGATCCGGCTGACCGGCCAGGACACGCAGCGAGGCACGTTCTCTCACCGCCATGCCGTCCTGCACGACGTGCGGACCGGGGAGACCTTCACGCCACTCCAGAATCTCGACGGAGCGGGCGCCTCCTTCGAGATCTACAACTCGCCGCTGTCGGAATATGCCTGCCTCGGCTTCGAGTACGGCTATTCGGTTGCCGCCTCCGAGGCGCTCGTGCTCTGGGAGGCGCAGTTCGGCGATTTCGTGAACGGCGCCCAGATCGTCATCGACCAGTTCATCGTCGCCGGCCTGGCGAAATGGCGTGAGACCACGCGGCTCACGTTGCTGCTCCCGCACGGCTACGAGGGCAACGGGCCCGAGCACTCGAGCGCCCGGTTGGAGCGCTTCCTGCAGCTCGCCGCGCAGGAGAACATTCGCGTCGCCAATCCCTCGACATCCGGCCAGCACTTCCACCTGCTCCGCCGCCAGGCCCTCGATGCCGCCGGCCGGCCGCTCATCGTGATGACGCCGAAGGGGCTCCTGCGCTTGAAGCAGGCCTCCTCGAACCTTGCTGATCTCGCCGAAGGCTTCTTCCAGCCGGTCATCGACGACTCGGGCGCGGCGCGGCAAGACGTAACGCGCCTCGTCGTGTGCTCGGGAAAGGTCTACTACGACATCGTCGGACACGAAGAACGCGCGCAGGCGGGGAACGTCGCCGTTGCCAGGCTCGAGCAGCTCTATCCGTTCCCGGTCAAGGCCTATGCCGAGCTTGTCGCCGGATACCCGAACCTCCGGGAGGTCGTGTGGGCCCAGGAGGAACCGCAGAACATGGGCGCCTGGCGGACGATCCGACACCGCCTCGAGGCCCCGTTGAAGGATCTCGGCATCCCACTTGCCTACACCGGCCGTCCGTGGCGCGCTAGCCCGAGCGAGGGTTATCCGACGGCGCACCTGCGCGAGCAGGACCGCATCGTCCGAGCCGCGCTCAGCTCGTCAGGCTAGCGCCGCCGCGCGCGCGCCCGCGCGCGGGCCTCCAGCACACGCGACGCAACCTTCGGCCCGTGCTTGCGCGCCACGTTCAGGATCTGCTTGCGCTGTCGAGGCGGCAGACGGCGCCAGATGTCCCAGGCGGTCAGGGCAATGCCGACGGGGCCGAGGCGTCTGGTGAGGCGAGGGCGCATGCGCGGCTATCCTCGCACAGGGTTTAGCCCTTGTGCCCTTTGGCCTGGCCGTTGCCGCCCCCGTGCCCGTTGCCCTCGCCGCCGCCCTTGCCATTACCCCCGCCGTTCCCGTTGCCCTGACCCTGCCCGTTGCCGTGCTCCGTGGAGGCGTCGGACTCGGTCGGGCCAGACGTTGAGGTGGGCGCCGGCGCGGCGGGGGCAGCGGGTGCTGCAGTGCTCGTTGGCTCTGCCGTTTCAGCCGCCGGGGGTGGCCTATTCGGGTTGCCCTGATCGTGCCCCTTGGCCTTCCCCTTGGCCTTCCCCTTGCCCTTCGACTTGTCGGTGTGCGGGTGCTGCGTGCCGCGAGTCGTCGCACGGCTTGCCGTAGCCGGCTCGGCGGGCGGCGTCGCCGCCGCCGACGACGTCGACGTGAGCTCCCGGGTCTCCACTTGAGGCGCGGGCTCGGGTTTGGGTTGCGGCGTCGGTCCGGGTTTGGGCTTGGGCGCCGGTCCGGGCCTGCCGGTGCCGGCCTGCCGCTGCGCGGATAGCGGGAAGGTGGAGCGGTTTCGGTCGGGCGGAGCCAGGAGCGTCCGCTGCGCCGCTGCCGAAGAAGTGGTGACGGCCCGGTCAGTTCCGATCCGGCCAGGCGTCCCGGAGGATGCCGGCACGCGAATCGTCCGCTGGAGCGATGACGGGGGCGCGAGCACCGAGCGACCGAGGTCGTGTGCCGAGCCGAACAGGGCCGGCATCCCGACCGCGAAGGCTATGGCTCCCGTCATCAGCGCGGCGGCTAGGACGCGCGCGCAAGTTTCCCTCATGTTTCTCCCCTGGCTTGTCGATACCTCTTTCAAGGGATGTATCGGCACGGGGAGAGGAAGACTTGAAGGGAAGTCGTGGGTAGTTTCAAAGTCAAGCTCGTCGCCTACTTCCTACTGCTGTCCCTCCTCCCACTGGCGGCCGCCTTCTGGGGTTTTTCAACGGTTGCAGCGCGGAGCGAGACGCGGCGTGTCGACGCACGCCTGCAAGCCGGGCTGAGGGCGACCCTGGCCGCCTATCAGGAGGCGCTCGGATCTGCCGACGCGGCCGCCAGCAAGCTGGCCCGAACCCCCGCGTTTCAGCGTGCCCTCCTCGAGCGCGACCGGCGAGCACTCACGCGGATCCTCCACGCCAGGCCCAACCTGACAGTGGAGGCGCCCGGCGGCTTCCGGGTCGGCAGGCGCGCTCCCCTGGCCGTGACCCGCCGGGTCGACGTTCTCGGTGCGGGAGGTGTTCGCGGCTCCGTGGTCGCTGCGGTCCCCCTCAACGCCGGGCTCGTACGCCGCCTCGAGGCTCGGTCCGGGCTCGAACAGGACGATCACGTGATCCTGGTCGAGGGCGGCCGAATCGTCGCCGGGCCCACGCAGGCGCGCGGCCTCTTCAAGCTGCCCCTGGGCCGGACGCACACGGTCTCGCTCGCCGGGACCAAGTACCGCGCTCTCGTTGCAGGGACCCTCGAGGAAAAGCCCGCAACGACGCTCGGCGTGATCACACCGCAAGCCCAGATCGATGCGGCGAACAGGGACGCCACGAATCGCCTGCTCATCGGCCTGCTCGCGGCCCTCGTCTTCGTCGCTTGTGTCGCGTATGTGGAGGGCCGTGCGATCGTGCGCACGATTCGCCGCCTCGTCGACGCGGCCCGCGCCATCGCGCGCGGCGATCTGCAGGAACGTGTGCCCGTGCAGGGACGTGACGAGTTCGCGCTGCTCGGCCGGACGTTCAACCAGATGGCCTTCCAGTTGCAGACGCGGCTCGACGAGCTGGAGGCCGAGCGTGGGCGTCTGCGCGACGTCATCTCGCGGTTCGGCGAGGCGCTGGGAGCCACACATGACGGCGAACAACTGATGCGGCTGATCGTGGAAACTGCCATGGAGGCGACAAGCGCATCAGGAGGCGTCCTCGTCGGGATGAACGGCGAGCTGGTGAAGGCCGGCTACCCGGACAAGGGCATGGCGCGGATCGAAGTCCCGCTGCAGGCAGGCCACCTCAACTTCGGCTCCCTGATGCTGTTCGGCGACGATTTCAGCGACGAGGATCGGATGACGGCCGTTTCGCTTGCCTCTCACGCCGTGGTCGCGCTCGACAACGCGCGTCTGCACAGGATCGTCGAGCGACAGGCTCTGATGGACGGCCTGACCGGTCTGGCGAATCGCCGGCAGTGCGAGGAGTCCCTCGCGGACGAGCTTGCCCGCGTCGACCGTTTCGGCGGATCCCTCGCGATCGTGGTCGCGGACCTCGATTGGTTCAAGGATGTCAACGACCGCTATGGGCATCCCGCCGGGGACTCGCTCTTGCGAGATTTCGCCTCGCTCCTCCGGGAGACGCTCCGAGACGTCGACCTGGCCGGACGCTGGGGTGGGGAAGAGTTCCTGCTGATCCTCCCGGGCACTGACCTGGCCGGAGGTGCGCAGGTCGCCGAGCGGGTTCGGGCCGCGCTTGCGACCCGGCTCGTCGTGACCGTGGAGGGGACGGCTATCCCCGTCACAGCAAGCTTCGGGGTGGCCGCGGTCCCGCCTGCCAGGACGGCAGCCGAGGTCTTCGCGGCGGCCGACGCGGCGCTCTACGAGGCCAAGCGAGCCGGAAAAAATCGCGTGCAAACGGCCGCCGAGCCTGTCGCAAGAGCGTAAGCCCGCTCTCGCTGCTCACGGACTTTCCCTGGAAAACGCCGCCGTAGGGTCTAGAATCGGGCGGCAGCACTGCCGCGCCCCCGACCCCCAGGAGCCCCTATGCCGGTCGAAACGCCGTCGATGTTCGCCAAGGTCATTCAGGACCACCTCGAGTTGAAGGAGCGAAACGCGAGGCTCGAAGACTCGATGCCGCTCGGTCACTACAAGACCGCGGATCCGTTCGACAACCATCCACTGTTCAAGACGGAAGAGCAGGCGCGCCTCGAAGAGACGATGGACGGCGACGAGTCTGCGGTCAACGGCGAGCCGACCGTGCTGGCCTGGCCGGGCGAAGAGACGGCCGAGCAGGCCGGCCCGGAGGCGGCGGACGACGGTCTCTGGGGTCGCAGTCGCGACTTCGACTGGGGCGACTAGTTTCCAGCTTCCACCCCCTGCGGCGTAGGGTAGGCGCAAGGGCTACGACAACAGGAGGGTGGAGATGAAGCGACTTTTGCTGGGGTTCGGGCTCGCCGCGGGTGTCGCCTACGCCGTGCGGGAGTGGTTCGCCGCCCCGCTACCACAACCATCCTGGGACGAGACCGACAACGATCCTGAGGACTTGAGCGAGGATCTCGCGCAACGGGCGCGCGACGCCGAGGGCGCACAGGCGTCCGAAGAGACGCCCGCGAGCTAGAGCAGCTAGAGCAGAGACTTCACGAAGCGCAGGTCGTCGACGAAGGCGGCGAGCTCGGTCTCTCGCTGCTGCGGTTCGCCACGCAAGATGGCGGATGGATGAATCGTCGCCGTGACCGACTCGGCCAGGTCTGATTCCAGGAGCCTGCGCCGGTTCTGGGTCACGCGGAACTGACGGCCGAGCAGGCACTGCGCCGCAGTTGCGCCGAGGAGCACGAGCACTCGTGGCCCGATTGCTGCCAGCTCGGCCTCGAGCCAGGGCCGACAGGCTGTCATCTCCGACCAGTTCGGTTTCTGGTGAATCCGCCGCTTGCCTCTGGCCTTCCACTTGAAGTGCTTGACCGCATTCGTCGTGTAGGTCTCGGAACGGTCGATGCCGGCGGCCGCGAGCGCCTGGTCGAAAAGCTGGCCGGCGGGCCCGACGAACGGTCTGCCGGCACGGTCCTCCTGGTCTCCGGGCTGCTCGCCGACGAACATGATCTCCGCTGAAGCCGGTCCCTCGCCGAACACGGTCTGCGTTCCGAGCTGCCAAAGGGCGCAACCCTTGCAGCCTGCCGCGGCCTCGCGCAGAGCCGGTAGCGAGCTCGCCTCCGGGACGAAGTCCGCCGCCGAGCCGGTCGCTTTGGTCGGGGCCATGGTTCTGTATGGCCGTTCCCGGTGGGAAGGAACCCCTCGCCTGGGGGATTCGTCCCCCTTCAGTCCTCGCTTTGCTGTGTGTCGGTTCTGGAAATGGGGGCTCCACTGCGGCTGCATACACGAATCGACTCGGAAAGATGAGCGATCGCGCTCTTCCACTGCGCCTCATCGACGAGGAGGCGCTGCACGCTCCGATCCCGGACGGGGCGGCGCTCGTCGAGTCGTACCGCCGGCTTGCGGACGTCTTTCACGACGTCCTGGGCGAGCAGAGCCTCGATGCGCTGCTCGACCGGATCGCGGATGCGCTCGCCGAGCTCGTCCCGCACGACTCGCTGACGATCTACGAGGCAGATGAGCCGAGGCGCATCCTGCAGCCGGTCTGGGCGCGGGACAAATGGGCGGACAAGATCCTGGCCGACCAGGTTCCCTTCGGTGTCGGTCTGACGGGGTGGGGTGTGGCCCACAGGGAGCCGGTGCGCGTCAACCAGGCCCACCTGGATCCGCGCACGGCGACGGTCGCGGGGACGCCGGCCGACGAGCCCGAGGCGATGATCACGATTCCGCTCATCGCGCGCGATTCGATCAAGGGCGCCCTCAACATCTACCGGCTCGGGGAGGACGCGTCGTTCGACGACGACGAGTTCGAGCTCGCCAAGCGCTTCGGCGACGCGGCCGCGCTCGCGCTCGACAACGCGCAGATCCGGGCCCGCCTCGAGCACCAGGCCCAGACCGATCCACTCACCGGGCTGTACAACCACCGCGCCTTCCACGAGCGTCTGCGCCGCGCGCTGGCGAACGCCAGCCGTTCGCATGAGGCAGTCTCGATCCTCATGCTCGACATCGACGACTTCAAGCGCGTCAACGACATCTACGGCCACGGCGCGGGTGACGAGATCCTGCGCAGCCTCGCCGACACGTTGAAGGATGCCGTCCGCTCTTCGGACGTCGTGTACCGGCTCGGCGGCGAGGAATTCGCAATCGTGATCGTCTCCCGTGAGCTCGAGAACGCCGAGCAGCTCGCGCACCGCCTGGTCGAGCGCGTGGGCGCCGCCGAGTTCGAGCCGGCGGGACGCATCACCATCTCGGTCGGGCTCGCGCGCGGACCCGAGCACGCGATGAATCCGCGCGAGCTGATCGCCTGTGCGGAGGCGGCGATGATGACCGCGAAGGCGCGGGGCAAGAACCAGATCGTCCTCTACGACGACAGCTCGCACGAACGGCCGGAGGGGGAGCTCGTCCCGTCGACGCGCGACGTCCGCTCGGTTGCGCACATGAAGATGCTGCAGAGCCTCGGCGGCAAGCTCAATCGTCTCAACGACGTCCGCCAGATCGGCAACGTGATCGCGACGGAGCTCCGGTCGCTGATCGACTACCACAACTGTCGCGTCTCGCTGGTCGAAGGAGATGACGTCGTTCCGATCGCATTCGTCGGCCAGTTCACGTCCGAGACGCAAGAACCGCTCGAGATCCTCGCCTGCAAAGTCGGACAGGGCATTACCGGCCGAGTCGCGCAGACGGGCGAGTCGTTGCTGATCGCGGATGCGGCCAACTGCGAGTTCGCGCGGGTTCTCCCCGGCACCGACGCGATCGACGAATCGCAGGTCGTCGTGCCGCTGACCTATGGGACGCGCGTTGTCGGCGTGATCGTCATCTCCAAGCTCGGGCTCGACCAGTTCGACGAGGACGACGTCCGTCTGCTCGAGGTTCTGGCAGGACACGCCGCCGTCGCGCTGGAAAACGCGAGCCTCTACGAGTCCGCGCGTCGCGAGGCGGAACGGGCAACCGCACTCCTCGAATTCAGCCGGCAGCTGTCGAGCGCCGAAGGCGTGGACGAGGTGGTCGACCGGATCGTCGAGCTCTCCGCCCTGACCCTCGGCTCGTCGCGCGCGTCCGTGTGGTTCCAGGAGACGGCGGGTGGACAGATCTCGGTGCGCGCCACACACGGCTACCCCGAGCTCGACCGCGAGCGACTGGCCCGACTGCACTTCGACCACGAACCCGCAGTCGCCTTCCTCGACGGAAAGGAGCCGTTCGTCGCGTCGCGGGAGCAGATCGCCGCCATGGACGGCGTCGGCGAAGTCGCCGTCGGCAAGCCCTTTGCGATCGCGCCCCTCACGCTCGACGGGGGACGCCTCGGTTGCATCGTCATCGCCCTCCCCGAGAGCGGCGAGTTCACCGAACGCCAGCTGCGGCTGCTGGCCGGCATCGCACACCAAGCGAAACTGGCGCTCACGAACGCTGGCAACTTCCAGAGTCTCGAGAAGACCTTCATCGAGACCGTCGAGGCGCTTGCGAATGCGCTCGAGGCGAATGACGAGTACACGTCGTCACACGCGCGCTGGATCACAGACCTGTCGCTCAGGGTCGGCGAGGGCCTCGGTCTCGACGGCCGGGCGCTGAAGCGACTCGAGCTGGGCGCGCTCTTCCACGACATCGGCAAGATCGGAATTCCGGAAGCGATCCTCTCCAAGCCAGGACCGCTCACCGATGACGAGCGCATGGTCGTCGAGAAGCATCCGGAGCTGGGGGAGAGGATCATTGCGCCGATCGACCGCCTCGAAGAGGTGCGGCCGATCGTCCGCCACTGCCACGAGCGCTACGACGGGACCGGTTATCCGGACCGCCGCGAAGGCGAGGAGATTCCGATCGAATCGCGGATCATCCTCGTCTGCGACGCCTACCACGCGATGACGACCGACCGGCCCTACCGCAAGAGGCTCCCGCAGGAGGAAGCGGTCCGTCGACTCGACGAAGGCGCCGGGACGCAGTTCGACCCTCGAGTGGTCGAGGTTTGTAAGCGCGTGCTCGCCGAGCTGTTCTAGCGCGAGCGGGGTCGTCCGCCCGTGAAGGCCTCGAGGCCTTCGCTGAAGCTGATGTACGGGTGGGCTGGTAGAGCCGCCTCGCGTTGCCGAAGGCGCTCCGCGTCCTCGAGCGAACGCTCGCGGCTGCGGATGCTCTCCTGCTGGGCTGCGAGACCCGCCTGCAGGCGCAGCAGCTCAGCCTCGCGGGCGATCAGCTCCGTCTCACGGGCGCTCACTCGCGACTCGAGTTCGGCGACCCTGCGGCTCTCTTCAGCCGCAGTTCGTCGCTCGACGGCCGCCGCCTCCGCTTCGCGCGTCGCCAACTGGCGCTCCAGCTCGTCGAGCTCGCTCGCTCGCTGCACGAGCTCCCTTGCCTGCACGGCGAGCTCACTCACTCCTTCGTCCGGGCGCTGCTCTCGGCTCGCATCGAAATCATGCCGCCGCTGCACGAGGTCGCCTCTTTCGAGCTCCAGTCGGCTGCGTTCCGCGGCGAGCTCCTGCTCCGCCGCCTCGAGCTCGGCCGCGCGCTGGACGAGGTCGTCGGTCGTGCGGGAGATTTCCGCACGCGACGCCTCGAGCTCCTTTTCGCGAGCCTGGAGCCGCCTGGAAGCGCTTTCCAACTCGTCTTTGCGCTGGGCGAGTGCCGCTTCGGCTTCTTCGATCTCGAGCTCCCGGGCACGGAGCGCGGTCTCACGCTCGTT
>Ga0066709_100003235_pt1 | contig 12371 bp, 16 predicted proteins | sample GraSoiAngelo_158_FD_79665 | JGI IMG/M metagenome (GOLD analysis project Ga0066709, IMG submission 79665) | Grasslands soil microbial communities from the Angelo Coastal Reserve, California, USA - 14_1009_16_30cm | ecosystem: Environmental > Terrestrial > Soil > Grasslands | place: USA... | reverse complement strand
CTCCGGCCGGAAGCCGACCAGCAGCGCCATCGCGGTGACCGCGGCCGTGGTGAGCAGCGTGCGCGCGACGTTGGCGCCGACATGCCCGCTCAGTACCGCGCCGCGGCTGACCGCCATCGTGCGGAACCGGTCGATGATGCCGCCGGTCATGTCGGTGCACACGTTGATGGACGTGGTCGAGGTACCCGCGGCGACGGTCATCATGAGGATGCCGGGTACGAGGAAGTCGACGTACGGCGCACCGTGTGCCGCGGCGCCGATCCCGCCACCGATCGGCCCGCCGAGGACGTAGACGAACAGCAGCAGGAACACGACCGGCGACACGATCGAGGCGATGAGCATCAACGGGTACCGCACGGTGTGCCTCAGCTCGCGACCGAACATCGTGGTCGCGTCGGCGAGGGCGGTCATCGGGACTCCTTGGCGGTCAGGGCGAAGAACACGTCGTCGAGGTCGGGCGTGTGGATGGACAGGTCCGCCACGGCGACCCCGTCGCCGAGCCGGGCGAGGATGGCGCGCAGGGAACCGATGCCGCCCTCGTGCGGTACCCGCAGCGCCAGTTCCGCGTCGTCGCGGGTACCGTCCGGCAGCGCCCCGGCGGCCGCGTCGAGCGAGGCGGCGTCGGAGAACCGCAGCCGGATGTGCGCGCCGGGGATGCGCCGCTTGAGTTCCGCCGGGGTGCCGTCGGCGACGATCCGGCCATGGTCCAGCACCGCGATGCGGTCGGCGAGCTGGTCGGCCTCCTCCAGGTACTGCGTGGTCAGCAGGATCGTGACACCTTCGGTGGCGAGGTCGCGGATGAGCTGCCACATGGTGTGCCGGCTGCGCGGGTCCAGTCCGGTGGTGGGCTCGTCGAGGAAGATGAGCCGCGGCCGGCCCATCAGCGTCATCGCGATGTCCAGGCGCCGCCGCATGCCGCCGGAGTAGGTCGCGGGCAGTCGCCGCGCCGCCTCGACGAGGTCGAAGCGCTCCAGCAGTGCGGTGGCCCGCGCCCGCCGCTGCGCTGCCGGCAGGTGCAGCAGCCGGCCCATGAGAAGCAGGTTCTCCGCGCCGGTCAGCAGGTTGTCGACCGCGGAGAACTGGCCGGTGACACCGATGCCGGCGCGCACCGCACCGGCCCCGGTACGCAGGTCGTGCCCGAGGACCGTGGCGGTACCGGCATCGGCCGGGATCAGCGTGGACAGGATCCGCACGGTGGTGGTCTTTCCGGCGCCGTTGGGTCCGAGCAGGGCGAAGACCTCGCCCTCGCCGATGTCCAGGTCGACGCCGTCGAGGACGACGTTGTCGTGGTACGCCTTGCGCAGGCCGGTGACGCAGACCGCGTTCATGCACCCATGCTCGAACCCTGCCCCAGGGGCAGGGTCAAGCCCTCTGGAACCGTTGCCGGGTGGCCGCCGTCATAGCCGGTGACGACGGACAGGGGGCCTTCGATGCGGCGGATGATGCTCGTTCTTGCGACGGTGCTGCTGGCGGCCGGCTGCGCCCGCGAACCGGCGCCCGCGGCGGTACCGGTGCCGTCGCCGGTGCTGTCGCCGTCGCCGGTCGCGGAGCACCGCGACGCCGACATCTACGTGCAGGTCCTGCGCCCCACCGTCCACGTCCTCGACCGGACCAGCGGGGGTACCCCCGTCGCGCCGGCCGACCAGCAGCGCATCGCGGACGAGCTGACCGGGGTGACGTTCGTCGCCGACCGGAACAGCGTCGTGGTCACCGAGGGCTGCGCGCACGTCAAGGACGGCGGCATCCTGATCACCCTCGGCACGATCGACGGCGGCGGTAGTCCGGCGGCCGGCAGGTGACCGGCACGACCGGCCCGAGGGGGATCGCGTAGCACCGACCCGGCACAGGCTGGACCGTCACGTCTGTGCGGCGGTTCGGTGTCGTGGCGCGCGGTCTCACCCGACCCAGCCGCTGGTGGCCCCCTGCACCGCGGAGCCGTCCAGATCAGCCAGCTTCAGGCCGATGAACTGCTGGGCGGAGTCGGACGTCTGCAGCCGGAAGGCGGGCTTGTCGGCGGTGAGCGCCTCGACGATCCGGTTAGCCGCCTCGTCGGCGCTCTGCGCCGCGTTGGCGAACTGGCTGCGGGTGCGCGCGAGGTACGCGCTGAGCGCGCCCGCGTAAGGGCCGGCAGCCTCAAGCATCGTCTGCGGGTCGACTCCGACGTTGGCGACGAAGTCGCTCGCGACGGCGCCAGGCTCGATGACGCTCACGCTGACACCGACCGTCGCGGCTACCGGAGCGAGTGCCTCCATGAACCCCTCTACCGCGAATTTGGCCGCGCAGTAGGCCTCGTTGAACGGCTGCCCGATAACCCCGCCGACACTCGTGACGGTCATCAGCCGTCCCCCCGAGGCGCGCAGGTGCGGCATCGCCGCCCGGGTCACCTGCACCACACCGAAGAAGTTGAGCTCCATCGCCGCGCGAATCTCCTCGACCGGCTCGAGCTCAACCGTGCCCAGATGCCCGGCGCCGGCGTTGTTGATCACGGCATCGAGCCGGCCGTGGTCGGTGACGACCGCGCCGAAACAGTCGGCGATCTGGCCCGCGTCGGTGACGTCGAGCTGCCGCACCTCGATGCGACCGGCGACTCCGGCCACCTGCGCTGCCTCGATGAGCCTCGGGGCGCGGGCGGTGTCACGCATCGTGGCCACGCTGTGCCACCCGGCCTGGGCCGCTGCTACCGCGACAGCCAGGCCGATGCCGGAGGACGTACCGGTGATGAGGACAACTGGTTGCCTGGACACGCGTCGCCTCCACGAACGAGTTGGGTGCGGGTCCGGAAGCCTACCAGGCCCGTTGAACCGGCAACTCTCAGGTGCGTAAAGAATTTTTGACATGGCGTCTGGTCTGCTTACATTGGCGTCATGTCGTACGAGGAGAAACGCACCTGGGCGTACCTGGTGACCAGCGCCGCCGCCTACCTGGTGTATCTCGTGATCATCGTGGGTCGGGTGCGGCACACGCCGGTGGCCCACGTGCCGTACGCGGCGGTGCTGCTGTGGAGCTGTGTGGCGGCCATGGTCGCCTCGATGATCGGTCAGCTTGCGGTGGAGACCGCGCGGCCCAGCGACAGCCTACCGCCGCGGGCTGCAGCCGGCGGCATGACGCAGCCGACCTCATGACCAAGCCGACGAGGATCACCAACGCGATCCGGTCGCTGCGGTTCGCCAACGGCGAGATGACCCAGGCGCAGCTGGCCGAGCGCATCGGGGTGACCCGGCAGACCGTCATCGCCATCGAGCAAGGGCGGTACTCGCCGTCGCTGGAGATGGCCTTCCAGATCGCGCGGGTGTTCCGGGTACCGCTCGACGAGGTGTTCCAGTACCCGGACGGTGCAGGAGAGGTGCGATGAAAGCCGCCGTACACCACCGGTTCGGTACCCCGGACGTGCTGACCGTCGCCGACCTGCCGACGCCGGTACCGCGTGGCGACGAGGTACTGGTCCGCGTCCGCGCGGCCGTCGTCGGGGTGGTCGACAGCCTGGCCCGGCGCGGTTCCCCGGCGTACGCCCGGACCGCCTTCGGGCTGCTGCGGCCACGCAATCCCGTGCTGGGCAACGACTTCGCGGGGCGGGTGGAGGCCGTCGGGCCGGACGTCACCCGGTTCGCGGTCGGCGACGACGTCTTCGGCACCACGGCACCGCGGTTCGGTGCCCATGCCGAGTGCGTCCTGCTGTCCGAACAGGCCGCGCTGGCATCGAAACCGTCCACTGTGGACTACGCCGGGGCGGCCGCGCTCGCCGACGCGACGGCGCTGGTCTTCCTGCGCGACAAGGCAAAGCTCCACAGTGGACAGACGGTGCTCGTCAACGGCGCGTCCGGCGCGGTCGGGGTCGCGGCGGTGCAGCTCGCGAAGCACTACGGCGCCACGGTCACCGGGGTGTGCAGCGGGCCGAACGCCGAGCTGGTCCGCAAGCTCGGCGCGCAGAGCGTCGTCGACCACACCACCGAGGACTTCACCCGGACCGGGCGCACCTGGGACGTCATCTTCGACGTGGCCGCAGCCAGTTCGTTCCGGCGCTGCCGGCGCGCGCTCAGCCCGACGGGTACCTACCTGACCACCGCGCCGTCCCCGGCGATATTCGTCCAGATGGCGTGGACGAGGCGGTTCGGGGCACGCCGGGCGATCGTCGCGTTCACCGGCCTGCGCTCCGCCGGTGACAAGCGCCACGATCTGGGGTACCTCAAGGAACTCGCCGAAGCGGCGACACTGGTACCGGTCATCGAGGCGCGGTACCCGTTGCCGCGCATCGCCGACGCGCACCGGCGGGTGGACGCCGGACACAAGCAGGGCAACGTGGTCGTGACGATGGACTGAAAGGAGGTCCCGTGCAGATCGTGGTCGACGACCTGTCCGGTCCGCAGATCGCCGAGTTCCTCGACGAGCACGTGCAGGAGATGCGCGCCATCACGCCATTGGAGAGCAAGCACGCCCTGGACCTCGACGGCCTGCGCGGGCCGGGCATCACGTTCTGGTCGGTGCTCGACGGCGACACCCTGGTCGGCTGCGGCGCGCTCAAGCGACTGGACGGGTACCACGCCGAGCTGAAATCCATGTGTACCAAGGCCGGCCGCAAGCGCAGCGGCGTCGCGTCGCGGTTGCTGGAGCACATCCTCGCCGAGGCGCGGCGGATGGGGTACACCCGGGTGAGCCTGGAGACCGGCTCGGCGGAGTTCTTCCGGCCGGCGCGCAGCCTGTACGAGAAGTTCGGGTTCGGCTACTGCGAACCGTTCGCGGACTACCGGCTCGACCCGCACAGCGTGTTCATGACGCGCGTGCTCTGAGCAGAAACCGCGCGGTGAACGCCAGCCGGGCGAGGCTGGCCGGCACCGCGAGGACCATCGGCCACACGAAACCGGGGCGTAGCGCGACGACCGCGGCGACCAGGGTCGCGTCGAGGGCGACCAGGCCGAGGCCGGCGAGCGCGGCGATGCGGGTGCGGCGCCAGGTGCGGGCGGTCGCGGCGAGCGCGAGGGCCGCGATGACGGTCAGCAGCGTGGCGGCCGTGGCGATCCGCACCAGTACCGGGACGGGCCACCGCCAGGCGTGGCCGGCGGCCAGCGTGGCGGCCCAGCACAGGCCGACGAGCGGTCCGGTGGACATCAGCGCGCGGGCGGTGCGCCGGCCGGCCGACTGGCGGACGAACGCGGCGACGACGAGGTCGGGTGCGCCGAACTCGCGGACCGCCGACCGGGCCGCGGTGTCGGCGTCGAGGCCGGCCCGCCGGTGCCGCCGGTAGGTCTCGGTGAGCCCGTCGGCGAGTTCGTCGACGGTGTCGGCGGGCAACCGGGGCGCGACCGAGCCGAGGTAGGCGTCGATCAGCTGGTGGCTGGCCACGGTACCCCTTCGAGAAGAGTGGTGACCGCGGCGGCGAACTCGCGCCAGTTGGCCCGCTCGCCGGCCAGCTTGCGCTTTCCCGCGGCGGTGAGCCGGTAGCTGCGGCGGCGCCGCCCGTCGGTGACCGACCAGGTGCCGGCGATGAGACCGGCGTCCGCCAGCCGGTGCAGTGCCGGATAGACGGTGCCGGTCGGCAGGTCGAACCGGCCGCCGCTGCCTTCGCGCAGCGCCTCCTTGACCGCGTAACCGTGCCGGGGGCCGTCTTCGAGGGTGGCCAGCAGGAGCACGTCGAGGTGCCCCTTGAGCGCCTGGGCGTCGGACCTCATGAGTAGCTATCCTACCGCGCGGCGGGCTGGATAGGTAGGATAGCTACATGTTGCTCGTGGTCCATATCGTCGCCGGCCTGACCGCCGTGGTGTCCGGTGTCCTGGCGACGACCGCGCCCAAGCGGGCCGGCCGCCACCCGCGTGCCGGCACGGTGTACCTGTACGCGATCGGTGTGGTGTTCGCGACCGCCACGGTGCTGGTGGCGCTGCACTGGCAGCGGGACTGGCACCTGTTCCTCATCGCGACCGTGGCGGCCGGGCTGGCCGCTGCCGGATGGGTGGTCCGGCGGGCCCGGCCACGCCGGTGGATGGCCTGGCACGGCAGCGCCATGGCCGGCTCCTTCATCGCCCTGTTCACCGGCTTCTATGTCGACAACGGAGCGCGCCTGCCGGTCTGGGACCGGCTGCCACACCTGCTGTACTGGCTGGTTCCCGCGTGCGTCGGGGTACCGCTGACCTGGTGGGCGCTGCGGCGCAACGGTGCCGTCAGCGGGTCCGGCTCACGCGGCGGGTCCGGCTCACGCGGCGGCGACGGTCGGCATGGTCGGGTCGAGGTGTAGGTACCGGCTCGCGGCGAGCATCGCGCTGATGTCCTCGGCCGGCCGCGGGGTCGCGAGCAAGAAGCCCTGGCCGAGGGCGCAGCCGAGGCGGCGCAGGGTGTTGAGCTGCTCGGCGTTCTCGATGCCTTCGGCGACGATCGGCAGGTCCAACCGGCGGGCCAGGTCCAGCATGATCTGGATCAGGGTGGGCTCGCCGGTCGGGTGGGGCAGCGCCGCCACGAAGGACCGGTCGATCTTGATCATGTCGATGGGGTACCGGTCGAGGTAGCTCAGCGACGAGTACCCGGTGCCGAAGTCGTCGATGGCGATGCGGGTACCCAGGTCGCGCAGCGCGGCGAGCTTGCCCTCGGCGGCGTCGACGTCGGCCATGAACGCGGTCTCGGTCAGTTCCAGGATCAGGTACCCGGCATCGAGGCCGGTCTGGCGCAGCGCGTCGGCGACGTCGCCGGTGAAGCCCGCCGCGGCCAGCTGGCGGACCGAGACGTTGACCGCGACGTTGAACCGGGCCGGGAAGCGCCGCTGCCAGTCGCGCAACTGCCGGCACGCCTCGTGCAGCACCCAGCGGCCGAGCGGTTCGATGAGCCCCGACTCCTCGGCCAGCGGCACGAACTCGGCCGGGTTGACCAGACCCCGCTGCGGATGGTGCCAGCGCAGCAGCGCCTCGACGCTGACCAGCCGGCCGGTGCGCAGGTCGGTCACCGGCTGGTAGTACACGACGAACTCGCCGCGTTCCAGCGCCCGCTGCAGGTCCGCCTGCAGTTCCAGGCGGGCGACGGCGGCGGCGTGCATGCTCGGCCGGTACACCGCGTGCTGGTTCTTGCCGGACTGCTTGGCCTGGTACATGGCGATGTCGGCGTTGCGCAGCAGCACCTCGGGTTCGTCGCCGCCGTGCCGGCCGGTGGTCAGGCCGATGCTCGCGCCGATGAACACGTCGCGCCCGTCGACGCGGTACGGGTTGGCGAGTTCGGTGAGGATCCGCCCGGCCACCTGTGCGGCGTACGCCTCGTCGGTCTCTTCGAGCAGCACCGCGAACTCGTCGCCGCCCAGGCGCGCGGTGGTGTCGGCCGGGCGCAGCGCCGCCGGTAGCCGCCGCGCCACCTGGACCAGCAGGTCGTCGCCGGCCTGGTGGCCGAGGCTGTCGTTGATGGTCTTGAAGTCGTCCAGGTCGACGAAGAGCACGGCGACGTCACCGGCCGGACTGCTGCGGCGCAGCAGCGCGTGCTGGAGCCGGTCGGCGAACAGGGCCCGGTTGGCCAGGCCGGTCAGCTCGTCGCAGAACGCGCGCCGGTGCAGCTCGTCGGCCAGCTGCCGGCGTTCGGTGACGTCCAGCCCGGTGAGGACCACGCCGGCCACGTCCGGGTCGGCGAGCAGGTTCTGGGCGGTGACCTGGAAGACGCGGTACGTGCCGTCGCGCATGCGCAGCCGGCAGTCGGCGTGCGCCGAGGTACCCCGGGTGGTGATCGCCTCAGCCAGGTAGTCGACGGTGGCCGCGTCGTCGGGATGGACGAACTCGCGCGGGCTGCGGCCGATCAGGTCGGCCGGCAGGTACCCGGTGAGCCGCTGGATCGACGGCGCGCACCAGGTGATCATGCCATCGGCGTCGGACACCGTGACGATGTCGGAGGAGGCTTCGACGATCGCGCGGAACCGCCGCTCGCTGCTGCGGCTGCGGGCCCGCAGGTCCTGTTCCCGGTGCAGGCTGCGCTCGTGCTGGCGGACGACGCCGACGATGCGGGCCAGCACCAGCAGGTACAGCACGGCGGAGCCGGCCATGAAGGCGACCAGGTCGACGGAGTGCTCGCCGAGCGCGCTGGCCGCCGGGGCGACCGGCCCGACCAGCATGGCCGCGCCGAGCAGCACCACCCGCCCGCGGCCGAGACGCGCCGGTGCGGCCGGTCCCGGTTCGCCGAGCCCGCGCATCGACGGGTGCAGGCCGGCCGCGCCGAAGGCCAGGTACCCGCTGAGCCACAGCAGGTCGGTGGCGCTGCCGCCGTCGAAGCTCGTCTGCGCGCTCAGGGCCAGGAACGCGAGGTCCGCGGCGGTGGTGAGGACCAGGCTCAGCACGAGCAGCCGCAGCGCGCCGGACCGCCGGCCCGCGCCCAGCGCCAGCCGCAACGTGAGCACCAGCAGTCCCAGGTCGCCCAGCGGGTACGCCAGGTTCACCAGGCTCGCCGCCACCGACCCGCCGGAGTCCACCACCGACGGGCGTACCAGCAGCCACACGACCATCCCGACGGCGCTGACCGCGACCAGCGCGTCGAGGACCACACCCGACCCGGCCGCGGAACGGTTGCGCCGGCGCACCAGCACCCACAGCCCGACCGCGACGAGCGGGTAGTAGGCGAGATACGCCGCGTCGATGACCGACGGCGTGGGTACGCTGCCGTACCGCGAGTTGACGAAGTTCCACGCGACGTCGGCGACGGTGTAGCACGCCTGCCCGGCGGTGAACAGGTACCACGGCAGCCGCGACGCCGGGCGGTGGCGCCGTACCCCGAACAGGAGCGCGGGTACCACGGAGGCGGAAATCAGGTCATAGCAGACCTGCTGCCACAGCTGCGGTACCAGTGGATAACCGGCCAGCAGCAGGCAGCCCGCCCCGGCGTACAGCCACCAGACCCGCTTCACCGTGGCCCTATCGGCCGCCCACCCGGCCCGGTTGAGGAGATTTGATCTAGTCTCGGGCCATGGAGCCGGGCCTGTCGCTTGCCGAGCTGGTGGCGTCCCTGGCGCTGGCGACGGACCTGGCCATGGGGCACCCGCTGGAGCAGGGCCTCGGCGCGTGCGTGGTCGCGACCCGGCTGGCGGAGCTGGCCGGGCTGGCGCCCGACGAGGTGCGCCGGACCTTCTACGTGGCGCTGCTGCGGCACATCGGCTGCACCACCGACAACCACGGGCTGGCCGAGCTGGTCGGCGGCGACGAGGTCGAGCTGAGCGCGCGGCTCAACCCGCTGTCCGGCGGTACCGCGCCGCAGTACCTCGGCGCGTTCGTCCGGTACGCCACCGAGGGGCGGCCGGTGCTGGCGAAGGTGCGGGCGACCGGGCGGATCGTGGCCGGGCTGCGCGGGTTCGGCGACGCGCAGCGGGCCATCTGCGAGGTCGCCCGTACCCTGGCCGAGCGGCTCGGGCTCGACCGCGACACGGTCGCCGCGGTCGGCACGGTGTACGAGCGCTGGGACGGCAGGGGCATGCCGAACCGGTTGCGCGGCACGCAGATCCCGGCACCGGTGCGGCTGGCCCAGGTGGCCGACCTCGTCGCCGCGCTGCACGACCTCGGCCGGGCCGACATCGAGGAGGTGGTCGGCGCCCGGTCCGGTGGCGGGTTGGACCCGGCGGCGGTCGACGTGTTCCGCGGGCGGGCCGGCGAGCTGCTCGGGTTGCTGGCGGCGCCGTCGCGCTGGGAGGCGGTACAGCGGCTGGCGCCGCGGCCGGAGCAGCCGCTGACCGGCGACCGGCTCACCGCGGCGCTGCACGCGGTCGCCGACTTCACCGATCTCAAGTCGCCGTACCTGGTCGGGCACTCCTCCGGGGTGTCCGACCTGGCGCGCGCGGCGGCCGAGCGGATGCGGCTGCCGGCCGCCGAGGTCGACGAGGTCGGCTGGGCGGCGCTCGTGCACGACCTCGGCCGGGTCGGGGTGTCGGCCGCCGTCTGGGGCCGGGCCGGTCCGCTCACCGCGGGGGAGTGGGAGGCCGTGCGGCTGCATCCGTACCAGACGGAGCGGGTACTCGGTCGCGCACCGTTCCTCGCCCGGCTCGCCGGTATCGCGTCGCTGCACCACGAGCGGCTCGACGGTTCCGGGTACATCCGCGGTGCGGCGGCGCCGCAACTGACCCCGGCCGCCCGGATCCTCGCGGCCGCCGACGCGTACCACGCGATGCGGGAACCGCGGCCGCACCGCGCCGCGCTGACCGCCGAGCACGCCGCGGCCGAACTGGACAAGGAGGCCCGGGCCGGGCGGCTGGACCGCGACGGCGTGGACGCGGTACTGGCCGCCGCCGGGCACCGGGTCGGGCGGCGCAGGGGGTACCCGGGCGGGCTGACCGCGCGGGAGGTCGAGGTGCTGCGGCTGCTCGCCCGCGGGGTGCCCACCCGGGACATCGCCCGGACCCTGCGCATCGCGCCGAAGACCGCGGACAACCACATCCAGTCCATCTACACCAAGGCCGGGGTGACCACCCGCGCCGCCGCGACGGTCTTCGCCATGCAGCACGGCCTGCTCGACCCGTTCGAAAAGTAGGGAAGACTCCCCATGCCCGGCCGTTGCGGCGCCGGCACCCTGAGGTCCACGCACGCAGCCGAAGGGAGCGGAGCAATGCCGAAGGTGGAGATGGACCTTGAGACGCCGGTCGCGCCGGAGCGGGTACGCGCGGCGTTACTGGACTTCAGCGACCGGCGGCCGGAGTTGTGGCCGGGCATCGAGCCGAGCCTGTACCACGTGTACTCGGTCGGCGCGACGACCGCCGAGGTCAAGGAGGGCAGCCGGATGCCGGGCATGTCGGTGTGGGCGGTCGAGCACTACGACTGGTCCGACCCGCGGCTGGTGACGTGGACCGTGCGGGAGAGCAACTTCTGCACACCGGGCAGCTACGTGTCGGCGGCGATCACCGGCCGGCCGGATGGCGGCAGCCGCGTGCACATCGTGTGGAACCGGACACCGACCACGTTCGGCGGGCGGATCGCCACGTTCCTCATCGTCGCCAGCAAGGGGCGCCCGGTCGCCGCGTCGTTCCGGCGCGCCATGAAGATCCTGGAGCGGGCTGGGGTTTGACCGCAGCGGGCTGGGTTTGACCGCGCGCCGGGCCGGTGGTCACCCCGCAGGGGCGATGCGACCGGCTCGCGGCGGCGCGATGCTGCGGGCGAATGACGCCGCCGCGACGCAAGGAGCACTGAGAGGCAAGGAGTACAGACATGGCCGCCTTCACGGTGTGGAAGTTCGACGACCCGGACGGAGCCGACCAGGCCGCCGAGACCCTCAAGTTCGCCGAACGGGACCGGCTGGTGAAGATCGTCGACCACGCGGTCGTCCGCTGGCCGGTCGGTGCCGACAAGCCGGACGTCCGGCACGGGCACGAGGACAAGTGGCATGCGACCGGCTGGGGTGCCTTCTGGGGTCTGCTGATCGGCGCGCTCTGGGCGGTACCGGTGGTCGGTGCTCTGGCCGGCGCCGGGCTCGGCGCCCTCCACAAGGCGACCGAGAACACCGGCATCACCAAGGAGCAGTTGGAGACGATCCGCACGGAGATCACCGAGGGAACCTCAGGACTCTTCCTCGTCACCGAGGAGGGGGATCTCGACCGGTTGGGTGAGCGGTTCCACGGCTGGAACAGCAAGCTCATCGCCACGAACCTGACCGAGGGGGAACGCAGCATCCTGATCGAGACGTTCGGCGGGGCGTGACCGGGACCACCGCGTACTTCTGCGCGGTGGCACTGCTCGCCGACGCCCTCCTGCTCCGACTGTCCATTGTGGACGGTCGGCTCATGGTCTGCCGGCTGCCGGCGCGGCGGCGGGTACCGGTCGCGGCTGTCAAGCGGTAGGACTGTGGGACGCAGACGTTGGACAGCATCCGGGCGCGCCGCAACGTGCGGCAGTACACCGACCAGCCGATCACGCGGGAGGATCTCGAACGCATCCTCGACGCCGGGCGGCGGGCACCGTCGGCGAACAACTGGCAGCCGTGGAACTTCGTGGTCGTCACCGACCGCGCCGCGCTGGTGGAGCTCGCCAAGGCGTGGGAGATGGGCGGGCGGCACATCGCGCGGTCGGCGGCGACGGTCGCGTTCGTGGTCAAGGAGCCCGAGGACGCCCGGCAGCGCGACCTGGTGATGTACGACCTCGGCCAGGTGACGGCGAACATCATGCTCGCGGCGGCCGACCTCGGCATCGGCTCGGGCCATTCGGCGGTCCGCGACCAGGCGCAGGCGCAGCGGGTACTCGGGTTCCCGGCCGGGTACTTCGCCGCCTTCATGGTCGGTCTGGGGTACCCGGCCGACCGGCCGCTGCGGCCGCTGCGCCGGCCGAACCGCAGATCCCTCGACGAGGTGGTGCACTGGGACCACTGGTAGCCGGCTGAATGGACGTGCTTGCGGCAGGTGCGCCGGGTCGGCTGATGATCCGCGGATCGTCGCGGTGGTACTACGTGAACGG
>Ga0066709_100003234_pt1 | contig 12374 bp, 6 predicted proteins | sample GraSoiAngelo_158_FD_79665 | JGI IMG/M metagenome (GOLD analysis project Ga0066709, IMG submission 79665) | Grasslands soil microbial communities from the Angelo Coastal Reserve, California, USA - 14_1009_16_30cm | ecosystem: Environmental > Terrestrial > Soil > Grasslands | place: USA... | reverse complement strand
GGCGGCGGCCAGGACCGGGAGCAGCTGCTCGTGGCCTCCAACCTGGCGGCGAAGGCCGACCAGCTCGTCGAGTCCGTCGAGCGCGGGGCGGCCCTCCTCGCGGTGTGCGGCGGCTACCAGCTGCTCGGCCGGGGCTACCGGGGCTTCCACGGCCAGGACATGCCCGGCGTGGGCCTGTTTCCGCTCGAGACCGTCGCCGGCGAGAGACGCATGATCGGCGACGTGCTGCTCGAGTGCGAGCTCGAGTCGGGAAGGAAGCGGACGCTCGCCGGGTTCGAGAACCACGCGGGCCGGACGAGGCTCGACGCCGGCGCCGTGCCGCTCGGCCGCGTCGTCGCGGGGTTCGGAAACGACGGCCGAAGCGGTTTCGAAGGCTGCCGTGTCGGCCGAGCGGTCGGGACGTACCTGCACGGACCGCTGCTGCCGCGGAATCCGTGGCTCGCCGACTGGCTGCTCGGGCAGGCGCTGGCCCACCGGCTCGGCGGCGCGCCCGAGCTCGAGCCGCTTCCGGACGACCTGGAGGCCGCGGCGCACGAGGTCGCCTCTGCCCGCGCGCGGGCGCGGGGTGGGAGGTTCTGACCCGCAGGCGGCCGGCTAGCGGGGCCGCTCGCGCGCGACCACCGTCACCGTCGAGCCCCGCTCGATGACTGCGCGCGCGATCGGCCGCTGCGCGACGACGACTGCCGAGCGCACCTTGGGCTTCGTCGCGACCTCGGCGACGAGGCCGCGGCTGCGGAGGATGGACGACGCCTCTCTGGCCGTCAGCCCGAGAACCCTCGGAACGGCCACGAGCGTCCTCGTCCGGGCGCTGACGTTGCCGGCCTCGTCGACGGCCTGGACGGCGAAGGAGTGCGGCCCGCTCGGATCGACGTCGGCAGCGACGGTGAGGACGTCGCCGTCGACCTTCTTCATCGCGTCGCCGTCCACGACGAGCGTGTAGCCCTCGACCGCGCCCGTCCCGGCCGGCGGCGCCCAGCGGAAGACGAACCTGCCGTCGACGATGCTGCCGGTGAACCTGCGAGGCGGGCCCGACGGCTTCCGGTGGAGCGTCAGCTTCCGGCCGGCCGACCAGGCCGACGTGTTGCCGGCGAGGTCACGCGCGGCTGCCTGCCAGAAGTAGCTGCCGTCGCGGAGCTTCGGAGCGGTCCACGTCCCGGAGGTGCCGCCGGCCACCTGGCCCGACGTCCCGCTCGATACGACGATCCGGCAGCCGGGATCGACGCAGATCCGGAACAGCACCACGCCCGCATCCTGCAGGTCGGGATCAAGGAAGCCCGCGGAGAGCGTCGCGACTCGCGTCTTCACGCCCTCGTCCGGCGCTGCTAGTTCCGGGACCGCGGGAGCAGTGCGGTCGACGACGAACCGCCGGACGGCCGACCACGCCGCCGAGTTGTGCACGACGTCCGTGGCACGAACGCGCCATGCGTACGCGGCGGGCGCGAGCGCCGCCGGCGGAGTCCAGCCGGCGCTCGTCCCGAACGCGGCGACGGCGACCGACCCCGAGGCGAGGACGCTGCCGCAGGTGTCGTCCGAGCAGACCTGGAACTCGACCGCGCCGCTGTCGCCCGGCGTGGCGTCGGCGAATGTCGCCGTGAGCCGCGGCGCCTTCGTCGCACGCGCGGCGTCGGCGGGCGCGGCGACCGTCAGCGTCGGAGCGGCCGTGTCGACGACGATGCGCCGCGTGGCCGTCCAGCCTGACCGGTTGGTGGCGTCGTCCTGCGCGGACGCCTGCCACTGGTACGTGCCGTCGCCGAGCGGCGTGTCCGGCGCCCACGTGACCGTGCCGCCGTTGAGGGCGCTCATGAGCGAGAGGCCCTCGGCGACACGGTCGGAGCACATCGCGCCGGCGCCGGCGGCGCTGGTGCAGATGCGGAAGCGGACGAGTCCGACGTCGCCGGCGTCCGGATTCAGATACGTCGCCTTGAACGTCGGCGACGCGGGCGTCCAGAGCGCGTCCGCAGGCTCGGCGAGTGCGGGCGTCGACGGCGGCGTCGTGTCGACGGTCCACGTGTAAGCCGCTTCGTCGCCGACGTTGCCGACGAGGTCGGTGGAGCGGACGTGAACGGTGTGCATCCCGTCGGCGACCGACGAAGGCTTGTACGGGCTCTTGCACGACGCGAAGGCTGCGTTGTCGAGGTGGCACTCGAAGCCGGTGACGGCCTCGTTCGCCGTGAACGTGAACGCCGGCGGATGCTCGTTGCTCCGCGGGCCGGGATGGTCGCCGATCGTCGTCACGGGCGCAGCAGTGTCGACGCGCCACGTGGCGCTCGCCGGTGTCGGGTCGACGTTACCGGCCGCATCCGTCGCGCGGACCTGAAAGGTATGCGTCCCGTCGGCGAGGCCGACAAAGCTCCTCGGGCTCGTGCACGGCGCGAACGCGGCGCCGTCGAAGCTGCAGGCAAGCGTCGCGCCCGCCTCGCTGCTGAAGTTGAAGTCGGCCGAGGTGGCCCTCGTCGCGTTCGCGGGCAAAGGGGAGGCCAGCGTCGTCTCCGGCGGCACGGTGTCGATCGTCCAGGTGTAGCTAGCCGGCGACGCGTCGGTATTGCCAGCGGGATCGGTCGAGCGCACCTGGAACGTGTGGCTCCCGTCGCTGAGGCCGCTGTAGCTCTTCGGCGTCGAGCACGCCGTCAGCGCCGCGCTGTCGCGGCTGCACTCGAACGTCGAGCCGGCCTCCGTCGATGCGAGGTCGAAGCTCGGCGCAGCCGTGTTGCTGAGGCTCGCCGGCTTGCCCGGGATCGAGGTGTCGGGAGCGGTCGTGTCGACGGTCCAGGTGTAGCTCGCGGGGCTCGGGTCGACGTTGCCGGTGCTGTCAGTCGCGCGGACCTCGAACGTGTGGCTGCCGTCCACGAGCGGTCCGGGATACGCCTGCGGCGTCGAGCAGGGCGTGAACGCGGCGGGGTTCGTGCTGTCGAACCTGCACTCGAAGATCGAGCCCGTTTCGGTCGCCGTGAACGGGAACGAGGCGGACGTCAGTTTCGTCGGACTCGCAGGACGCGGCGTCCCGATCGCCGTGTCCGGAGGGGTCGTGTCGAGCGTGAAGCTCCTCGCCGACGACCAGGCTGAGACGTTGCCCGCGGTGTCGATCGCCTGGGCCTCCCAGTAGTACGTGCCGTCGGGGATCGACGGGTTGATCGTCCAGGTGGGGGTCGCGCCGTTGCCGACCGACGACGAGGAGCCGCTCGTGACCACGCTCGAGCACGACGAGGTGGTGCAGACACGGAAGCCGACAGTGCCGGTGTCGCCGGAGTCGACGTCGTTGAAGGACGCGCTGAGGTCGGAGAAGCGCGTCCGCACACCGTCCGCAGGCGCGCTCAGCGACGGAACGTTCGGGGCTGTGGTGTCGAGCGTGAAGCTCCGCGTCGCAGTCCAACCGGACGTGTTCGACACCGAGTCTCGTGCGTTCGCACGCCAGTAGTAGACCCCGTCTGACAGGGGTCCGGCCGGTGTCCACGTCGCGGTCGTGCCCGTGCCCGAGGTGCTCTGGACGACGGGCACGGTTCCGCAGGCCGAGTCGGAGCAGAGCTGCAGATCGACACCGGCAGTGCCGGTTCCCGGGCCGCTGCCGCTGAGCTGAGGAATCGCGTTCGTGCGGCGGCCGCTCGCCGGGGAAAGCGTGACCGAGGGAACCGGCGTCGGGTGGGTAACCGCGGCGATGCCGTCGTTGTAGGTGACGCTGGCGTACCGGTTCGCATTGGCGCCGTTCAGGACCGAGTTTGCGAGTCGCCAGATCTGCACGTACACGTGGTCGCCCCAGCCGAGTGAGAAGGCCGGCACCGTCACCGTCGTTGTGATCGTCTGGGACACGCTGGCGACCGTGACCAGGTTCGTCGGGTTCTCGCCCGCCCCGGCCGGATCGATCAACGGCGTTGCGGTAGCGAACGATGCACCCGTCACCTTCCACAAGCCGACCACGAGACGGGCGGTGCAGGGAGGCGTCCACCCGGCGCATGAACCCCCGACGAGCCTCGTCGAGACGCTGACGGTCCAGGGTCCAGTCGGGAAGTCGACGCCGCCGGCCGCATCGACGATCCAACCCCTCCCGTTCGGCGCCGGCGAGGGGACGATCGGCGAGATCGTCGGGGAGGATGTGCTGAAGCTGATTCCCGGCGCGAACTCCTGGTAGCCGCAGGCGCCCGCGGGGGCGGTGCCGTCGCACGGAGGAACGGGCGGCACGCTGTAGGCCGGGCTTGTGGTTGCACTCCGCGTGGTCGCCGTGACGCCGGGGCTCGGCGCGCTCGTGACGAGCTGGCGGCCGGACGAGCCGATCGTTGACGACGCCGTGTTGTTCAGGTAGAGGGTGGTGCCGGTGTAACTCGTGACGCCGACCGTCGCGCCCGCGCTCCCGACGACCAACAGCACGCCGACGGCGAGCGCCGCAGCGACGAGCGCAGTCGCGCGAAGCGAGCGCCGGGCCGAGCATCGAGTTGTGCCGTGAGACCGCAGTTTCACCGTCGACCTTTCACACGCGGGGACAGGAGGTCCGCATCCCGTATCGGACGATGCAGCCGTCCCCTTTAGACGGTGATTCACACTCTGTCCCTCGACCGGGGAGCGCGGCATCACCCGGAGGAGTGAACGCGGGTGGGCTCAGAGTGGGTACCGCGAACGGGGGATGCCCCCTCAGTCGGCGGCGTCCGACAATACCCGCGAATGCCCGGTCGAGTGGCCGTGCATTGTGATCTAGCTGCGGACTAGGAGGGCGTTAGAGCGACATGCGCCGGGACGATGCATCGACGGGTGAGGCCACCTTGGAAGGCGACGCGCCGAACACGGCACCGCCGCGCGTGCGCGAGCTCGAGCCCGAGGTCGCACCTCCCGATCCGCGTCCCGTAGACGACGAGACGCTGCCGCGCCAGGGGCGCGTCTATCTCTTCGTCGTCGCCGCTGCCGCCTGCGGTGCTGCGTTGCCGTTCGCGCACCGGCTCCCGACCACGCATGCGTGGGCAAGCTTCGCCCTGCTCGCATTCTTCGCCGCGGCCGCCCAGCTCTTCACCGTGATGACGCCGCGGAACCAGTCCTATCACACGGCGATCGTCTTCCTGCTCGCGGCAATCCTCCTGCTGCCGCCGGAGCTGATCGCCCTGATGGCACTCGTGCAGCACATTCCCGAGTGGCTGAGGGCGCGCTACCCGTGGTACATCCAGACGTTCAACATCTCAAACTACACGCTCGCGAGCCTTGCCGCCTGGGCAGCGACACGACCGATCGTCGGCGGCCACGACGTCGGCGGCACGCCGACGTGGCGCATCGCCGGAGGCGGGGTCATCGCGTGCGTTCTGCTCGTCGGGATCAACCACCTCCTACTCGGCATCATGCTGCGGCTCGGCCGCGGCCACTCGTTCCGCGCATCGGGCCTCTTCTCGTTCGAGAGCCTCTCGACCGAGCTGGTGCTCGCGGCGCTCGGCGTCGCCGTAGCGCGCTTCTGGTCGCACAACCCGTATCTGATCCCGTTCGCGCTCGCTCCGTTGCTGCTGATCCACCGGTCGCTGGCGGTGCCGGCCCTCCAGGAGGAGGCGCGCGTCGATCCGAAGACGGGTCTCTTCAACGCGCGATACTTCGCCTCGGCGCTGGGGGAGGAGCTCGGGCGCGCAACGCGCTTCGAACGGCCGATGTCGCTGATCATGGCCGACCTCGACCTCCTGCGCGACATCAACAACAACTACGGCCACCTCGCCGGCGACGCCGTGCTGAAGGGGATCGCCGAAGTCTTCCGCCAGCAGCTCCGTCACTACGACGTCCCGGCGCGCTTCGGCGGCGAGGAGTTCAGCATCCTGCTGCCCGAGACGCCGCCCGAGCAGGCGCTCGAAATCGCAGAGCGGATCCGTCGCGCGGTCGCGGAGCAGGAGTTCGAGGTGGAGACCTCGGAGCATCCGATCCGCGCGACCATCTCGATCGGTGTCGCCGGCTTCCCGCGGGACGGCGCCGACGCGAACGAGCTGATCCACCAGGCCGACCTCGCGGTCTACCGCGCGAAGCTCCAGGGCCGGAACCGCGTGCTCAGCGCGAGCTCGGAGCCGCTCCTGGTCCCCGCGGACCGGACGACGCGCCTCGTCGCGGTGCCCGAGGACGGCGAGCACGTCGCTCCTCTGCCGGGGGCGCCGAAGGTCGAGCCGCTGCAGGAGCGCCGGCATGCGCGGCCGCACTCCGTCCAGGGGCCCCGCCTGCTCGCCCTCTCGAGGCGGATGGTCGCGATCGTCGCGGGCGTCAGCGTCATCGGTCTCAGCGCTGCCGTGCTCGGGCTGTTCCTCGGGCAGACGACCGACCTGCTCGGGCTGCTCGCAGTCGTGCTGCTCGTCGGCGCCGGTCAGGCGCTGGCACTCGAGTACGACGACGCCGACGGGTCGATCTCCGTGAGCGCCGTGGGCGCTCTCGCGGGCGCCGCCCTGTTCGGCCCCCGCGCGGCGCTCGCCCTCGCGTTGACGATCTCGCTCGTCGAATGGAGCGCGAGGCGGCCGACGGCACACCAGGTCTTCTTCAACATCGGCGCGCTCTCGCTGGCGTCGCTCGCGGCGGCATCGGTCTTCTCCCAGGCCGACCACGCAAGCGGCGGTGCGCACCGCCTCGTCGTCGGCGGCATCGGGGTCGTCGCCGGCGCGGCCTACTTCGCGGTCAACATGGGCCTCGTCAGCCTCGCCCTCGCGATCGAAGGGCACGAGCGATGGCGTCGCGTCTTCCAGGAGCGCTTCGCGTGGCTGCTCCCGCACTACATCGTCTACGGCTTCATCGGCGGCGTCATTGCCCTCGGCTACGAGGCCGTCGGTCTCTTCGCGCTCGGCGTCTTCGCGGTGCCGCTGCTCCTGATGCGCAAGACGCAGGAGGCGTACCTCAAGCACACGCAGAAGTCCTCGCAGAAGCTCCGCCAGGCCGCCGAGACGATCCAGACGCAGAACGTCTCGCTCGAGCAGGCGAACCGCCTGCTGAAGGAGCGCTCGACCGCCGCGATGGAGTCGCTCTCGGCCACGGTCGACGCGCGCGACTCGTACACCGCCGGTCACTCGCGTCGCGTCCAGCAGCTCGCGCTCGCGATCGGCCGCGAGATCGGCCTCTCGCAGGCCGAGCTCGACCTGCTCGGCCACGCTGCGCTCTTCCACGACATCGGCAAGCTCGCGATCCCGGACGCGATCCTGCTCAAGCCGGCCAGCCTGACCGGGGAGGAGTGGGCCTTGATGCAGCGGCACGCGGACGAGGGCGCCCGCATCATCGACCGCCTCGGCTTCCTCCAGGATGCGGTGCCGGCGATCCGCCACCACCACGAGCGCTGGGACGGCACCGGGTATCCCGACCGGCTGAAGGGCGAGGAGATCCCGCTCGGCGCGCGGATCATCCACGTCGCCGACGCGCTCGACTCGATGCTGACGACGCGGATCTACCGTGCTGCGCGACCCGCGCACGAGGCGATCGAGGAGCTCCGCCGCGCCGCCGGCACGCAGTTCTGCCCGCGCACCGTCACCGCGCTGGCGCGGATCCTGCCGCTCGAGACGATCCTCGGCGACCCCAAGCCGCCGCCGCACACGGCGCCGGTGCTCGCCGCGAAGATCGCGTCTTAGACCCAAGCGGTGCCTCAGCCTGACTCGGCCGTTCGGCCGTACTTGCGGTTTCTCCAAAACGCTCTAAGCTCCTTTGCATGCCCAGGGAGCGGTACCGGGCGGTCGCAGCAATCGACCCGAAGGCGCTGGCGCGGTTTCAGGCCGGCATCCGGAAGCGATACTCCGACGAGCAGATCCTTGCCGAGCTGCGCGCCTCGGCGGAGCGGCTCGGGCGCTCGCCGACAATGCGCGAGTTCGCGGCCGACGCCGAGACGACCGTCCATCCGCAGACGGTGATCGAGCACTTCGGGAGCTGGAACAACGCGAAGCGCGAGGCAGGTCTCGTCCCGCGCCGGTTTGCGACGCGCGAGGAGCTCCTGCAGCTGCTGCGCGATCTCGGCGAGGAGCTCGGCCGGCCGCCGACGGCCAAAGACATCGACGCGCGCAAGGGAGCGATGCCGTCGAAGTCGCTGTACTGGCACACCTTCGGCTCGCTGACGACCGCACTCCGCGAGGCGGGCTTCGACGTGCCGGTGGGGGAGGAGCGGCTGGAGCGCGCGGTCGAGCAGGGCGTCGAGCTCGCCCGCCGGCTGAAGCGGCTGCCGAAGTTCGCGGATTGGGCCGAGGCACGGAAGGCCGACTCGAGCCTCATGACCGAGTGGCAGGTCTACCGGATGTTCGACGCGCGCCGCGGCGCGTGGTCGACGTTCCAGTTCCTGATCTCGGAGCGCCTACGCGAGCAGGGCGTCGAGGTCGGGCCGGACGGAAAGGTCTAGGCTGCGGCGAGCGCGGCGAGCGCCGCGAGACACGATTCGCGCTCTCCCGGAGCGCGCACCGAGGGCAGCTTCACGGCCTCGTCGAACGAGAGATCCGGGCGGAAGCGTTCGTCGCCGACGATCGCGCTGTCCAGCACCGCGAGCAGCGTTCCGACGCCGAGCTCCTTCTTCCGGAGCTTCAAGCCCAGCGTCTCCTCGGCGAGCTCGAGCGCAGCCTTCGTCGACGCGAAGAAGAGCTCGTCGCGGCTGCGGCCGGTCCAAAGCGGCCGGCCGACGCCGCGGGCGAGGATCAGCTCCGGCCGCTCCTCGTCGAGCCACGCCGTCGCCATCGCGCCCTCGAGCTGCTCGAGCGCCTTCGCCGTGCGGCCGCGGGAGCGCTCGGCGAGGGCGAAGATGACCTCGGAGTCGACCGTCATCCCCGGCTCGGCGCGCTCGATCCCGTGGTGGGCGAAGAGCGCGTCGTCGTTGACGATGATGCCGTTGTGGACGCCGACGACGGCGCCGTGGCGAATCGGGTGGTTGTTGGCCTCGATGCTCGGGTGGCCCTTCGTGTAGTCCCGCACGTGCAGGAGGGCCTGGCGCGTATCTGCCGGGACGGCGATCTGCTCGAGCAGCTGGCTCGCACCGGAGCGCTGCTTGACGATGGTGACGGCCTCGCCGCCGGCTCGGTGGGCGTAGCCGACGGCGTCGGCGCCCCGCTCGGCGATTCCGGCCAGGAGCGCCTGGGCGGCAAGAGTCCGATCGACAGCGCTGCCCCTACCGAGGCTGTATCCAGCGATTCCGCACATATGCCTAGAAGTCCTATCGGCGCTCAGGACGGCGCCATGACCCCTTCTCTTCCGCAGACGACTCTCCTATGGACAAAGTTAGCGCACCAAGCGGTCCTCAAGGCATCGGTCGGGAACGCCGATACATCCGGCACGATGGAGCAGCGGCCGCTCCCCGAGCCTGTCCTTGACCCGGAAGTACCGGAGCAGTCCGAGCCGCACCTGGAGCTGCTCCCGGGACTCGAGCCCGAGGACGTCGAGGAGCCGGACGACGACGAGCAGGACGCCGAGGCGCATCCCGACGCCGAGGCCGAGCCGCTCGACGCGCCGGCTCAGACGCAGGATCCCCTGAAGTTGTACGTCCGCCAGATCGGCGACGGCCCGCTGCTGACGCGCGAGCAGGAGCGCGAACTCGCGCGCCGCAAGGACGCGGGCGACGAGCAGGCGAAGCGCGAGCTGATCCAGGCGAACCTCCGCCTCGTGATGTCGATCACGCGCAACTACACGAAGACGGGCGTGCCGCTCCTCGACCTGATCCAGGAGGGCAACCTCGGCCTGATCCGCGCGGTCGAGAAGTTCGACTACCGGATGGGCTACAAGCTCTCGACCTACGCGACGTGGTGGATCCGCCAGTCGATCACCCGCGCGCTCGCCGACCAGGGCCGGACGATCCGGCTGCCCGTCCACGTCGCCGAGCAGGTGCGCCGCCTGATGCGCGCGCGCCGGCAGCTGGCGCAGAAGTCCAACCGCGAGCCGACACTCGCCGAGCTCGCGAAGGAAAGCGGCAACAGCGAGAAGCGCGTCCAGGAGCTGCTCGACCTCGTCGAGGATCCGATCAGCCTCGAGACGCCCGTCGGCGACGGCGAGAGCCTCTACGGCGACCTGATCGAGGACCTGCATTCGGACCAGCCGGACGACGTCACCGCACGGCGGCTCCGCTCGCGCGAGCTTGCGAGGGCGCTGACTCGGCTGAACCCGCGGATGCGCCGCGTGCTCGCACTCCGCTTCGGCCTCGACGGCGAGACGCCGCAGACCCTCGAAGAGGTCGGCGCCGGTCTCGGCATCACGCGCGAGCGCGTGCGCCAGCTCGAGTCGCGCGCGTTGCGCGAGCTCCGCGCAGCGGCTCCGGATCTCGAGCTCTACCTCCACGCCTAGCCACGGCTCCAACGGCCAAGCCCGGTGCATGGCACCGGACGGGGCCGTTGCGGACACGACGAGACGCACCGAAACGTGACAGCCGGACGCGGCTGTTCTGGACGCGGCCGCCGGTGGAGGCGTGCGTGTGGCGGCGCGCCGAGCCGTACGTCGGCCGCGACGAGATCGACTGGGCCGGCCTGCGGGCCGAGGCCGAGACGATGTCCGGCGGCGAGCAGGTGCTCGTCCGCGTCGCGCACGAGCTCTGGCATGCCGAGAAGAGCGCCGGCCTCTGCGAGCTGACACGCCGGCTCGATGCGAGAAGCTTCGAGCGCGTCGTGGAAGCGCTTACAAATCGCCCGCGGCGGCGCGCGTGCGGCAACCATGCAGCACGAGCTGGCGGCCTGACGAACGACGTGGGGGAGGATTGTTCACCTTCCCCACCCGCTCACGACCCAAATGCTCTTCGGCCACGGCTAAAGCGCGCAGCGCTTTAGCTCCTGGCCGCGACTCACGCGCCGGCGGATGCGTCAGCATCCGCGGGCGCGCAGCGCAGACGCGCGACCCTCGGCAAGCGCCACGCGCAACGAGTCGCCGGCGGAGGCGCGACCGCGCTCGCGCCGGAGCCTCAACAAGCAAGCGCCACGCGCAGGAAGGGCCCGTGGGAAACCTAGGTTTCCCGCGCTAACCCGCGACGTACTGCATCTCGCGCAGCGTCGCGAGACGCCGCAGCGACTCGAGCTCGATCTGGCGGACGCGCTCGCGCGTCAGGCCGAGCCGGCGGCCGATCTCCTCGAGCGTCTTCGGCTCCTCGTCGAGCAGTCCGTAGCGGAGGATCAGCACCTGCCGCTCTCGGTCCGGCAGCGCCTGCAGCGCCTGCCCGAGCGCCTGGCTGCGCAGCGAGACCTCGACCTTCTCCTCCGGCAGCGGGTCGTCGCCGGCGACGAAGTCGCCGAAGACCGCGTCGTCCTGCTCGCCGACCGGCTGGTCGAGCGACGCCGACGCGCGCGCGGCCGCGCGCACCTCGCGCGCCTGCTCGATCGGCAGGCTCGCCTCCTCGGCGATCTCTTCGAGCGTCGGCTCGCGGCCGAGCTCCATCCAGAGCGTCCGCTCAGCGCGGTTCATCTTCTGCAGCCGCTCGACGATGTGGACCGGCATGCGGATCGTCCGCGCCTTGTCGCCGAGCGCCCGCGCGACGGCCTGGCGGATCCACCAGGTCGCGTAGGTCGAGAACTTGTAGCCGCGGCGCCAGTCGAACTTCTCGACCGCGCGGATCAGGCCGAGCGTCCCCTCCTGGATCAGGTCGAGGAAGGGCAGGCCCTGGTTGCGGTAGTTCTTCGCGATCGAGACGACGAGGCGGAGGTTCGACTGGATCATCGTCTGCTTCGCAGGCATGTCGCCGCGCTCGATCTTCTTCGCGAGCTCGACCTCCCGCGCGGCGGTCAGCAGCGGGTGCCGGCCTGCCTCGCGCAGGAAGAGCTGGAGCGCGTCGGTCGTCGTCTCGACGGGCACGGTCGCCGGGGGCGGCGGCGCCTGCTCCTTCTCGGGCTCCTCGACGATCTCGATCGAGCGGCGGTCGAGCTCCATGTAGAGCGCGTCGACCTCGAGCGGCTCGAGCTCGAGCGGCTCGAGGATCTCTTGGAGGTCGGCCTGCTTGACCTGTCCGGACGCCTCGGCGGTCTCGAGCAGTGCCTGCAGGTCCTCGTTGCGGAGGATGAATTCGATTTCGACCGTCATCGGCTGGCGTCCTGAGCGGCTGTTCCGCGCGCCCGGCAGACCCAAACACGCGCGCCTTGTGGAAAGCAAGGTCCCGCGGTCCGGCGTGGCTGCAGCTTTGCTCACGAGAAGACGACGGCCCCGGGCACGCAGACCGGGGCCGCCGCCGGAGCGGAGCACGCGCTCTCGAGTTCGGCGGGACTCCCTGCGGCCCGAAGCCCCGTCGCCTGCGAGCACCAGACCCCCTGCGGCCCGAGGTCCAGTACGCGTGCTCCGGTCGGGAAGCTAGACCATGCACGGGCTGCTGGCGTGACCCAAACGGGTCTTCCCGCGTCGCCCGAGCCCGCACGGTAACAGGCGTTATGTCAAGCCGGAAGCAGTAGCGTCCGCGGTGTGAAGCGTGTGGTCGCGGGCATTCTCCTCGCGGCAGTGCTCCTCCCCGCAGCAGCGCGGGC
>Ga0066709_100003231_pt1 | contig 12378 bp, 10 predicted proteins | sample GraSoiAngelo_158_FD_79665 | JGI IMG/M metagenome (GOLD analysis project Ga0066709, IMG submission 79665) | Grasslands soil microbial communities from the Angelo Coastal Reserve, California, USA - 14_1009_16_30cm | ecosystem: Environmental > Terrestrial > Soil > Grasslands | place: USA... | reverse complement strand
GCGGCAATCGTTTCTTCCTTGTTCATTTGGACAGCTCCGTGATGGTCTCGGCCAGTTCAGCCTTCCCATCCGGAGTTAGCTCGATGTGCTCTTCGTCTGCGAGGCTCTTGAACAAATCAGAACGATTCTTGAAGATCTTTGCAAAGTTGGGTGCATCATACGATTTGTGTTCCTTGCACCTTTGCCGCACACCTTCAAGGCTAAATTCGAATTTTCCCCCTACGATGGCACTTTCAAGGGCAGTCAGTACCGCAATTTGCGTCTGTGCCTCGGCTTTCTTTGTTGTGCTAATCTTGTAGGTTGGTCTGATCTCGCTGCCGTGGACATAGAAGAGTTTTGACAGGGCTTCTTCCGGAACGTTGAATTGCTGGAGAAACGCCCGAACGTCGATTGGTATGGTGAACTTACCCGCGGCCGCAGGCAAGGCGGCTGGCTTACCCTCTCCACCGGTCGCGACCTGTTGGGGAGTTCTGCCAGAAAGCAAAGCGTTTAGAAGAATTTCGAATCCCTTTTCCTGAAATTTTTCTGGCAGTTTCTGTGCAATAGAAGCTATCTTGGTGACCTGTTTTTCCAGGTCGTCCAGTTCTTCGACCATAACTGATGCATTGGGAATCAAGAATAAATACTTGAGAGCGACTTGTTCTCTTTCCGAAGTCGAGCTATCTCCGACAAGACGCTGCGAGTTCCTTGCTCTCTGAACCTTTTTGAGTCATCCCGACCAAATTGAATATCATGGAGTTCGGAAGGCAGTACGAAGTCTGGCCCTGCCCGTTCTGCACACAGGACATGATCAGCGTCATCCATTTCCCGAAGAGTGTCAGCGTCAAGACGAGCAGGACCGCATCGTTGCCTGGCGGCAAAGGGTTCCACGCGAACCCCGACGTCTACCTGATCTCGAGCGACTGTGCCAAGCGAGGGAAGACCCAGCAGGAACTTGAGAAGAGACTAAAGGAGGAGGGGATGATCTAATGGCGGAGTTTTGCGCGAAGCTTCTGTCCTTGTAAAAAGGTGAATGTCGGGATAGCCTTTTTATTAGGTGACTCGAATTGCAGGATGGCCTGTGATGTTGTCGGAAGGGTGACTTCGTGGCACTGAGGGATGCGACCGAGTGGGAGACCCGTAAGGGGAAGATTGACGTCCTCCTGAAGGAAGCCGGTTGGGATCCCAACGACAGAACCAAGGTCGTGCAAGAGGTCGACACCAAACAATCGGACTTCAAGGCGCGGCGCTACAAGACGTTCAACGAGACTCGTGGGACGCCAGGCCAGCACGCATATGCGGACTACCTGCTGCTCGACTCAAACGGCGAGCCATTGACGGTAGTCGAGGCAAAGAAGACCTCAAAAGACCCGATCCTAGGACAGAAGCAAGCCGAAGATTACGTCGACGACATCAAGAAACAGACGGGCAAGGATCTCTTCATATTCCTTTCGAACGGCTTCGAGATTTGGTTCTGGAACAGGCCAAACGAAAACCCGCGAATGGTGAAAGGATTCCACAGTCGTGATGCTCTTGGCAGAATCCTCTTCCAGAACAGATCGAAGAAGGACTTTGTTGACCTGCCCATCAGAAAGGAGATCATTGACCGCCCCCCTAACATTGAATCAGTCAAGCGAGTGCTTGAGGGAATAGATGCAGGGAGACGCAAGTTCCTCGTGGTCCAGGCGACCGGCACAGGCAAGACACGAGTCGCAATGGCATTGATTGACGTCTTGCTTCGGGCGAACCGGGCTCAGAAGATCCTTTTTCTTGCTGACAGGAAGGCATTGAGGGACCAGGCCTACAGCGATGGCTTCAAAGTTTTCTTTCCTAACGAGTCCAAGTCTAAGGTGTTCTCTGGGAGCTTAGACAAGAATAGCCGACTCTTTGCTTCGACGATCCAGACGTTCATGGACTGTTATCAGGAGTTCTCGGTCGGGGACTTCGATCTAATCATCTCGGACGAATGCCATCGCTCCATCTACAACAAATGGAAAGACGTGTTCACGTACTTCGATGCTGTCGAGGTAGGACTGACTGCGACGCCTGCCGACATCATCGATAGGGACACGTTCAGGTTCTTCGACTGCGAAGACAACACCCCGACGACGCTGTACGAATATGATGACGCCGTGGAGGATGGCTGCCTGGTCCCCTACAAGGTATACAAGACCCAAACCCACTTCCAGATTGCAGGCGTGAAGCCGGGCGACGTTCCTAACGAAGTGATGAAGGAACTCATGGAGAAAGGAGTGGAGCCTGAGGATGTCAACTTTGACGGGTCGGACATTGAGAAGAAAGTCGTGGTCATCGGAACGAACGAGGCGATCGTCAAGGAGTTCATGGACAATTGCATCATGGACTCGACCGGAACACTGCCTGCGAAGTCGATCTTTTTCGCAATCACAAAGCGTCACGCGAAGCGCATTTGGGAAGCATTTGAGAAGCTCTATCCTGAGTACAGGGGAAAGCTTGCCCGCATCATCGTGTCGGAAGACCAAAGAGCCCAGGAAATCCTGAAGGAGTTCAAGTCCGAGAGCTGGCCGCGCGTGGCTATTTCCGTAGACATGCTCGACACGGGAGTCGACATCCCCGAAGCTAGCAATCTTGTCTTCGCCAAGCCAGTCTTCTCAAAGATCCGCTTCTGGCAGATGCTCGGGAGAGGGACGAGGAACGACGCGACGTGCAAGCACAAGGAATGGCTGCCCAACGGAGGAAAGGAGGAGTTTCTCGTTTTCGACTGCTGGAACGTCTTTGATTGGTTCAATATGCATCCGGAGGGAAGGGAAGCAAAGCCTTCCGAGGCCGTCCCCGCGAAGATTTTTCTGTTGCGTCTTCAGCAATTGTCACAGTTCGAGAAGAAGGGGGACAAGAAGAACGTCGAGCTCGTGAAGGCGAAGCTCTTCGCTGACATCAGCGCACTGCCAAAAGATTCGATAGCCGTGAGAGAAAAACTCAAAGATCTCGAGCTAGCTCTTTCGCCCAAGCTTTGGACGCGGGTGGGAATCGATCCAATCGAATTCCTAAAGACCAAGATGACCCCCCTGATGAGGTACAAAACGGGCGTTGAGCCGAACGAAGCTTCCTTTACGCAGAAGTGCGAGCAGTTGACCCTTGCGATCCTTAGCAAGAACGAGGAGGAGGTCGACCGTCTGAAGGACGACATCGCCGAAACCCTGAACTGTCTACCCATCACCATTCAGGATGTGGAACACAAGAAGGAGCTGCTCGATAGGGCCCTTGACAAATCCTTCTGGAAGAAGCCATCGATCGAGGATGCGCAGATGCTGCTCGACGAGTTCGCTTCCCTGATGAAGTACAAGAGGGCTGAGCCGAGGCCTACAATTATCCTTGACATCGACGATGTGACCGAGCAGCGCCAGCTCGTCGAATACGGTCCGGTCACCTCACCGAAATCCGAGTATGTTGGCAACTACAGAGTCAAGGTCGAAAAGCGAATCAAACAGCTGGCCTCGGAACACCCTACGATTCTAAAGATCAAGCGCGACGATGCACTGACAGAAAAAGATCTGCTCAAACTTGAGGAGGCGCTCAACTCGCCAGAGCTCTTCATAACCGAAGAGAACCTCCAGAAAGTTTACAAGCAGTCGAGGGGCACGCTCGTCGAGTTCATCAAGAAGGTGTTAGGCCTTTACGAATTCCCGACGCCAGAAAAGGAGATAGCGGAGGCTTTCAAGACGTTCATGATCGAGAAGAATTATTTGAACGCGGACCAGGTCAATTTCCTAAGGACGGTCGAGTCCGTGTTTGAGAGCAAGCATCACATCGAGTACGGCGACTTGTTCGAGGCCCCATTCAGCACAAGCTTTGGCATGAAGGCACCAGTGCCGCTTTTTCAAGAGGAGGACTTGAGGCAGGTCATTGGCTTGTGCAACCAAATAGAGTCCGAGGTGTTCAAGCATGCTTGAGCCAGAAATGAAGGCCAAGATTGACAGGCTGTGGAACATGTTTTGGGCCGGGGGACTGGCAAACCCGCTCACGGCTATTGAGCAGATGTCCTACCTTATTTTCATGAAGAGACTCGAGGATCTCGACAACGTGAACAGAATGAGGGCACAGGCAAGGAAGGAAAAGCACATGTCGATCTTTTCGGGCCATGACGATTGCAAATGGTCCAGCTGGAAGCATATGAACGCCGAGGCGATGTACAAGCACGTCGGCGAAACGGTTTTCCCCTTCATCAAGAACCTGCACAACGGTGAGGAAGTCCTTTACTCCCGTTACATGCGCGATGCGACGTTCATGATTCCGAAGGCATCTCTTCTGCAAGAAGCAGTATCCATCATCGACGAAATTGAGATTGGCGAGAGACCGGACATCCAGGGAGACATCTACGAGTACGTATTAGGCGAGTTGAAAACTTCAGGAAAGAACGGACAGTTTCGCACGCCCCGTCACATCATTCGTATGATGGTTGAGCTCGTGGATCCCGACATAGGGCAGAAGATTTGCGACCCTGCGTGCGGGACCGGGGGATTCCTGATAGCCGCGTACCAGCATATCCTTATGAAGTACACGTCGCCCGACATGCTGAAAGAGGATCCAGACGGCACGCCTCACAATCTCATCGGGAATAAAATCGTCAAGAAAGAACATTGGAAGCTTCTCTGGGACGAAACGTTCTATGGAGACGATTTCGACGTAACGATGATTCGAATCGCACTCATGAACATGATCTTGCACGGCATCTCTCATCCTAATATTGAGCAACGCGACGCTCTATCAAAGCAGTTCGATCAAAAGCCCATCTACGACATTGTGCTGGCGAATCCGCCGTTTGCCGGATACATTGACAAGAGTGACATCAATGACGGGTTTTCTCTCGACACGACGAAGACCGAACTGCTCTTCCTTGAGCTGTTCTATAACCTACTTACCATTGGCGGACGCGCGGCTGTAATCGTTCCTAATGGAGTTTTGTTCGGTGCGTCCAATGCCCACGTCAAAGCGAGAAAGATTCTTTTGGAGAAGTGTGACCTCCAAGCTGTCATTTCCATGGCACCAGGATTCTTTCAGCCGTACTCGGGAGTCGGGACAGCTGTACTCGTCTTTGTGAAGGGAGGGAAGACAGAGAAGGTATGGTTCTGCGACATGAAGGCAGACGGCTACACATTGGATCTCAAGCGCGATTTTATCGATGGCAAAGGCGATATGCCCGACGTCGTGAAAAAGTTCAGGGGCGGCAGAGTTGTCTCGGATCAGAGCGTTCTAGTGCCGTTCGACACTATCAAGAAGAATGACTACAATCTCTCGATTGCAAGATACAAGAAGGTAGCCCATGCAGAACTCGAGTACGAAGCTCCGGAGCTGCTTATAGACAAGACTCTGAAAATTGAGGATGAGATTACTCGGGATCTGGAGGCGTTAAGAAAGCTGATTTGAATGAAAAGAGGATGGATTCTCGAACCCCTGGCGGCAATCGCTCACGTGGCAATGGGGCAGTCGCCACCTTCGACCACCTATAACATGACTGGAGAAGGTCTGCCATTCTTGCAAGGCAAGTTCGAGTTTGGGGAAGTGTATCCAACCCCAGTTAGGTTTTGTTCAAAGCCGCTCAGGGTCGCAGAACAAGACGACATCTTGGTGAGCGTGAGGGCTCCGGTCGGTCCCGTCAATTTGAGTCCGGCGAAATGCTGCATCGGCAGGGGGCTCGCTGCAGTGAGGGGGCAGCCGACGAGAATAGATCAACTCTATCTCTTCTACTACTTGCGTTCGGCGCAACAGGAAATCTCAGCTTTAGGTCAAGGGAGTACTTTTGGAGCAATCGGACGGCGTGATGTAGAGGGAATTGAGGTCCCACATCCAATCGACTTGAGAGAGCAACGTCGAGTCGCCTCAATTCTTCAGAGGGCCCACCAACTTAAGGCCAAACGAAAGGACGCGAACCTGCCCGCAGCAAGGCTAGTCCAGGCAGTATTCTTGAAGATGTTTGGAGACCCTGAAACTAATCCTAAGGGGTGGACAACCCAACCGCTAGGTTCAGTCCTGCGTGAGAAGCTGATGCACGGCAAGTCCCTAATCAGGCAAAAGGTAAGGCTCGAACCACCAGGCACGTGCGTCCTGAAGCTCAGTGCCTTGACTGACAATGGCTTCGATCCTCTACAAGTCAAGTACTACGATGACCAATCGGTTGACTCGCGTTGGATTCTGGAAAATGAAGACATCTTGGTCTCACGAAGCAACACAATAGAACTTGTCGGTCGGACCGGAAGATACGAAGGTCGGCCGTATCCATGCATGTTTCCTGACTTGATGATACGAGTAAGACCAAACACCGGAATTGTTGAGCCCTCCTACCTCGAGCACTATCTCAGAACGCGATATGTGAGAAACTTCTTTGGAAGCCGAGCAAGGGGAACGAGCGGAAGCATGCCAAAGATTTCCAACAAGGACATCGAGGATGTGGAAGTCTGCATCCCACCCATGGAACATCAGAGAAAATTCCTCTCTAGCGTGCGAGGAATCCGAGCACTAAGAGACGGGCAGCAACTCTCGTCAGGAGAAATCAATGAACTCTTCAACTCCCTCATGCACAAGGCCTTTAAAGGAGAACTCCAGCTCAAGACCGCCTAAAGCTTATTATTCATCGGACTCGGCGCCAATCCGGGCAGAGGAAAGACGGAACGGGAATGGATTACTTCCTATCTTTGATTAGAACATCCCAGCCTTTCTTCACAACCTCCTCGTAATCTGTTTGGCCTAGCAGAGGCTCCATCCTTTATATCGGCTATTTTCCATAATAGTAAGCATGAGGCGTTGGACGATACTCACACTCTTACTTTTCGGATTGGTCCTGCTCTCGGGTTGTACGCCTTTGAAGAACCCTTTGTGCAACCCAAACTATGTCCTTGGAGGAACAGATCGAGGGTTCTATCAGGCCTGGTGGACAGTACGCCGGCTGCTCCGACAATTGGCTGGAGGGCATACTGAGGTCTTCCGAATTCGAGATCATCGATGTGGTGGTCGGAGAACAGGAGAACCGCCTTACGCAGCTCAACCAGTGGCGTTTCCTCAAGCTGAAGATTCTTATCAACAGAGTACCGTTTGGCGCCGACTAGGGGGCCGCAGGCCCTGCTAAACTTCTCGTCTGGTCTTCGAACCATTTCTTTAATCTTTCTGCATCTTCCGAGTCGCGTCCCTTCAGCCACGCGATCAAGTTGGGGACCTTGCCCTGTTTTAGAAGCCATTCGAAGAGAGCGGGACGGCTGTTCATCTTTTCTCTGCCCACGATGTCCACAAACGCGCGTATCGCCTCGTTTGTCCGGATAAGTAAGTCCTGGTATTCCTTCTCGTGCGCGAGGTCAATCTTTTCCCCGTGAATCGTCCTGGACCTTCTGAGATCGTAGAGCGCAAGGGTGAGCGCAGGGTCGAAAAACTTTCCCGTGGCCTCGGTAGAGAGGAGCATCAAACGTGCCGCGATGGCCTCACCCTTAGCTCGATCGTCTCGCGTCTGCAGCAGGGCTTCAAGTCCCGAGAAGAGAAAATTTACCTTGTCATCGAACTTCTCCGCCTGTGCAGCCTTTCGGAGGTTAGCAAGACAGACCTTCAGCCGCTCCTTCATCTTCGGAGCGACTTTGGTGCCTCCGAGAAAATCCGTCAAACTCTTGATGTCCTTGGAAAGTTCTTCGTCCGAGTCGGCGGCCAGCAGGATGTCAATGGGTTTGTATGACCGTTCCCACCAGCCATGGACAACCCCGGATGGATCCTTTGCAAATGCAATCTCCGCGAGGTCAAACATGAGCTGCTCGTCCCATATCTGGCGTCGAGCGGCCAACGCGGCGACAAGAATGTCGAAATCCTCCCCGATTTGCTTTCGGGCCCTTTCGATTACCTTCTTCGGGTTTGTCCCTTTTTCTTTCGTGACTGCGAACGTCCTTGCGTTTAGTTCTTCGAGTGTCTTCTCGATCTTTATTCCCCATTCGCGAAGGTCAGCCGACGTCATCCGTCTAAGCAGAACCGTGCGAACTTGGAGCTGCTTTTCGCCAGTGTCCAGATGGTCGATCGGGATCATGACTTCATACTCGAGGATTTCCCTGGCGTGTTTGCCTGTGAATTCCGTGAGGCGTTTCTTGTTTCCCTGCACGGTCCTCGAGTTCCCCGTCGACCCGGTTGTCTCACATACAAGATGCCAAAGGAGCTTGTCGATTTGACCGCGATCAAGGTACTCGAGGCTCGGCTCGGCGCAAAGGGAGTCCAGGCTCGCCTTGTAGAACCAATACTCTTTACCAAGGAGGACGAGTACGTGCCTGTCTGCGGGCGGATTGAGATCTGCAGGTACTTGTCTTTCCATGTACCCCTCAGCAAGGAGGGGCGGTGTCACCTCTTTCGTTTCCCGGAGGCACAGGTTCAGGAGGTGCATCACGAGCTTTCGAGTGGTGGTTGCAAGGTCAGCCATGATTCTACTTTCGGGAAATTGGCTTGACCTATTTTCAATCTCCTGCTGCTGGTATGGTGCCTGTAGTCCGGCTCTGCTGATATCTCTCGGGGTCGACCTGCATGCTACAGGTAACACTTTCCTTCTAGATTCGACCACGCTCCGCTTGGACGAGACAGCCAGCCTTGTGCGTCGTGTTCGCCCCACTCTTATGTGCTTTCGCCCTGTTTCCTAGTAGCTCGGGCAAAACCGCTAAGGCGGGAGCTGCGCGTTTCATGGAATATACTTCGAACGAAGGTTCGAAACGAAAATGGAAGTGAATGAAAAAGACGGAATACGAGAATGGAAACGGAGGCCTGGCTGCCACCCAGAAACAGAGGAAATACATCACAGTGCTTGCGAGAGCCGTCGAACTGACTCGAGAGGAGACCAGCAGCTTCCCGTCCGGGAGGAAACAGTGGCCCGCGCTGGAGAGGTCCCGTTGCTCCAGGTGGACGGGAACGGCCTCGATCTGGCCGGTCGCGGGACCCCGGAGTCGCGCCGCCATGCGCTTTCGGGGAAAATTGCGGTTGTTGTTTCCCGACCCCGAGAAATACGTGAGCTTTCCAGTGTGCAGCATCGCCGCGTGCACTGGTAGGATCTGCGAATCGTATGGCACATGGGCGTATTCATCGCCTCCCATGACGGCTCCCATGCCCTCCATGTAGTCCATCAGTGATCCTCTTTACCGTTTTGGTCTCCTATCGCCCGACTTGAGGGAGTGACGAAAGGCACTCTCCCCACATGAGAACCTCGGCCCAAGCAACGGATCAGGACCTCCAAGCCGCATTGCCCTGCTTCCCATGAGGCCGTAGACGTTCCTGGGGAGAAGCCTCTTGAAGCCCGGTGAAGTATCACGCCTCGTGGCGAGGAACGACCTCGGAGAGACGCTCGCGGCGCTGGCGTTGATAGTGATCGGGGGTGCGATCGCCGCGGCGATCCTCTCGGCGTTTACTCAAGTTCCCTGTCCGTATTGCAACCAGCCGATCGCGGGAGGCGCGAAGCAATGCCCGAAGTGCGGGACTCAGCTGAGTTGGTAGGGCGGTGTTAAGTGGCGGCCCTTACCCGAAGACAACTCCTGACAGCTTCCGGCGCCTACAACGGATTCTTCGTTCTCCTCCTTGCCGCTCACGTCGTTCGCCTCTTGACTCTTACACCTCCATGGGACCAGTACATTGCGGCTTGGGTTGTCCTCAATACGCTCGCGTTGGGCGTAAATGCCTTCGCCATCAAGACGCCTGCACCCCAGATTATCCCACCGACATGCCCGTATTGCAAAGAGATTCTGAGAGTCGGGACCTATCGATGCCCCACCCATGGAAACCTGCAAGTCGAAAGAGAAGGCTAAGGACCGGTGGTTAACAGTGGCCTTCCGCCGCTCACCTGAGCTGATAACCGAGTACCAGCACATTGGTAACGAGCTCTAACTCAATGTCGAGCCGTTCCGCAAGTCCGATTCGGTCCGCAACCACCCGTGGCCTACACCTCGAACTGAAGACCGAAGAGCCTGTTTAGGAATTCCTCGACGAGCGCGCGATGGTCCTCGATTTGCTGAGACGAGATTCCTACGGTTGCGCGCTCGTGGGTCAGCTTGTTTCGGAGGTCGTAATAGAACCGAACCTTCCGCCACGCCCCTCCTCGGATTTGGACATACTTCTTCACCTCCCGCTCAACGAGGTATCGCTTCGCAAATATCGACCTGATGTCCGCGTCGCTGTACTCATGGTTAGACTCGTTCACGAGATACTCTTTGAAGGCGATTTCGAGGGTACTGTCTAGGATGATGAGGCAAATTCGGTTCTTCTCCTGCAGCCTATCCTGCCTAAAGATAAGGTCGACCGCAGCGATAGACTCATGAAGCCCGCGGGTCCAGGGCTTTGTACGTACAATTTCCTCGTTCGCCTCGCGCACTCGGTCGTGGTATCTCGAGCGGGCGATCGGGAGGGGCGGCAGGTAGTTTCGTCTGGTTTCAGGGAAGGAGGGAATCGCTTCTTCAACTGCCGAGCCCGAGGTGAAACGGAAAACCTGTTGTGGCCATTCTCCCGACCATCTCCGAGAGAGGGAGGCCCATTCCTTCAGAACTCGCACGATCCAGTCACGAAGCGCGACGAAGACGGCGTGGTTCGCATTAATCCCCGACTTGCTGCTATTCCACGGCATCGCTCGTGCGGGACCATCCAGATACACGATGAGACGGGCGAGAGAAATATCTGGATGCGGGAGACCAATCTGCCCCGTGGCGAATCCGACCGTGGAGTCATGCAGGTCTCTTGCTACGAGACGATTGTTACAGTAGAGGTAAAAGCCGTATTCGCCCGAGGGATGCGACTCCCTTGTGAGACCCGCGATTGCGCGAACCTTCACGATGTCGCCCTCTGGAGTCGTCAGTTTAAACTTGAAATCCCTTGGCTCGAAATTCCGTGGGTATGCCCACTGCTCGAAGGCAGTCGGTTCAATCTGAGATCCGTTTACGTAGAGCTCGAGATGATGGTCCGCAAGGAACACCGCGTATGTCGTCCCGAGGTGCGCTTTCACGCCATCCACTTCAGCCTCAGAGAGCTGGATGCGAAGCCTCGCGAGGTCGATGCTCGTCGTCCCTTCGGCGATTGGGTCGACCTCGTAATACGGAAGGAGCCAGTCATCGTCATTGAGCCAGGCGTCGTCGAATTCAATGAGGAACGTCTTACGATGGCCCATTCTCCTGCTTGTGATCTTAACGTCCTCGGCGAGGGCCACGACTGCTCGCTTGCTCCCGACGCCAAAAATGCCAATGGAAGGGGAGGTGGGATCGAGAGTGGTCTGTCCTGGGGCGACGATTACCGAAAGGTCATCCTCGTCGATGCCGCCGGCGTTGTCGCTAACATGAATAGCTCTCTGATTCCAGTCGAGGTCGATGTCGACACGGACCCTGTCCAGAGATCGCAATGACCACAAATCGAGAGCATTGTCAACTAATTCGCATAACGATCGGTTAAGGTCGTAGTCGGCGATAATCGAATGAAAGAGGCGTTTCGAAGGGATGGCTTCGAGTTTGCCTGCTTCCCGTTTCATGGGGTTATCCGTATCGACACGGAAGATTCTTGCCTATCAAGGTTCTTGCGAGAAGCTCCCTTTGGAGGCGCCACTCCAATGGGGACCTCCCCGGTTCCTACCCGAACTCCACGAGAGACATCCGTCGCGATTGAAGAAAGGGGGTCGAGCTCGTATCGCCTGAATGAGGGAAGGTAGCCGGTCTCTGGTTGGACGCATCGGTTGCCATCTACAACATGATCTTCACGCGCTGAGCCTTGGGCTCAGAAGGCTGTGGGGCGTCTTCGCCCGGTCCTGCGTTCTCGTGAGGGTCTGTCGCCGTGGCGACTCGAATTAACAACCAAATCAGCGGAGAGCGCTCGTGAACATGAAGAATCCTAAGACGAGAGTGTCGAAGGCCATGAGAATCACACCGAACAACATGAACCCCGCAAGCAGCACGGCGCCGCTCGCATGTCCATCCGGGTCCCGTGTGTCCTCCCACAGAATTCTTCGTCCTTTACCTTTCGGCAACTCATCGATGAGGACGACAAATGAACCCAGGTAGAGCAGTCTGGAAAGCCCCTTCCTCCATATGAGTGGGTCCGTCCGGACTCAGAGGATCGTCGGTCCGAATCCACCGGGTGGCTTTCTCCCGAGTCGGCTAATACTCAGGAGAGCTCTGCTCTCGCTGGTGATTAATCATGAAGGCCAAGGAAGATCAACCTCAAACGAATCAGAAAGGAACTGTCGACTTGTCCTGGCTCGACACGGTTGATCCCGAAATCGAGCAACATCTTCTTCCGATTGAACGCACAATCCTTGCTGCATTGCGAAGGTACAGGACGATTGTCGCAAGGAATCCCGGCACGGCTGCCAAGGTTCCTCCTCGGAGTTGAAAGCCACATAAGGGGTTCGCTCCCTCCCGGCCTGGTCGCTAGTCCACAGCTTCGGTC
>Ga0066709_100003230_pt1 | contig 12381 bp, 11 predicted proteins | sample GraSoiAngelo_158_FD_79665 | JGI IMG/M metagenome (GOLD analysis project Ga0066709, IMG submission 79665) | Grasslands soil microbial communities from the Angelo Coastal Reserve, California, USA - 14_1009_16_30cm | ecosystem: Environmental > Terrestrial > Soil > Grasslands | place: USA... | reverse complement strand
GGTAGCCGCAGTGGTTCTGGGTCTCGCCCTTGCCGCGCCGGTCGCTGCGGCGCCGGGAGCCAGCGGGACGAAGGCGCCGTCGTACTACCTGTCGCTGGGCGCTCGCTACCAGGCGATCGCCCAGGCGTTCTGGGCCGTGCTCGGCCAGTAGGGGCTGCCCGGCTACTCGCGGTCTGGCGCCCCTCCACGGGCGGTGCCGTCCTTCATGGCGCGCCGCCGAGCCCAGAGGGAGCCATAAAGATACGCAGTAGCCAGGGATCGATATGGCCGCCAGGCCTCGCCGATCCCTCGCACCTCGCTTTCGCTCGGCAGGCGGTCGAGCCCGTACGCATCCTGCACTGCGTGCCGGATCCCGAGGTCCGCGGCGGGCAGGATGTCGGGCCGACCGAGCTGCCCGAGCAGGAACAGGTCGGCGGTCCACTTCCCGATGCCGCGCACGGCGGTGAGTTGTGCCTCAGCCTCACCGTCGGTCTGCTCGCTCAATCTGTCGAGCTCGAGGCGGCCGTCGAGCGTTCGTTCGGCCAGGTCCCGCAGCGATGCGGCCTTGTTCGCCGATAGCCCGATTGCCCGCAGCTCTGCGTCGGTTGCACCCGCGATCGCTTCGGCCGGATCGCGATCGGCGATGAACGCCTTCAGCCGCCCGAAGATCGCGCTGGCGGCGGCAGTCGCGATCTGCTGCCCGACGATGACCCGGGCGAGCGCATCGAACCTGTCCATCGACCAGCGCGCGCGCCATGTGGCCATGTCGACGGGCTCGGCGCGGTCGATCAACCTGGCCAGGACAGGGTCAGCCGCGCGCAACGCGTCGACGGGCGACTCCGCTACCTCATCGGGCACGCGCTCGATCGGCGCTGCCGTCGATGCTGGCCCGTCGCCCATGTGCCGACCTTTCGCCTCGAGGCAGACGCCGCTTCGATCGACGGTCCTCAGGGAAGTTGGAGCGGGAGACGGGATTCGAACCCGCGACATCTTGCTTGGGAAGCAAGCACTCTGCCAACTGAGTTACTCCCGCTCGGGAGGACCCTGAGTCTAGCGCGTCGCAATTTCGAGGCTCAACGCCGGCGCCGACGTTCGAGGCTCGCGAAGCGCGGTCGTGACCGCAGCCGGACGGTGGACGTGCTGACCGGTTCGGGGGTGCACGCCCGGTGGTCGCAGAAGCCTTCGCGCCATACGGTGCCGGTGTCGGGCCTAACGAGCGTCGTACTCCAACGGAGGCGGGCCATGCTTCGAAATCGGATGGCGCAGGGTGGCGCCGTCGCTACCGAGAACGTGTACCAGATGCGCCAGAGCATGTTCTCGATCGGCGATGACTTCTGGATCGAGACAAACAACGGCCGTCGGGCGTTCCGTGTCGATGGGAAGGCGCTCCGTGTCCGACAGACACTCTTGCTCGAGTCGGCTGAAGGCAGGGAGCTGTACCACATCCAGGAGAAGCTCCTTCACGTTCGCGACACGATGGCGATCGAGGGGCCGTCCGGCGTCGTCGCGACCGTCAAGAAGGCACTGATCTCACCGATCCGCGAGCGATTCGTCGTCGAGTTGGCCAGCGGTGGCGAGTGGAACGTTCAGGGAAACATCGTCGACCACGAGTACAAGATCACCGGCAACGACGGCGATGTCGCCGAGGTCGGGAAGAAATGGTTCCGCATCCGCGACACCTACGGTGTCCGCGTGGAGCCTGGGCACGATGACGCACTCGTCCTGGCCGTTGCCGTGGTGATCGATCAGCTCTCGCACGGGAGCCGATAGAGCCGCCGGTCACGCGCAGGAGCAAAAAGGCCGCCGCTGTTCACGTCGCCAGCATCAAGGGCAAGTTGGGCGCGGGGAGCCGTGTGGAGATCGCGACGACGGCGCTCGACCGAGGGCTGGTCGAGCGCGCGAAAGCGTCTCAGCCAGCCCCGCGGTAGATCTCGGCGAGCAGGGCCTGCTGGACCCACAGTCGGTTCTCCGCCTGGTCGAACACGACGCTCTGCGGGCCGTCGATCACTTCGGCGGCGATCTCCTCTCCACGATGAGCCGGCAGGCAATGGAGGACGACCGCGTGCGGCGGCGCCTGGGCGAGAAGCTTCGGGTCGATCGTGTAGCCCAGGAAGGCCACCCGGCGGGCCGCCGCCCCGGTCTCTGAGCCCATCGAGACCCACGTATCCGCGTAGATGGCGTCTGCGCCTCGGACGGCGGCGCGCGGGGACGGCGCAACCGTGACGCGCCCCCCGCTCACCTGGCCGAGGCGGTTCGCGCGCTCGACGATCGACCTGCTGGGGCCGTAGCCGTCGGGGTGCGCGATCCGAACCTCGAGGCCCAGCGCGCAGCCCGCGAGCGCGAGCGAGTGGAAGACGTTGTTGCCCTCGCCGATGAAGGCGATCGAGAGTCCGCGCAGCCGGCCGAAGCGCTCGCGCAGCGTGAGGAGGTCGGCCAGCGCCTGGCAGGGGTGCTCGAGGTCCGTCAGCGCGTTGACGACCGGGACCCGACACGATGACGCCAGCCGTTCGAGGGCCGACTGCTCGAACGTCCTGGCGACCACCCCGTCCACCCAGCGCTCGAGCGTGTGGCCAACATCCTCGACCGATTCCCGGACACCCAGCCCGACCTCGCTCTGCCCGAGGTGCATGGGGTCGCCCCCCAGTCGCCGGACGGCCAGCTCGAAGGACACGCGAGTCCTCAGGCTGGGCTTCTGGAACAGCAGCGCGATCGTCCGCCCGGCGAGCGGCTGCACCGCGGCGGGCCTGATCGCGGCCTTGAGCTCGGCTGCCCGGTCCAGGACGGCCGCGAGCTCCTCTGCCGAAAGGTCCGCGGCAGACAGGAAATCCCGCCGCCGAAGGTCGAGACGCGGCTCTTCTTCTCGACGGGATGGCGCTTCGGGTGCGGGCGCGCGCGCGACGACAGCCATTGGGAGAGTCAGCTCAGCGTGCCTGGGCCAGCGCGCCGTCGGTGACCGACACGGGCAGGTCCTCGAGGAGCGGCTCGGTCCACGTCCAGGCGGAGCCATGCCGAGCTCCAACCGCCCCGTGCCGGGCCGCTTCGACTCGCAACGGGAGACCGAAGATCCCGATGAATCCGACCGCTGCCGCATGGTCGAACGCATCGCCCTGGTCATACGTGGCGAGGCTCTTGTCGTACAGGCTGAGCGGCGACCGGCGGCCTACCACCACCGCGTTGCCGTGGTCGAGCCGCAGTCGCACCTCCCCCGACACCACCCGCTGCGACGACGCGACGTAGCCCCGAAGGTCGCGGTGGAGGGCGCTGAACCACAAGCCGTCGTAGGTGAGCTGGGCCAGCTCGTTCGCCACGAGATGATCGAACCGAAGGGTGTCCTTGGTCAGCGTGAGTCCCTCGAGCGACCGATGAGCCGTGTGCAGCACGACGGCCGCGGGCGCCTCGTAGATCTCGCGACTCTTGATCCCCACCAGCCGATCCTCGACGTGGTCGATGCGCCCAACGCCATGCCGGCCGGCGAGGTCGCTGAGGCGCTCAATCAGCTCGACCGGCGGGAGCCGTTCGCCGTTGAGCGCAACGGGTATCCCGCCCTCGAACTCGACGACGATCTCCACCGGCTGAGGCGCTTCCGAGGGGTCGACGGTCCACGCGTAGACATCGGCCGGCGGCGCGACCCATGGATCTTCGAGGACGCCGGTCTCGATCGAACGGCCCCACAGGTTGACGTCGATCGAGTACGGGGACTGCTTCGTGATCGGGATCTCGATGCCGCGGGCGGCGGCGTAGTCGATCTCCTCATCGCGCGTCAAGCCCATCCCGATGCGCATCGGCGCGATCACCTCGAGGCCCGGGTCGAGCGCGTGGACGGCGACGTCGAAGCGAACCTGGTCATTCCGCGTGCCCGGGCAGCCGTGGGCGACCGCGTCCGCCTTCTCGCGGCGCGCGACTTCGACGAGCAGCTGGGCAATGAGCGGCCTGGCGAGCGCCGTTGCGAGGGGGTACGCGCCCTGGTACAGCGCATTTGCCTGGAGATGCGGCCAGACGAAGCCGGTGACGAACCGTTCCTTGGCGTCGACTACGTAGGCACGCGCGGCGCCGGCCGAGATCGCACGTGCTTCCACCCCCTCACGAAGCGACCCACCGCCGAGATCGATGGTCAGGGTCACGACCTCGGTGTCGTAGCGCTCCTTGAGCCAGGCGACCGCGACCGAGGTGTCCAGGCCACCGGAGTAGGCGAGCACCACCTTGTTCATCGATCGGCCTCCCGCTCCGTCCGAGCCCCGCTATCCGGCCGACCTGCGTCGGGCAGGGCGAGACCCTGCATCTCGCGGAACTTGCGGTGCCAGCGCTCCAGCCGCTCCTCGTCGGCGAACAGGACCAGCAGCGTGTTGTCTCCTGCGAGCGTGCCTTCCTGCTCGTGCAAGCTCGATTCGTCGATGCCCTGCGCGATCGCATTAGCCGTGCCGGGCGAGCTCGTCAGGACCAGGATGAGCCCGCTTCGGCCGACCGTCACGCGGGTGTCCGCGAGAACTCGTCGCAGGCGGTCGTCGATCACGGGCCGCGGCGCCAGGTCCTCGGGTGCGACGTAGACGTGCCGGCCGCCGCGCGTGACCTTCACGAGGCCGAGCTCGGCGATGTCGCGGCTGACGGTCGCCTGGGTGACGACGAACCCGCGCGCGGTCAGCTCGCGCACGAACTGGCCCTGGCTTTCGAACGGGCGCCGGCCGACCAGCTCGCGAATGGCGCGCTGACGCGCGGAGCGACTCGCCTGGGCGGAGATCGGCGCGGGGCGATCCGCGACAGATTGCCGTCGGCCGCGCACAGGGCCACGACCGTTGCCATCGCCGGGGCTCACGCCACGACCTCCACGCGCTCGGCGTGGATTCGCGTCCCGTATCCCGGGTCGTCCAGTGCTCGATGGAGCGCAAGCGCGCCGCTGCCGTCGGCGATGATCGCTTCAGCGCCCGGCCACGCGAGGGAAGCCAGCGCGGCGCGAACCTTCGGGACCATCCCGGCCCCGATGACGCCACGCTCGATCAGCTCCTCCGCCTCGGGGGCGGAAAGCGTCGAGAGGCGGTCGCCGTTCCCGTCGCGGACGCCGTCAACGTCCGTCAGCAGGACGAACTGCCGCGACCCGAGGCCGGCGGCGATTCCGGCCGCGGCATCGTCGGCGTTGACGTTGCACACGATGCCCGTTTCGTCGCGCGCAAGGGGCGCGATGACCGGCAGCTGCCCCACCACGAGCAGCGCGTCGAGCAGGTCGCGCCTGATCCCCACAACGTGGGCCACGAGGCCGATGCCGGGGACGCGCTCGGCGATCAGGAGGCCGCCGTCCACGCCAGACAGGCCCACGGCGTCGACGCCGAGATCGCGCAACGCGGACACGAGCTCGCTGTTCACGACCCCGCGCAGGACGGCGGTCGCCACCTCCAGCGCGGCCGGGTCCGTGACGCGGAGGCCGCCGTCGAACGTGGTTCCCACACCGAGGCGGGCGAGCCACTCCGTCAGGCGCTTGCCGCCGCCGTGCACCAGGACGACCGGCCGCTGGCGGGCGATCGAGGCGATCTCCGTCAGCACGTCGCGCTGCTCCTCGAAGGTGGTACCGCCGAGCTTCACAACCAGGACGTCACTCATCAGGTCGTGTACTCCGAGTTCTCGACCACATAGGCCTCCGTCAGGTCGCAGCCGAACGCCTCGCCAATGCCGTCGCCCGCTCCGAGGTCGAGCCTGATGAGGAGCTCGGGCGCCTGCATCGCCGCGCGAACGGCCGCCCGGTCGAAGCCCAGCGGACCTCCAGCCGGACCGTCGAAGACGAGGCTGCCGGCGATCGCGATCCGAAGCCGGTTGGGATCGATCTCCATCCCGGCGTTCCCGGCAGCCGCCGCGATGCGGCCCCAGTTCGGGTCGCGGCCATGGACCGCTGCCTTCACGAGGCTGCTCGAGACGACCTCACGGGCGATCGCGCGTGCCGCAATCTCGTCGACCGCGCCACTGACCTGACACGTGATGAGCGTGGTGGCGCCTTCGCCATCGGCAGCCTGCTGGCGAGCGAGGTCACGCGCTACGGCCTCGATGCCCCCGGCGAGTGCTCTCGCGGCCTGGGAACCCGCCGGCACCGCCGTCCCACCCGCCGCCCCCGACGCCAGCAGGAACACCGTGTCGTTCGTGCTCGTGTCGCCGTCGACCGACAGCTGATTCCACGTCCGGGTCGCGGCCGACACCAGGATTTCGTGCAGGAGCACCGGTTCGGCAGGCGCGTCTGTCAGGACCACAGACAGCATCGTCGCCATCCGTGGATGGATCATCCCCACTCCCTTGGCGAAGCCGGAAACCCGGAACGAAGTGGGCGCCCGGTCGCGGCCTGCGTCGACGGGCAGGGAGACGGTCGCGACCTTGATCCGGGAATCCGTCGTGCAGATCGCCTCCGCGACGGCGGCCAACGCAGCGTCCTCCGAGCTGAGCCGAGACACCAGTTCGTCGATCCCCGCCGCCACCGCGTCGACCGGCAGGCGCGTTCCGATGACACCGGTCGAGAGCGCCAGGGTCTGTTCGGGCCTCGTGCCGAGCGCGGAGGCAAAGTGCTGCGCGATCTCCGCCTGGTCGACGTCGCCGGCCTCGCCGGTGGCGGCGTTTGCGCTGCCGCTCGTGGAGACGAGCCCGCGCGTCCAGCCGTAGGAGCCGACCCCCGAGCGCAAGGTTGCCGAGAGATGCTTCTTGGACAGGCGTACCGGCGCTGCTGGCAGGGCATTGGTCGTGAAGATCCCGGCGACCGGCACCCCTCTCGTGGACTCGCCGGAACTCGCAGACACGATGCCCAGATCGGGACGCCCCGATGCCTTGATCCCGGCCGCCATTGCGGCGGCAGCGAAGCCCGCCGGCATGACCGCCCGCCGCTCGACGGGGGGCAGACGGGAGGGGAGAGGAGCGAGCGTCTGCTCCAGCAGGGTGGTCACGGTGCGATCGCCCGGGCTTCGAGGCCTGTGCGCTCATCCAGCCCGGCCACCACGTTGAATGCCTGGACCGCCTGCCCGGCCGCTCCCTTTACGAGGTTGTCGATCGCGCCCAGCGCCAGCACCCGGCCGGTTCGAGGTTGCACCCGTGCGTGCACCCGCGCGACGTTGCTGCCCGTGACGTGCTTGGTCGAAGGCGAGGCGGCGACGACCTGGACGAAGGGTTCGGCGCCGTAGGCCGCCTCGTACAGCTCGGCCAATTCCGGGGCCTCGACCCGCCGGGTCGTGCGGATGTAGCACGTCGCGAGCAATCCCCGGGTCATCGGAATGAGGTGCGGGACGAACTCGAGCGCAGCGAGCTGAGCTGCCGGGTCCGTCGAGGTCAGCGCGCCCAGCTCCTGCGCGATCTCGGCCGCGTGGCGATGGCCCTCGAGGCCGTACGCGCGCACGGTCTCGTTGACCTCGGAGAACGTCAGCTCCGGCTTCGGCTCCCGCCCCGCGCCCGATACGCCGCTCTTGGCGTCGACCACGAGATCCGCGATCAACCCAGCCCGCGCCACGGGGGCGGTGGCGAGCAGCGTCGCGGTCGGATAGCAGCCCGGGACGCCAACGATCGACCCAGCGCGGTCGCCGAGTGCCGCCAGCTCGGCGCGATGGAGCTCCGGGAGGCCGTAGACGGCGTCCGCGAGCAAACGCGGAGCAGGATGATCCCAGCCATACCACTCCGGATAGGAGCGTTCGTCGCGGAGCCGGAAGTCGGGCCCCAGATCGAAGGCTGTGCGCCCGGACCCGACGATCTCCGCGACCACCTCCGCCGATGCGCCGTGCGGGAGCGCAAGGAAGACCGCGTCCACGTCCTGCGGGATGTCCTGCTGGATCTCGAGGGCGAGCTCGGCGAGATGCGGCTGGCTCTTGCCGAGCGCCTCGCCTGATCGGCCGCGCCCGACGATCGCCGCGATCTCGACTGCAGGGTGGGCGGCGAGCAGCCGCAGCAGCTCGCCGCCCGCATAGCCGGTGACACCGACGGCCGCGACTCGCGCTTTCCCGCGCTCGGCGACGGCCGCGCGGAGCGGTCGCGCGGACGTTGTCTGGCTGAGGACGGGGGTCGCCATGGGATGCATGAGAATACGCCGGAATGTATGATGATGCAACAGGCCGTCGCCACCGACGCGAGCACGCGCAGGAGGTCTCGTGGACCAGATCGTCGAAGCCACCCCGATCGAAGCGCTCTCCCCGATCCTGGGGCGCTACTTCACCCGGACGTGGGTGCGCGGTGAGGGCCACCGGCTGTTCGACGACGAGGGAAGCGTCTACCTCGACTTCGCGTGCGGCATCGCCGTCACCGGCCTGGGCCACGGGCACCCGAAGGTCAACGCCGCGATCCACGAACAGGTCGACCGGCTCATCCACGTGTCGAACGGCCTTGGCTTCATCGGCCCGGTCAGCCAGCTGGCGGCGCGCCTGGCGGCGACCATGCCCGACCCGCTGGACACGGTCTTTTTCGCGAACTCGGGGGCGGAGGTGGTGGAAGCCGCGCTCAAGCTCGCGCGTCGCGTCACGGGCCGGCCGGGCTTCGTCGCCTTCGACGGCGGCTTTCACGGCCGCACCTTCGGCGCTGCCAGCGTCACCAGCTCGAACCTCAACTACCGCGCCGGCTACGAGCGGCTGCTGCCCGGCGTCTACCGCACGCCGTTCCCGGACGTCCACCTGGCGGCTGAGGATCCGGGTGCCGCGTCGGAAAGCGCCTTGGCGGCACTGCGCGACGTCCTCGCGAGGCGCATTCCTGCCGCGAGTGTCGCGGCGATCATGATCGAGCCGGTGCAGGGTGAGGGCGGGGTCAACCCGGCCCCCGCGGCATTCCTCCAGGAGCTCCGTGCGATCTGCGACGAGTCAGGCGCGCTGCTGATCGTCGACGAGGTGCAGACCGGCCTGGCCCGGACCGGCTGGATGTGGGCCTTCGAGTCAGCCGGCGTCCTGCCGGATGCCGTCTGTGTAGGAAAGGCGATCGCCAACGGGTTGCCGCTCGCAGCCCTGGTCGCCAGGCGGGACCTGCACGATCGCTGGGGTCGCGGCGCGCACGGGTCGACGTTCGGCGGCAATCCCGTCGCCTGCGCAGCCGGGGTTGCCGTCCTCGACGCGATCGCGGAGGAGGAGCTCGTCGTGAACGCCGCCGTTCGCGGTGCGGCCCTGAACGCGGGCCTTCGGGCGCTCGCGTCCCGGGATGCCCGGATCGGCGCTGTTCGAGGGCCGGGCCTGATGGTCGGCGTGGAAATGGTGAAGCCCGATGGTTCGGCTGACGGAGACCTCGCGAACGCGCTCATTGCGCGCAGTGCCGACCCCGGGCTGCTCGTCCTGACCGCCGGTAGCGACCACGAGGTCGTGCGCTGGCTGCGGCCCCTCGACGTGACCGCCGCCGAGATCGAGGAAGGCCTCGGGGTCTTCCGTCAGGCGCTGGCCGACCTGTCGTGACGGCCGCCCACGCGGACGCTCGAGTCCAACCGCCGCCTGGCCTCCGCGAGGGCGGCTGCTACACGCCGCGGCGCAGTACCGCCGACGACGTCCGGTCGGGCCAGTGCCGACTCGACGCCGGCACAGCGGCGCAGTAGCGCAGGCAGGTCGGGCTCTGCCGCCAGCTTTTGCGCCGTAAGGTCGGGAGAGGCGGCCAGTTGCCGGGCCCATAGCGCGTCGTCTGCGTCGTCGAGCGGCCGCGCGTCCCTCTCGAGCTCCTTGACGACCGACCCCACAATCCCGTGTGCGGCGCGGAAGGGGACCCCGCGTTCGACGAGGGCATCCGATACTGCGGTCGCGGTGGTGTAGCCGGCCGCGGCCAGAGCCTCCATCCGGTCGCGATCGATCTCGAGTGTCCCGACGAGCCCAGCGAGGACATCGAGGCTCGCCTCCAGCGTGGCGGCGCCCTCGATCAGGCGGGGAACCGTTTCCTGCAGGTCGCGCTGATAGGCCAGCGGGAGCCCCTTGAGCACGGTCAAGGTGGCCGTCAGGTGACCGATGACGCCGGCCGACCGCGCGCGGACCAGCTCGGCCGGGTCCGGATTCCGCTTGTTCGGCATCATCGACGACCCCGTCGCGAACGCCTCGCCGACGCGGAGGAACCCGAAGGCCGGATTCGACCACCAGGCGATCTCCTCGGCCAGCCGCGAGAGGTGAACCATCGCGAGCGATGCCGCAGCGAGGAACTCGACGACGAAGTCCCGGTCGCTGACGGCATCGATCGAGTTCGCGCTCGCCGAGTCGAACTCGAGCTCACGGGCGACGGCTTCTCGATCGATCGGAAAACCCGCCCCCGCCACCGCGCCCGAGCCGAGGGGGCTGACGTTCGCTCGCCGTCGAGCATCGGCCATGCGGCCGCGGTCGCGGTCGAGCATCTCCACGTACGCGAGCAGGTGATGGGCAAGCAGGACGGGCTGGGCAGGCTGCAAGTGCGTCGTCCCGGCGAGGACCGCGTCCTTGTTTCGCTCCGCGAGCTCGAGGAGCGCGAGCTCCAGCTCGGCGATCGCGGCGTCCAGCCGATCGATGGCTCGTCGCAGCCAGAGGCGCAGGTCCGTCGCCACCTGGTCGTTGCGCGAGCGGCCCGTGTGCAGCTTGCCCGCCAGCGGCCCGATCTTCCGTTCCAGCGCAGCCTCGAGGTTGAGATGGACGTCCTCGAGCGCCGGATCCCAGGCTATCGCCCGGGATTCGACGTCGGCGAGGAGGGCACGCAGGCCGCCGATCAGCGTCTCGGCCTCATCCGTGGTCAGGATGCCGGCGCCGGCCAGGCCGTGGACGTGGGCGATCGAACCTCGAAGGTCGTCCGTCGCGAGCGCCTGGTCGACTTCGATGGATCGACCGAAGTCAGCCGCCCTGGGGTCGGTCTCCCCCTCGAACCGCCCACCCCACATCTTCAAGGACCGGCAACCTCCCCCTCATGTCGTCAACCGCTCACCAAAGGCGGAGGCGACGCCCCCGCTAGCCATCTGCCTGAGGTCGGCTCCCTCCTGCCATCGCCGGAAGGATGATGAGGGTATCGCTCGGCTGAACTGCCGTGGCCCGCTCATCGAGATGGCGAATGTCCGTCTCGTTCAGGAAGACGTTGACGAACGGGTTGAGGTCGCCGCTCGAGGCCAGCAGCTGTCCCGCCAGCGCGGGATACGCCGCCACGAGCCCGTCGATCAGCTCCCCGACGGTCGACCCGTCGACCTCGATCTGCTTCTGGCCGCCGGTGGCCGTTCGGAGGACAGGCGGGATCCTGACCCCGCTCATGCGAGCCCCCCAACCGGCTCGCGCGACCACGCGCCGGACGAGAGCCACTCCTCGAACGCGTCGAGTGACGGCCTGATCGGCGGGGTCAGTCCCGTCTGGGCCGCGCTTGAGCCGTTGGCATCCAGGCCGAACAGGCGCGCGTCCGGCGTCTTCAACCCGTTGCCCGTTAGAAGCGCGACGACCTCGTCGTCCGGGCCGATGATGCCGCGCCGCCGCGCCGCGTCCACCGCTCCGAGCGTCACGCCGCCGGCCGTCTCCGTGAAGATCCCCTCCGTCGCCGCGAGCCTGCGGATCCAGCCGGCCGTCGTCGCGTCTTCCACCGCCTCGACGGAGCCGCCCGTCCGGCGGGCGATGTCGAGCGCGTAACGACCGTCTGCGGGGCTCCCGATCGCCAGCGACTTGACGATGGTGTCCGGGTTCCGGACCGGTGCGATCTCGTCCGAGCCACGGGCGAACGCGGTGGCCACCGGCGAGCAGCCCGCCGCCTGGGCACCGACAAAGCGGACCGGTCGCGGCTCGATCAAGCCGACCAGGGCGAGCTCCTCGAACGCTTTGGCCACCTTCGTCAGGAGGGCACCCGACGCGACCGGGACGACCACGACGTCCGGCAACCGCCAGCCGAGCTGTTCCGCGATTTCCAGGCCGAGCGTTTTGCTGCCCTCCGCGTAGAACGGCCGCAGATTGACGTTGACGAACGCCCAGTTCTCCTCGTCGGCGACCTCCAGGCACAGGCGATTGAGCTCGTCGTATGTACCATCGATGCGAACGACGGTCGCACCGTAGGCCAGCGCGTGGCTCACCTTCGCCGGCTCAAGGTCGGCCGGCACGAACACGAACGCGCGCAAGCCGACCGCCGCCGCGGCCGCCGCGGTTGCGCCGGCGAGGTTGCCGGTCGACGCACAGGCGAGCGTGTCGAAGCCGAAGGTCAGGGCGCGCGCGGTCGCAACGGCCACCACTCGGTCCTTGAACGAGAGTGTGGGATTGCGGGTGTCGTCCTTCAGCCAGAGGCGGTCCACGCCGAGCTCACGACCGATCCGGGAGCCGGCCAGCAGCGGCGTCGAGCCGACGGCCAGGCCTCGCGCAGGCGGGGCTTCCACCGGCAGGAGCTCCAGATATCGCCAGATTCCGGGAGGACGGTTGGCGATCGTTTCCCGACTGATCTGGGCTCGGATCGCGGCGTAGTCGTAGGTGACCTCGAGGGGTCCGAAACACGCCGCACAGACATACGACGGCCCGAGGG
>Ga0066709_100003228_pt1 | contig 12390 bp, 10 predicted proteins | sample GraSoiAngelo_158_FD_79665 | JGI IMG/M metagenome (GOLD analysis project Ga0066709, IMG submission 79665) | Grasslands soil microbial communities from the Angelo Coastal Reserve, California, USA - 14_1009_16_30cm | ecosystem: Environmental > Terrestrial > Soil > Grasslands | place: USA... | reverse complement strand
GCCGATCGTCGCCGAGTACTTCACGGAGTCGGCGAAGTAAGCCTCTTCCGCCGTCACGAGGTTACGAAGGTCGGACTTCATCGACGCGATGTACGCCTTCTCCTTCGTGTTGGCGAACTTCGGGATCGCGATCGCGGCCAGAATGCCGATGATCACGACCACGATCAGCAGCTCAATCAGCGTGAAACCCTTGCGGTTCATCTGTATATCCTCTTGTTGAGGCCATACCCCAGTCATCATGTCCTATGGAGGCGACGAAGGCCGATGATGTGAAAAGCAAGCGCCATGCCGCCGCACGATTTTCTCTACAACAATACGCTTACCTTGCACTTAGGTGTTGATCACCGGCCCTCGGCCCACTTGCTCGCCCCTTGCAACTCTCGGTTTCTGCGAGGCCTTCCGCCCGTTGCAAGACGAACCGTAGGGGACGCCCCGACCCCCTTAGGGGGTACGGGCCGGCGGCATCCGAGCAAGAATAGCATTCGCCACCGCCGTGTCCCCGCGGAACAGCGCGGCCGCAGCTTCGAAGTAGTAGTAATGCTGACAGCGATCGCAGAGCTGCTCGAGCCGCCCGAGCGCCGAATCCGCCACCGCCGGCTGGCCGGCCGCGAACGCCGCATCCGCTCCCCACATGAACAGCCACGGGACCCGGTCGTAGATGCCCGCCGCGGTCCGATACGCCTGCAGCGCCTGGTCGGGTTGGTGGGCGCGTAGGTAGAGGCCCACCATGCGAGCCGGCGGGTCGTAGGAGCGGGGCGAGTCTTCGAGCTCGCTCATGATCACCGCGTGGTCGTCGCGCCACACCGGGACGCGCAACGCGGTGCGCGCACCTCCAAGAACCGCGAGCACGCCGAGGACCACCGGCCAGCGGCGCGGTGCAAGCTCCGGCAGCACGGCCGCGACCGCCAGGGCGAGCCCTGCCGAGGGAAGGTACAGGGTTCGCTCCGCCACCAGCACGCCGACCGGGAACACCAGGTTTGCCACGGGGAGCAGCGCGATCCCGATCCACCCGAGGCCGAACGCTGCGACTTGCCGAGCGGACCGCCAGGACAGCCCGATCAGGACCGCCCACGTGGCAAAGCACGCGAATCCTGCGAGGAAGCGGGGATCGAGCAGCGACGTCACCAGCGTGCGCTCGGCGGGGGAATAATCGACACGCAGCGTGAGGGGGAAGACCAGCAGCCGCGCGACGTCGGCCAGCGCGGCGATCGCAGTGAGCCGCATCTGCAACGGGCTCGCGCCGATGAAAACGGCCGCCATCCCCGTGATCCGCGCGAACGGGTGAAGCACGGCCCAACGGAGGGCCGCATAGGCGGCCAGCAGCGCCACCCAACTGGCGACGTACAGCGCCATCCTGCGCCCCGCGGGTCGCGCCAAGCCGACGATCCAGCCCCACGCGACGAGTCCCGGAACGACAGCTGCGTTCTCCTTGCTGAGCAGGCCGCACGCGAACGCGGCCAGGCTCCACCACGGCTTATCACGAATGAGGGCGCCATACACCGCGAGTACCGTGAACAACGCGGCCATCAGCTCCGCGCGGCCGACGATGTTGGCCACCGCTTCAACGTGCACGGGGTGGACGGCGAACAGGAGGCCGGCGACGACGGCGGCACGGTCCCCGCTCCAGCGCCGGGCCAGCGCCGCGACCGCTACGCTCGCGGCGGCGTGCCAGAGCAGGTTGACCGCGTGAAACCACGCGACCGCTCCGATGCGGAGGTCCAGGGCGTACGTCGCGATCGTGAGCGGTCGGTACAGTCCGCCGCCCATCTGCCGCGGCCAGTAGGAGGAGATGAACGCGCGCCAGATGGCGCTAGGCGAGAGGAGCAGCGGGTTGTAGACGATGATCGGGACGTCATCCCAGGCCCACCGGTTCCAGAGCGCGCCGAGATACACGATCACGGCGCACGCGCCAACCGCGACGTAAAGTCGCTTGGTGCTCATGGGCAGGCCGTGGTTAGGGACGACCGAGGCGGCGGGCGTGGGCGAGCAACGCCTCTGCCACCGCGGTGTCGCCGAGCCGCCGCGCGTTCGCCGCCTGGGCGGCGTAGAATCCCTGGCAGGGATTGCAGAGGCGATCCGCCCTCGCGAGCAGTGAGTCGGCCAGGCGCGGATGCTTGAGCTTGAGGGCGGCGTGCGCTTCCATGAGGTACGGTCGCGCGTCGAACGGAAAGATCGACTCGGCGATCCGCGACGCTTCGATGACCTTGTCCGCCCGCCCTTGCTCGAAATAGAACGCGGCCATGGTCATCGGCCCGACGTAGGACTGAGGCGAGTCCTGGAGCACGCTGAGAGTGACGGACAGGGTGCTGCGCCACACCGGCACGCGCAACGCGGTGCGAGCGCCGCCCAGCACTCCTACGCCACCCACCAGGAGGGCGAGCGGCCGACCCCGCAGGTTCTTCGCGAGCGCCCCAGCGGCCAGGGCGAGGCCGACCGACGGCAGGTAGAGCGTCCGCTCCGCAAGCAGCACGCCGATGGGGAAAAGTAGATTCGCCACCGGTGCGTAAGCGAGCGCGATCCACGCCAGACCCAGCGCTTCGATCCTGCGACCACGCCGCCACACGAGCCCGAGCAGCGCGCCCCACGCGACCAAGCACAACAACCCCGCGACAAATCGCCCGTCCAGCGGCGTGACGACGACGGTCCGCTCGTTGGGCGCGTAGTCCGCCCGCAGCGTCAGTGGGAAGAGCAGGAGACGGGTCACGTCAGCTAGCGCGGCGAGTGCCGTCAAGCGCACCGCAGCCGGGTGCTGCCCGACGAACACCGATGCGATCGTCATGAACTGAGCGTAGGGATGGAGCACGAGCTCACGCACGATCAGGTAGGCCGCCCCCGCTCCGAGCCAGCAGGCCCCAAACAGCACCGCTTCGCGGCGCGACGGGCGGCCGACGCCAAGTGCCCATGCGGTGACGACGAGCGCGGGGGCGACCGCCGCGCTTTCCTTGCAGAGTAATCCGAGGACCCAACACGCGGCGCTCCAGGCCGCGCTGCGACGCTCGATCGCGGCATAGACTGATAACAGCGTGAACGCGGCCGCCATGAGCTCGGCCCGCCCCACGACATTCGCCACCGCCTCCACGTGCACCGGGTGGACGGCAAACATGACGCCCGCGACCAGCGCGGCTGCGTCCCCCGCCCAACGGCGCGTGAGTAGGGCCACCAGTACCGAGACGGCGGCATGCCAGAGCAGGTTGACGGCATGGAACCACACGGCGCCGTCCACGCGCCAATCCAGGACGTACGTGGCGACCGTGAGGGGCCGATACAGGAAGCCCCCGAGCTCCGGAGGCCAATACGGGCTCGCGAACGCGCGCCACCATCCGCTGGGCGAGCGCACGAGGTCGCTCCCGAGGATGATGAACGTGTCGTCCCAGGCGAACCGGTTCCACAGGGCGCCGAGGTAGACGAGCACCGCACAGGCGGCCACCGCCGCGTAGAGCCTCTTAGCGCTCATGCCGCACCGCGAACAACGCCCCGCCCCCCGGCCAGCGTCGGATCGGCGTCAACCAGCCGGGATACGCTGCGCTCAAACGCTCGAGGTCCCGTGCGCCATCGGCTCTCCCTGGCGCCAGCAGCAAGTGCGTCACGCCCTGCCTCTCGAGGTACGCGCGATACACGGGCGGCGGCGGTCCGTATACGTCGCGTGGCACGGCGGCGCGTCCGGTGTAGAGCCATACGAGCGGCTCATTGTCGGCCGCGATGACGGCGTCCCGTGGCAGCGAGTCGAGTGCCGGAAGCACTACCGCGAAGTCTGTCGAGATGCGCCGCCCCGCCACGTCCCACAGGCCTCCCACGAAGCCACGTAGCTCGTAGCCCGCGTACCCCCAGACAAGGGCCAGGCATAACGCGGCGACCGGGAAGCGCAGCGCAGCATAGCGCCACAAACCGACCGCACCGCTCACCCAAACCAGCGCAATCCACGGGAGCACCGCCCAGAGGAAGCGGTCCGGTGAGACCGGCCAGCAGGCGAGGATTGTGAGGTACACGAGCAGCGACGGGCCGATGCTCGACCGGAGCGAGACGCACCACAAGCCATACAGCCCGACCGCCAGCGCGGGCAGGCCGCAGGCGTAATAGAGCGCGCGGCCCGGGACCCAACCCAGGGTGAGGACGCCGAGGGGGCGCCCGATGTCCGCGGTCGTCCCGCCCAGCGCGCCCGGACCAGCAGCCCGCAGCAGGTCGAAGTAAGAACCGTAGTCGGGCGCGAGGAGCGGGTCGATGCCTCCCTGATGGGTGAGCACCCACAGGCCCCAGCTCAGGCCCGCCGTCGCAAGGGGGAGGGCGGCGAGAGCGGCACGCCGCCATGCGATCTCGCGCCCTTCGGCTCGCGCGCCACGCCACACGCGCCACACGATCCCGACCCCGGCCGCGACGCCGATCGAGCGCACCAGCAGGCTCAGGGCCGCGGCGGCTCCCGCGAAGAGCGCCGCGCGCCGCGCCGGCAGGCGATCGGGCGGCCGATCCGCGAGGATCACGCCGATCACGAGGAGCAACGCGAACAGCGGCTCCGAGAGCAGGACGGTCAACACCGTGAGGGACGGGATCGCGAGCGCCGCGGTCGCGACCACCACGGCGGCGGGCCACGACAGCGTCCCCGCTCCCAGCAGCTGGAGGCGGGCGGCGTGCCAGGCGATCAGGCCGTTGGCGAGGGCGGCGCAGGCGACACCCAGCACCTTGCCCGCGAGCGCGGCCGCAGGCACCGACAGCAGCCCGAAAAGAGGGGCGAGGAGCAGGGGGTAGAGGGGCGGATAGTGGACCGCGACGGGTGTGCCGGGGAGGTTCGGGTAGACGTACCCGCGCCCGTGCGCCAGCGCCCAGCCGAGGCCGGCGTACAGCCCATCGTCGTAGAAGATGCCGACCAGATGGTGGTTGAGGGCCAGGGCGCCGCCCACCAGCGTTACGAGCGCGACGGCCAAGCCGGCGCGCCTCGGCGTCAGCGGCGGCGCCACTCTCCCGCCGGCGGGAACAGGTTGTAGCGCAGGATGTGAAACAGCGCGGCGAGCCCGTCCCGCCAGGTGATCTTCTTTCCCTCCGCGTAGGTACGACCGCTGTACGAGATCGGCAGCTCCCAGATGCGCGCGCCCGCCTGGGCGAGCCGGGCCGTGATCTCGACCTCGAACCCGAACCGGTTGGCAGTGAGCGGGAGGCGCTTCAGCAGGTCCGCGCGCACCAGCTTGTAGCACGTCTCCATGTCGGTGAGGTTCAGGTTCGTGAACATGTTGGAGAGGAGGGTCAGGAGTCGGTTGCCGACGGAGTGCCAGAAATAGAGGACGCGGTGCGGGCCGCCCTGAAAGCGCGATCCGTACACCGCGTCCGCTTTGCCGTCGAGGATCGGCTGCATGAGCGCGGGGAGGTCGATCGGGTCGTACTCGAGATCGGCATCCTGGATCACGACGACGTCACCCGTCGCGCGGGAAATCCCGGCGCGGATAGCCGCCCCCTTCCCACGGTTGACCGGGTGGCGCTCCAGGACATCGAGCCGGCCGGCCTGGCGCAGCCGTTCGAGCACGTCCCCGGAGCCGTCGCGCGACGCGTCGTCGACCACGATCACTTCCACGGGGACCCGGACGGCGCGCACGCGCTCCACCACGTGCTCGATCGTCGCCGCCTCGTTGTAGACGGGGATGAGGACCGAGAGCTTCACGCCCCGGTCCCCGGCTTCTCTCCGCTGTCGTACCGGCTGAGCTTGCGGTACAGGGTGGACGGGTCGATGCCGAGCACTTCGGCCGCCCGCGTCTTGTTGCCCCCCTCGCTCTGCAGCACCCAGGTGATGTACGCCCGCTCGATGACGTCGAGCGTGGGATTGATGTGGGGCTGGTCCGCCACCAGCGGCTCGGCGCGATGCTCGGTGATCTTGGCCGGCATCGCCGCGAGGCTGATCGTCGCCCCCTTGGTGAGCACTCCCGCGCGCTCGAGGGCGTTTTCCAGCTCGCGCACGTTGCCGGGCCAGTCGTACGCCATGATGGCTTCCAGCGCATCCGCGTCCAGGCGCTGCGGCGCTTCGCCGTGCTCCTGGGCGATGCGCTCGAGGAACGCGGTCACGAAGATCTCGATGTCGTCCCGCCGGTCGCGCAACGGGGGCAGATGGATCGCGATCACGTTGAGTCGGTAGTAGAGGTCCGTACGGAACCGGCCGCGCTTGATGTCGTCCTCGAGGTTCCGGTTGGTGGCGGCGACGACGCGCACATCGACCGGGATCGCTTCGGTGCCGCCGACTGGGATCGCTTCGCGCTCCTGGAGGACGCGCAGCAGCTTTACCTGCGTGGCGGGCGACATCTCGCCGATCTCGTCCAGAAAGAAGGTGCCGTCCCGGGCGGCGGCGAACAGCCCCTGTTTGTCGCGCACGGCGCCGGTGAACGAGCCTTTCACATGGCCGAACAGCTCCGACTCGAGCAAGCTCTCCGGGAGTGCACCGCAGTTGAGCGACAAGAAAGGCCCGTCGCACCGCGTCGACAACTCGTGGATATAGCGGGCGATGACCTCCTTGCCCGTGCCCGACTCGCCCTGAATCAGCACGGTGCTCTCCGTAGGCGCCACCTGCTCGGCCAGACGCAGCACCTCCTGGAAGGGCCGCGACTTGCCGAGCGGTGTGACGAGCCCCGAGCGCTCCCGGCGTCGGATTTCCTGCTTGAGCTGCTTGTTCTCGGCCTTGAGGGTGCGCACTTCGGCGGCACGCCGGCACAAGGCGACGATCTCGTCATTGGAGAAGGGCTTCTGGACGTAATGAAACGCGCCCTCGTTCACCGCCTGGATCGCCGTCTGGAGCGTGGCCTGCGCCGTCATCAGGATGACGGGGGTCTCGGGGTCCTGCTCCCGGACCGCCGCCAGCAGGTCGATGCCGCTCACCCCCGGCATCCGGATGTCGGTGAGCACGATGTCGGGGGCCGACGCCTTGAGCTGCTCCAAGCCCGCCTTGCCCCCCTGCGCGGTGACCACGTCGAAGCCTGCGTTCTTGAGCAAGATGCGCAGGGTGTCGAGGATGCCCTGTTCGTCATCCACGATGAGGAGGGAGGGTTGCGCGCTCATGCGGCTTCCTCCTTGCGGCGGGCGGCAGGAAAGTAGACGATGAAGGTCGTGCCCCGCCCGGTGGCCGTATCCACCAGCACGAGGCCGCGGTGGGCGTCCACCGCACGCTGAACGATGGCGAGGCCGAGGCCGGTGCCGCCGGTGCGGCCCGTGACGAACGGCTCGAACAGCCGGGCGCGCACGGTCTCCGGAATCCCCGGACCGTTGTCGGTCACGCGCAGGGACACGGCGTGGTCGATCCCGGCGCCGCCCGGCAGCTCGTGCGGCGCGGGCCGCCCCGTCCGCACCGTCACGCGTGCGCCCGGCCCGGCCGCCTGGACGGCGTTCAATACCAGGTTCGACACGACCCGGTGCAGCAAATCTTCGTCCCCTTCCATCGGCGTCGCCTCCCCGTGAAGCTCGATCTGCGCGTCCGCCGGGCAGTCGGAGTGCTGATGTACGAGGCGGATCGCGGCCCGCGCCACCTCGTGGAGGTCCAGCGGCCGGCATTCAGTCACGCGAACGCGCGAGAAATCGAGGAACTCCGACAGCAGCCGCGACAGGCGGTCGCTCTCCCGCACGATCAGTCCCCCGAGGAACTTGTCGTCCGGGTTGGCGCGCTTGGTCCGGGCGAGCTGCTCGACCGACGAGCGGATGGAGGCGAGCGGATTCTTGATCTCGTGCGCCAAGCTCGACGAGAGCTCCGCCACCGCCTCCAGGCGCTCGGCCCGCAAGTGCAGCTCCTCCAAGCGCTTCGAGTCCGAGATGTCGGTGAAGATCGCCGTGACCCGGGGTGTCACGTCCGGGGCGATCTCGAGCGTCGTGGTGGTCACCCCGATGAGAAACGTTCGGTCGGGCCTCCGTACCGTGGCTTCCACCCGCATCGCGCGCACGCCGCGGCGCGCCGTCGCGGTCACGGCCGCCCAAAACTCGGGGGCAATCCGTGCGAACTCAGGCATGATGGGCCGGGAGCGCCACTCCCGTTCGCGGAAGCCCAGGATCTGCTCGGCGGCGGGGTTGCAGTACAGCAGGCGACCGTCCGCGTCCACCGTGACGACCCCCGTGGGGATGTTGCGCAGCACGTCCGCTGCCTCGAGCCGGACCTGGCGGAGCTCACCGGCCAGCGCCTCCCGCTCGGCCCCCATTACCGAGACGCGGCTCGCGAAGTACGCGGTCACCGTAGCGACGCTCGCGAACAGCGCGAGCTGAATCGCGATGTCCGGCGTCATCGTGGTGCTGTGACCGAAGAAGACGTCGGCGAAGTACACGATGCCGACCAGCAGCGTCACGAGTGCGGTGCTGGTGGGCGGCATCAGCACCGCGTTCACCGCGATCAGGGGGACGTACAAGGGCGTGAAATCGCTCTGTGGCCCGCCGGTGATGTGCACCACCGTCGTGACCAGCGCGACGTCGAAGAGCGCCTGGGCGTACAGAAACGTGAGGCTGGGGGAGCGACCGCGAACGTGCGTGTGCCAGTAGGACGCGACGTTGACGACCAGCATCGCCACCACCAGCAGCGAGCTGACGAGGATGTCGAACGGCCCGGCGACGTTGAACTTGAGCGCCGCGCTCAGGTAGATGGCGACGGCGACGCACACGCGCCCCACGTAGACCGACCGCAGCAGGCTCTGGGGAGTAGGAATCGCCGAAGCCGTGGAACCGCCACCGAGCCAGCGCACCTTGCTCCTAAGAAAAAGCGAGATAATGGGTTAACGAACCGGCCCGGAGCCGGTCTAGGGGGGCGCAGGGCGTAAGTATTGGCCCTGTTGTGGCAAAGTGCAAGAGAGGCCCTCTCAGGCCGGTGGCGTCGGCCGGGGCGAAGAGCCTCCGAAACCCTCCTGCTTGTCGCCCTGCTGCTGGCCGCGCCGCTTCTTCTTCTTCCGAAGGCGGGTATTGCCGTAGGTCCCGCGGCGGATCTTGCCGCGCTTGCTGCGGATGTCTCCCTTCCCCATATGGCGAACCCTCCGAGGTGTGAGGACGGAGCCCAAAGCTATGTCCCTCGCCTGATGGCGACCAGGGGAGCGGCGCACGCTCCCCCGACCCCTGGGTGGTTACATTCTGCCCCATCATGAACTGTCATGCGTGCGGTGCCGCGCTCTCTCCAGCGGCCCGGTTCTGCCACAAGTGCGGCGCGCCCGCCGGCGTCGCCCAAGCGTCGGGGTGGCGGGCGGGGCTGCCGTGGGGCGTTGCGGGAGCGGCGCTCGGCGCGCTGCTCACCGTGCTCGCCTTGCGTGTGAGTGGCTCCTCGGGAAGTGGGATGCGGGATGCGGGGAGCGGCGGGGAGGGGTCGCCTCCCGTTTCCCGCCTCTCGCCTCCCGATATCTCGCAGATGTCCCCGGAGGAGCGGGCGACCCGGCTCTACAACCGCGTCATGACCCTCCATTCGGCCGGCAAGACGGACAGCGCGGACTTTTTCCTTCCGATGGCGCTGCAGGCGTATGCGATGCTTCCCGCCCTCGACATCGATGCCCGCTACCACGTGGGCGTGCTGCACCTGGCGGGAGGGGACGCCGCGGGGGCACTGGCGCAGGCCGATTCCATCCGGCGCCTCGCTGCCACGCATCTGTTCGGATTCATGCTCCGGGCCCGGGCGTACGAGACGCAGCACAACGCGCAGGGCGCGAAGCGGGCGTACCGCGATTTCCTTAAGAACGAGGCGGCGGAGCGGGCGCGCCAGCGGCCGGAGTACGCTGAGCACGCGCAGAACCTGGACGCCTTCCACGAGCAGGCGGTCGAAGCTACGAGGTCCTGAAACCCTCTATAAAAGGAAGAAGGACGGGGACAACGTCCCCGCCCCCCTAGTGGTCCCTCGCCCCTCGATTACTGAACCGCGTTCACCATGTCGAAGATCGGCAGGTACATCGCCACCACCATGCCGCCGACGATCACGCCCAGCACCACGATCATGATCGGCTCCATGAGGGACAACAACGCGCTCACGGCAGCGTCCACTTCCTCGTCGTAGAAGTCCGCGATCTTGGACAGCATTTCGTCCAGCCCACCGGTCTGCTCGCCGACCGCGATCATCGAGATCACCATCGGCGGGAAGACCTTGGACTTCTGGAGCGGCGCCGCGATCGTCTCACCACCGGCGATCGACGCCCGTGATTCCATGACGGCGTTGTGGATCACCTGGTTGCCCGCGGTGCGGGCGGTGATCTCGAGGCCGTCGAGGATCGACACGCCCGACGAGATCAGGGTGCCGAGGGTGCGCGTGAAGCGCGACACGGCCGACTTGCGAATCACGTCCCCCAGGACAGGGAGGTTGAGCAGGAGCTTGTCGATTTGCAGCCTGCCGGGCGGCGTCTTGTAGTAGCGGTTGATCGATACCACGGTGAAGGCCGCCACGCCGATGATCGCCCACCAGTAGTGCTTGAGGACGTTGCTCGCGCCGATGACGATCCGGGTGGGGAGCGGCAGCTCGAGGTTCACGGAGGCGAACATCGCTTGGAACGTCGGAATCACGAAGATCAGGAGCACCGTGACCGCGATGGCCGCGACCGACATGATCACGGCAGGGTAGATCATCGCCCCCTTTACCTTGCGGATGATCGCGTCGTTCTTTTCGAGGAACTGCGCGAGCCGGAGCAGAATGGTGTCGAGAATACCGCCGGCCTCGCCGGCGGCCACCATGTTCACATAGAGGTCGCTGTACGCCTTGGGATGTTTGCGCAGTGAGTCGGCCAGCGTGTGCCCGCTCTCCACGTCATAGACCACCTGCCGGGTCACGTCCGCCAGCACTTTGTTCTCGGTCTGCTCGGCGAGGATGGTGAGCGCCTGGACCAGCGGCAGACCGGCGTTGATCATCGTAGCGAACTGCCGGGTGAAGACCACGACGTCCCGCGTCTTCACACCCCCGCCGAACTTGAAGCTGATCTTGAGCTGCTTGGGGGCGGGCCGCACCTGCACCACCACCATGCGGTTCTTGCGCAGGTGAGCGATGACGTCGTCGCGCGACGGGAGGTCGACCTCGCCCTGCTGGAGGTCGCCCTTCAGGGTGCGCGCTGTGTACTGGAAGACCGGCATGACTCACTCCCGCCGGCGCCTAGCGGCGCGCGGCAACCTTGGGTGGGCCGGCCTGCGGCGCGCCGGCCGGCGGTAACGCTTCCCGCTCATCCATCGGCTGCTCGCCGATCATCCGCAGGAACTCATTGGGGTTCGAGCACACGCGGAGGCATTCGTCCTTCGCCACCTCGCGGTTCATGTACAGCTGATACAACGCGTCCACCAGAGTCTGCATCCCGTATTTCTTCCCGGCCTGCATCGACGACTCGATCTGGTGGACCTTGTCGTCGCGGATCAGCGCCCGGATGGCGGGCGTGCACACCATGATCTCCGCGGCCATCACGCGACCGCGCCCCTTCGGCTTCTGGAGCAGGGTCTGGGTGATCACGCCCTCCAGCACGAAGGCCAGCTGGGCCCGGATCTGGGACTGCTGGTGCGACGGGAAGATGTCGATGATACGGTTGATCGTCTCGGCCGCCGAGTTGGTGTGCAGCGTGGCGAACGCGAGGTGGCCGGTCTCAGCGATGGTGAGCGCCGCGGCCGTCGTCTCGAGATCGCGCATCTCGCCGACGAGCACGACGTCCGGGTCCTGCCGCAGCGCGTACTTGAGCGCCGCGGCGAAACTGTTGGTGTCGGTTCCGACCTCGCGCTGGTTGACGATGCAGCTCTGATGCCGGTGGATGAACTCGATCGGGTCTTCCACCGTAATGATGTGTCCCTTCAACTCCTTGTTGATCTTGTCGATCATCGCGGCCAGCGTAGTGCTTTTCCCCGAGCCCGTGGGCCCGGTGACGAGTACGAGGCCGCGCGGCCGCTCGGCCAGCTTCGCCACGACCGGGGGCAGGCCGAGGTCGTCGAACGTGCGGACGTTGAACGGAATCTGGCGGATCACGAGCGACACGCAGCCGCGTTGCTTGAAGCAGTTGCCGCGGAACCGCGCCAGGTTCTGGATCCCGAACGAGAAGTCGAGCTCGTTCTCGGTCTCGAAGCGCTTCTTCTGGCTCTCCGTCAACACCGAGTAGGCGAGCGACAGCGTGTCCTTGGGCGTCAGCACTTCGTCCGTGGTGGCGTTGGTGATGTCGCCGTCCACGCGCAGCTTGGGCCGCTCGCCCGCCACGATGTGCAGGTCGGAAGCGTCCTTCTCGATCATCTCCTCGAGCAGCGCCCGCAGGTTCACCGTCATGCCGCCGTCTCCTTCACGACCTCGTCGAGTGTGGTGATGCCGCGCTTGACCTTCAGCATCCCCTCCATCCGCAGGGTCAGCATACCGTCCTTTACGGCCTGCTCCCGCAGCTCCTCCGTCGAGCCCCCTGTCAGCACCATGCGCCTGACCGCGCTGCTCATCGCCATCACCTCGTAGAGCCCCTCGCGGCCCTGGTG
>Ga0066709_100003227_pt1 | contig 12391 bp, 8 predicted proteins | sample GraSoiAngelo_158_FD_79665 | JGI IMG/M metagenome (GOLD analysis project Ga0066709, IMG submission 79665) | Grasslands soil microbial communities from the Angelo Coastal Reserve, California, USA - 14_1009_16_30cm | ecosystem: Environmental > Terrestrial > Soil > Grasslands | place: USA... | reverse complement strand
TTGGTGATCGTGTGGCCGTTGGCCGTCAGGCTGGCCGCGAGGTTGACCGTTGCGGGCGCGCCGAAGGTCGCGCCGTTGGATGGAGAAGTTAGCGCGACGGTTGGCTCAGATGTGGTGGGGTAAGTGAACTTGAGGCTCCAACCGCCAGCGATGCTGCCGCTGTCGCCGGCCTCGTCGTCCAGGACGTACAGCGACCAGGTACCATTCGGGTTCAGCCCGTTGAAGACGGCCAAGGCCGTTCCATAGGGCCCCGCTGGCGCCGGGCTAGGGAAGATGTCGCCGATGACGAAGTCAGTGGGCTTGTAGGTGCCGGAGCCAATCGCAGAGCCATCGGGCAGATTCGATGCCGCCGCATCGTCAAAGATCAGAGTGACGTTGTTGATGCCAACGTCGCCGCCCGCGTCGGACATGAGGACAACCTTTTGGCCACCCGGTCCGACCAGGAGGACATCCACGTCGTCCGGGTAAGTATGGCTGAGTCCGCTGAGCGTCACCGTAACCTTGCTGGGATTGGTTGGCAGGTTGGCAACCGAGATTTTAGAAGGATAGGGCGAACCAATGCCACTGTCCGGAATGCTGATGGGGCTGGTGTTGGCCAGGCTATCGTTTGGTACAAGGACGAAACTTTTGCTGACAGTGCCGAGGCTGGCGGTGCCATTCTGGAGTTGGAGCGTGGCGGTGATGGTGGCGCCATTCACGCCACTGGCGGTGAAGGTGAATGGCTTGGTCACCGACGCGCCGGTGGCGATCGCGCCGTAGGTCTGCGGGCTGCTCGGAGAAGTGACACCGGTGTTGGCGAGCAGAGTGGCGACGAGGTTCGCGGTTGGGCCGCCGCTGTTCGACAACGTGAAATTGACGGTGACCCGCTCGCCGGGATCAATGATACCATTCACCGGGCCGGATTCGCTGACCAGGCTGGTTGCCAGAGCGAGGGATGGGGGACTCTGGGTTGATTGGATGGTATAGCTGTCGATAAGCGTGCCACCGCGAGTGTAGAACTGGAACTGGAGGCTGCTGGTGCCATTGGCCTGAACGAGCATGGCGCCGTCGTCGCTGTTATATTGCTTCACACTGCCTGAAATCGGGGTGCCAAATAGGTACCGGCTTGTGCCACCCAGGCCGTTGACGAAGTACGGGAAGCCGTTGATCATGACCCGTTCGTAATCGTGATCGTGCCCGGCGAGGACCGCCGTGGCGCCCCATTGCTGGAAAGGCCACTGCATCCAGGTGGAGGAGCCGTGCTCACTGCCGGAAGAGTAGGGTGCATGGTGAAAATAGACGATCTTCCACTTCGCCGTCGAAGCGGCGAGTTTGTTCTTCAACCAGTTGCCTTGCGTGGAAGTGCTGCTGGTGCCACTCGGCTCATTGGGGTCGCTGTCGATGGCGAAAAAGTGCACCGGACCCTGCACGAAGTCGTAATAGCGTTCGTTATTCGGCAACGAAAAATAGTTCAGATACGGTGTGGCGCCGCCGGTGTACCAGTCGTGATTGCCCAGGCTGGGGAAGAAGCGGTTGGCCGTCGCGCCGGCGCCGTAGCTGCCAGTGTAGGGATAGATGAAGCTGTGGTAGTACTGGCCGATGTTCGCGTCGATCGTCGAGGCCTCGCCGTTGGGATAGTTGTTGTCACCGACCGTGATGATGAGGTCGGGCGACCAACTTTTTACAAGGTTCGCGACGTCCCGTTCATTCTGGCCGGCGGTCCCGAAGTCGCCGATCACTCCGAAGCGAATCGTGTCTGTGTTTGCGCCAAATGCGCTCCATGCCGCCAGCAGGAGTGCTACGACGCTGCGAATGATTGTCAAAGATCTCGTTTTCAAGGTTGTTTGCTTTCCACGATGGAGATGATTGTGAATTGGACTAATTGTGATCGCGTGTTTCACAGTTCGCCCCTTGAAACGAATTTTGTGTTCATAAGGAGCCTCAGTGCTGTTCGGGCATAAACAATCGTCGCCGCCGCGACTCTTCGAGTTTCTGCGCTTGCTACTCCGGACGGCTTGTTCGAATGACAGCATCCCGAAGCAGCCTGCCTGCCAGTGGAAAAACTTCCTCGGTATCAGTGGCGTCCTGGGTTGCAAGTTACTCCATGACAGCGTGCTTTCCTTTTGGCGGGAATTCCCTTGGTGGTGCCCCGGGGTTCACGCATCCAAATTCTTCGTCACCGCGGAGGTAGTCTGTCCAAAAAGTACACAGGCTGCGTGCGTGGGCAGGGATGCAGTCGTTCGCCTCGATCAGTCTGATTTTCGGACCTCAACGCACTGGGCTGTCCGCGTCCCTCCTACAACAACTGAGACAAACAGGCAGTGAAAGGCCGATTGAGAGGGAATCGGTCCTCTATTCGTCCACCGACGGGACTGCCGGGTGGAAAAGCCACCTCGTTCGAGTCTAACAACTCGTCGGCACTTCTTGCAACACTTCGACGCAATGCGGTATCGCGCCAGCGACAAAACCGAGGCATTCCACCGCGCCGCTCGGCTTGCCCGGCAGGCAGAGCACCAGCGTTTTGTCCACGACCGCCGCAAGGTTGCGCGACAAAATCGCATTGCGAGTGATCTTCATGGATTCCATCCGCATCGCTTCGCCAAACCCGGGCAATTCGCGGAAGGCAATGTCGCGCACGGCTTCAGGCGTCACGTCCCGCAACGCGACGCCGGTGCCACCGGTGGTCAGGATAAGATGACAGCCTTTGGCGATCTGCTCGCGAATGGCGCGCTGGATGTCGCGTTTTTCGTCCGCAACGAGCGCCTCGGCGAGGACGCTCCACCCGTGCTTTTCCGCCGCCTGCTTGAGCGCCGGACCGCCGAGGTCGTCATAGAGACCCTTCGATGCGCGGTCGGAGATGGTGATGATGCCAACCTGAATTTGTAGATTGCTCATTTGTTAAGCCGTTGAAGCGCAAAACCGTGGAACCGTGGGAACCGGAAGCTTTCGCCGGTCGCGTAATGGTTTAACGGATTCAGTTTTTTAATCGTTTTAACGACCTTTTACACTCGATTTCGTTTTCGACACCAGCGTGATGTCCGCGATCCGCATCTTCTTGTCAACCGCCTTGCACATGTCGTAAATGGTCAGCGCGGCAACGCTGACGGCCGTGAGCGCCTCCATTTCCACGCCGGTCTGTGCCGCGATTCTGGCCGACGCGGTGATCACGATGCGATCCCGGCTTGTCGGAATTTCAAAGGTGACTTCGCAATGTGTGATGGGAAGCGGATGGCAGAGCGGAATCAACTCGCCACACTTCTTTGCCGCCTGAATCCCGGCCACGCGGGCGGTTGCGAGAACGTTTCCTTTGGCGATGGAATGCGCCTCGATGAGTTTGAGTGTTTCCTTTTGCAGTCGGATTTCACCGCGGGCAACCGACTCGCGCAATTGCATCGGTTTCGCGGACACGTCCACCATCCGGGCCTCTCCGTCCGCGTCGACGTGAGTCAGTCGTTTCATATCCAGCGCGATACAATCAAGAGTACCTAAGACATGATTTCACCAATTGTCACGAATTGTCACGGTTGAGATTCAATCGGTGTGAATCCGTGAAATCCGTGTCTCCAACGACTCAGATTGATTTTTTCCATTCCTCGATCGCCGCGCGCATCTGATCGGCGGCGTTCAAGCGCGGCTTTACAAACTTCGGCGTGAACCACGGGAACGTTCCCAGCAAATCAGTCGTAACCAGTATTTGGCCGTCGCAATCCGGGCCGGAACCAATGCCGATGGTCGGGACCGGAATTTTCTGCGTGAGTTCTTTCGCCACCGGCGGCGTGACCAGCTCCAGCACCAGCGCAAATGCGCCGGCCTGCGCCAATGCCTGCGCATCCGCCAGCAGCGCCTGGCGCTCGGATTCCCCTTTGCCTTTGACGTGGTACCCGCGCTCTTCGCGCACGCTCTGCGGCAACATGCCCAGATGCCCCAGGAACGGTATGCCGGCAGCGATGATGGCGCGCACCTGGTTCAAAATCTGACGGCCACCTTCCGCCTTGACCGCCTCGGCGCCCGCGCTCACGAGCCGTTTCGCGTGGGCGACAGCGCATTCGACCGTCTCGTAGCTCCTGTAGGGCAGGTCTGCCGCCAGCAAGGCGTGTGGCTGCGCTCGCGCCGCCGCGCGCACGTGGTGTTCCATTTCAGCCATAGTTACGTGCGTGGTATCGGGATAGCCGAGCACCACCATGCCAAGGGAATCGCCCACGAGAATGAGCGGAATGCCGATTTCATCGAGCAGCTTGGCCATTGGAAAATCGTAGGCCGTCAGCGCCGGAATCCTTTGCCCCTTCATCCGGCGAATCATTTCAGCGGTCACTTTCATAGCGCATGACTGAAACTTCACGTCAAAATCTGAAACCGACAAGGGGAATTTGCCAAATCCGAATGACGAGTGACAAATGATCTCCCCCCATATTTTGTTTGCGCCCGTTGGTCCAGCAATTAGGCTGGCGACATCAACCGCTTTTCACCATGCAAACACACGCGATACCAGATTCCAAATCCAATCGCCGGAATTTCCTCAGGACCACGGGCCTCGGACTGGGCGCGCTCGGATTCGCGAGCCCAGCCGCCTTTCCCGCCGAAGAACCATCGCCTTCCTTCGCCAAACCATCGAAGATCCGCCTGGGCACCGTCACCTACAACCTGGCCAAAGACTGGGACGTCCCGACCATTATCAAGAACTGCGAAGCAGCAAAGTTTGAGGGAGTCGAATTGCGCACTTCGCACGCCCACGGCGTCGAGGTCACGCTGAGCGAGTCGCAACGACAGGACGTTGCCAGGCGGTTCCGTGATTCCCAGGTCGAGTTGATGGGCTTGGGCAGCGCGTTCGATTATCACACACCGGATGCGGCCAAACTCCGAAAAGACATCGACGCGACCAAGGAATACATCGTGCTGGCTCACGACATCGGCGCGCGGGGCGTCAAAGTCCGGCCCAACGCACTGCCCAAGGAAGTGCCGAAGGAAAAGACGCTGGAACAGATTGGCAAGTCGCTGCGGGAACTGGGCGAGTTCGGCGACGGGCACGGCGTGCAAATCCGCCTCGAAGTGCACGGCCCGGAAACGTCGCTGTTGCCGAACATCAAAACCATCATGGATGCGGCCAATCACCGAAACGTCGGCGTGTGTTGGAATTCAAATCAAACGGATCTTGCGGGCGAAGGGTTTGATCACAACTTCAATCTGGTGAAGGACAAAATCTTCACCGTCCACCTGCGCGATTTATATCTCGAGGAATACCCGTTCCGGAAATTGTTCACCCGGTTAAACGAAATCGGCTTTGGCGGTTTTTGCCTGGCCGAAATTCCGGAAAGCAACGATCCGGTTCGCGTCATGAAATATTTCCACGGCCTGTTTCTCGCGTATCAAAATCTCATGTGAAACACCAACCACGCATGAACTCAACATGGCATTGCCGCAGCCGACCTGGATTACCAGGGCTATCCTGAAGAAAATCTTGAAATCTTTCGCGCGGCTACTCACGATTGCCGCAGTTGCGCGCTTAGCTCAGCGGTAGAGCATCAGTATCACACACTGGAGGTCGCAGGTTCAAATCCTGCAGCGCGCACCAAGCCTGCCGGCGCAGATTTGCCTCCGCCCACAGCGGCGTCGAGCAGCGGGCTATTGGCCGGGTGAACCACCCTCCTGCAGCAGGCAGCGAAAACCCACATCGTCGTAGCGCATCTCGGAGGAAGCGACGAACCGCATCGTGCGGCCAACGGCGTAATCTTCGGTGATTCTCCAGGAGCCGCCTCGCGCAACTCCCTCCTGGCACCATTCCCAGACATTACCAATCGTGTCGTAAAGGCCGAGCTGGTTTTGCTTCAGGGTGCCGACGTTTTCGGTGGAGCTCAGATCGGCGAGGCGACTGAGCACGCCGTTCTGCAGATTGGCGTCCGCCGTGAAATACTCATACTGCTGCTCCGTCGGCAGAGCGTAGGAGTAACCTGGCGGCAGTTTCTTTTCCGCCAGCTCCATTTCCGTCAGCTTCTGGCAAAACAGCAAGGCTTCGCTCAAGGTGACGCTCTCCACCGGGCGCTGGGCGCCCTTGAATTTGCTCGGATTGCTCTTCATCACCTTCTCGTACTGTTCTTGCGTCACTTCGTATTCGCTCACGCGATAGCCGGCCGGCACCCAGATCAATACCATATCGAGGGTGTTGGTGATCGGTTGGTCCGCTTTGAACATCGCCAGGAGTTTGGCGGCTTTTTCTTTCGCCTGTTCGGGAGTTTCCTTTGCGGCTTCCGCGTCTTTCTTTTTCGCTGTGTTGGTCTCCGTAACGGGCGGCTTGAGGGGAGCAGCATCCGGCTTGGTGTCATCTGCCCTAACAGCGGGAGCGAACCACGAGGAGATGCTGAGGCAGATGAGTGCGAAGGTGAGTCGGGTGGCTGAAAGTCTTGGCCTTTTCACGAAGCAGTGTTTAACAGCGCCGTTGAGGGGTGAAAAGCGAAATTTCGGTTTGCCACAATCTTCCCTTGGCCGGCAGGTCTCCGGCTACCACCGTAGTTGGGCCGGGAAATACTCGGCAATCAACTCTTCGTAGAATGAGCGCAGTTTATTCACGTTGGGCCGTTCGTGGCTTTTGGTGTAAAGGTCGTAGGGATTGAACACGCGGACCCATCGGAACATGTCCCGGTCGCGGTCATTCATCAGGTGCGTGTATTCGCCTTCGCGATGCGCCGGGTAGAAGGAATGATAACGAATCATGTAAAGACCCTCTTCGGGCAGGTGATCTTTCACGACGTGATACAGATATTCATCATGGCCCCAGGAGAGATGCACCTTGTCGAGGCCGCAGGCTTCTTCGTAAACGCCGGCGCGAGTTTGATACTGCGGCACCCGGCTGTCGGGGTTGTCGGCGAAAAACTCATGAAAAACAATCTTGTCCGACCAGGCGCAGCCGACGGGAAAGGTATCGCCGACCACGGCCCACTGCGGTTCGCCAAAGAGGCAGAGAATCTTGCCCAGGTCATGGATGAGTCCGGTGAGGACAAACCAGCGTGGGTGACCGTCCTGGCGGATTTGCTCGGCCGTCTGAAGCAGGTGTTCGAGTTGGGACAGGTCGGTGTCCGGGTCGCTGTCATCCACCAGCGTATTCAAAAACTCCATCGCTTCCCAAACGCCCATCTGGCGCCGGTTCAGGGAGAGGAATTCGCGTTTCCTGGACTGGACGAAATCGTAGGATTGATGGTGATGATTGAGCCGGTAAAACTCCCGCACCGAGGGTCGGGCTGTGGCTTCATAGTTGCGAAACGCCTCGCGCGCCTTGTTGGGGTTGGTCGCCTGGAACGGGGCATTCGATGCGGGGTGAGGATAGCGCGCTTTCAAAAAATCTTCCCATTCGTCGAGATTTTGAAGCGGCGATTTCAGATTCGTTGTCTTTGCCGAATTGGACATAGCTTTCAATACGTTACGGGCCGTTGTCAAACTAACGAACCGTATCCTGTCCGACGACCCAGCGATTCACAAGTCAATTCCTCACGCTCCATCGCGCATCGCCTGTTGAGTCGATCCAACCGGGCATATCCGGTAACCGGACAGGGGCGCGGGCTTCAAAGAAATTCTCCCGCTGCTTTGACAGCCAGCGTCTTTGCGGATAGATTCCCCGGTTGTTGCCAACCTGCCGCGGAAGACCAGACTCCAGGCGACGAAAAACGCGGCGACCTTTCAAATCTTGCGACGCGATGGAACAGGTTTCTGATTTGACCAGATCACCTGAAATTCGCGCGGCCCGGGGGGCCCGCCACTGTGCCAGGCCACTGCTTGGGGACTCACCCTTGTGGCTGCGTCGGGTCGGAAAAGGCATGGCCGGCAATCAGCCGCCAGGGACGGTTGGGTACCAGGCAGCGATCATTGGCGTGTCGGCCTGGTCTGGGGAACGAGTTACATCCAGAAACTGTTAATCCATGAATGGAGGCTGGACTATGTTGAAGTCGCTTCTCTCAAATCCGCTCCGCTTCGGACTGTCGCTGTTGGCTATGGCCGGAGCTGCGTCCTTCATTGCGCCGCAGTTTTGGAGGAAATTGTTTTCCACGCAGGGTTTCTTGCCCCACGGACACTGCTATCTCTGGCGCCCGGAAGTGGTGTGGCTGCATGTCGGTTCCGATATGTTGATTGGACTTTCTTACGTTGCGATTTCCGCGACGCTGGCCTACCTCGTCCACAAGGGGCGCCGGGAGATACCGTTCCACTGGATGATCCTGGGCTTCGGCTTGTTCATTGTTGCCTGCGGCGGCACTCATTTCATGGAGGTTTGGACGCTCTGGCAGCCGCGCTATTGGCTGTCCGGCGACATCAAGCTGATCACGGCCGCTGCCTCCCTGGCAACCGCGTTCTCCCTGCCGCCACTGGTTCCCAAAGTGCTGGCGATGATTCAGGACGCCAAGCTTTCCAAAGAGCGAAAACAACGGCTCGAATCGGCCAACCGGGAACTGGAAACGCTCAACGCCAGGCTCAAGGAACTCGACGAGCTCAAGACGCAGTTCTTTGCCAACGTCAGCCACGAACTGCGCACGCCGTTGACTTTGATCCTGGGTCCGACGGAAAAAATTCTGGCTGGCGGCGGCCTGACCGAGGAGCAGCGACGCGGACTTGAAGTCGTGGACCGCAACGCGCGCACCTTGCTCAAGCACGTCACCGACCTGCTCGACATTGCCAAGCTCGACGCCAGAAAAATGACGGTGAACTTTGCCGCCGTTGACCTGGTGAAACTGCTCCGCGCGACCGCGGCCTACTTCGAGTCGCTGGCCCGCGAAAAGCAAATCGAACTGACGGTCCTGACGCCGGGTCCCGTAATTACCCAGGCGGACCCCGAAAAATTGCAGCGCGTCTTTTTCAATCTCCTGTCCAACGCCTTCAAGTTCACGCCGGCCGGTCGCCAGATCCGCTGCGCTTTGCGCGCCGAACCAAACTCCGCCGTGATCGAAGTCGAGGATTCCGGCCCGGGCGTTCCCGCCAACCTGCGCGAGGCCGTCTTCGAACGCTTCCGCCAGGGTGAGGGCCACTCGACGCGCCGATTTGGCGGCACGGGTCTGGGACTGGCCATCGCGAAGGAATTCGTCGAGCTGCACCGCGGTCAAATTTCCGTGAGCGATGTGCCGGGCGGCGGGGCGCTTTTCCGGGTGGAACTGCCGCTCGCGTCGCACGCTGCCCACGCCGAAGCGCCGACCACCGTCGGATCGGGCACCGGTGACACTGCTTTCGTCGCGCGCCAAACCCTGGCGGAGTTGAGTCCGGTTTCCACGCGACCGGAGCCGACCGCGGCATCGACCACCGGGCACGGTTTGATTTTGGTCGTCGAGGACAACCCGGACATGAACCGGTTCATCACCGAGACGCTCGCCGGTCAGCATAGCGTCGCCAGCGCGTTCAACGGGCGCGAGGGCCTGGAGAAAGCGCTGGAGTTGCGTCCCGACGTTATCGTCACCGACCTCATGATGCCGGAGATGAGCGGCGATCAGTTGGTGCGCGAAGCTCGGGCGCGCCCGGAGTTGAACGCCGTTCCGATCCTCGTGCTCACTGCGAGGGCGGACGATGAGCTGTGCGCGAAGCTCCTGCGCGAAGGCGCACAGGACTATCTCCGAAAGCCTTTTTCAGCCGATGAGTTGCAGGCGCGCATCCGAAATCTCGTTTCCATGAAACACGCCCGCCAGGCCCTCCAGCAGGAACTGGCCAGCCAAAGCGAAAACCTGGTCGAACTCGCGCTTGATCTCATCGCTCACAAGCGCGAATTGCAACAGTCCTTGGATGCGTTGAGCCAAAACGAGCGCCGCCTTCGGCGCATCGTGGATTCGAACATGGTCGGCATTCTGTTCTGGCAAGCCGACGGCCAGGTGACCGAGGCCAACGACGCCTTTCTCACCCTCACCGGTTACACGCGCGAGGACCTCGTGCAGGGCCGGATCAACTGGCAGGAAATCACGGCGCCGGAATGCCTCGGCCAGGACGAACGCGCTTGGAACGAGATGTCGTTTCGCGGCGTTTGCACGCCCTATGAAAAGGAATACATCCGCAAAGATGGCCGCCGTGTGCCGGTCTTGATTGGCGGGGCACTGCTGGAAGGATCGGCTGATCGGGGCGTTCGTTTCGCCATTGACATCACGGAGCGAAAACGCGCCGAAGAATCGCTGCGCCAGAGCGAGGCGCGCAAGACCGCCATTCTGGAATCAGCGCTCGATGCCATCATCACCATTGACCAGGCGGGAACAGTCCAGGAGTGGAACCCGGCAGCCGAGAGAATTTTTGGCTACCGCAAAGCAGAGGCGCTCGGTCGGAGAGTTGATACGCTCATCATTCCGCCTGCGATGACCGAAATCTACCAGGCCGGCCTGGGCGAATACCTGATGACCGGCGTGGGCAGCCTGCTGGGGCGGCCCGTCGAACTGACCGTCATGCGCGCAGGCGGTGCTGAATTCCGCGCCGAACTGGCCATTACCAGACATTCGTGGGACGAACCGACGCTCTACACCTGTTTTATTCGCGATATCACCGAGCGCAAACGGGCCGAAGAAACGCGCAATCAACTGGCCGCGATCGTCGCGTCTTCCGATGACGCGATTATCAGCAAGACGTTGGAAGGCATGATCGTGAGTTGGAACGCCGGCGCGGAGAGAATGTTTGGCTATTCGGCAAAAGAGGTCGTTGGACGTCCGATTACTGTGGTGATCCCTCCCGAATTTCTCGGCGAAGAAAGCCAGATTCTCAACAAGCTCAAACGTGGAGAACGGATCCAACATTATGAAACGGCCCGGCTTCGGAAAGACGGTTCGAAACTCGATGTCTCTCTGACGATCTCCCCCGTCAAAGATGCGACCGGCAGAGTCATCGGCGCGTCCAAGATCGCGCGCGACATCACCGAACGCAAACGGACGGAGGCGGAGATTCGCAAATTGAACGAAGAACTGGAGCAACGGGTGGTCGAACGGACCGCGCAACTCGAAGCCATCAATCAAGAATTGGGGTCATTCACCTATTCCGTATCGCACGATCTTCGCGCTCCGTTGCGTGCATTGCAGGGGCTTTCCAACGCTTTGCTGGAGGATTATGCGGACCGGCTCGATGAGCTCGCCAAAGATTACTGCCAGCGCATCGGGACGGCGGCCAGCCGGATGGACACACTGATTCAGGACCTGCTCGCCTACAGTCGGCTTAGCCGGATTGATTTGGAACTCAAAGCGATCGATTTGACAGCGGTGGCGGCCGATGTGACGCATCAACTCGAATCCGATCTCCGGGAAAAGAAAACGGAGTTGACCGTGCAGGACCACCTGCCGGCTGTGCTCGGTCATCGGGCCACGCTGGGTCAGGTGATGAGCAATCTGGTTTCTAACGCGATCAAGTTTGTCGCCCCCGGCGTGACACCGGAGGTGCGGATTTGGGCGGAAGAGCGGGGCGCATTTGTCCGTCTCTGGGTTGAGGACAATGGCATTGGTTTTGCCCCTGAATATCGGGACCGAATTTTTCGTATATTTGAACGGCTCCATGGCGTGGAGACCTATCCCGGCACGGGCATCGGTCTGGCGATTGTGCAAAAAGGAGTGGAACGCCTGGGGGGGCGGGCCGGCGTGGAATCAGTGGAAGGAGCCGGCAGCAAATTCTGGATCGAACTAAAGAAAGGCTAAAACATGAGCGTGCGGGATGGTGTCATTCTGCTGGCGGAAGACGATCCCAATGATGTGCTGTCGGTCCAGCGCGCGTTTCAACGGAACTATGTGGCCAACCCGGTGCAAGTCGTTCGAGACGGTGAAGAAGCGTTGGCCTACCTGAGTGGCCAGGCACCCTTCGCCGACCGCGAGCGCCACCCGTTGCCCGTGCTGATGCTGATGGATTTGAAAATGCCGCGCAAGTCCGGCCTGGAAGTGCTGGAGTGGGTGCGTCGACAGCCGGGGCTGAAGCGGCTCCCCATTATTGTTCTGACTTCTTCGAACCAAAGCCCGGACATCAACCGGGCCTACGAATTGGGAGCCAATTCGTACCTGGTCAAGCCCGCCGGATTTGACAGCCTGTTGGATTTGGTGAAAAATCTCGACATGTACTGGCTGATTCTCAACGAAAAGCCGGAACTGGACGGGGGCTAAACTATGCCGTCCCGCCGATCCGAGGAGGTCGCATGAATGACCAGTTGCACATCCTGCTGGTGGATGACAATCCGGAAGACCGCGCTCTGGTCATCCGCGAGTTGCGCCGCGATTTTCCCAACCTCCTAATCAATCAAATTACCGACGCGAAGCACTTTGCCCGGGCGCTCGAGTCGGGCGAAGGCGACCTGGTCATCAGCGATTATCAGTTGCGGTGGTCGGACGGGCTGGCCGTGCTCCGGGCGATCCAGGCCCGCTGGCCCGACTGCCCGGTCATCATGTTCACCGGCACCGGCAGCGAAGAGGTGGCGGTCGAAGCGATGAAAGCCGGCCTGGAC
>Ga0066709_100003226_pt1 | contig 12392 bp, 13 predicted proteins | sample GraSoiAngelo_158_FD_79665 | JGI IMG/M metagenome (GOLD analysis project Ga0066709, IMG submission 79665) | Grasslands soil microbial communities from the Angelo Coastal Reserve, California, USA - 14_1009_16_30cm | ecosystem: Environmental > Terrestrial > Soil > Grasslands | place: USA... | reverse complement strand
GTGTCCTGGGTGGTCCGCCAGATGAGGAAGCCGGTGAAGACCACGCCGACGAGGCCGGCGATCGTCATGACCGGGATTCCCGCCACGCGCTGGGCCGCCGGCGACCGCTCGAAGATCTCCTTCTTCCAGTAGGGGAAGAAGACGCCGGTAAGGCTCACAACGAAGAACGCGAGCGAGAACGTAAGCAGGCCTGACAGGATGCCGACGTATGTCGTGAACACGTAGACCGCGAGCCAAGCCTCGGCGATCAGGAAGAGCACCAGGATCGCCCACGCCGGCGAGTGGTACTCCGGCGAGACCTCCGCGAGTTTCCCGGGCGCCACGCCGTCGATGCCCCAGGCGAACAGGGCTCGAGAGCCGTACATGATGTTTGAGCCGAGCGCGAACGGGATAACTAGGATCACCCAGAGGTTGATCAGGATCGTCAGGATCGGGTTGTTGGCTAGGATCGAGGCGGTCCCGTTCACGAGGGTCTTGAACGTATAGCCTCCGTCGGCAGCGCCGACGAGGAACGCATCGCCCATTGCCCATCGGGCAAAGATCATGAAGGCGATGAAGATGACTCCCGCAAGGATCATCGCTCCGACGATCCCGACGATCGGGGCGCGCCGTACGTTCTTCACCTCGCCCGAGAACGCGACCATGTTCACGGAGAACAGGATCGAGAACGCCGGCCAGACCATGAAGTTGAGGGTCTGCCCGAGATCGGTCGTGGGCACTTTCGCGCTCGCGAACTTGTCGAAGGCGCCCGCGCCGACGGCCGAGTCGTAGGCGCTCTTGAAGTCCAGGACGCCGAGGCCGCCGAGCGCGAGGACGGCCAGGGTGACGACCACGCTTCCCAGCCCGATCAGCGTGCACCATCGCTGGATCCTGAAGAACGTCCCCATGCCGCGATAAGCCAGGAACGCCACTAGGGCGACGATGAAGGTGCCCGCGATGAACACTCCCCAGCCACTACCCAGCCAGGTTCCCCAGTCGGTGAGCGTTCCGTTTTTGAGCTGTACGCCGAGCACCGAGAGCATCGGCGACAGCCCGAAAATAGCGAAAAAGGCGCCGTTTAGGCCGAAGTAGAAGGTGTAGAAGAACGCCTGCATGAAACTGACGACGAAGCCCAGCTCTGGTCGGACGATGCGCGAGAGAAAGACATACTCGCCGCCCGAGCGCGGATAGGTCGCCGCCAGCAGCGCGTAGACGATGCCCACGCCGATTGAGCCCAGCGTCGTGATGAGGACCGACCACTCGAAGGACGCGCCGGGATAGGCGACCCAGTCGATCAGTGTGAAGCCGATGTACGCGATCGTGATGGCGTTGAGCCCGTACCACATTGCGTCTATCGTGCCGACCGAGCGCACAAGCCCGGAGCTTGCCCGGGCGAACGTTCCTGGAGAGCTCGGCAACGCCCCTTGTACCTGTGCCATTACCAACTCCTTTGGCTTGCCTGAAACGGTTTCGGCGCCCGCTCGCTCCGCTAGTCCCCTCGTGCCGCCTCTGGCGAGCGCCGGTGGACATGCCTACCGGATAACGACCAGTGATGGCTGCAGCTGCTGTCTTCTCCGGAGTCAGCCCTCCTCCGCTTCGGTCACCGTTTCTTCCAGGACCGTAAGCGCGCGATCCACGTGCGCCGTGGTCAAGAAGAGCGGCGGCATCATGCACACGACTTGGCTGGGCAGCGGCTGCGCAGGTTGGTCGGTCCCGATGCGCCGCTCGATCGGGTCGCGGGCCTGACGCAACCCGGACACGTCAAGGTTAAGCAGACCGCTCCCGACAGGGTCCGTCACGTTGCGCCTCGCCACCATCGGGAGCCGGCAGTCCAAACGGGCCAGTCGGATTGTCCGATTCTGGCACCTCGTCCAGGTGTGTCAATGGTGGCGGCTCGAGGTGTGCCTGACCCGGATCAGGTTCGCCGCCACCGAGGCAGGGTGGCCGCCGGATGACGTCCCGAATACAATGCCGGTCAGGGATACGGGCCGATCTTTCGTTCGCGCCGTGGCAGCCCGCTTGGCGGGCGTGGCATCCAGCAGCTCTTCCGCCGGCTGAAGCTGCGGGCCGGCCTCCCCGGACGCTGCAGCCCGCACACCCTGCGGCACACATTCGCCCGTGCCTACCTGGTGAATGGCGGCGATGCGTTTAGCCTGCAGCGGATCCTGGGCCATGCAACGCTCGACATGGTGAAGCGCTACGTGGCCCTGGCGGACACGGACGTCTTGCAGCGCCACCGCCTGGCTTGACCGGCTGACCGTCTGCTGCGAAGCTAAATGGCTCCTCCCCTGTCGCGGGTGGCCCACCTTCTCGCGGCACCGTAGCGGCAGCATGGGGGATTAGGCGTGCTGGCCGAGGCAGGGATCGCGCTACAGTGCATAAGCTGGATCGGTCCGCTTGTGTAACCTGGCACGGGGGGTCGCCGACTACCGCGATGACGCACATCGCCATCCAGGAATCGCTCGATGGGAAGAACGTCGATTGGATGGAGAGAGTGACCGATGAGCAGTACCAGCATGAGCCGAGCGAACTTTGACCTCTCGCGCCGCAAGCCGGGCGTGTCGGCCTGCACGACCGAGGATCTCACCCGGATCGGGACGGCCCATCAGGTCCAGATCTCCTTGCGCAGCCCCGGCGGCAGCCTCCGACCGTTCGTCACGATCTGGGCGTTCGCGTCGGCGACGACCTCTTAACTCGGTGTTCGCGCCGAGATTCCGGGACGGGAACCGTGACGCCATGACCTGACAGCTGATCAGATGTGACGGGACCTCCGGGCCGACAGCCTGCTACGGGATCAAGTCCAGTCGGCGATGTCCGCCAACGAATACACAGGCAGATGGATCCCGACCTGCATTTCACTAATCGCTCTTAGTGCCATGTCGCCTCAGATCACCTTACCCACGATCAGGATGCCGTCGAAGACTTCCGCCCACGATGAGGCCACGTCGTTGGCCGCGAAGCTATTCCATAAGACATTGACGAACAATGTGCCGTTCGCGATCGTCTCGATCGTGAACGTGCCCGACGCGTCCGGCGGGAATGCGCGGACGCCGTTTGAGCGCATGCACTCGGCGAACTTCACCGCCTGCTCACGAGCAGCAATCGCGGCCGCCGTCGCCGCTGGCGCCGGTTGATAGGTGCGTTCGAACAGCCCGCGCTGACTGGCGCGACGATGGCAAGGGCGACCATGGACAGGGCGACCGGTGGCCTTGGTGTCGTACTCATGGCGTCTGCGCGAACGTGGTGATCGGCGTTGACAGCAGCCCGTTCCGACCGTGCTGGTCACTGCTGCATCCTTGGATCCTGCGTGGGGTCGTCGTACATGCGAGGGCAACCGCGATTGATGGCTACGGGGCGCAGTTCGTAATGCCAGGGCTCGTTGCTGTAGATCTGGCACAGCCCGTACTTGGCGCCGTGCTCTGACAGCCACGCCGTGGCGTCGGCCTGCCCGATGTCGATCGCATTTCCCGACACGTGAGGAGAGGTGCCTGGGGTGGCCACCCATCGCGCAGCCTCCACATCCGAGCCGTACTCCGAGACTGCCTGACGGAACAGCTGCTCCTGGTACTTCCGCGAACGCCAGCCGCTGTCGACGTAGATGTGGACGCCCTCGTGCCGGGCATCCGTCGAAGCGCGCCGCAGGGCATCGAGGAGAGCAGGATCGAGCTTGGCGACGCCCGGCAGGCCGTCGTCGAAGACGGTCGTGCCGCTTGGGAGGACGCCGTCAGCCGCGCCGAGCGCGACGCTGTCCCCACCGCGGAAGTCGCCAGCAGGCGCCCCAAGCTCACCGCGTTGGTCGCCACGGACGGCGGTAGGCAGCGCGGCCGTCGCGGAGGACGACACTCGCTGCGCGAGGCCGAGGACGGCGGCGCTCGCCGCGATGACGAGCAGGCCGGCGACAAGGATCCAAGTCAGGCGCGGCGGTCTTCCCGACGGTTCGGCGTGGGTCATGCGCCCACTCAACGCCGCCAGGTGTTGCGAGAGCGTATGCAGTTTTCAATACGCCGCCGATACGCACCGGCTCAGTAGCATGGAAGCGTGCGTGTGCTGGTCGTGGAAGACGAACCCGACATGGCGGAGGCCATCCGCGCCGGCCTCCGCCTGGCGGCGATCGCTGCGGACGTCGCCGGTGACGGTCACACCGCTGTGAAGATGCTGAGCGTCAACGTCTACGACATCGCCGTCCTCGACCGCGACATCCCCGGGCCCTCCGGCGACGAGATCGCCAAACGCATCGTCGCCTCCGGCAGCGGTATACCGATCCTCATGCTCACTGCCGCCGACCGCCTCGACGACAAGGCCTCCGGGTTCGAGCTGGGCGCCGACGACTACCTCACCAAGCCGTTCGCCCTGCGAGAGCTGGTGCTGCGGCTCAGGGCGCTCGACCGCCGGCGCGCTCACAGCCGGCCGCCTGTGCGGCAGATCGCCGGCCTGCGTCTCGATCCCTTCCGCCGCGAGGTCTACCGCGACGGCCGCTACGTTGCACTCACCCGGAAGCAGTTCGCCGTGCTCGAGATCCTCGTCGGCGCCGAGGGCGGTGTCGTTAGCGGCGAGCAGCTCCTGGAGCGGGCGTGGGACGAGAACGCCGACCCCTTCACCAACGCCGTGCGCATCACCGTCTCGGCCCTACGCAAGCGGATCGGCGAACCCTGGCTGATCGCCACGGTGCCCGGAGCCGGCTACCGCATCGACGCCGGGCCGGACGTGAGCGGCGGGATAGGTGGCAATGGATAGAGCGCCCGGGTTGAGCGTCCGCCTCAAGCTGACCCTCAGCTACGCCGGGTTCCTGATGCTCGCGGGTGCCCTGCTGCTTGCCGCCGTGTGGGCGTTCCTGCTTCGTTACGTACCCGACCGCCAGATCATCGCGCTCGGATTCGTTCCCAACCAATCCGACCTGGTACGCGCCTTCGCCCCGAGGGCGGCCGCGGTGCTGGCGTTCCTGCTTGTCTTCGGCCTGGTGGGAGGGTGGCTCCTCGCGGGCCGCATGCTCGCCCCGCTGCGTCGCATCACGGACGCCACGCGCATCGCCGCGAATGGATCACTCTCCCACCGGATCCACCTCGATGGCAGCCAGGACGAGTTCCGCGAGCTCGCCGACGCCTTCGACACCATGCTCACGCGGCTCGAGGCGCACGACGCCGAACAGCAGCGATTCGCGGCCAACGCCTCCCACGAGCTGCGCACCCCGCTCGCGATCACGCAGACGCTGCTCGATGTCGCACGCAGCGACCCCGACAGGGACACCGGCGAGCTCGTCGAGAGCCTCCACGCGGTCAACGCCCGCGCGATCGACCTCACCGAGGCCCTGCTCCTGCTGAGCCGCGCCGACCGGCGGTCCTTCACCCGGGAACGGGTCGACCTGTCGCTCATCGTCGAAGAGGCGGCCGAGACACTCCTGCCCCTCGCGGAGAAGCACGGCGTCGACATCGAGCCCTCCGGCGACGTCGCCCCCGCCCTCGGCTCGCACGCTCTCCTCTTGCAGATGGTCACGAACCTCGTGCATAACGCCATCGTCTACAACCTTCCTGGCCATGGCACGGTGCAGATCCAAACCGCCATCCGCCCCGGGTCCGTCCAGCTCACGGTTGAGAACTCTGGCGAGCAGCTCACGCCGCAGCTGGTCGCGACCCTCACCGAGCCGTTCCAGCGCGGCACGGCACGCGTCCGAAGCGACCGTGCGGGCGTCGGCCTCGGCCTGGCGATAGTCAAGAGCATCACCCAGGCGCACGAGGGGGTCCTGACCCTCACCCCACGGAACGCCGGCGGGCTCCGCGTCATGGTGCAGCTGCCCGCCGCGCCACCGGACGCTGGGCTCGTGGGCGAGCGCATGTCCCCGGGCGAGCTCAGGCAGTCGCTTCGCTGAACTTCCTACCCCCTCGACGCCTGGGTCGGCCTGTTCGAGACCTGGCTGCGCGGACTGGGCCTACTCGACCTGCCGCAAGAGTCCTCGTAGCCCGTCGTCGTTCGGGCGCTGGATATGGATCTCGCGACTACTGGTAGATGCGTGCCGCTGTCGACGACGAGGATCCCTGTGAGCCATCTGTGCGAGTTGCGAACTACGGCTGGCTCTCACCGCTTGATCGCAGGTTCGCTCCTGCCCGCCGGCGGGCCACGGCGCGCTGTGATTGGTTCGAACAGGTCCCTGACCCAGGCGACTCGCGTGTCCAGAGGCGCTCCGGTCGAGCAGTCCTGTCATTTGGTCGATCAGCGTTACTGAGCCTTCCGCCGGCGCTCGTACGCACTCCCGGCTGCGCTCGCGCCCGAGGCTCGTCGAGCAGTTCGAGCAGTAGCGCTGGATCGGTGAGGTGCGCTCGAGCGCCGGCGCCACCGATCTTGAGGCACCTGGCGAGGTGGACCAGCCACCGACAGGCTCCGAGAACATCACGTTGAACGAGTGCCTGCCCCGGTGAGCTCGCGTGGCGGCACGTCGAGCGGTACCTGGGCGAATGCCGCGAAGCCATCGACGAACCAGGTGAGCGCGACGATCGCGAACACCTCGACCAGCTCGGCGGTCGTCCAGCCGGCGTCAATGGCGGCGCCCCACGTCGCGTCCGCGATCACGCCGCGATCGGCGGCCGCCTCGCGCGCGACCTCAAGCAGCGACCGCAGGCGTGGATCGTCGACCGTTGCCGATCGGACCGCCTCGATCTGCTCCGGGCTCTGTCCGGCCCGGGCCGCAATCCGGCGGTTGATCGCCGTCGAGTACGTGCCGCCGGTCGCGGCGGCGGCCGCAAGGGCGATCGCGGACCGAAGCGCGGGATCGAAGGTCGCGTGCGCCTCGATCGACTCCCGGATCGCCATGTAGGCGTCGAGGGTGGCGGGCGCCTCGGCCATGGCCGCCCAGAGATTGAGGGTGCCGACGCCTGGCGAGGCATCGATCACCCGCTCGAGGACGGGTCGACTTGCAGCCGAGACAATCTCGAGGGTGTGGAGCTCGACGCGGGTCATGCCGCCCTCCCTTCGGGCTCGTGATTGCTTAGGTCGGTGCTCGCCTCGGCAGGCCATGCGCCGATCGGCTTCAGCTCGAACATCGGGTGCTCGCTCGCCCGCGCGAGGTAGTCGGCGTCCGTCGAGCTCGCATCGAGGCCGTACCAGCCGCGGAGCATCGGGGCCATCAGTGGTCGGGCAAGGAAGCGGGCCAGGGCGCGACGAAGGATCGGCGCGGCTTCGTCGGGCGGGAGCTCGGTCGCTCGGACCCGCTCGTCCTCGCCGGCGGCGCGGACGGTCGCCTGACCCGCGACGCGCAGGTTGCGGATCCAGTTGGTCTCGCCGAAGCTGCCCATGACGAAGCGCCGGCCGTCGACCTCGAACAGGCCGACAGGAAAGGTCCGCAACTCGCCGCTCCGCCGGCCGCGAACGGTCAGCAGGATGTTCGGGCCCATCGGCATGCCGGCGCGAAGCAGGCGGCGGATGAGCGGGTTGAGCGCCCGGACGAACGCCGGGGCGGTTGCCGGTCGAGCGGCAGCGGTGGTCGCGGTCCGGGCGGTTCGGGCTGGGGTGGTGGGAGACGTGGTAGTCGTCATCGGACGAATGCGTTCCTTTCGACGCGCGGATTGGTGTGTCGAAGGGAACACGAAATGACCGGCCGCGCTGTGACCGGCATCGGCGATCCGCGCTTGGCCCAGGTCACGAGGCCTGGCGGCCCCCGGCGATCTGGCCTACGCCACGGTCACAATCGGCCCCTGGAATACGTACCCCGTGCAGAAGCGATGCAACACGAGGCGCCAACGAGGTGAATCGTCAGGAATGGCTGGCCGAGGAGTTCGAGCGGCAGCGGCCGCACCTCCGCTCGGTCGCCTACCGAATGCTCGGCTCCCTGACCGAGGCGGAGGACGCGGTTCAGGAGAGCTGGGTCAGGCTCGACCGCCACGACCCCGGAGGCCCGGGCGATCTTCGTGGTTGGTTGACGGTCGTCGTCGGCCGCATCTGCCTCGACATGCTCCGCTCCCGCCGCGCCCGGCGCGAGCAGTACGCCGGGACCTGGCTGCCCGAGCCCATCGTGACGCCGCTCGGCGGTTCGACTGCGCGGCCGCTTGCCGACCCCGTCGCACCCGACGATCCCGCGAGGGACGCCGAGCTGGCCGACTCGGTGGGCCTGGCGCTGCTCGTCGTCCTCGAGACGCTCGAGCCGGCCGAGCGCCTGGCGTTCGTGCTCCACGACGTCTTCGCGGTGCCGTTCGAGGAGATCGCTCCGGTAGTCGAGCGCTCGCCGGTCGCCGCGCGCCAGCTGGCCAGCCGGGCCCGACGCCGGATCCACGCCTCGGCGCCTTCGCCCGACGCTGACCTCCGGGTGCAGCGCCGGGTGGTCGACGCCTTCCTCGCTGCCGCGCGGAACGGCGACTTTGATGCGCTCCTGCGGGTGCTCGATCCGGGCGTCGTCCTCCGCACGGACGGCGGCGGGGTGGGGCCGCTGGCCCGGCCACCGATCGAGGGAGCGGCAGCGGTCGCTCGGCAGCTGGCCGCGGCCGGCGGCCGGTTTGCAGTGTTCGCCCGGCCAGCGATCGTCAACGGCGCGGCCGGCGTGATCGTCGATCAGCCGGACGCCCCGCCCATCGTGGTCGGCTTCACCGTGGTGAGCGGCCGGATCGCGGCGATCGACATTGTCGGCGATCCTTCGAAGCTATCTGGACTCTCGGCGGCGGAGGCGCTCCTCGGCGAGTAATCCCAGGAGCCACGGACGGGCTGCGATCTACGAACCCGACCCCGACCACCGTCGCGCGACGCACTTGAGGCCGACGACCGCGGGGCGGGCAGCGCTGCGCGTTATCTTCGAGGCCCAGCAGCCATGGGCGGATGTGCTTGGGCGGAGATCGGAGCGTCGAAGCTTCGGCGGGCGAGCGCGCTCGTCAGTGATCTCCAGCGAGTGGTTGTGACTCGCGGTCCACCGGGCGAGTCAGCCGCTGCGCCGCGTCGAGGGCAAGGCGTTTGGCTGCGGCTTCGCTCTGCTCCAGTCCCTAACTTGGCGCGCTACCGGGCCGCCAGGGCCAAAGCCAAGAACGCCGCAATTGCGCCCGCTGACGCATACCTCCATGCGGAACCGAGGTAGGCGCGGGCCGGGGTTCCGACGCCATGTCTGCCGCCGACCGCTCGGGCCAGGATGGTGGCGACCGATCCGTGCGGCGTGGCCAGGGCGGCCACGTTGGTCCCGATCAGGTACGCGATGATCGATGCCGGATGCGCCCGCGCGAGCCAGGCGACGCCGAAGGCCGCGGCCGGTAGGTTGTTGGCGACCGCGGCCAGCACGCTCCCAAGGGCGAGCGCCAGCAGCAAGCCGCCTGTGGAGGCGTCGGGCCGCGGGAGCAGGCCGGCTGCCATATCGATCGGACCACTCGCGGCCACCGCGATGCCGATGATCGCCAGGCCGGCGAGCGGGACGCTCTTGACCACGGCACGGACGTCGAGGCGAGCGATGGCCACGGCGACACCGGCCAGCAGCCCGGCGCTCATAGCGAACGGAACGGCCATGTCGCCGCCAGTCAGCCCCACGGCGACGGCGGCCAAGGCGCCAACGACGGCCACTCCGCCAGCGACGCCAGCTGCAGCATCCGACGTCCCGGACGGCTGGGCGCTCGTCCCGTCCTCTCCGTGAGCGTCGTCAGCGGGGCGACCGGCGATGCGCCGTCGTGCCCGGACTGCGAAGAGCAATCCAACGGCGAGCGCCGCCGCCAGCTGCGGCCAGACAGCCAGGCCAACGTAGGCCGCGAGGCCGAGGCCCGTGGCCGACACCAGCACGAGGTTGGTGAGGTTGCTGAACGGCAGCAGCAGTGAGCCGACGTTAGCCCCCAGGATGGCGCCCCCCAGTTGCCAGCGCCGCTCCTCATCGTGATCGCCTCCAACTGCGATCCCGACCGACGCCGCGGCGACGGCGGCGACGTCGAGAGTCAGCAGCGCGCTGGTGAGCAGCCACGTTGCGTAGGTCGTCAGCAGCCGGACCAGCGGCCGCCTGATGCTCGCGAGCCGGACGGCCAGCCGGTCGCGCCAGCCGAACGCCTCGAGCGCCAGCGCCAGTGGCGGCAGCGTGACCAGCAGTGCGAACGGCGCACTGAGCCGCCCGAGCGGCGCGGCTAGGAACGGAGCGACGATCAGGATCGCCCCCACCGCGACGCCAGCGAGCGGCCGCAGGTCGACCACCAGCAGGAGCCGGTCGCCGGCGTCGGGACGCTCCGTCCAGGCGATCCGCGGCAGCGCCGTCATGGCCGCCGGCGCGGCTCCGGCGGCGCGCCGGGCGGATGAGGTCGCTCCGGCTCGGGCTCCTCGGCGCGGCGAGCGATCTCGACGGCGCGCGCCAGCGCCAGCAGCTCGAACCAGGACAGCGGGTCGCCGAAGGCCCGCGCTTCCGCCACGCGCCGTTCGGCGAGTGTTCTGAGGGCGCGAAGCGTGGCCGTTGGATGCCCTGCCTCCATGGCTCGGGCGGCAGCCCGCCCGAGATGAAGCTCCGGCGGCGGGTAGTGTCGATGGCCGCGTGGGCCGGGGCCCCGGTCGGCGGCGATGACGCCCTGCTCCTCGAGGTAGCGCACCATCCGGGGCGACAGGCCGATCGCCTCGCCGGCCGGCCCGATGCGCGGCAGCTCGTCAGCTTCGTCGTCGATCGGCTGGCGTGGCACGCCACGCAATCTACCACGACTATGGCAGATACGCAATCAGCCATCCCGGCGCCAGCCCGGCCCCCGGGCTTCCCTCACGCGCATCCCGAGCCTCGGATCGATGACCTGTGCGGACTCGAGGCTCGGCCCGGCTCGTCCGCCTCTCTGAGGGACAAGTGGCTACCCTGAGACCGACGGTATCGCACGCTGGAGGACCAGCTTGATGGCAAAGGCAAACGTTCGGTACATGATCGATGACGTGCGGACCGCGATCGACTTCTACGTCAACCACCTCCGCTTCACGCTCGATCAGGATGCTTCTCCCGCATTCGCCGCGGTCGTGCGGGACGGGCTGCGCCTGCTGCTGAGCGGTCCGGCTAGCTCGGGCCGACGCCCGATGCCCGACGGAACTCGACCGGTTCCCGGTGGCTGGAACCGGATCGAGCTCGTCGTCGGCGACCTGGCCGCTGAAGTGGCTCGGCTGCGGAACGAGGGCGTGAACTTCCGGAACGACATCGTGACGGGCCCGGGCGGGTCACAGGTCCTCGTCGACGATCCGTTTGGAAACCCGATCGAGCTGTTCCAGCCGACTCACTGAGGCGCATAACCGAGCGCTTCCCGCGTCGGAGCGATGTTCGACGAGGCCTCCGTGCGGTCCGCCGACTGCGGTAGTGCGCGCCTTGTCCTCCGCATCACTTCCGAGGGGCCGGGTGCGCATCGCGGCCCCGCCAGAAGCGCACGACGACACGCCACTCCGTGCTGGTCGTGATACACCCCCTGAGTCCGCGGTCCAGTCTTCATCGGCCCCTTCTCGATGATCGCCTGGAGTGGCCATGACAGCCCCGACTGTCGATAACTCGCCGAACCAATCGAGCGTAAAGGTGGACAACCGGCTCGATTCCGGGCGCCTATCGGCGGAGAATCGACGAGCAACGCGGGGGGCGATGAAGCGCGGCCCACACGCCGGCCGCCGGGACCGCGCTGAGCCACTGGCGAGACCGACCCGATGCTGGATCCTCGCAGCCGCGGGACGGGGAAGGGGCCCGCGCCGCGCCTGCGGCGTTATGAGGTATCGCCATGCAGGCATTCATCGTCGAGGCAACCAATCGCCCAGGCGAGCTCGCGAAACAGACCGAGGCCATAGCCAGTCGCGGGATCAACATCCTCTGCTGCTCGCTGGGGATCGGCGATCGCGGCGGGTCGGCCATCTTGGCCAGCGACGAGGCAAGCGTGCGGAGCGCCCTCACTGGTGGGCAGATGGCGTTCCGTGAGATCCCGGTCCTGACCCTGCGTCTCGCGGACCGACCGGGCGAGATCGCGCGGGTCAGCCGCAAGCTCGCGGATGCAAAGGTCAACATCGAGCTGCTCTTCCCGGTCGAGAGCCGGGACGGCACCTACACCATCGTCGTTGGCGTCGACAAACTGGCAGACGCGCAGAAGGTGCTCTCGGAGAATCTCGAGCCGTACGCCATCGGTAGTGGAAAAGGAACCCCGGCCGCGCAGCCTTCGCAAGCCGCCGAGGCGCGCGAGGTGAGCCGGCGCTACGTCGAAGAGGTCATCAACAAGGGCAACGTCAAGGTGATCGACGAGCTCGCGGCGAGCGATTTCGTCGAGCACAACCCACCCCAGGGTGTCTCGCCGGATCGCGAGGGGCTAAAGAAGGCGACCGCGCTGTTCCACACTGCGTTCCCCGATGGGAAGGTGACTGTCGAGGAGGACGCCTTCTACGGCGACCGACTCTGGAACCGGTACTCGTTCACGGGCACCCACGATGGCGAGTTGTTCGGCATGCCGCCGACTCATCGACCGGTTAGGACCACGGCGATCGAC
>Ga0066709_100003225_pt1 | contig 12393 bp, 6 predicted proteins | sample GraSoiAngelo_158_FD_79665 | JGI IMG/M metagenome (GOLD analysis project Ga0066709, IMG submission 79665) | Grasslands soil microbial communities from the Angelo Coastal Reserve, California, USA - 14_1009_16_30cm | ecosystem: Environmental > Terrestrial > Soil > Grasslands | place: USA... | reverse complement strand
TGCCTCACGCTGCCGGCGCTGGACGCCGTGCGCGCGGCGTGTCCCGCGGCCCAGGTCGCCTACCTCACCGAGCGCGAGAGCGCCCCGCTCATCGAGGGAGACCCGCGCGTGGATGAGCTAATCGTGGTGCCGAGAAGTCCGGGCCCGCGGGAGAACATCACGCTCATTCGTCGCCTGCGCCGCTTCGCGCCCGATGTGGCGTTCGACTTCTTCTGCAATCCGCGCACCGCGCTCTGGACCGCGCTCTCGGGCGCCCGCGTCCGCGTAGGTTATCCGAACAAGGGCTGGCGCTCGGCGCTCTACACGCATCAATCGCGGCCGCGCACGCTCTCGGCGGTTGGCTTCCACCTCGCCTCGCTCGCCGCCCTGGGCTGGCCGGCCCGCGAAACAACGCCCCGGCTTCACATCGGTGAGCAGGCCCGCAGCGAGGCAGCCGCCGCGCTCAGGGCGCTCGGCGTTCCCGAGGGCGCGGTCCTCGTCGGATTCCATCCCGGAGCCCGCTGGGAGACGCGCCGCTGGTTCCCCGAGCGCTTCATCGAGCTGGCCGGAAGGTTCTTGAGCGCCCGCGAGGATGGCGTGGCCCTGGTGAGCGGCGGACCGGCAGAAGCCGATCTGGTCCGGAGCATTGTCTCCGCGCTGCCGCCAAGACGGGCGCACGCCGTCGTGGCCTGGCCGATTGCGCGCTTCGTTGCGCTCCAGGCGCGATGCGCGGCGTTCGTGTGCGGCGACACGGGCCCGCTCCACACCGCGGTGGCCGCCGGCGCGCCCACGCTCGGGCTCATGTCGCGCAACCGGCCGGCGATGTTCTTCCCCTACCCTGCCTCCCTCGGTCATCGCGCCTACTACGCGCGCGCCGAGTGCAGCCCGTGCGATCGCGACGTCTGCGCGGACCTGCGCTGTCTCAGGCGCCTCACGGTGGAGGGGGCCTGGAATCTGCTCTCCGCGATGCTGGGCGAAAGGGCTCGCCGCGCGACTGGCGGTTCATGAGCCGTTCAGGCTAGCCTCCCGCGCCATGGCGTCGCCGATCATCACCTTCACCTCGGACTTCGGGCACGAGGACTGGTTCGTTGGCGTCGTCCACGGCGTCCTCTACGACCTGTGCCCGAGCGCCCGCGTGGTGGACCTGAGCCACGCGGTCGATCCCGGAGACATCGAGCGGGCCGCGTTCATCCTCGAGGCCGCGTCCCCCGACTTCCCGGTGGGCACGGTGCACCTCGCGGTGGTCGACCCCGGAGTGGGCACGACGCGCCGGGCACTCGCGGTCCACTCGCGGGGCCAACTGTTCGTCGGGCCCGACAACGGAATCCTCGAGTGCTCGCTGGCGGATCCTGACGCGGAGATCCGATCCCTCACCGAGCCGCGCTTCTTCCGGCTGCCGGTGAGCCGCACGTTCCACGGCCGGGACGTGTTCGCCCCCGCGGCCGCCCACCTCGCCGGCGGGGTCCCGCTCGAGTCCATGGGTCCACGGGTCAGCGACCCGGTGCGGCTCGCGCGACCGCCGATCTGCTGGGCGGACGGCCGGCTGGAAGGCCGGGTGATGCTGGTCGATCGCTTCGGCAACGCGCTCACGAGCCTCACCACCGAGGCCATCGGCTCGGCCTTCCCGGGCATCGCGGAGAGCCGGCTCGAGGTCCTGCTCGGGGGCCGGCACATCCAGGGGATCGCGCGCTCCTACGGAGACGCCCCGATCGGGACCCTGGTCGCGATCATCGGGTCGAGCGGGCGCCTCGAGATCGCGCAGGTGGGAGGCCACGCGGCCCAGCGCTTCGGGTTCGGCAAAGACGACGTGGTCTCGATCCAGGCGATACGCTGAGGGGCGCTGTTTCTCGGTCGCGACGCGGCCCTGGAGCCTCTCGCCTGAACCCCGCGCACGGGGGCCTCTCTCAGGAAGCGGGCGACCCCGAGGCAGGATGCCAGCCCGCCAGCGTGGCCGGGCAATGCAGGAGCTCGGGGACCGTGACGAACCGGTAGCCGCGCGAGCGCAGGCGCTCGATGATCTCGGGCAGCGCCCGCACGGTGGGGCTGCGGTCGATGTCGTGGCTGAGGTTGAGGCCATCGTGGAGCAGGATGATCGAGCCGGGCCGCGCATGGAGCACGGCGCGCCGCGCCACGGTCTCGCGCGAGATGGGATCCCAGTCCCCGGGCGCGTCGTCCCAGGTCACGGTGATGAGCGAGTCGCTCTTTAGGACACGCATGAGCCAGGGCGAGCGCAGGCCCTGGGGCGGGCGGAACAGCCGGGGAAAAAGCGCCGTGGCCGCGTGGATCGTCTCCTCGGCCGCCGACACCTCGGCCCTGATCTGCTGGACCGGCTCGAGCGCAAAGCGCAGCGGATGGTGCTCGGAGTGGTTGCCCACCACGTGGCCCTCGCGCACGATCCGCGCCGCCGCGGCCGGATACTTCCGCACGTTCTCCCCGATCAGGAAGAACGTGGCGCGCACGTGCTCGCGCTCGAGGATGTCGAGCACCTGCGAGGTGTAGGGCTCGTTCGGGCCGTCGTCGAAGGTGAGCGCCACGACCTTCTGGTGGGTGGCGGCGTGCCAGTAGGTCTTGCCGAACGCGCTCGAGCGCGGCGAGAACGCGCTCTCGCCCAGCACCACGGCCACCGCCAAGGCCGCCGCCGCCGCGGCCAGCGCCGCCCGCCGGCGCCGCGGCCCAAGCCCCGCCGCGGGCTCGCGCACCACCGGGAAGTCGCGCCACAGCGGCCGCGAGAACAGCTTCATCCAGACGAAGTTCGACACGTAGAGGAACAGATTGGAGAGGAGCGCGCGGTTCCAGCGCCGCGACGAGGTCTGGACCCGCAGCGACTCCAGCACCACCACGCGGCCGGCGCTCCGCAGGCGCTCGGAGAGCTCGCTGTCCACCTCGAGGCTGTAGTCCGAGTTCCAGCCGCCCACCGCGAGGAACGCATCGCGCCGCACCGACAGGTTGGCCCCCCAGAGATGCGGGCCGCGCGGGTTCCGGCGGTCGATCCAGTTAAAGGCCGGGACCAGGACCCGCGCGAGCAGCCATCCCTTCCAGTTCGCGCCCGTGAATACCACGTCGCCGCCGATCGCCACGACGTCGGGCCGGCGCCGGTACTCTTCGACCAGGCGCGACACCCAGTCGGGCGGCACCACGGTGTCGGCGTCGGTCATGGCGATGATCGACCCCGTCGCCGCGGCGAAGCCGCGGATCAGCGCGAGGCAGTAGTCCCGCCTGGGCTCCGAGACCACGCTTGCGCCCAGCAGACGCGCCACCTCCGCCGTGCGGTCGCTGCTGGCGTTGTCCACGACGATGATCTCGAGCGCCCCGTCGTAATCCTGGGCAGCAAGGGCGCGGAGGCAGTCGGGGAGCAGGGTCTCCTCGTTGTGGGCCGGGATCACGATGGAAACCTTCATGGCTGACCTCCAGGCGGGCTGGGCCATCGCGACGCCGAGATCATGGAATTGCAAGGCGACGCGCTGACCGTGGGGCGCGGCATGCTACCAAAAGGAGGCCCTCGCCGCCCGCCGCCGTAAACCGTTCGCGAGCGGAGTGCTTCCGGGGCAGCACAAAAGCCAGCAAGAGAGAAGCGCGAGGGGAAGGAACCGATTCCCCCCGCGCTGGTCCTGTGTCGAGGCGTTCGCGCCTCGACCTCTGCTTCCGGGCCCGGGCTCTCCGCCCCGGCCCGCCGGGCTAGTGCCGGTGCTGCTGCGGCGCCGCGGCGTCGCCCGCCATCGACATCAGCTTGCTGGCCCGCGGGAACAGGTCGAGCGATGCCTGGAGCTGCGAGTCGTCCTCCACGACGATCTTGTAGCGCTCGAGCGGGCTCAGCGTCAGGTTCGCCAGCTCCTCCCGCGCCTGCCGCACCATGAAGTCCCGATCCGCCTGCCAGATCGAGTCGGTCACCGCCACCTTGCGGTTCGCCATGATGCTCTTCACGTCGGCCCATTCGGCGTCGTTCAGCTGGAAATTGCGGCCGAACGACTGCGGCGTCCACTTCTGGTCCTTGTGGTGATGAATGTAGTGCGTGGCGAACTCCCAGAACACCCGCTTCTGGATCATGTCGGCCTGCGGGCGGGTGAGGTTCGGCGGATCATGGACGATCACGTCGGGGTAGATGCCGCCTCCGCCGTACACGGTGCGGCCGGCGGTGGTCTTGAACTTGGGCAGGGTCGCCAGCACCGAGTCGGTCGGCACGTCGACCTTGAAGGCGTCCTCGGCGTACTCGCTCCGGTCGGCGAACTTGGTGTAGTCGCGCTGGATCAGGCGGCCGCTCGGCGTGTAGTACTTGGCCACCGTGAGCAGCAGCTTGGAGCCGTCCGAGAGCCGGAGCTGGTTCTGGACCAGGCCCTTCCCGAACGAGTTGGTCCCAGCCACCAGGCCGCGATCCAGGTCCTGGATCGCGCCCGAGACGATCTCCGAGGCCGAGGCGCTGCCGTGGTCGATCAGCACCACGATCGGCACGTCCACGAGCTTGGGCCGGTCGGTGCTCTTGTAGTCGGCGTTCGAGGACGGAATCCGACCGCGGGTGTAGACCAGCAGCTTGTCGTTCGGCACCAGCTGGTCCAGCACGTCGACCGCCTGCGACAGGAGCCCGCCCGAGTTCGAGCGCAGGTCGAGCAGCAGCGACTTCATGCCCTGCGCGCGCAGGGTGTTGAGGTCCTTCTCGAGCTCCTCGCCGGTGGTCTGCGAGAAGCGCGTGATGCGCACGTAACCCACGCCCGGCCGGATCATGTGCGGGTAGTACACGCTCTCGATCGGGATCTTGGCGCGCTCGATGGTGAGCTTGAGCGGCTCGGCCTCGTCCTCGCGCTCGATGGTGACCTCGACGGTGGTCCCCGAGGGGCCGCGCAGCAGCTTGAACACGTCGTCGGTGGTGATCGACTTGGAAACCGGCTTGCCGTCGATCTCGACGATGCGGTCCCCGGCCCTCATTCCGAGCCGGAAGGCGGGCGTGCCCTCGAGAGGCGAGATCACCACGATGGCGCCGTCGCGGATGTCGAACTGGATGCCGATCCCCGAGTACTCGCCGCGGAAGTCCTCGTCCATGCGCTGCGCGCGCTGCTCGGGCACGTAGACGGTGTGCGGATCGAGGGTCTTGAGCATGCCGTCGATCGCGCCGCGGATGAGCTGGTGGTTGTCGGGCACGTCCACGTAGTTGTTCTGCACCAGGAACAGCACCTGGGAGAACAGATCGAGCTGGCTGCGGAGGTCGTCGGTGGCCTGGAGCCCCCGCGCCAGGCCGAAGCCCAGCAGGAGCGACAAGGCCATGGCGACGGCGACGGGACCGAGCGAGGTGCGACGGAAGGATGCCATTGGGATTCCTCGAGTTGTTGAGCTACCGGGCGGCGGCGCCGAGCTTGCCGAGGCGCGCCGCCGCCGCTTCAAGTGTCTCTCGTCGGCGCGCAAAATGGAAGCGCAACCGCTGGTTGCCGGCCTCGGGCGTCGAATAGAAGCTCGATCCCGGCACCGCCGCCACCCCCACATCCGCCACCAGGTACCGGGCGAACGCCACGTCGTCCGCGAAGGCGAAGCCCGAGATGTCGGTCATCACGTAGTACGCCCCACGGGGCTGGAACGTCCGGAATCCGGCCTGCTCGAGGGCCGGGATCAGGAAGTCGCGCCGCTGGCGGTAGCCGTCCGCGAGCTGCCGGTAATAGGCATCGGGAGACTCCAGGGCCACGGCCGCGGCCTCCTGGAGCGGCGCCGGCGCCCCCACGGTCAGGAAGTCGTGAACTTTGCGGATCGCCCCGGTGATCGCCGGCGAGGACAGGCAGTAGCCGATCCGCCAGCCGGTCACGCTGTAGGTCTTGGAGACTCCGCTGATGGTCACGGTGCGCTCCCGCATGCCCGCGAGCGATGCCATTGAGATGTGCTCGGCGCCGTCGTAGACGATGTGCTCGTAGATCTCGTCCGTCACCGCCACGACGTCCCAGCGCTGGCACAGGGCCGCGATGTGCTCGAGCTCGACGCGCGAGAACACCTTCCCGGTCGGGTTGTTGGGAGTGTTGATGATGATCGCCTTGGTGCGGTTGTTGAAGGCTTTGTCCAGCTCGGCGGGGTCGAACGACCAGTCCGGCTCGCGCAGCCGCACGAAGCGCGGAACCGCTCCGGAGAGGATCGCGTCCGGGCCGTAGTTCTCGTAGAACGGCTCGAACACCACCACCTCCTCGCCCGGATTGACGAGCGCGAGCAGGGTGGCCGCCATGCACTCGGTCGAGCCGCAACAGACCGTCATCTCGGTCTCCGGGTCGTAGGAAAGGCCCGAGAAGCGCCGGGTCTTGGCCGCCAGGGCGTCGCGCAGCTTCTTGGCACCCCAGGTGATGGCGTACTGGTTCACGTCCTCGCGCACCGCCCGTGCCGCGGCTTCCTTGACGGATTCCGGCGCGGGGAAGTCGGGGAATCCCTGGGCGAGGTTCACCCCCCCGTGCTGCTGGCACAGGCGGGTCATCTCGCGGATCACGGATTCGGTGAATCGGGTGCTGCGGTCGGAGACGAGGGGGCGCATGGGACTGTCATATTATCGTCCCGCGGGAGCGCGTCCCAAACGCCGTTTATCTGGCACCCCGCGGCCCTTTGGGGCGGCGGGACAGCCGCCGCTTCCCTTGCTCGGCGCTCGCCGAGGCTCGCAGCATGCACGACCCACGTTTTGCACGAGCGGGGCACTTCGGACATTGACAACCTCGGCCCGCTCGCCCAGTTTCCCCGCCGTCATGGACGCTCAGCGAGGCATCGCCCGCCGCTTCGTCATCGGACTGCCTCCGGAGGGTATCGGCAAGGCCTGGGAGAAGGACTTCAGCGCCTTTCCGCCCGCGGGCGTCATCATTTTCAAGCGCGACTTCCGCGATCTGGAGGACCTGCGCCTCCTGACGGCGCGCCTCCGCGACCTGGCGCGCCCGCGCCGGCTCTTCATCGCCACCGACGAGGAGGGCGGCCACGTCTCCCAGCTCGCGGGTCACCTGGTAGTGCCCCCCAACGCCCTGCTGCTCGGCCGCGGCGCCGAGCCGGGCGACATCGAGTGGGTGAGCCGCGTCACGGCCGAGCGGCTCCGGGCGCTCGGCATCGACTGGGTGTTCGCCCCGGTCGCCGACGTCCACTCCCGGGCGCTGAACCCGGTGATCGGGCCGCGCGCGTTCTCGACCGCGCCGGGCGAGGTCGCCGAGCGGGTGGCCGAGGCGGTGCGCGGCCTGAGGGCCGGCGGCGTGGCGAGCTGTCTCAAGCACTTCCCGGGGCACGGTGACACGGTGCTCGACTCGCACCTCGCGCTGCCGACCTGCACCGCCCCTCGCGCCGAGCTGGCCCAGCGCGAGCTCGTGCCGTTCCGCGCCAACCTCGGGGCCGACGCCGTGATGAGCGCGCACGTCGTCTATCCGGCCCTGGACGCCGAGCATCCCGCCACGTTCTCCCCGGCAGTCCTGCAGAACCTTCTGCGCCGGGAGCTCGGCTTCGGGGGAGTGTGCATCACCGATGCGCTCGAGATGAAGGGCGCCGCCGAGGGACGCGACACCTTCGAGACGGGACGCCTGGCGCTCGAGGCCGGCTGCGACCTCTTGCTGTTCGCGTTCCACAACGACGAGCTGAGACGCGTGCGCCTGGAGCTGTCGCGCGCGCTGGTCGACGGCAAGATCGGCCGCGCGAGCTTCGACGCCGCGCGCCCGCGTCTCGCCCGCCTCGATGGGGCGCATCGCGGGCCCAGCGCGGCCGAGCTCGGGAAGCCAATCGGGGAGCTGACCCCGGCCGACTGGGAGTCGCGGCTCGAGCGGGTCGTCGAGCGGGGGCTCATCGTCCGGGGGGCGCTCGCGGCGCCGGCGGCCGGCGCCCTGTGGGTCGAGGAGCCCGAGTGGAAGGAGGGCCGCTCGCTGAGCGAGGAGCTGTCGAGCCTCGGCGTCCCCGTGTCGGCGAACGGGCCGGCCGGGCTCGGCATGGTGGCGGTGGCGAGCCGCAAGCCTCTCCCCGCCGAGGAAATCGACGGCCTCCGCGCCCGCTGCAACGAGCGGCCGACCATTCTCGTCGGCCTCCAGAACGACGCGTTCCTGGACGCGCTCCCCGAGGCGGCGCTGCGGATCTCGGCGGCCGACTCCACGCCTCTCACCCGCCGCGTGGTGGCGCGATTGCTGGCCCAGCACCTGAAGACCGCGGCGAGGGCCGGAGTGTGAGGTGGGGCGAAAGGCTACCTAGGCCGGTCCCGTCCTAGGGAACTACCACGGACCTCAGCGACGTTTGTCTGTCCGCGCGGACGAGACGCACGACGTAGACTCCCGCGCGGATCCCATCGCCCCGTACCGTGAGTGCATGCTCTCCCGGCCCGAGCGCGCTCAGCTCACGCGAGTAGACGATCCGACCCTGAATGTCGAAGACCCGGAGCAGGCTTGTACGGTCGTCTGGAAGCACGACGCGGAGCGACAGGTCCCGGCTTGGATTGGGACCGGCCATCGAGAGCGAGAGCTGGGGCACCGCAGAAGTTACGACCTCGAACGGAGCCGAAAGGCTCGTCTGGCCCCTCACCGTGTAGCGGAGGCGGTAGAAATAGGAGGTTGCGGGCATGACCGTGCGGTCCTCGAATTGGTAGGTGGTATCCACGCCCCCGAGGGCGTGCAGCAGCCCCTTCTCCTCCCAGGACCCACCACCGTCGCCGCGCTCGACCACGCCGTCACCTCCACCGGGGCTCACGGACCACGTCAGCCGAACCCGACGTGACTCGGCGACGGCGTCGAGCAATGAGAAGTGGACCGTGAGAAGCGGTACATGAACCCGGGTCTCGGCCGTGTACTGTTCGAATCCATAGATGAAATAATACAGACGGTAGGCGTAGTCGGCCCCGGGGCTCACGTCTCGATCCTCGTACTCGAACGCTCCGGAGGAGCCCCGAGAGATCACCGCGACATCGTTCCACGGATGGCTGGAAACCTGTCGCTGGACCATTGTGCTCATCACATCATGGGCGCCGACCCACGACAGGAACACATGATCGGCGTCCCAGATCAGATTGCGGAGCGCAAGGCTGGGGAGCAATGGCACGCTCACATGTGCTTCGGCCGTGTAGAGAACCCTCCTTCCCAGCAAATATCGAAGGCGATAATCATATGCCGCACCCGGCGTGACCGAGCTGTCCTCGAAGGTGAAGATGCCGCCGGTCGTCTGGGCGGCCCGGCCGATCTCGCGCCAGTCAGAGCCGGGCCCCCGGCGCTCGACAAAGGCGTCCGAGGCGACGGGGAATCCGGACCACCGCAGGCGCACGCGGCCCGAATCGGCCAGGGCGTCGAGCAGCACCAGCTCAATGGGAGGGCTCGAGCTTCTCAGCGTTTGCGGTTGCTCCAGTCGAATGCTCGTTTGCTTGAAGGCTGCAGCGATCCGGATCGGGTTGACGCCGGCGACGGCGGTCTCCGGCACGGCGAACCGAAACACCACCTGCCGCTCGCCCTCGGCCGAGACAAGCACGGTCTGCGCCGATGGCAGTCCCGGCCACCGACGACTGTCGACGACCGAGCACACCACCTCCTGGCCGAAAATGAGGGGGTTCGAAAGAGTCGCGCCAACTGCGAGCGTGTCGCCGGGCACCCAGGTCGTGTCCGAGCTTAAGGTAAGCCCTGGATATGCGGGAGTGCCCCAGAACAGGGTCCATTCAGAGCCGTCGCTCCGGAACACGAAGAGCTGGTCGCGCACCGGGTCGTACGCCTCGGCAGGGAACCCGTACCCCCGGGCGAAAAGCCTGCCCTCGGGCGACAGGTACGACCACCCTGCGGCGGGGTCCAGGACCACGGTCAGGAGATCCGAGCCGGCCCCGTTGTCGATGCTGCCGTGGGCGACGATGCGATTGCGCACCGGGTCGTACACGGCGTGGTAAGCCGTTTCGCGTGGATGCCAGCCAACGGGGACCAGAGTGGTCCACGATGGAGAGGGTCCGAGCGACAGCGCCCAGGAGCCGATCTCGGTCGGGATGGTGGTTCCGAAGAACCCGCCCGACATGATGAATCGATCGCCAGCAGGGTCATACCCACTTGCGAGGTCCATGAGGTAGCTTGGCACCGAGACCAACGCGGGTGGCGATCCCGTCACGTGCAGCGAGTCCCACTGCGCGATGCCGTCCAAGGGCAGCTCCCAGACGCCCAGCGAACCGTAGAACCCGATCAGGCGATTGCGCACCGGATCGAACCTCAGCGTGCTGTTCGGGGGCGGATGGGCCACTCCCGATACCTCGAGACGGTGCCAGGTGGGCGTTCCCTCGAGCATGAGCTCCCAGAGCTGATAGTCGCGGGTGCTCGAGCCCGATGGCGAGCCATCTCCGTAGGCGATCAGGCGATCTCGAACGGAATCGTAGAATGGATATGGAAAGAATCCCGGTCGCGCTCCACATTCAATATCGACTCTCGTCCACTTCTGCGCCGTCATCGAGAACGCCCACAGCTCGGGCGTGCCGCCATACTCGGAGGAGGCGAACAAGAGGAAGCGATCGCGCACCGGGTCATAGACCAGGTTGGCGAAGAAGTAGCCGGGCGATGGCGCGGCTTGATAGGGGAACGGCGACCACTGCCCGGTGTGCAGATCGAAGGACCAAACGTCGCCGGTCGGCTCGTACGATCCTGGAACTCTGCCGCCGAACATCACCGCAGTCCCGCTCGTGGAGTCCAGTACGACGCTGAATCCGGTGGTGTTGCCCGGAACGGGAGCCAGCCCTTCCCACGCGAGCGACGGCGAGAACCTGAGCGCGTAGCTGCCTCCCGGGCTCGCCGACGCGAACAGGATCATTCGATCGTTCACCGGATCGAACACGGCCGGCTGGCCATACGAGGGCGGTGGACCCTGGCCGGCGGGTGACAGCCGGGACCATTCGAGCGTCGCGAGCGACAGCCTCCAGACATCCGAGTGCGCCTGCGGCGGCGCAAAGGGGTCTTCGAACGGCCCGACCCCCCCAAACATGATCAGGGCGTCACGAGCCGGATCGTACACCAGCGTGGGTTTCCAGCGTCCGCCGGGGAGAGGGCCCGCGGGTTGCAGCTTCTCCCACTCTGGATAGCGTGCCAGCTTCAGAGCCCAGACATCGTTAGAAAACCCCTCCGCCTGGCTCCACCCACCGAAGTTCAGCACCCGCCTTCGGACTGGGTCGAACATGATCGAATAGCCCGTCGGCGTGTTTCGCTGCGTGTAAATCGACCATTGGGGCGCGCCCGAAAGCGAGAGCTGCCCGACATGGCCAGTGGGGCTGAACGGGTGAAACACGAGGACTCGATCCTGGTCGGGATCGAAGACGGCCACGCTGCTGTCGAACGGCACCTCGTAGTTGACCGACAGCCGGGTTTCGGGCGAGTCGATTCGGGTCCATGCGCGACCATCGAGCGAGAATGCGCAGACGTCATCGAGTGGGTTTTCAGCGTCGCCCCCGCCCAGCACGATCATCCGGTGTCGGATCGGATCGTAGACCGCCGTATGCCCCTCGCGGGGAGGAGAGGTGAAGCGGAACCACTGTCCGTCCCACGACGGGCTCGGCCAGGAGGGGTTCGCGTGCCCGGGGCAGGCGAGGGAGGCGGCCATCGCAATCACCAGCGCGTGAACGACCAAGGGGCCGCATGCCCGCGTGGGCTCGAGCCCGGGGCGCGCGAGCGGGGCGTGGCCGGGCCGGCGTCGAGCAGCCTGCTCGAGCGAGGGGGCCGCAGGGATGGAACCGGGCCGCAAGGCGCCGTCGGCTTGCGCTCTTTCAGAGGCCACGGTCGCGAATTATACGCCCTCCCGCTTCCCGATTGACCTGCCCTGGGCAGGGTGCTAACCATCGCCGGCCCCGGCGCCTGCAGGCACGATCGCGCGAGGCGGTTTCGCCTGCGGCGGTAACGCCCAGAGGAGGTCCCATGCGTCACGCTCTTCGCGCGGTTGCTGTCGCCCTCCCCCTGATCTCGCTCGGAATGCTGGTCTGGCCTCGTGGCGGCGCCACCGTGCCGCTCTACGCGGCGCGCACCGGGCTCATGTGTGCGAACTGCCACTTCGACCCCAACGGCGGCGGCCCGCGCAACGACTTTGGCTTCGCCTTCGCCCGCAACCGGCACAGCCTCGAGCCCGAGGACAGCACCAGCGCGTGGCATGACCTCTCGGTGGTGAACCGGGTGGGCGACAACATGCCGGTCTATTTCGGGCTCAACCACCGGGTCCTGCTCCTGGGCAACACCACGGTCAAGACCGACTCCCTCGACCGGCTGGCGTTCTTCAACATGGAGAATGCGATTCACATCGCGTTCCAGCCCCACCCGCGGCTGGCGCTCGTGCACACCCAGGATGGGGCAACGCCCCGCGAGTCGTTCGGCTGGATCGGAGGATTCCCGTGGGACGGATACATCAAAATCGGAGCCTTCAGGAATCCCTTCGGGCTGCGGATGGACGACCACACGGTGGCGACGCGCCAGGGGTTCCTGGATTTCTTCACCGTTCCCTCGGGCCTCGCCAACC
>Ga0066709_100003224_pt1 | contig 12394 bp, 11 predicted proteins | sample GraSoiAngelo_158_FD_79665 | JGI IMG/M metagenome (GOLD analysis project Ga0066709, IMG submission 79665) | Grasslands soil microbial communities from the Angelo Coastal Reserve, California, USA - 14_1009_16_30cm | ecosystem: Environmental > Terrestrial > Soil > Grasslands | place: USA... | reverse complement strand
GCCACGACCTCGCCCTCCTGGGGCTTCTCCTTGGCGGTGTCGGGGATGATGATGCCGCCGCGGACGGTCTCCTTCTCCTCGATGCGCCGGACCAGGATGCGGTCAGCGAGAGGCCGAACGTTCATGACTCCCTCCTTGTTTCGCGCGCTCCCGAGCGGGAGCCGATGGGTACTGTGCGCATTTGCCTGCACCAGCAGGCGGGCCGAACGCGTTGCATTTCGCAATCCCCGTGCCGCATGATTGCCCAGCGGCGCAGAGTGTTTGGATTCAACGAGCTAGACAGTCGCTGGAGCTGGCGCGAATGCTCGCAGGGCAACCGGAGTCAAATCCCGTTTGCCCAAATGGCACAGATTAATTGGCAGTCTAGAGTAGCGGGCGCCAACTTGGCAAGTGCGTCGGGAACGGAGGGTGGAAGCAGCCCCTCGTGAGGCCAGGCGCGGGGGACAGCGGCCCGGGCGAAGCGGGGACAAGGGCCCGGGCGAGGCGCGCTCGAGGAGCGCCGGGTCCTACTTCTGCGGAGCCGGGGTCTCGAACACGGCGGCGCGGGGCTTCCCGTCGAGGAATCCGGTGCTGACCGTGCCGTACAGCTTGATTCGCTCGCGCTCGACCGGCGCGCGCAGCGACGTGAACACGGCGATCGAGTCGCGCCGCTGGTGCAGGTAGAACGCCAAGCCGCCGCCCACCGGGAACGTCTGGCCCACCGTGCCGCGGATGTGGACGAGCTGCCCGTCGAGCTGGCGGGCGTTCACACACAGCTTGCCGATCGAGATGAAGTGCTGTTTCGGCGTCACGAGCCACACGGCGATCGCGGCCACGACGACGCCGGCGCCCAGCGCGACCTGGGTTTTTCTCGGAAGCTTGATCAGCTCGTCGAGCCCCCGCTGTCCGAGCGCGCGCAGCCTCTGGACCACGACGTTCCCGCGGACTTTCGCCTTGGCCGGGGCGCCGGCTGGGGCCGCCAGCGCGCGCGCCGGCCCGGATGCCAGCTCGGGCTCCGATTCCTCCCAGGCTTCCTCGGGCGTGAGCGCCACCGGTTCTTCGCCGCGGCGACGGCTCTTGAGCGCCGGGACGCTGCTCGCAGCCGCGGTCCAGGCCACGGCCGGCGTGGGCGGCTCGCTCAGGGGGTCCGTGGCTCGCGTATCGGAAGCGTGCTGCGCCTGGGCCTGCGCTTGCGAAGCGCGCTCCGGCACCGGGAACCGGAGCAGGGCCGGGACTGCGCGCGTGACCTGCAGCACCGGCTTCTTCGCGGCATCGTAGAACCGCGCGACCGCGGAGCTCGCGAGCGACGGCGGATCGACGCCGAGCTGCGCCTCCCGCTCACCCAGGATCGGCGGCGGCGACGTGGCGGGGAGCTCGGGGCCGACCAGGCCCTCGATGCGCTCGGGCTCGGCGGGTTGGGGCGCCGGAGGGGAAGCCGGTCGCGGGAGCACGGGCGCCGGAGCAGAACCGGGGCGCGCCGCGTGCGGCGAGATGAATCGTCCGCCGGACACCCGGCCGATGGCCTCGTCCAGCCCGCGAAGCCACTCGGGACGCTTGGGCTCGTCCGGGCGTTCGGGCCGGGGCTCGGCGGGGGCGGGTTCTTCGGCAGGCGAGGTCATGGCGAATAGGGAAAGAATGTTCCCTCCGTTTATCGGCCACCCGGGCCGCGCACTTGAGGCGAGCCGGAGGCGCCGGGAGCCCCCGGGTCGAAAGGCGCCTCGCCCCGCCGCAAGGGATGCGCGAGATCCGCGGCCCTACTGCAGCCCGTACTGCTTGATCTTGCGGTACAGGGTCCTGAGCCCGATGCCCAGCATCGCGGCGGCGCGCGGCTTGTCCTGGCCGGTGTGCGTCAGTGTGGCGGCGATCAGTTGACGCTCCGCCTCGTCCACCGTCATCCCCACCGACAGGCTGAGGGGGGGTACCTCCGGCTCGATTTCGCGGAACGATTCGGGCAGATCGGACAGATCGAGCGGGCGGCGGCGCTCGGCGAACACGACCATGCCCTCGATCGTGTTCCTGAGCTCGCGCACGTTACCCGGCCAGGAACAGCGCATCAGGCGCTCCAGCGCGCCGCGCGTGATGCCGGTCACCTTGCGGCCGTGCTCGCGATTGAATTCGCGCGCGAACGCCTCGACCAGGAGCGGAATGTCCTCGCGCCGTTCGCGCAGCGCCGGCAGGCGGATGCGCACGACGCTCAACCGGTAGAACAGGTCCTCCCGAAACCGCCCGCTCTTCACGTCGGCCGCGAGATCGCGGTTCGTCGCCGCGACCAACCGCACGTCCACCTTGACGGTCTCGGTGCCGCCGACGCGCTCGAACGCCCGTTCCTGGATCACTCGCAGCAGCTTCACCTGGACGCCGGGCGGCGCCTCGCCGATCTCGTCGAGGAACAGCGTGCCCTGGTCGGCGATCTCGAACCGGCCCCGATGCAGCGCGCTCGCTCCCGTGAACGCCCCGCGCTCGTGACCGAACAGCTCGCTCTCGACGACGCCTTCGGCCAGCGCCCCCAGGTTCAACGCCACGAACCGCTCGCTCCGCCGCGGGCTGTTCCGGTGGATGGCCTGCGCCACGAGGCCCTTGCCGGTCCCGGTCTCGCCCTCGATCAGCACGGTGGCGCGCGTGGTCGCGATGCTGCGCACCTGGTCCATCACCCGCTGGATCGCGCGCGAGCGCCCGGTGAGCCGGTCCAGCGCCAGCCGCTCGTCGAGCTGGCCTTCGATCTCCGCCACCCGCGCCGCCAGCGCCTGGTGCGACAGCCCGCGCCGGAGCACCGCCAGCAGCTTGTCGAGGTTGAGCGGCTTGGTCTGGAAGTCGTAGGCGCCCTGCCGCATCGCCTCCACCGCCATCTCGACGTCGCCGCCCTCGGTGACGACCACCGCGCACACTTCCGGGTTCTGCTCGCGCGCCCGGCGCAGCACGCCCATGCCGTCGATGCGCGGGATGTGCAACTCGGCGACCAGGCAATCGATCGGGCGGGCGTCGATCGCGTTGTACGCCATCTCGCCGTCGCGGGCCCACACCACTTCCATCTCGTTCCCGCGCAGGAACGCGATCAGCGACTTCGTGGCGTCGTGTTCGCGATCGACGACGAGGACCGTGGGTTTGGGGCGGAGCACAACCGCAGGTTACCGCACGGCCGGCAGGACCACCCGCCTCACCCCCGCAGTCGCCGCAGCGCTTCGATCGCCGCCTGGTTGCTCGGGATCTGTGCGAGGTCGCCCGGGTTCGAGCTCACATCCTTGTGCACGACGCGGCCCCGCTTGTCGATCACGAACAGCGCGCGGCCGCTGTAGCCGCGCTCCACGTTGAGCACGCCGTAAGCCGCGCTCACCTCGCGGCTGAAGTCCGACAGCAGCGGAAAGCTGAGCCCCAGGCTGTGGGCGAACGCGGCGTTGGCATGATGGCTGTCGACGCTCACCCCCAGCACGACGGCATCCAGCGCTTCGAAATCCGGCGCCTGCTGCTGCACGATGGGGAGCTGGTGGCTGCACACCGGGGAGAACGCGAGCGGGTAGAACACCAGGACCACGTTCTTCCGGCCCCGGTAGTCGGCGAGGCTGAACGGCTGCCCGCCGGGGCCCTTGAGCGTGAAATCGGGAGCGAGTTGTCCCACCTCGACGGTGCCCAGCGTCTGCATCGACACCTCCTGTCACAAGGGATCAGAACGCGGCGGACCGTTCGGACGATACCGCATCCGCGCCGGAATCGAAGCCCCCGCGCCGCGCCGTCAGGCGCACCGCGTCCTGGCTCGCCGCGGCCAGCGCCTCGAGCGTGCGCACGCCCCGTTCGCGCTCCCAGCGCGGCGCGAGCTTGAGCAGCGCGCGCGCCGTGGTGAGCGCATCGCCGAGCGCGCGGTGCGCCGGCTCCGGCTCGAGCCCCAGCGAGTCGCGCAACGTCTCGAGCGCGCTCGCCCCGGGGCCCATGAGGCCGCGGGCCAGCCCGAGCGTGTCGACGACCACGTTGTCGAGCGGTACCGCGCCGGCCTCGCGCAGCAGCGGCCCCAGGAACGCGAGAGCGAATGCCGCGTTGTGGAACACGAGCGGCAGGCGGTCGCAGGCGGCCCGAAACACGGGGACGACCTCGACCGGCTCCGGAGCGCGGGCCAGCATCGCGTCGGTGATGCCGTGGACCTCCCGGGCTTGAGCCGGCACCGGGCGGCGCGGGCGCACCAGGCTCGACCAGGTGGCCCCGATCACGCCGTCATCGATCGAGACGCAGGCGATCTCGATCACCGCGTGGCCGCCCGCCGAGTTCCAGCCGGTGGTCTCCAGGTCGACGGCCACGAGCTTGCGGCCGGCGAGCAGCCCCGGCCCGGCCGCCGGCGAGCTCACTTGGAGCTGGGCGCGTTCGCCTTCTGCACGAAGTCGTCGAACGACTCTCCGCGCTCGAGATTGCCGTCTCCGATGTATTGCAGCAGCAGCAGGAAGCGGTCGGCCTGCACGTACCCGGGCACGTTCACCAGATGCTCGCCGTTAGGCTTGAGGAAGATCGTGGTCGGATAGCCGGACACCCGAAACCGCGCCGCGAGCGAGCTCTCGGTGTAGCGCCGCGAGTCGTAAGACACGGCGCTCGGCGATTCCGCGTCGAGCCTCACGGCCACGAAGTGACGCGACAGGTACTCGCGGACGTCATCACGACTGTAGACGTCGTGGTCCATGCGCCGGCACCACCCGCACCGGTCCGTGTAGACGTCCACCAGCATCGGCCGCTTGCTCGCGGCCGCGGTCTTGAGCCCTTGGTCCCAGCTCGTCCACTTGAGCTCGGCCCTCCCGCCCGAAGCCGATGCGAAACCAGGGACAAGCGAGAGCAAGGCCGCCAACATCAACGTGCGAAATTTCATGGATCCTCAGGGGGGAGCGGGGCAAGAGAGCGATAGTGAGCGTAACACGCCGCCCTTCTGCCGCTCAACGCCCGGCGCCGACCGGCGCTGCGGTCCCGACGTGACAGACACGGGACCTTCGTATGACGGCGATCGCGGCGTGTCGCGTCCATCTCAAGAGTCCGATGCACGAGCGCCGCTCGGGTTGCTATCGGCGGCCGGGAGCGGCGGCTCGAGCGCCGCGAATTGCATGCCGGAAGCTACTCGAACACCGTGTGTCGCAAGGTCTCGGCCGGCCGCGCCGGGTCGAACCACACTCCGCACAGTCGCGAGGTTCCGAACTGCCCCGGATTGACCACCGCCGTCCGGCCGATCGTGTCCTTGTAGGCTGCCGACACGCGCGGCGATTCGTGGATGTGGCCGCTCAGCACGAGCGGCGGCTGCTCCCGCTCCACGAACGAGCGGATCGCGCGCGAGCCGACGTGCTGTCGGCTCGCGGTGAGGTCGCAGCGCGTGCCGCGCGGCGGCGAATGCGTGATGAGCACGGCTTCGCCCAGCGGGGCGGCTCCGGCGAGCTCCTCCAGCGCGGCCGCGATCGTCGGCGCCCGGCGCGCGGGATCGAAGCGGTGCGGAGCCACGTCGCCGTCGCGACTCACCCAACCTTCGAGCCGGGGCGGGTTCTCCTCGCCGCCGTCCTCCCAGCGCTCCCAGTCCTTGAGCGCGAACGGCGTGATCGGCACCCAGGAGCATCCCGCGACGAGCTTCCCCTCGCACTCGATCGCGCGGCCGTGCACCATCGACCACAGCGTGCCGTGATGCTGCTCGAGGCAGTCGAGGTTCGCGCTCCAGTCGTCGTTTCCCATGAGCAGCAGCAGGCGCGAGTCGGGGCTCGCCTCGCGCAGGCGGCGCGCGAACTCCACGAGAAATCCCCTCAGGAACACGCGCTGGCGCTCGACGCCTTCGCGCCCGACCGCGTGCGGGGCGAGATCGCCCCCAATCAGGATCGCGCGCGGCCGGTGCGCGGCTCCGATCGCGAGCAACTGCTCGTACAGGGACCCCTGACCGTGGAGGTCGGATGTGAAGAACCACATGATTCGGGCGTCGCTGCGGCCGTCAAGTGGATGTGAAACCGCACTGTAAACACGGTGAACCGGCGCCGCAACCGGGGGAATCCACTTGCCCTCCGTGGTTCTCGCCCCGGATACTCTTTCGCCTGCAAGCCGCGTCTGCCTAAGCCCCGACCGTTCGGAGTCCGCGTCGCGAGCGTGCGAGACGACCGCAAGAAGCAAGGTCCGATCGCGTCCGCGAGCACGGGACTCGGGAATCGCCGGGGCTCACTCAAGCCGAGGATCTCATGACGACTCCGACATCCGCGACCCGCGCGGTGCGGTTGCTGCTCTTGCTGGCGGGTCTCGCCGGCCTCGTCCCGGCCGCGCTCGCGAGCCCGAACCTGCTCAAGAATCCGGGCTTCGAGCAGCAGGTCCCGGGGCACCCGTGGATGCCGGCGGGGTGGGACACCTCGCGCACCGGTCTCCTTTCCGTGTTCTTCGGGCGCGACACGCTCGCCGCCCACGGCGGCCAGTATTCCGTCAACGTCGCCAACGTGAGCAACGAGGTCCCGATGGCCTACAACTGGAGCCAGGCGGTGGTCGTCGGCCCCGAAGCGTGGAACAAGGATGCGGTGTTCACGATCTGGACCCGCAGCAACGGGCTCGAGGGACGCGCCTACATCCTGGTGCAGGCGTATCGCGACACCGTGTCCAAGATGTCGATCACCTGGGGCGTGGACCGGGACGAGGCGCTGCGCAGGCTGCACATCACGAAGATCGACGATCCGCTGCTCGACCTGGGCTGGAACCGGCTGCAGTTCGTCGAAGGCGACACGCCGTGGGTCAAGCGCGAGGTGCGGGTGTTCGTGCCGCCGAGCGTGAACGTCCTGTTCGTCCGCGCCGGACTCCTGGGTACCGGCCAGGTGATGTTCGATGACGCGAGCCTCACGCTCGAGCCGGCGCTGCCGCCGCCCGCGCTGTCGCTCAACACCAACTTGCTGGCGGATCCGGGCTTCGAAGGCGACGGCACCCAATGGGAGTACTCGCTCCCGCCGTTTAACGGCATGCGGGTGGGGCGGGACTCGACGGTCTTCCACAGCGGCAGGGCCAGCGTGCGGCTCGAGGGCCACGAAGGCATCGTGGAATCGCGCGCCGGCGTGTGCCAGGTGTTTTGCAACCACGGGCTCGCCGGCAAGCGTGTCCGCGTCTCGGCGTGGGTGAAGACCGACAGCTTGAGGAGCGGGGCGTTCATGAAGCTCTACTGCCATGGGTTCGCCCCCGACCCCAAGGCCTACCCGAGCTGGCAGCAGTTCTCCGGCACCACGCCGTGGACCAGGACTTCGTTCGAGCAAGACATTCCCGACGACACTTATGCCGTGTGGGTGTGGTTCCTGTATACCGCTCCCGCTCCCGGTCGAGCGTGGTTCGACGACATGTCGTTCGAGGTGCTGGGACCGGCGACGGGCGTGATCGGCCCCGCGCCCGTGGCTCCGGTGTCGTCGGCTCCGCCCGGCTCGCCGTCCCCGAAGCCGAAGCGCTGAATCGTCCCCGCCGCCGCGACATTGCTTGAAAAGGGCCCGGTCCTTTCTCTCGCCGCGCTCCCGCCGCCGAGCGTCAGGTGCGGTGCGACATTGCTTGACAGTGCCGCGGGCGGCCCTCACACTGTTGCTAGCAGCTGGGCAGAAAGTACTCCTTGGCAGGGAGCTTTCGGACCGGAACCGAGGACGCGTTCGCTGCACGCGTTCTGTCACACTCCGAGCCCGCCGGCGATCTCGAGCGAGGTAAGCCGGATCTCGGGGTGGGCCACGCGGGGAAGGAGCTGCGAAGCGCGCGAATCACCAGCCCACGGTGAGGCCCTCTCGCGTGCGACTGGGACGGACCCCTCCCTCCTATCCCGTCGGGCCGCGCATGTCTCGCCGTACCCTCACATTCGGGCCTTCCCTCGAACCAGCCCCCATCATGGTCTCCGCCGGCGAAACCACGAGCCGCGAAGCACCGGGCGCCGCCTCAGCCTCGGATCAAGTCGCCCGCTCCGGGGCACCGGCGTCACACAGGCGCATCGCGACCCGACAGGTGGTGGCGTGGATCCGCACGGTATCCCGGCGGTCGCGGGCGTAGCCGCCGCCCAGCGTGACCACGGCCGGGATTCGCCGAGCCGCGCAGCCTTCGAGCACGCGCCGGTCGCGCGCCTCGAGCCCCTCGAACGATAGCGCGAGCCCCCCGAGCAGGTCTTCGCGGTAAGGGTCGGCCCCCGCCTGATACAGCACGACGTCCGGCGCGAACCGCCAGACGCGTTCCAGCGCATCGTCCAGCAGCCGCAGATACTCCGCGTCGCCGACGCCGTCCGGCAGCCCGATGTCCACGCTGCTGCGCTGCTTGGGCACCGGGTAGTTCAGCTCCTGGTGCAGCGACACCGTGAACACCTGGCCATCGTCGCGGAACACCCCGGCGGTTCCGTTGCCCTGGTGCACGTCGCAGTCCACGACGGCGGCCGTGCGGATCGAGCGATCTCGCACGAGCACCCGGATCGCCACCGCCAGGTCGTTGATGTAGCAGAAGCCTTCGGCGCGGTCGGCGAACGCGTGGTGGAAGCCGCCGCCGAGGTTGACGCCGAAGCCGCGCGCCAGTGCCTCGCGCGCCGCGAGCGTCGTGCCGCCCGCCGCCAGTTCGTAGGCCCGCACGATCTCGGCGGTCAGCGGCAGCTCGGAATAGAGCGTGCGCGGCGTCCAGCGCTGGTGGGCCAGATCGTCCAGGTACTCGGCGGTGTGGACCAGCAGCAGATCCTCGCGCGGCGCCGGCTCGGGCTCGAGCACCTCCCCGGCGCCGACGTCGCCCGCCTCGACCAGCGCGTCGCGAGTCAGGCGGAACTTCTCCATCGGGAACACGTGCGGCCCGATGTCGCATTCATAGCCCGTGCTGTACACCACCGCGGCTCGCGTCGGCATGGGGCGAGGGTGCCATCAAGCGCACGCGCGCGTAAAGCCGCGGCCCCCAACGGCGCCCACCGGTGCAGCGCGCCACGCCGTTGCGGTACCATGCGCCGCCCAATGATCGGTCCCCGCTCGCACGATCCCGCGTTCCGCGAGCTGCGCCGCCACTTGCTGCGCCGCCGGCTCGAGCGCTTCGACCTGCGCCTGCGCGGGGAGATGGCGCTGCTCGCGGTCGTGATCGGCGGCTTTCTGTTCTGGCAGGCCCGCGTCCCGTTCGACGGCCTGCGGCGTGTTCACGGGCCGCTCGCGGTGGCCGGCTGGCTCGGCTTGATCCTGCTCGCGATCGCAGCGGGCTCGGCGCTGCTCGTCCTGATCCGACACGGCCGCCAGCTGCGGGTGACGCTGCCCGGTCCTGCCTGGCTCTCGCTGCCGCTCGCCCCGCGCAGCATCGCCGAGCACATGGCGTGGGAGGCTCGTTTGAGCGCGGGCTGGGGCGCGGCGCTTGCGCCCGGATTCCTCGTGGCCGCGATCGGCCTCTTGCCGGCGTGGTCGCTCGTGCTGCTGGCCGGGGCGTTCGCGATCGCGCTGTGGGCGCTGGCGCACGTCGCGACCGCGATCGCCGTGCGCGCCGCGCTGGGATTCCGGCGCGGGGGCGCCCTGCCGCGCGACCCGGTGCTCGAGCTGCTGCTCGCGGCCAAGCGCGCGGTCGCGCGCCGGCGGGTGCGAGCCACCCGCTGGCGGCGGGTGCCGGCGTGGCTCGGGCTGTGGCGCAAGGATGCGCGGCTGGCGCTGCGTCCCACCTCGGCGCGAGCGCGGCTCGTGGCGCCGGTGGTGCTGGCGCTCGCGTCGTTCGGGGTATGGCTGCTCCCGCTCGAGCCCCCGCTCGCGCGGCTGCTCGCGTTCGCGGGCGGGCTCACGGCGGCGGCCACGTTCGCGGAATTCCTGATTGCGCTCGCGGGCGAGGACCCCACGGCGGTGATGAAGACGCTGCCGATCGGGGCGTGGCCGGTGTGGCTGAGCCGCACCGCCTGGGTGCTGCTCTGGGCGCTCGTGCTCGCCGCCGGTTCCGTGTTCCTCGCACGGCCGCTCGCCGCCCACGCGCTCCAGGTGCTGCTCGTGTGGGAGACCTGCGCCGCAATCGCGATCGGGCTCCTCGGCGTGCACTATGGCATGACACTGGGCCACAACGCCGCCGCCGCCCAGCGCTTCCTGACGCTCACGCTCGCGATCTCGATGGCCGCAAGCATCATGATCCCGCTGCTGGGCTGGATCGTGCTGCTCACCGCCGTGGTCCATTCCGCGCGCCGCGTGCCGCGCTGGGCGCGGATCGAGTCCTAGCGATGATGGAGGTGGCGGGGGTCACTCGCAGCTACGGCGCGCTCAAGGCGCTGGACGCGGTTTCGTTCCGGGTGGATGCCGGCGAGATCGTGGGCCTCCTGGGCGCGAACGGCGCCGGCAAGAGCACGCTCATCCGCACCGCCGCCGGCCTGCAGGCGCCCGATGCCGGCGCCGTCCACATCGCCGGCGTCGACCTGTGGGCGGATCCGATCCCGGCCAAGCAGCGCGTGGGCTACGTATCCGAGGAGCCGGCGTTCTACGAGGAGCTGTCGGCCGATGAGTACCTGTCGTTCCTCGTCGCGGTCCGCGCCCTCGATCCCGGCCCGGCGCGCGAGCGGGTCGCGCAGCTGGCCGGGCGCCTGGGCCTGAGCGACCGGATGAACGAGCCGGTGCGGCAGTTCTCCCACGGCATGCGGAAGAAGCTCTCGTTCCTGTCCGCGGTGCTGCATCGCCCCGCCGTGCTCCTGTGCGACGAGGCGCTGGAGGGCTTCGACGCGGAAGCCGCGCTGGCCGCGAAGGACGAGCTGCGCGGCCTCGCCCGCGAGGGCTGCGCCGTGCTGTTCTCGAGTCACGTCACGGAGACGATCGAGCGGTTGTGCGATCGCGCCGTGCTGCTGCACCGCGGCCGCGTGGCGCGGCTCTTGATGCGCACCGACTGGGGCTCGACGCCCGCCGAGATCTCGCCGCTCGAGCGCGCGTTCCTGGACGTGATCCGCTCGGAGCGCTAGACGCTCCGGTACGGAACGCTAGCTCGAGCCCTTGGCGGCGCGCAGCGCCGCGGCTTCGAACCCGATGACGCCGAGCAGGATCAGCGCGGCGCCGAGCCACCATGGCCCCGCGAACCGCTCGCGGCCGGCGGTGATCGCGAACAGGAGCGCGAACACCGGCTCCAGCGCGAACAGGAGCCCGACCCGGCCGGCCGGAAGCACACGCTGTGCCGCCACGTGCAGGAGCGGGGCGAGCGTGCTCCCCGCCACCGCCAGGTAGCCGACCCGGCACAGGTCGCTCGGGTTGAGCTCGAGGACGCGATGCGCCGCGGGACGGGCGAAAGGCGCGAGCGACAGCACCAGTATCGCGGCCTGGACCGAGGCGAGCGCCAGCGTGTCGGAGCGGGGCGCGTAACGCGCGAGCACCACGATCTGGAGCGCGAACAGACCCGCCCCCCCGAGCGTCCACCACTCCCCCGGTCCCATGTGAAAGCCGCCCGCTGCGGGCAGGAGCCCGGCGCCGCACATCGCGAGCGCGATGCCGCACAAGAGCACGGCGGTGGGCCGCTGGCCGAGCAGCGGCCACGCCATGAGCCCCGCGAACAGCGTCCCGGTCGAGGTCAGGAACGCCGAGGTCCCGGCCGCGGTGAACCGCAGGCCCACCGCCTGGAACAGGTAGCCCCCCGCCGCGCACAGCCCGCCGAGAGCTCCGCCCACGAGCGCGGGGCGATCGAAGCGCGGCCTGCGCCAGGCGGCGCCGCCGGCCAGGAGCAGCGTGGCGATCGCGAATCTCGACGCCACGAGCGCCACGGGATCGAGCGCGTGCAGGCTGTCGCGGATCACGACGAACGTGGAGCCCCACAAGAGCGAGGCGCTCACGATCGCCCCGATGCCGAACCACTCGGCGCGCCGCGCCGCCGCGGCCAAAGCGGGACCGCTCAGTCCGCCTCCGTGGCGCGGGCGGCGCGCCGATCTGCGACGCTCAGCCGCGCACCCGGCGCCGGCGGCCGCGATGATTCGGCGCCAGCGCGAACGACAGGGTCTCGAACTCGAGCGTCATGTCGACGTTGCGCACGGTGACGTGCCGCGGGACGAACAGCTTGCGCGGCGCGAAGTTGAGGATGCCGCGAATGCCCGACCGCGCCAGCGCGTCCGCCACGTCCTGAGCCGCCGCCGCCGGTGTCGCGATCACGCCGATCTCGAAGGTTCCCTGCGCCGCCACGTCGGGGAGCCGGGACACGTCCTCCACGGTGAGCCCGCCGAGGCGCTTGCCGATGCGAGCGGGATCGCGATCGAACACCGCCACCACGTCGAACCCCTGCTCGCCGAAGCCGCGGTAGGCGAGCAGCGCGGAGCCGATGTGCCCGGCTCCCACGACGGCGACGTTCCAGCGGCGCTCGAGACCCAGGATCGCTCGGATCTCGGCACGCAGGTGGGCGACGTTGTAGCCCAGGCCGCTGCGGCCGAACGAGCCGAAGTACGAGAGATCCTTGCGGACCTGCGCCGAGGTCACGCCCTCGCGCTCGGCGAGCCGGTTCGAGGAGATCATGCGCTTGCCCTCGGCGCCGACCG
>Ga0066709_100003221_pt1 | contig 12398 bp, 4 predicted proteins | sample GraSoiAngelo_158_FD_79665 | JGI IMG/M metagenome (GOLD analysis project Ga0066709, IMG submission 79665) | Grasslands soil microbial communities from the Angelo Coastal Reserve, California, USA - 14_1009_16_30cm | ecosystem: Environmental > Terrestrial > Soil > Grasslands | place: USA... | reverse complement strand
CTTCAAAGGTCAAGTCGCGTCGGTTATGGAAGGCCACCTTGGGTAATTGCAGACGGGGAAACTGAAGGAGTTTTTGGGGAATCAAATCGCGCCGCCACGGCCCCATCGCCCGAATGCGCGCCTCGGCGTCCAAGTCCTGCGTATCGAACATATGTCCAGTGGAGCAAAGGAAATCTTCGTAGCCGTCGAGATCGACATCGATGAAAATCACGGACCATGTCCATTCGAGGCTTCCGAGCAGGCATAGTGAGCGATTTCCGCATAAGTGCCGTCCCCCCGATTCAGATGCATGGTGTTTCGAGCATACTGGGATCGGTCCTCAAATACACCGGGCTTCGACAGATACGGATCAGTAGCCGCTAATTGCATCATCCGACGGGAATGCCGCAGGCTCAGCATGTCCGCCACAAAGATGTCGTCCAGTCCGTCGCGATTGAGGTCAGCCACGTCCACCGCCATAGAGAATGTGGTTGTGTTTCTCAGCGCCAGAGGGGGAATCGCCCGGAACTTTCCGTGCCCATCGTTAAGCCAGATCCGATCGGGTGAATGAAAATCATTGCACACGTAAAGATCCGGAGCACCGTCGCCGTTCAAATCGCGGAACATAGCCGAAAGACCCCAGTCATGCGGTGGTCTGGCAAGGGGATTGCCATCTTCGTCAAGAAACGCTCCTTCGGTCCAGGGCAGCTCGGCGAATTTGCCGCCACCCAGATTTCGATAGAGCCGATGCGGCTCGCCGTGTTCCAGCACACGGCCGTCGGGCATGAGTTCCAGGTCCTCGCGGTCTTGGGGCCGGATCATCCGCCGCCCGCCGACGTTCAGCAGAGCCATGCCCGTCGTGCGAATCGTTGTCGTCCGGTAGTTTGCGACATACAAATCCAGGTCTCCGTCGCCATCGATGTCGGCCAGCGTGCTGGTGGTCGCCCCGTAGCGGCGACTCAGGCCGCTGTTCACCATCTCGCTGAAAACACCGTGGCCATCATTCAGAAAGAGGCGAGTGCCAACACCAATTCCGTTGACCAACAAATCCAAATCACCGTCGCCATCGATATCCGCGAAAGTTGCACCGGTCGAAAACTGTCCTGCACAAGCGACGCCGGCGCCGGCGGTAACGTTGGTGAACCGCCACCCGCCCAGATTTCGGTATAGAGCATTGTTCCCTTCCAGCCCGCAGAAATAGAGGTCACACCATCCGTCGCCATCGACATCGCCGAGGGCAACTCCGGAACCGTTCAGCCGGATCTGGTTCTCCGCCGCTTTCTCGTCACTGAGCACATTGGTGAAGTCAATGCCGCTCTGGCCCGGCGCCACCAGTGAAAAGCCAGTGTGTCCCTGGGGATTGACCGATAACTCTCGGAAGCGATAGCCATTGGCCTGCTGCCATGTCTCCTCGGCGAGCCCGGCATGAGTCAGACCGGAAACCATCGCAAGACAGCACAGCACGGCCCGGCCCGGCTGCCGAGGGTTGCGCTGCCCGCTTCGCGGACAAGGATCCGGTCGGTGGCGATGGCACTTTTTCATCGAGTCGTGTTCTCCAGGATCATCACAGAGACGCCGTTGGTTTCCCAGTCACGCCAGCGCTCATCCGGGATGAATGTAGTCCGAGGCCCCTGGGGGAACGAACCCAGCACAATGTCCAGATCGCCATCGCCATCGATGTCGCCCGCGTCCATCACCAGCCATCGCCCCTGCCTGGCTTCTGGCAAGACGAACGGTTGAAAATGCCAATCACCATCATTCCTCAGATACACAAAGCTTTCGTCGGGATATTTTTCGTAGTCGGGAAAGTATGAAATCGCAGCAATATCCAGATCTCCATCGCCATCGAAGTCCGCGGCATAGACTCCATACGCGCCGTTCAACGGGTAGAACCATCGTTCAGTGAAATGGCCGTGGCCGTCGCCTCGATAAAGACGAAGTCCATGATAAGCCTTCGGCTTCGATTTATAATCACCGTTGTCGCCGTTGGCGATGAGCAAATCCAGATGCCCGTCGCCGTCGAAATCCAAAACCTGCCAGGAAGCGCAGCCGTAGGAGGAAGGCAGTTGGATCACGGGCACCTCTTCAAATCTCGTTCCACGATTGTAGAAAATTTCCACCCCTTCCCGGGCCTGACCCCGCAACAGGGCAACGTCGAGCCGGCCGTCGCCGTCCCAGTCGTGAACGAAAGTTTGGATCGCGCCTGCGCCGCTAAGCAAGACATGCTCGGAGTAGTTACCCTCTCCCTGATTTTCGAACCAGAAGAGATTTCCCAGACTGTTGCCAAAGCCACAAACGATCAGGTCATCCCGCCCGTCGCCGTTGAGGTCGGCGACGGTCGTGTGAGTCGCCCGCGGTAGACCGCGGAGCATTCGTTTAACCTGCGGAGCACCGTTGGCGAACGACACGCTCCAAACCTGGCCGGCGAGTTCGTCGGAAGGAAACGTCCGACCGATGAGCGTCACGAACAGATTTGTCCGCTGGAAGGAGAGGCTCACTGGAGCGCTATCCACTTCGATTGAGTGGAGCAGCGAGCCGTCCGGTCGAAGCACTTTGAGTGTCTTTTCCTGCGCGTCTCCTACGTAGAGACGCTTGTTCGCAGGGTCCACACGGACGAGCGACGTGAAGGGCACATTTGTGGTCGTCCGCAGCATCCGCACGCGAAATAGCGGCAGACCAGGTTGAGCGGCGGGTTTGTTTGTCGGCGCGAGTGGTTGCGTCGGAGCCGCAGACGCATAATAAGCGTTGAGCGCACGCCACTCCTTTTCGGAAAGGAGCGGCGCGGGCGGAAAAATGCCGGCAGCGGCGAGTCGCTGGCCATCGGAACGCGAGGCGAGATTGAGCCTGGCTACTCCCATCCAGGGCGCCATGTGGGGAAGCGCCCCATTCACCCAGGATTCCTTGTCCAAAAGTTCGGGCTTCGGTAACAGATGGCATGTCTGGCAATATCGAATTGCGGCTTCTCTGCCGAGTTGCACGTCCGCCCCGGCCGAATGTATAGCCACACTCTCGACCGCACCGTCCAAAATCACCATCGCGAGGAACAACGCTGCCTTTTGCAGAGCAGACCCCAGGGGAACAGCGTGCATCATTTGATTGGCGTCAGTTCACCATTCGCACGGAGCTCCACTTCGACCGCCTTCGGAGGAACAGCGTAGGTGATCTCTCTTCCACCAGGCCAGCGGACCCAAAGTTGGGCAGGCTCCTCGGCCTTTCCCAGAACTGATACGGCGCCGTCCTGGGACCAGTAACCCGAGCCGGCATGAATCTCCCGAGCTGGCCCGAAACGCTCTCGGTATTTCAATCGCAACACGGCGCCGACACCCGAAGGATTCCGGTCCGGACCTTTCAATCTCACCCGCAGGCCAGGCTTTCCACCGACATTGTGAAAGAGTTTTGTCTCCGCGTTATTCTGTGTGACTGCCAGGTCCACACGTCCATCGCCGTCATAATCGCACAGTGCCGCCCCGCGCTGTTCCCCGTACACCTTGACGCCGCTTTCCTGACCTGGCACCGCCCGGAAATGGCCTTCTCCATCCCCTTTGAGCCAGAGACCCCGACCCGCGTCGTAACGTGAAGTATCGGGTTCCACAGAAAAGAAGTTTTGACTCAGGAAAACATCCTCCTTGCCATCTCCGTCAAAATCACCCACGCAAACCGCGAAAGCCGGAGCTAACTGTGCTTCCATGGGTAGAACGCGCGACTCGAAATGATCGCCTCGATTCAAAAAGACGGTAGTCTCCAGGAAACTCGCTTCCACAATTCTTGCGCGTTTGAGCCGGTCACCGAGCACTTCCTCGACGCCGGCGTCGGCGTAGGCTCGATGGCTTGAAAACCGCTCGGTGAGGAACGGCATCGCCTTCACCGCAACGTCGAGCAGGCGCAGGGGAACCTGCTTGTTCATGCTCGGTTCGTAGTGAGTCTCGATCATCTGCATCCCGCCGTCTTCAGCAAAATCGCCGTAATACAGTCGCAGCGGCTTCTGGCGATGATGTTCGTATTGGGTATTTCGACCCCAGTTGCTGGCGATGATGTCCATGCGCCCGTCGCCGTCGAAGTCGCCGGTCGTGACGCCATTCCACCAGCCCGTGAACTGGTTGAGGGTTGAAGGTTGATCGTTGATGGTCACCGGCGGATTCCAGGGAACTAGTTTGCCGCGGACGTTGTGAAATAGTTTAAGCGGTCCCCATTCGCACGCGAGGATGAGTTCCGGCAACCCGTCCCCATCCAGATCACTCAGGACCGCCCCGCTCACCAGGCCCACATTGTCCAACAGCTTGCTATTCGCCTGGTCCAACACCCACCGCCCTCCCTCGTCCCGATACACCCTTGAACTTGCCGCCTCCGGATACTTCCCCCCTACCACGCGCCCGCCGATAAACAAATCCAAATCACCGTCCCCATCCAGGTCACCCAATGCCAGCGGCCCCACGCTCCAGCCCTCTGCGGACAGTTTGTCTTCCGCAGTGCCCTTCACCAGATTAAACTCTTTCAAGCTTTCTCCCGCTGCCAAGCCGTCCTCGTAATTGGCTGAGCCCACGAGAATCCTGCCCTGCCCGATTCCCAACACGCCCGTCTGACTCCGGGTTGACACCGACTCCAAAACGCGGTTCGTCATGCGGCTGAAATTCCCCTTCCCTTCGTTCCGATACACCGCCAGTTTCCCGCCCTTCCCGCTTCCGATCACCAGGTCTTCGCGTCCGTCTCCGTCGAGGTCATACCACGCCAGGCCAGGACCCAACGGGCTTAGTTTCTTCGGCAACAACGGCTGCCGTTCAAAATCATTGAACTCCTCCTCATGGTGCGTGTGCTGGATCAATTGACTCACGTCCTCAAACACCGCCTTGAGTTCCGCCTGGGGCGGCTCTTTCGCTTCTTGGGATCCGGCTTCGTCGATCTGATAGATCCGATTGGCCTTTACTCGAGTGATCAAGCTCCGTTTGCCACTCCGCCATTTTACTTCAATCCGCATGTCATTCGTCAGACTCCCCGCAGCAAACACCCGCATCGCGTCGTCGCTCGACAAATATCTTCCCCCGCAAATCATTTCCTGGCTCTGCATTGGCACCGCTCCGCCATAGACCCAGATCTTGGCGCCGATTCCATGCGTATTCGGCGCGATCCCTTTCAATCGCACGCCCACTCTCGGCGCGCTGCTCTCGTTGCGATAAAGGCTGGCCGGCCCGTTGAGATTGTTCACCACGACGTCCAAATCTCCATCGTTATCCAGATCGGCCAAACACATGCCTTGGGAAACTCCCGCCGCATTGAATCCCCATTGCGCGCTTGCATCTTCAAAACGCAAATCACCCAGGTTCCGGAATGCCAGATTTTTAGTGGCCAGGCGGGGAAACACCTTCCGAGAGTAGAGTTGCTCCAAGGAAGAGAGCTTCTTCGCGGCTTTGGCGGCTTCAATCTCGCGGAGGGCGTCCAGGTTCATGTTGTCACGCTCGAAGCCGTTCGCCACCAGAAGGTCTTCATATCCATCGAGGTCAACATCCAGGAAAATAGAGGTCCATGACCATTCGGAGGCTTCTAATCCGCAGTATTGAGCGACTTCAGCATATGTGCCGTCACTGCGATTCAGAAAAAGCGTGTTGCGTTCGGACTGCGGACGGCCGGCAATCGGCGTTGCGGAAAAAGATTCGCCCTTCGCCACGTTCCGTTGGACCAGACGCCGTCGGTGATCCGGGCTGAGCATATCGGCTACAAAGATTTCATCGTGTCCGTCCCGGTTCAGGTCGGCAAAATCCACAGCCATTGAGGCGAGAGACGTTTGCCGCAAGGCAAGGAAAGGGATTGCGCGAAACCGACCCTTTCCATCGTTGATCCAAATCCGGTCCGGTGACCGAAAGTCATTGCAGACGTAGATGTCCGGGCTGCCATCGCCATCAATATCACGGAACATGACTGACAATCCCCAGTCTAAAGGGGGCTTGAGCAGCGCCTTGCCGTTTTCGTCCAGAAAACTTCCGCCGATGAATGAGAGCAGCCGGAATCGGCCTGCCCCCTCATTCATATAAATCGAATCGACTTCGCCGTTCTCTTCCTGAGCGAACTTGCCGCGTCCGCCTCCCTCGAGCGTAAACTTGAAATCGAAGCGATCCACCAGATCGGGGTCCGTGATCGGGCGACCGTTGACCATCGTCACCACGGGTTTGCCATCGGTCATTTTGACGGAGAACCGTGTATTCGGCTGGTCTCGGATCGTCTCGACCCGGTAGTTGGCGATGTAGAGATCCAAATCCCCATCCCCATCAATATCGGCCAATGCGAGCGACATGCCTCCCCTTCCCTGGTTGAGCGTCTCCGTCGTCTCGCTAAATCGTCCTTGGCCGTCGTTAAGGAAAATATGCGTCCCGCCGCCGACAGAATTAACCACGAGATCCAAGTCGCCATCGCCGTCGAGATCGGCAAACGCAGCCCCGGTCGCATCCAGATTCACGCAGTTCACTCCCGAGCTTTCAGTGATATCCTGAAATCTCCAATTACCCAGGTTAAGGTAAAGCTTGCTCTGTGAACGAAGACCGCAGAAAAACAGATCACACCAACCGTCTCCATTGACATCCCCGGCCGCCACGCCGGAACCGTTGAGCAAAATCTGGTTGGTCAAGTGCCGCTGCTCGGGCAGGCTGTTGGTGAAGCTGACGCCCGTCTGGTCTGAGGAGAGAAGCACGAATCCCTCTCGCCTGGTGCTGCTCAATTGAAGCGGGGCGTATCTGTGCCCGGGCCCCTCAACCCACACGCTCGCCTTCGCGGCGGCCGCGGCCGCCGCGCTCAACTCGCCGACAAGCAACGGAAAAAAAAGCCCGATGACGAATCTGGTGTGCGAGCGCCTCATTAAGTCATTCGATCACCGTCACGGCAACCACGGGCCGATTTCACCGTGCTCCCTTCTGTTCACTTAAGCTTGATGTCGTGATCGTGGTGGTGGTGGTCTTGTGCTCCGGCCGACAGCGAAAATGGCCGCAATAGCAACTCCGTTGCTTGTGCATTGCCTTCTTCGACTCGATAGGCATGGTTGATCTGCAAGCCTGAAATCGTCTGCTTGATTCCCGAAGTCGGCCAAAAGACCTCCACCCCGGAAATGGTCTTTGCTTGGCCAAGACCGATTTCCTGGCGGAGGGGATTCCCGCCGAAACTGCCTCCGGAGTTGACCGTCTTGTAGATCGTCCGTTTCTCCTGCGCAGTCTCAACGGTCACCTTGATTCGAGCACCGATCGCTGCACGGTTGGATTTTGTGCCAACCAGTTTTAGCTTGAGCCAGTTGTTCCCGTGCCCTGGATTTTCAAAGAGCGCGTTGCGATAAACGTCGCCGGCGTAGGCCCCGCCAATCGAAGTGTAGATATCCTGATCACCGTCGTTGTCCAGATCGCCAAAAGCGATTCCGTGGCCCTTTTGCAAGTGGCCAAATCCGCCCGAGGTGGTGACGTCCTGAAAACGCTGACCGGCGTCGTTGCGGAACATCCGATTGGGAATGATCGTGCTCAGGTCGGGATCACCCGTGCCGAGGTAGAAGTCAAGAAAGCCGTCATTGTCGAGGTCGCCGAAGTTGCCGGCCATGCCCAGCAGGACTTTATACAAGCCGACTTCCTTGGTGATGTCGCGGAATGTGCCGTCATGATTGTTCCGGTAGAGGCGGGACCGTTCACCTCCATTGGGCAGGCCAAGGTAGTCTCTCGCCACAGTGCCGACATCCTGGACGCGATAGCCACAGACAAAAATGTCCAGCCAACCATCGTTGTCGAAGTCGAAAAACCAAGCCGGAAAACTGTAGAGCGGCTCCGTGACCTTGGCTTCAAGGGCGACGTTTCTGAATCTCCACGCGCCCTTGGGAGATTTGTCGGGGCCTTGCGCTCCCTCGTTGTGGAAAAGAATGTTTGGCTGCCCGCGAAACGAAAGGTACAAATCCGGCAAACCGTCGTTGTCGTAATCACCGCTGGTCACCGACTTGCACAGGCCGATCGCATCCACCCCACAGGCCGCGGCACACTCGGTGAACGTTCCATCGCCGTTGTTCCGGAACAGTTCGCAGCGGTTGGTCTCACCCGGGGTTGATTCGTTCCCAATAAACAGGTCGATCCAACCGTCATTGTTAAAATCGAACCACGTCGCAGTTTGGGTCGGATGAAAACTTAGCAAACCGGCGGCTTCAGTCACGTCCTCAAAAGTGCCATCCCCGTTATTGCGAAGCAGAGAATTGGGATGGTGTCCCTGCGATTCCCACCAGGCGCCGCGTAAGATCAAGACGTCAAGGTGACCGTCATTGTTGTAGTCGGCCTGCACCATATTGAGCCCGCCCACCTCGCCGATCAGTCCAGCCTGCTCCGTGCGGTCGGTGAACGTCCCATCGCCATTGTTCCGAAATAACCTCATCTGGTCGCGCAACCCCCACGAGCTGATCATCAGATCCAGATTGCCATCGTTATCGAAATCATCCATGACGACGCTTCCGGCGAGATCATTGAGGTCCAAGCCCAGGCCACCGGCCACATCGTAGAAGCGCTTGATGTCGTAGTTCGAAGCAAACACTTTGGGTGGAATGAGCCATTGAGGGGGAACTTTGTCCGGATGTTCACCCAACGTCATGTAGGCGATGTTCAACAGCCAGCCCGCCTTGAAGTTGTTGGGGTTGGCCTGAAGTTGTTCCGTCAGGATCTTGATCGCTTCGCGAGAGCCGCGTGGCAGTTTGTGGAAACCGCCGACCTGAATGGGAGCCAGACACGAATCGATCGTGTGATTGACGAGGCAGTTTTCCTGCTCGCCAAGCCGGAGCCAAGCCAGCGCTTCGTACATTCGGACGAGAGATGACTTGTCTTCCGGCAGCTGAATCTTGTGCAATCTCACTTGTTCCTGCAACAGCTTGAACTGCTCGGTGGCTCTCAGGCTCTCGCCGGAATTCAAAAGCTCATACGCATACTTGAACCGCAGCCCTACTAATTTCGACGGCGTGTCTTCGGGACCGGGTCGCTCGATCGCTTCCTGGAGCTGGCGACCGAAAATGTCCGCCGCTTCCCGATTCAGGAAGGGCGTGAGCAAGGGATCGCATTCCGCCGCGAGTTTTTGCAGTCGATCCGCCATGCGCCGGGTGCCCGGGCCCGGGCCGCCCGATACGCGCGCCGACGTTAAAACAACACAGAGAATCACCGGCAACAAACGCAGGCCGCCGCGTTGATTGCGCAGCGACGTCAGGGAAACGATCGACTGTTGGAGCCGCGTGAGACACGGTTTTCTCATCGGCCGCTGACCGGTATGAGTGAGCTCTGCAACTGTGATCTGAGCAGGGGCGCGGCCTTCAGGCCGCTTCACCGTGCGCAATTTCCCGACCGGTGGTTTTGCGCAACATCCACATGTCTGTGCCACGCGGAAGCGACGTAAAACGTCGCGCTCCATTCCGCTCACGTACGCTGAATTCCCCGAATGGGTCGCTCTCAACATTGACGGCAGCACAGTCTCCCGATCTCTCAGCGCCGTCAATCACAGGGTCGGTCAATTCGCGATCCACCTGGGAGGGCTTCCCTTGTCCGCGCGTCGCCGTTGCCGGCGGGTGGCTGAGCGGTTCCCCATTTGAAATCTCGCGAGTTCAAGACAGGTCACGACCGAAAAAAAAGGGACTGGGAATATCCCAGTCCCTCTGAACGGAGTCCGCCGTTACTGCTTAAGGCTGGCTAAGGCGAAAATAGCGTTCGGCACCCGTGGGCTGCGTCGAGTAGGGACTGGTTGCCCCGGTCACCGGTGCCCAATTGGGTGAAGTCAGGCTCGGAGTGGACTGTAGCGTTGTTCCGGCGGGGTAAGTAATGATTACGTTTCCGCTGGTCAGCCTTACGCTCGTGATGCTTGGTCGCGCGGCCGCTACATCGCCGTATTCCCGGAACTTCACGTGAACGGAATGGCCGAGCCCAGTTCCCACATTGGCAAGACCGTCAATACCGTTGTTCAGCAATTCAGGGCCCCAGAATACGCCGACGAACAACGTAGCCGACAAGGTTTCATCTTCCGGAGTATCGGGATCATTCGTGTAGGTAACGTTCGCGCCTCGCGTCCAAGTCACCCCGTCATCGCTCTTCCAGCAGGTGACCGTCTGACCTTTGCGTTGGAGGCGCATCCAGGCATTGGGATACGCTGGCGCCCCACCGAAGCCGGCATTGATGTTGTAGATGGCGTTATATGCGGTGTAGCGATAGCCTTCGCGCGGTCGGTGAATCACCTCGTAACTGTTGTTGCCGGGAACGGCGTTGCCGGTAGCGGGATTGATCCACCCTTGCACCGGATTCACTCGGATAGTGAAGTTTTGGGCAAACTTTTCTCCCGTCGGATTGGTGGTCTCATCATACCTTTGATCCCGAGTGACACCTTCGTTGAGCACTTCGCGCAGTTGGAGACCTGCCCTGGCCCACTGGCTGCTGGCATCCTGGTACTCGACGCGCACCTTCTTGTCGAAGTCACCGGTGATTGACTCATAAACAAAAGTCGCCTCGTCGTAGTTGTCCCAGTAGGCACTGCCGCTGCTGACCAGGTCGAAATCCTTATCGCTGTACGCCACGGCGTCGTCCGTCCAAGTGCCGGGTATGGCGGCATTTGCGCTGCTGCCATCCTTGAGTTCGTCCCCGCCGATCGCTGCCCACTTCATCTTGCTGGTGGTTGTGATGGTTTTGGTTATGCCGGTGCTGGGAATCGGGTTGCCCTTCAGATCGCGCACGTTGCGGACCGTGAGGGTGACATTAGCTCCTGACGAGAGTCCGCTGGTCGTGAGAACCACCGCGCTTTGGGCGCTATCGGATTGCTCGCTGCCTGCACCCGCGCCGGGGGTAATGATGTCCTGAAAGCGCACTCCGGAAACAGTGCCAGTCGACAGGGTATAGTTCGCAGCGTTCGTGGCAGACGCCTTATCCACCGGTTCGTCAAAGCCGACACCGATCTCCACGGCGGTTCCTTTCAACAATGAACCCACTGCGAACAGCGCCGGAGGGAAGGTGTCCGGCACCACGGTCAAGGTGGCAGTCTGGCTGTCGGTGGGAGCCGTGCCCGCGATGCTCACGGTACATACAAACTGCGAGTTGTTGGCAGCGAGGGTCAGGCTCGGTGTGGTGTAGCTCGCTTTGGTAGCGCCCGCGATATTCACACCGCCTTTCTTCCACTGATAGGTCGGTGGATAGAAACCGGTCGTCGTGGCGGCGACGGTAAAGGTTGCTTTCCTTTGCTCTTGAACCGTCGTGTTCGATGGCTGCTGTGTAATGGTGAGCGGCTGCGGCGGCACCAGGACGCCAATCACGTTGCCGGTCAATGTCGAAGTGCTGCCGTCTGCGGGATCCGCGTCGCCGTACACGATATAAGTCGCTCCGAAATCATCTCCGCCGCCACCTTCGTGATGCACACCCTCGATGTAGTAACGCTGGCCGGCCACCATGTGGATGCCGGTGGCAAACGGAAACGTTTGCCCACCGTCCGGCGAGAATTGGTCGGAGCGCTTCTGCGCCGACGTGCTGGTGCCACCGCCAGCGGTGTTCCAGCTCCGGTTATTGCTCCAACTGACTTCCTGGGCGATCATGCGTTTGTTGGCCGGCCGGTCGTCGGTGCTCAGGAACAAATCCGAATCGTCGTCACCCGAGATAAAGAAGACGTAATCACCGGTTGCGGGGGGAAGGAACAAACCGCTGAACCGATTCGCGTAATTATCGGCAAAATTGACGCCTGTTTCAAAAATCGTGGCAGCACCACTCTTATCAGAACCAATAGTATTGCCGCCAAAGGAAGGATTGCCGGCTGTATTTGCTTCCACTGCTTGCCGCGTGCTGAGCGGGAAGTATTCATACTTCAGATAGCCTCTGCCGAGCGGCGCCGTCTGCACGGCCACGGTGGCCGCGGAACTCGTGAGCGTGTTGGCGAAATTGGGAATGGTCACCACACAGTCGTACGAGCCGGCGTCCGCCGTTACCGCATACGCAATGATAAAGGTAGCGGCTGTCGCTCCCGCGATATTGCCACCGCCTTTGCGCCATTGATAGGTCGGGCTCACCTCGCTGTCGGTTTGAACCCCCACACTCAAGGTGACCGCCTGCGATTCATATACCGTCACATTCTGAGGTTGATTGGTAATCGTCGCGCCAGTCACCGGACTCGTGATGTAAGCGATCACCGGGCCCGTCAGCGCGGGAGCCGTATTATCCGCAGGATCGGCATCTGCCAACAGCTTGAAGGTTGCCGCGAAATCATCGCCGCCTCCGCCTTCGTGCGCCACACCCTCGATGTAGTACTTCGTCCCAGCCACCAGAGCAATGCCTGCGGAGTACGGCGTGGTGGCTCCTCCATCCGGAGACCACTGATCGGATCGCTTCTGTGACAGCGAACTGGTCCCGCCGCTGGACACCCACGACAGATCCCCGCTCCAATTTTGTTCCTGTGCAATCAGTCGCTTGTTG
>Ga0066709_100003220_pt1 | contig 12398 bp, 9 predicted proteins | sample GraSoiAngelo_158_FD_79665 | JGI IMG/M metagenome (GOLD analysis project Ga0066709, IMG submission 79665) | Grasslands soil microbial communities from the Angelo Coastal Reserve, California, USA - 14_1009_16_30cm | ecosystem: Environmental > Terrestrial > Soil > Grasslands | place: USA... | reverse complement strand
TCAAGGACACCTTCGGCAACCAGTCGGGCGTCTGTCTGTGCCCGCCGAAGCTGCCCGTCTGCGTTTGCGGCGCCCGGCGAGCCCTTCTCGTTCTGACCCGGCGTCCGATCCGGCCCGGGGAATCCGAGATTCGCAGCAACCCGCGGTCGCGGAGCGCCCGCCTTCGCGCGGCCGAAAAGATCGCGTCGGAAAGGGCCGCCGTTTGAGCTCGAACGCCTACATTCGGTCGAAGCGCGTCGAAAATCTCCACCTGACGCGCGAGCGCGACCGCCGCCGCGGTCGCGAGCTGGCGACGCTCCTGCTCGCCGCGCTGCCGGCAGCGTGCGCTCTCCTCGGCTGGGCGGCCCTTCACGTCGAGACCGTGCGCGTGGGCTACGTGCGCGGCGCGCGAACGCGAAAACACGCCGAGCTCTTCGAGGAAAACCGGCGTCTCCGAGCGGAGCTCGCCCGTGCTTCTTCGCCCGAACGCGTTCAGTCGGTTGCAATCCGCAAGGGGCTCGCGCCCCCGCGGCCCGGACAGATCCAGTACGTCGAACAGCGGGAAAGGGGACTCCGGTGAACTTCGTTCGTCTCGGCCGCGTTCGGTTCCTCGCCATCTTTCTTTCGCTCTGGGCTTCGGTCGTCGTCGGCCGTCTCGCCGAGCTCCAGATCGCGGAAGGCAGCCATTACAGGGCCCGCGCGCAGCGCCAGCAGGAGCGAAGAATCGAAGTGTCGCCGCTGCGCGGATCGATCTTCGATCGCGAAGGACGGCCGCTCGCCGTCTCTGTCGAGGCGTCGTCGGTCTACGCGATCTGCGATGAAGTGCGGAACCCGGCGGCCGCGGCGCGGGTCCTGGCGAGACATCTCGATCAGCCCGAGGCCGCGATCCTCGCCCGCCTGACCGCGAAGAAAGGCTTCGTCTGGCTGGCGCGAAAGGTGGACCGCGGGGCGGCGACGGCGCTCGCCGCCGAAAAGATTCCGGGCGTGCACTTCGTCACGGAGACGAAACGTTCATACCCGAAGGGATCTCTGGCCGCGAACGTCATTGGCTACGTCGGGACCGACGACAAGGGCCTCGGGGGCCTCGAGCACTTCTACGACTCGACGATCCGGGGCAAGCCGGGAGAGATCGTGGCGCTGACGGACGCCCGCCGCTCGACTTACGGTCAAGCGGAGGCGCCGAGCGGGAAGCCGCCGGAGGAGGGCGCCTCGCTCTTCACGTCCCTCGATTCGGGAATCCAGTTCGCCGCGGAGAAGGAGCTCGCAGCGGCCGTAGAGGACGCCCACGCGAAGTCGGGGGTCGCGATCCTCCTCGACCCGTCGGACGGAGCGATCCTGGCGATGGCGAGTGCACCTTCCTTCGACCCGAACGACTACGGACGATCCCCGGGAGAGGACCGCCGCAACCGCGCGATCGCCGACGCCTACGAGCCCGGTTCGACGTTCAAGATCGTGACCGGCTCGCTCGCGCTCGAGAATTCCCTCGTCACGCTGGATGAACTGATCGACACGGGAAACGGGACGATCCGCGTCGGCAACACGACGATTTCCGAGCACGACCGGAAGCAGTACGGATCCTTGACGCTCGCCGGCATCTTCGAGCACTCCTCGAACGTCGGGATCATCCGGGTCGGGTTGCGCCTGGGTCCCGGCCGGCTCTGGCAGGGCGCCACGGCTCTCGGCGTCGGACGCGCCACCGAAATCGATCTACCCGGTGAACACGCGGGGATCTTCCGCCGGCCGGAGCGGTGGTCCGGGCTCTCCAACGCGATGATCTCCATGGGGCAGGAGGTCTCCGTCACGCCTCTCCAGCTCGCGCGGATCGGAGCGGCGATCGCCAACGGCGGGCGGCTGGTGCAGCCGCGGCTCGTCCGGCGCATCGTTCACCCCGACGGTCGCGTCGACGTCATCGTTCCTTCTCCGCCGCGGCGCGTTCTTTCGGAGGCGACGGCGCGGACGGTCCGCGACCTCTTAGTCGGCGTGGTCGAGCGCGGAACCGGAAAGAAAGCGGCGATCCCGGGTTTCGTCGTCGCGGGCAAGACCGGCACCGCTCAGAAAGCGGGAGTCGGCGGTTACCAGCGGGGCCGTTACGTCTCGTCGTTCGTCGGGTTCGCGCCGAGCGACAACCCGAAGATCGTCGGGCTCGTGCTGATCGAAGAGCCGAGGGGCGCGAGGTACTACGGCGGCGACATCGCGGCGCCGGTTTTCGCTCGGGTCGTCTCCCAGGCCCTCGGAATCCTCCGGGTCGGGCCGGAAGAGCAGAGACTGCCGGAGACTCTTCTCGCGTCGACGTCGACGGAGAAGATTCATTATCCCGAAGGGATCATCCCGGCGTCGGTGCACTCGACGGTCGAGCCGTCGGCCGGCCCACTCCTCCCGCCCGTAGAGCCTCCTTCGGCCGCAACGCCCGACGGCATTCCGTCGGCGATCGGCCTCTCCGCGCGCCAGGCGCTGGCGCTGTTGGCCCGCAACGGGCTCGCCGCGCAGTTCGAAGGATCCGGATTCGTCGTCGCTCAGGACCCCGCCCCGGGAGCGCGAGTCCGAACGGGATCGATCTGCCTGCTTCGTCTTGCCGAACCCGCCGCAGCGCCCGAGGCTCCCGGGAAGGAGAGCCGCGATCGCCGGGCGGAGGAGCTCGCCTCACCGCCGCCGGCTCCGTGACCCTGGGTGAGCTCCTGACGGCCGTGCCGGACTCGAGCTTCCCGCCCGCTGCGCGCGATCTGGAAATCACGGGCGTCTCCCAGGACTCGAGAACCGTCGGGCCGGGTGAGCTCTTCGTCGCGGTCCGCGGCGAGAAGGCGGACGGCTGGTCGCACGCGGCCGAAGCGGCGGCCAACGGCGCGGCCGCCGTCGTTTCGGAGCGGCAGGCCCCCGGGGGGTTTCCGGTGCCCTGGGTCCGCGTCCGCGTCGCGCGCGTGGCGCTCGGGCGGCTCGCCGCCCGGCTGGCCGGCGACCCGGCCGAGAAACTGGTTCTCGCCGCGGTCACCGGCACGAACGGGAAGACGACGATCGCGATGCTGCTGGAGGGAATCCTCGCGCGCCGCTACGGCCGCTCCGGATTCGTCGGGACGGTCGGCTACCGCACCGGCCGGCGCGAGATACCCGCTTCGCAGACCACTCCGGAGGCGCCGGTCCTCCAGGCGCTTCTGGCCGAGATGGTCGACGGAGGCGTTCCCGCGGCCGCGATGGAAGTCTCCTCGCACGCCCTGGCGCTCGATCGCGTCGCGGGGTGTCGCTTCGACGTAGCCGTCTTCACGAACCTGACCCAGGACCACCTCGATTTTCATGGCGATCTCGAGAGCTATTTCGACGCGAAGAAGAAGCTGTTCACGCTGCGAAAGCCGGGCGCCGCGGCCGTGGTCAACACCGACGACGCGTTCGGGCACCGGCTCGCCTCGGAGGCCACGCCGCCGGTCGTCACGTGGTCGCCCTCCGGCGCCCGCGCGGACGTACGCGCCGAGAACGTCCTTTGCGACGTCTCGGGAACTTCGCTCGACGTCGTCCACGCGGGCGGACGCTTCCGGATCTCCTCCCCGCTGCTCGGCCGCTTTCACGCGGATAATCTCGTGGGGGCCGCGGCAGCGGGGCTTTCTCTCGGCATGAACGGGGAAGAAATCGCGGAAGGATGCGCGGCGGTGGTCCGCGTTCCCGGCCGGCTCGAGCCGGTCGAGGCGGGACAGCCCTATCCGATCATCGTGGACTACGCCCACACGGAAGACGCGCTTCGGCGGCTTCTCCTCGCGGTCCGCGATCTGACGGATCGCCGGATCATCCTGGTCTTCGGCTGCGGGGGAGACCGCGACCGCGGCAAGCGCGCTCCGATGGGGAAAGTCGCCGGCACTCTCGCGGACGTCGCCGTCGCGACGTCCGACAACCCGCGCTCCGAAGACCCCGAGGCGATCCTGTCGGAAGTCGAGCGCGGCCTGGCGGCGTCCGGCGCGGCGAAGTACCTCACCGTTCCGGATCGGCGCGAAGCGATCCGCACGGCGATCGATCTCGCGGGCTCGGCGAGCGTCGTGGTGATCGCGGGCAAAGGCCACGAGCGCGTCCAGGTCGTCGGAGACCGGGCGATTCCGTTCGACGACCGGGAGGTCGCGGCGGAATACGCGTCGGGGCGTCGGGCGTCGTGAAAGCCCGCCCATGAATTTCACGCTCTCCGACGTCGCTTCGGCGGCGCGTTCGGCGCTTCCGGTCGGACAGGACGTCGAGCTCACCGGCGTCGCGGTCGATTCGCGCGCCGTCCATCCCGGGACGCTCTTCGTGGCGATCCCGGGCGCGCGCGTCGACGGGCACGACTTCGCTCCGGACGCGGTCGCGCGCGGGGCGCGGGCGATTCTCGGGCAACGCGTGCCCCCATCTCTCCCCGAGCGCGTGCCGGTAGTCGTCGTCCCCGAGCCGGTTCCCGCGCTGACCGCGCTCGCCGTCCTTCTCAAGAAGCGGGCGAGCTTCCGGCTCGCCGCGATCACGGGATCCTCCGGAAAGACGACCACGAAGGAGTTCACGGCGGCGATCCTGTCGCGGCGATTCGAGGTGGCCCGGACGCCGGGCAACCAGAACAGCGCGATCGGCTTTCCGATGTCCGTCATCAACCTCCCGAGAATTCCGGCGTGGATGATCGGCGAGATGGGCATGAGCGCGAAGGGGGAGCTGTCGCGGCTGTCCCGCGCATTCGAGCCGGACATCGCCGCGATCACCAACGTCGCTCCGGCGCACCTCGCGAACTTCGACTCGATCGACGAAGTGGCCGAGGCGAAATCCGAGATCCTCGACGGCCTGCGGCCCGGCGGCACGTTCGTCGCGAACGCCGACGACTCGCGGGTGGCCGCGATTTCGAAGCGGTGGCCCGGCCGCGTGGTCCGGTTCGCGCGATTCGCGAAATCAGACGTCACCGCCGATCGCTTCGAGCGGATGGAGACGGAGACCCGCTTTCGGCTGCGGACTTCCGCCGGAGAGGTGGCAATCACGCTGCCGCTGCCGGGCACGCACCAGGCGGTGAACTTCCTCGCGGCGTCCGCCGTCGCGATTTCCGCCGGGGCTTCGATCGAGGATTGCGCCGCGGCGGCGCCCGATCTCGCCCCCTCACCCCACCGCGGGGAATTCCGCCGGCATCGTTCGGGCGCGCTCCTCTACGACGATTCGTACAACGCGAACCCGGCCTCTCTCCGGGCCGCCCTCGACACCCTCTCGGGCTTTGCGGCGACGCGGCGCATTGCTGTTCTCGGCGACATGCGCGAGCTCGGATCGGACGAGGACGTCTGGCACCGGGAAGTCGGCAAGTATGCTTCCAGCCGCACCGACCACCTCGTTTGCGTGGGGGAGCTCGCGCGTTACTACGGCGAGGAGGCGGTCGACCTCGGCTTTCCCAAACAGGCGATCACGTACGTCGACTCTCCGGAAGAAGCGGCGCGCCTGCTCGATGGCATGCTGGCCGAAGGCGACGTGGTTCTCTTCAAGGGGTCGCACGCCGTCGGCCTGGATCGCGCCGTGGAAATGCTCGCTCGCGCGGCGACCGAGGCCTGAGTGCTCTACCGGTGGCTGTATCCGCTCGCGAAGGTCTTCCCGGCGTTCAACGTCTTCCGGTACATCACGTTCCGCACGGCGATGGCGGCGGTCACGGCGCTCCTCCTGGCGCTCGCGCTCGGCGTGCCGACGATCCGGCTTTTGAAAAGGCGCCAGATCGGGCAGTCCGTCCGCGAGGACGGTCCCCGCTCCCATCTCTCGAAAGCGGGAACTCCGACGATGGGAGGGATTCTCATCCTGCTGTCGGTGGTTCTCGCCACGCTCCTCTGGATGGACTTGACGAATCGGCTGGTGTGGATCGCTCTCGGAACCCTGGTCGGCATCGGCATCGTCGGTTTCGCCGACGACTTCGTGAAGTTCACCCGCCGGCGCAGCCTCGGCCTGACCGGCCGCGGAAAGTTGTTCCCGCAGTTCCTGGTCGCGTTCGCCGCCGCCTGGGCGATCGAGCACTGGGCGGCGCCGGGCACGTTCTCGACGCTCGTCACGTTTCCATTCTTCAAGCGCCTGGTCATCGACCTCGGGGCGCTCTACATCCCTTTCGTCGCCGCGGTGCTCGTCGGTTCTTCCAATGCCGTGAACCTGACGGACGGCCTGGACGGCCTGGCGATCGGCGCCTTCGGGGTCGCGGCCGGGACGTACGCTCTTCTCTCCTACGTCAGCGGAAACGCGGTCGCCGCCCGGTATCTCCAGATCGCATACGTCCCCCAGGCGGGCGAGCTTTCGATCTTCTGCGGCGCCATGGTCGGAGCGTCTCTCGGATTCCTCTGGTACAACTCGCACCCCGCCGACGTCTTCATGGGGGATGTCGGGGCGCTCCCGCTCGGAGGCGCGCTCGCGGCCGTCGCCGTGATGACGAAGCAGGAGATGCTGCTCGCGATCGTCGGAGGCGTCTTCGTCCTCGAGGCGCTTTCCGTGATCGTGCAGGTCGCCTCGTTCCAGACGACCGGGAAGCGCGTCTTTCGCATGGCCCCTCTTCACCATCACTTCGAGCTCGCCGGCTGGCCCGAGTCGCGCGTGATCGTCCGCTTCTGGATCCTCTCGATTCTGTTCGCGGTGCTGGGACTCTCGACGTTGAAGCTGCGATGACCGCGACCGCTCTTTCTTCCGGGATCCTGCCGCCGAAAGTTGCCGTCCTCGGCTTCGCGCGCAGCGGACGCGCGCTCACCCGGGCTCTTCTCGAGCGGGGCGCTGCCGTGGCCGTCGTCGACGACCGTCCGAGGGACGCCTTCGAGGAAATTTCGGAGCTCGAGCGCGCCGGAGTGGTGTTCTTCTTCGGGGGATCTGATCCCCGAAGCGGGTCGGATCCCGTGCACGGGCTCGACAACGCCGGCTGGCTCGCGCTCTCGCCGGGTGTTCCGCCGACGCACCCGATCGTGCTCGCGGCGCGCCGGCGCGGTTTGCCCGTGTTGTCGGAGATCGAGATCGCGTGGCGGATCGCGGAGGCGGAGGCGACCGGCCCGCACCGCTGGGTGGCCGTGACCGGTACGAACGGCAAGTCCACGACGACCGCGTGGATCGCCGAGATCCTGCGCTTCGGAAAGAGGCCTGTCGCCCTCGCCGGAAACATCGGCGCGCCGCTTTCGGGGTTCCTCGGCGACCGCGCTCCCCGCGACTTCGTCTGCGAGCTTTCCTCCTTCCAGCTCGAGACGGTCGAGCGCTTCCGTCCGGACGTCGCCGTCCTGACGACCGTCACGCCCGACCATCTCGACCGCTACGCGAGCCTGGAGGACTACGCCGCGACGAAGGAGCGGATTTTTTCGAACCAGCGCGAAAGCGATTTCGCCGTCGTCAATGCGGACGACCCGATCGCAAGTCGGGCCCGTCCACGCGCACGCCGGGTGCCGTTTTCGCGCCGCGTTCTCGTCGCGGGCGGGACATGGTGCGAGCGCGGCCGGATCTTTTCGGAAGCGCGGGGTCCGCGCCGCGACGTCCTGGCCGCGGACCGTCTGTCGCTGCCCGGCGCGCACAACATGGAGAACGCGCTCGCGGCTCTCGCCGCCGCCGAATGTCTCGAAGCGACGGCCGCCGCGATCGAGAAGGGGCTGACCCGGTTTCGCGGCCTTCCGCACCGCACCGAGCTCGTCGCCGAAGCGGACGGCGTCCAGTGGGTGAACGACTCCAAGGGAACCAACGTGGACGCCACTGTGAAATCGCTCGAGGGCCGCTCCGAGAAGAGCGTCCTTCTCATCCTCGGAGGCCGCGACAAGCACGGCGACTTCGGCCTTCTCGCGGCGCCGATCGCGCGGACCACCCGCGTCGTTCTGACGATCGGCGAGGCCGCCCCGAAGATCGAGCAGGCAATCTCTCGATCGGCTCCGGTCGAGACCTGTTTCACCCTGGAGCGCGCTGTGGCGCGGGCCGCGGAGCTGGCCCGCCCCGGCGACACGGTGCTGCTGTCGCCGGCCTGCGCTTCCTTCGACCAGTATCGGAACTTCGAAGAGCGGGGCGAGCACTTCCGGTCCCTCGTCTCGCGTCTGACGTCTACCGTCTCCCGTCTCACGGGATTGGACGATGGCCCGTAAGCTCGCGACCGACAAGGTCCTCTTCGCGCCGCTCGTGGCGCTGTCGCTCTTCGGCTGCGTGATGATCTACAGCGCTTCCGCGGTGTCGTCCGCGCAGACCTCCGGCAGCCCCTACCGCTATCTCTTCAAGCAGATCGCGGCGCTCGTCGTCGGAGGCATCGCCGCGTTTCTCGTCTCCCGCGTCGACTACCGCACGTTCGCGCGGCCCTGGGTGGTGTACCTGGCCTACGGCGGCGCCTTCGTCCTGTGCGTCTTCGCGCTTCTCCAGTCCCCGATCAACTCCGCCCGACGCTGGATTCCGGTCGGACCGGTGATGTTCCAGCCCTCCGAATTCCTCAAGGTCGCCCTCGTTCTCCTGCTCGCGTCGCAGATCGCCCGGAAGACTCTGGCGTCCGGCGATCCCGATCGCGCGATCCGACCGGCGCTCTTCTTTTCGCTCGCCGCTTCCACGGTCGTCCTGCTCGAGCCGGATCTCGGCACCGCCGCGTGTTACGTCATGCTCGCCGGAGTGCTCCTCTGGATCGCCGGGGTTCGCGCGAAGCTGTTCCTGATCCTGGGCGCCGGAGCGGTGCCGCTCGTCATCGTCGCGGCGTTCGCGGCGAGCTACCGTCGCGCGCGCGTCCTCTCCTTCCTCCGTCCGGAAGCGGATCCGCTCGGCGCCGGCTTTCAGGCGCTCCAGTCGTTGATCGCCGTCGGGGCCGGCGGCCTGTTCGGCAACGGCCTCGGCGCGAGCCGGCAGAAGCTCTTCTTCCTGCCGTATCCCCACACAGACTTCATTTTCGCGATCGTGGGCGAAGAGCTCGGATTCATCGGTTCGGTCGGGGTGATCGCCTGCTTTGCCGTGATCGCGTGGCGCGGTTTCCGCGCGGCCCGCCGGGCGCCCGACGCCTTCGGGGGCCTCCTCGCGGCCGGAGCCACCGCGATGCTCGTCGTGCAGGCGGCGGTAAACGTCAGCGTCGTGCTCGCGATCATGCCGACCAAGGGGATCCCTCTGCCGTTCGTATCGTACGGAGGCTCTTCTCTCGTGGCGTCGTGGCTGGCGGCGGGTCTGATCCTGAACGTGTCCCAGCACGAAGTGGAAACTCGTGAGACGTGAGAAGACCCGGGGTGCATACGTGATCGCGGCGGGCGGAACGGGGGGGCACATCTTCCTGGGCGTCGCGCTCGCCCGCGAGATCCGCGGCCGACGGCCGGAGGCGGAAATCCTCTTCGTGGGCAGCCGCCACGGGCTCGAGGCGAAGCTCGTTTCCGACGCCGGGTTTCCGCTCGAGCTCGTTCGGGCGTCCGGGTTCGCGGGCAAGAGCGCGGCGGCGAAGCTCGTCTCGCTGGCCGAGCTGCCGGTCGGCTTTCTCCAGGCGCGTCGGCTTCTCGCCCGGCGTCGGGCGGTCGCGGTCGCCGGCCTCGGAGGCTACGTGAGCGTCCCGGTGGTCGCGGCGGCCCGGTCGCTCGGAGTGCCGACGCTCATCCACGAGTCCAACGCCTTTCCGGGCGTCGCGAACCGCGTCTTGAACCGCTTCGCGACCCGCACCGCCGTCGGGATTGCCGCGGCGAATTCTCATCTCGTCCGGCCGGGCGCCGTCACCGGAACTCCCGTCCGGCCGGAGTTCTTTTCGGTTCCCCGCCTGGACCCGTCGGGCTCGACACGACGGCTCCTCGTCTTCGGGGGCAGCCAGGGATCGCGCGTCCTGAACAAAGCGATGACCGAAGCGGTTTCCCTCCTCGGGGGAGACGGACTCCAAGTGATCCATCAGGCGGGCGAGAGCCAGTTCGAGGAAACGCGGGCCCGTTACGGAGACCGGCTGCCGGAGGGCTGGAGAGTCGTTCCCTTTCTCCCGCGCATCCACGAGCAGCTCGCGTGGGCCGACCTCGTGCTGTCGCGCGCGGGCTCCCAGACGCTGGCGGAGCTCGCGGCCGCCGGGCGGCCGTCGGTCCTGGTCCCGTTCGGCTCCGCCACGCACGGTCACCAGACCGTGAACGCGGAGGTCTTCGACAAGGCGGGAGCGTCGGTTGCGATCGCCGAAGACTCGCTCTCCGGCGATGTCCTCGCGCTTCTCCTCCGGGAACTGCTCGGAGACCGACGGAGGCTCGTGGCCATGGGCGAGAGCGCCCGCTCCTTCGCCCGGCCGGACGCCGCGAAGCTCCTGGCGGACCTGCTTTTCGAGGCGGAGGGAACCCGATGAGATTCCTGAAGCTTCGCCGGATCCACTTCGTCGGAGCCGGCGGAGTCGGCATGAGCGGCCTGGCGGAGATCCTCCTCCTCTCGACGCCGCTCGAGATCTCCGGGTGCGACCGGGAAAGAGGCGAGAACACCGACCGGCTGGCGGCGCTCGGGGCGAAGATTCTCTTCGGACACGATCCGGGCCACTTGGCCGAGGTGGACCTCGTCGTCGTTTCGTCCGCGGTGGACGAATCGAACGTCGAGGTCTCCGCCGCCCGCGAGCGCGGGATCCCCGTCATCCGGCGCGCGCAGATGCTGGGCCAGGTCATGCGTCTGAAGCAGGGGATCGCGGTCGCCGGGACCCATGGGAAAACCACGACGACCTCGCTGACCGGAATGGTGCTGACCGAAGCGGGTTTCGATCCGACGATCGTGGTCGGCGGGCGGGTCCGCATCCTCGGCACGAACGCCCGTCTGGGCCGGGGCGATTTCCTCGTCGCCGAAGCCGACGAGTACGACCGCTCGTTCCTGGAGCTGACGCCCGACGTGGCCGTCATCACGAACGTCGAAGCGGACCACCTCGACTGCTACCGCGACCTGGAAGAGATCCAGGACGCGTTCGTCCAGTTCGCGAACCAGGTCCCGTTCTACGGCACGGTCGTCGCCTGTCTGGACGATCCCGGAGTCGGAGCAATTCTCCCGCGGGTCGAGAAGCGGATCGTCACGTACGGCGAGTCGCCCCAGGCGCACATCCGGGCGCGCGACGTCCGGCTGGAGGCGTCCGGCACGCGGTTCGAGGTCTGGGACGCGGAGCTGGGACTCTTGGGCGACGTGCGCCTGCCGCTGCCCGGACGCCACAACGTCGCCAACGCTCTCGCCGCAGTGGCGGTCGGCGCAGAGCTCCTGATCCCCTTCGACGTGATCGCCCGGGCGCTCGCCGGCTTCACGGGCGTCGTCCGCCGGTTCGAGAAGAAGGGAGAGCGGGGCGGAGTGCTCGTCGTGGACGACTACGCCCACCATCCGACGGAGCTCTGCGCGACCCTCGCGGCGGCGCGGCAGGTCTACCCCGAGCGCCGGCTGGTCGCGCTCTTCCAGCCTCATCTCTATTCGCGCACGCGCGATTTCGCGGCGGAGTTCGGAAGGGCCCTTCTCGGGGCGGACGTCGCCGTCGTCACCGACGTCTACCCGTCCCGCGAGAAGCCGCTGCCGGGCGTCACGGGTCAGCTGATCGCCCGGGCGGCGCAGGAAGCGGGCCACCGGGCTCTGGTGTATCTCTCTGATAAAAAGAAGGTTACGGACCGCCTGGAGAGGCTCCTCAAACCCGGCGACCTGCTGGTGACGATGGGGGCGGGAGACGTCGTCCGGTTCGGCGAGGCGTACCTCGCGGGCGAGGGAGCCCGGAAAGCGGTCGATGCCGGAAAGTAGCCGCGGTCCCCGGTTCGTGGCCGTCGGGGGACGCCGGCAGCCATTTCTGCGGCGGGGCGCCGTCGCGCCGCGCCGGAAGAAGCCGGGACGCGCGATCCGGATCTCTCTCGTCGCTCTCGTTCTGGCGGTTGCCGCCGTCGGTCTCGCGAGATTCTTCGGAGGCTCGCTCTTCTCACTTCAGCGGATCCAGGTCTCCGGGAACAGCCGCGCACGGACCGAGGAAATCCTGCGCGCGGTCGAGCCGTGGCGAGGCACGAACCTCGTCGCGCTCGATCTGTCCGGAATCGCGCACGCGGTCGGCGTTCAACCGTGGGTCGAGCGGGTGACTCTGTCGAAGCGGCTGCCGGACGGCCTCGCGATCCGCGTCACCGAACGGAAGGCGGTCGCGCTCTTCCGCGAAGGCTCTCGACTCTGGTGGCTGTCGCGGGAGGGAAGGACGATCGCTCTCTACGATCCGCGGGCCGACTCGGCCGAGTACGTGCTCGTCTCGGGTGATCGCCGCGCGCTGCCCGAAGCGGCCGGACTTCTCGAAGACCTGCGCTCGATGCCCGCGGACTATTTTTCCGCTCTCTCCGAAATTTCCGCGCTGCCCGACGGAGGTTTCGGTATCATGGATTCGGTCTTTCGGCGGCCGGTTCGTGTTCTTCGACGGGACGCTCCCGCGAAGATCCGCGCTCTCCTGGAAGCGCGGGGTTTCATCGAGTCTCGTGGGTGGGAGGCGCGGGCCATCGATCTCCGTTTCTCCGATCGAATTGTGCTCGTCGGTGCCTACGGCGCCGGGAATTCGCTTTGAG
>Ga0066709_100003219_pt1 | contig 12400 bp, 13 predicted proteins | sample GraSoiAngelo_158_FD_79665 | JGI IMG/M metagenome (GOLD analysis project Ga0066709, IMG submission 79665) | Grasslands soil microbial communities from the Angelo Coastal Reserve, California, USA - 14_1009_16_30cm | ecosystem: Environmental > Terrestrial > Soil > Grasslands | place: USA... | reverse complement strand
GGCCACCACGGCGGCGTCGTCGCCGATGGCGGGCAGACGGGCGCGCAGGCGCGCGATGAGGGCGAACTCGCCGGTCAGGGAAGCCTCCGATAAGTTGGCTGTTCCGACCTTAGGCGAGCTTTTCGGGGGTTTCGTGCAGGGTGTGATCAAGTCGTACGACCCGGGGACCAAGGAGGGAACGCTGCTGCGCGACCTCGACCGGGTCGAGTACGACCTGGCGGCCGACGCGCTGACCGGCTCGGTGTTCCGCATGCTGCGCCAGGGACAGCGCGTCGTGTTCGACCTCGACGCCGACGGCCGGGCCACCCGGCTGCGCCTGGGCTCCGAGGTCGACCTGGGCACGCGGGAGTTCCCCGCGACGAGCTGAACCGGACGAGGTGAACGAGAAGCGCCGAGATGCAATCGAAAGGATCTTTCCAGTGAGCGGCACGACGGCCAACAAGAAGCTGGTGCAGTGGGTCGACACGATCGCGGCGCTCACCAGCCCCGACCGCGTGGAATGGTGCGACGGATCGGCCGAGGAGTACGACCGGCTCTGCCAGCTGCTCGTCGACAACGGCACCTTCACCCGGCTGAGCGACGCCAAGCGGCCCAACAGCTACTGGGCCCACTCCGATCCCGCCGACGTCGCTCGCGTCGAGAACCGAACCTTCATCTGCTCGGAGCGCGAGGCCGATGCCGGCCCCACCAACAACTGGCGGTCCCCCGCGGACATGAGAGAGACGCTCACCGGGCTGTTCCGGGGCTCGATGAAGGGCCGCACGATGTACGTCGTGCCTTTCTCCATGGGCCCGCTCGGCTCGCCGATCGCCCACATCGGCGTGCAGCTCACCGACTCGGCATACGTCGCGGTGTCGATGCGGATCATGACCCGCATGGGCCAGGGCGCGCTCGACGTGCTCGGCGACGACGGCACGTTCGTGCCCTGCCTGCACTCGCTGGGTGCGCCGCTCGAGCCCGGCCAGACCGACGTGCCGTGGCCGTGCAACGCCGACAACAAGTACATCGTGCACTTCCCCGAGACGCGTGAGATCTGGTCCTTCGGGTCCGGATACGGCGGCAACGCGCTGCTGGGCAAGAAGTGCTTCGCGCTGCGCATCGCATCCGTCATGGCCCGCGACGACGGCTGGCTGGCCGAGCACATGTTGATCGTGAAGCTCACGTCACCGGAGGGCGAGACGCGTTATGTCACCGGCGCCTTCCCGTCGGCGTGCGGCAAGACCAACCTGGCCATGCTCGTCCCCACGCTGCCGGGCTGGAAGGTCGAGACGGTCGGCGACGACATCTGCTGGATGAAGTTCGGGGCCGACGGGCGCCTCTACGCGATCAACCCCGAGGCCGGGTTCTTCGGCGTGGCCCCGGGCACGAGCACGAAGACGAACCCCAACGCCATCCTCACGCTCGACGGCAACTGCATCTTCACCAACACCGCGCTCACCGACGACGGCGACATCTGGTGGGAGGGAATGACCACCGAGCCTCCGGCACACGCCACCGACTGGAAGGGCGAGGAGTGGACGCCCGACAAGGGCACCCCCGCCGCGCACCCCAACGCCCGCTTCACCGCGCCGGCCGCGCAGGACCCCGCGATCGCGCCCGAGTGGCAGGACCCGAAGGGCGTGCCGATCGACGCCATCCTCTTCGGAGGGCGCCGATCGTCGGTCGTGCCGTTGATCCACCAGGCCTACGACTGGCAGCACGGCGTGTTCCTCGGCTCGATCATGAGCTCGGAGACGACGGCGGCGGCCGAAGGGCCCACCCGGCTGCGCCGCGACCCCTTCGCCATGCTCCCGTTCTGCGGCTACAACATGGCTGATTACTTCGCCCACTGGCTGAAGATCGGCCGCGCGAGCGACCCGGCGAAGCTGCCGAAGATCTTCTACGTCAACTGGTTCCGCAAGGACGACGACGGCCACTTCCTGTGGCCCGGGTTCGGCGAGAACAGCCGCGTGCTCGAGTGGGTCTTCGAGCGGGCCAGTGGCCGCGGCGACGCGGACGAGACGCCGATCGGGTGGGTGCCGGCCAAGGGCGCGATCGACACCGACGGGCTCGACGTCCCCGCCGACGACCTCGTCGAGCTGCTGCGGGTGGACGCCGGCGAGTGGGCCGACGAGCTTCCCGACATCGTCGCCTTCTACGAGACCTTCGGCGACCGCGTTCCCGCCGAGCTGCGCGACGAGCTGCAGAAGCTCGAAGCGCGCCTCAGCGGGTAGCGAGCCGCGACAGCCACCGCCGCGCCTCCGAAGGCGAGCGCAACCGCACCCAGCGAGCGTCGACGAGCGCCTCGTAGCGCACCCGCCGGTCGGCGTGCGTGCGCCAGGCCCAGCGGATGGGGTGGTCGGGCGCGAGCCACTCGCGCGCCTGCTCGCGATTGTCGTTCCACAGCGGACGCCTCGTGATGGCGCGCTCCACGGAGCGCCGCAGCACGCGCCGCATCACCACGCCGCGGTCGTAGTCGAGCCAGACGATCGTGGTCGCACGCGGCCACACGACGTCGCGCACCGCCGAGTAGTTGCCGTCGACCACCCACCCGTCGCCGGTGGTCGCAGCCGCGGCCCGTTCCCGCAACTGGGCCTCGGTGGCCTGTTCCCAGTTGGGCCCGTGCTGGAGCGCGTCGAGCTCGACGTGGGGTACGGCGAGGAGCGCTGCCAGGCGAGCGGCGATGGTCGTCTTGCCCGAGCCCGACGTCCCCACCACCACGAGGCGCGTGCCGAGATCCATCGCTTACCATCGTGGCCTGACGCTTCCCCCCAGGAGGACATGCATGGCGGTCAGCGCGTACGTGCTCATCCAGACCGAGGTGGGCAAGGCGGCTCAGGTGGCGTCGGAGGTGGCAAGCATCGATGGCGTGATCTCGGCGGAGGACGTCACCGGCCCCTACGACGTGATCGTGCGGGCCGAAGCCGACTCGGTCGACGAGCTCGGCAAGATGGTCGTGAGCCGGGTCCAGCTCATCGACGGCATCACCCGCACGCTCACCTGCCCGGTCGTCCACCTGTAGCGCGGCCGCGCCCGATGCGGTTGGCGCGTCGCGCGTGGCGCTCGAGCGCGAGCTCCACGAGCCGGTCGACGAGCTTCGGGTAGGGCAGGCCCGACGCCTCCCAGAGCTTCGGGTACATCGAGATCGGCGTGAAGCCGGGAATCGTGTTCGCCTCGTTGACGAGGAAGCCCCGTCCGTCCTCCTCGTAGAAGAAGTCGACGCGTGCCATCCCTTCGGCCCGCAGTGCGGCGAACACCTCGATCGCGAGCGCGCGCACTTCGGCGGTGGCGGCGGGTGTGAGCGGAGCCGGCACCACGAGGCCGGCGCCGTCGACGAGGTACTTGTCCTCGTAGTCGTAGAACTCGCGGCTCGGCACGACCTCGCCGGGCACGGACGCCTCGGGGTCGCGGTTGCCGAGCACGGCGACCTCGATCTCGCGTCCGACGACGGCCTCCTCGACCACGACCCACTCGTCGTAGGAGAACGCGAGCCCGAGGGCCCGCTCCAAGGCCTCGCCGTCGGCGACCTTCGACACGCCGACCGACGAGCCGAGGTTGGCGGGCTTCACGAACACCGGCCAACCGAGCTCGCGCTCGACGCGATCGCGCAGCCGCGGGCCGGCTTCGTCCTCGTGCAGGCCGAGCCAGCGGGCCTGCGGCAGGCCGTGCGCGCCGAGCACCTCCTTCGCCTTGGCCTTGTCCATGGCGAGGGCCGAGCCGAGCACCCCGGCGCCGACATAGGGGACGCCCGCCACCTCGAGCAGGCCCTGCACGGTGCCGTCCTCGCCGAAGGGACCGTGCAGCAGCGGGAGGAACACGATGGGCGCGTCGTCGCCTTTGGCCTGCGCGACCGGCGAGAACGGCGAGACCTCGCGACCTGCGGCCTCGAGGGCGCGCGGCAGGCCACCCGCACCCCCCTTCAGCGCCGCGATCGTCGCCTCGTCGAGCAGCCAGCGGCCCTCGGCGGTGATCCCGATGGGGACGACGTCGTAACGGTCGGGGTCGAGCGCCTCGAGGACGTGCACGGCGGTGACGCAGGAGACCTCGTGCTCGGCCGAGCGCCCGCCGTACAGCACCACCAGCCGGATCTTCTGCGCGGTCATCTCACGTCTTTCCGACGAGCAGGGCGCGGATGCCGAGGCCCATCAGGAAGAGGCCGACGCCGCCGTAGAAGGCGAACACGTGGAGACGCACCCACTCGGACTGGCGGTAGGAGTACGCGATGCCGACGGCGATGATGGCGACGAACCCGTAGAACATGTGGAACTGCGGAGCCTTGAGCTTCTGGCCCGCGACCATGCCGACCCCCAGCGCGACCTGCACGAAGATGGCGAACTCGACGAACACCGTGAACCACCACAGCGCACGCGTGCGCAGCGACTCGTAGCGATCGGCGGCGAGCGCCCACACGCCCGCGAGGCCGTTTCCGATGATCACCACCCACGCCCAGCCCTCGTGGATGGCGAGGAGGCTGGCGAGCAGGAAGTCAGGCCCCGCTTGCGGTGGCCGCGGCCTCCGACCGGGCGAGCGCCTCGGTGTGAGCCTCGGCCGCCACATCGACGAGCTCGGTGATCTCGTCCTCGGTGAAGCCGGCCATCTGGCGGAAGCGGCGGGCGAGGTGCACCGGGTTGTCCTCGGACTCGCCGCGGAAGCCACCGAAGCTGAACAGCTTGTCGATGGTGCGCTGGAACTCGAGCGCCTCCTGCTGACGCTCCTTGTCGTTCGCGGTGATGCGGCGCAGCCAGTCGGAGCCCATCTTCACGTGGGTGACCTCGTCGGCGAGCATCCAGTCCTCGCAGAACTCGAGGATGGGGTCGCCGGTGAGCGTGCCGAAGTCGCGCATGGTGTTGAACACGTCGATGGCGAGACCCTCGAGCGCGCGGTTGACACCGGTGAGGCGCAGCACCGGGTCGGGATTGCACGCCGCCTGGTAGAGCAGCGTCTGCTCGGCGAACTCGCCGATCTCGGTGCCCATGTGCTCGGTGAGCTTCACCGAGATCTCGACGTGACGGGCCTCGTCCCAGCACTGGCGCGCCATGTCGAGCTTCAGCTCGAACGGCGCCTCGTTGCGACCGCTGCCCGTGTCGAAGTCCCAGCACGTGCGGCCCGCGCCCTCGAGGGCCTGGATCTCGCCCACGAAGATGCCGTGCATGAGGCCCCGCGCGCCGTCGGGTGAATCGGGGTCCTCGGGGTTGAAGCCGGTACGGCGATCCTGGCGTCTGCCCGCGCCCCGGGGGTCGAAGATGACCTCCTCGATGTTGATCTTGACGAAGCGCGAGTCGCGCGCCAGGTCCTCGACAGGAAGGGTCTTTCGCATGGCCCGATGCTACCCGAACGTCACCGGGACGACCGTGGCCTCGCTCACCGCCCCGTCCTCCGCGGAGCGGGTGAAGAGCACGATGGCGCCGGCCGATCGGCTGGGTGGCGCGAACGTCAACGAGGCGTCGAAGGGACCGAACTGGCCGTTGGAGCCGCCCATGAAGAACCCCTCGCCGAGCTTGCGGCCCGGGCCCGCGCTCTCCTCCCGGACCTCCCAGTTCACCTGGGCCTCGAAGGCCGTGCTGGTTCCCCTGATCCTCATCGGAGAGGTGACGCGGTTGCCGGGCTCGGGGGTGGCGAGGTCGATGTTCTTGGTGCGGGCGCCGGTGACGAACCAGTCGCCACCCGATTCCTCCACCGTGACCGACGTGACGGCCGGACGATCGCGCCGGGCTCGGATCTCCACCACCCGGGCGCTCAGTGCGGTCGACTCGACGGTGGGATCCGGCATGCGGAGGTAGTAACGCGCGAACGACACGGCGACCGCGCCCGGGTCGCTGAAGGTCGTCCCACCCGGGAAGGGCCAGATCGCGTTCGGGGGCCGCGCGGGCGGGATCGGCAACGTGGTCGCCGGCGATGTCGTCGGCGTGGTCGGGGTGGCCTCTCTGGTCGTCGTGCTCGGCGCGGTCACCGCAACCGTCGTCGTGTCGTCACCCCCCAGCACCGGGATCAGGGCAACGACCACCACGGCTGCGGCGGCGAGCCCGAGCGCGGCGAGCCCGGCCCGGCGGCGCATCCGAGTGCGCCGGATCGCCTCGGCGCGCTGCTCGACGTCGTCCCAGTCGGGCGTCGGCGTCACCGTCGAGGCGTACGCGTGCATCGCCTGCTCGAGACGCTCCTCGTCGGTCATGCCGTCGCCTCCAATCTCTTCTCGAGCGCGGCGATGCCGCGGTGGGTGTGGGTCTTCACGGAGCCGGCCGAGATCCCGAGCGTCTCGGCGATCTCCGCCTCCGAGAGGCCGAGGTAGTAGCGCAGCGCGAGGCACTCGCGCTGGCGCACCGGGAGGGCGCGCAGAGCGGCGATCACCTCGCGGTGCTCCTCCCCCGAGAGCGCGGTCGCCTCGGCCGACTGCGTGTCGCGGCCCGGCTCGGGCCGGTGGCGGTCGACGACGTGCAGGTGGCGCATCCGCGAGCGGGCGCCGTTGAGCACCGCGCTCCGCACGTAGGCGAGCGCCTTCTCGGGATCGCGGATGCGTCCCCACCCGACGTGCACCTTGGCGAAGGCGTCCTGGGTGATGTCCTCCGCGGCCGCGACATCGTGCAGTAAGAGGGAGGCCAGGCGCACCAGTGAGGCGTAGTGCTCCCGGTAGAGGGCGACCAGACCCTCGGCTGCCACCGCGTCCGCATCGACCATGGCCTGCATCATCACCGCGACAGACGCCGGGGTGGTCGATCGCGTTGACCCCGAGCGCCGGGGCCCTCCGTCCTCCTCGCTTCCTCAGAGGGCCGAGTCGGAAGCGTCCTCGACCCCGAACGAGGTCGTCGTGCCTCGGAGGGCCTGCTTGAGGATCTTGCCGGCCGGGTTCCGGGGCAGGGGCCGGGTGACCAGGTCGAGGTGGGCCGGCACCTTGTAGGCCGCCAGGTGCTCGGCGCAGAAGCGCTGGAGGTCGGCGGCGCTCGTCGTCGAGCCCGGCTTGAGCTGGACCACGGCCTTCACCTCCTCACCGAGCGTCTTGTGCGGGACACCGACCACGGCCGCGTCGATCACGTCGGGGTGCTCGAAGAGCACGTTCTCGATCTCGACGGAGTAGATGTTCTCGCCCCCGCGGATCACCATGTCCTTGGCCCGGTCGACGATGTAGAGATAGCCCTCGGCATCGAGCCGGCCCAGGTCACCCGTGTGGAACCAACCGTCGGTGAAGGACTCCGCGTTGGCATCGGGCCGGTTCCAGTATCCGTGGCTCGAGACGGTCGGGCCCTTGATCCAGACCTCACCCGTCTCGCCGTGCGACAGGTCGTCGCCGTCGGGGCCCACGATGCGCAGCTCGACCGTCGGCACCGCCCGTCCCGCCGAGCCGGGGTGGGCGACATAGTCGTCGCCGCCGATCGCAGTCGCGACCGACGCCGTCTCGGTCAGGCCGTAAGCGGTGGAGAGCCCCGCCTTCACGTTGGGGAACGCCTCGGTGATGCGCTCGACCAGCTCCGCACCCGACGGTGCGCCACCGTAGGAGATGCGGGTCACCGACGACAGGTCGTAGGAGCCGAAGTCGGGTGACTCGAGGAGTCGCCACATCACGGTCGGCACCCCGCCGATGCTCGTGACCCGCTCGTCCTGGATCAGGCGCATGGCGGCGTCGGGATCGAAGCGGCCGGGCGGCATCAGCACGAGCTTCCCGCCCGACGCGTAGTTGAGAACCATGGTGGAGTGGCACCCGGTCGTGTGGAACAGCGGCACGATCAGCAGCGACGCAGCCTGGGCCCTGCCGGACAGCTCGGCCGGTGGGGCGGAGCCCTGCATCACCTGGACGGTGCCCAGCAGGAAGAGGTTCTGCAGGTTGGCGAGCGTCTGGCGGTGGGTGATGGTCGCGCCCTTGGGCTTCCCGGTCGTGCCCGAGGTGTAGAAGATGCCCGCGATGTCGTCCTCGTCGACGTCGACAGAAGGGAAGCCGCCAGGATCGCCACCGGCCTCCAGCTCGGTGAACGGTGCCGCGCCGGCGGCAGGTGTGTCGGTTCCGATGACGTAGACCTGCTCGAGCGCGGGAAGCACATCAGGAAGGTGCTTCACGAGCTCCCACCGGCGCTCGTCGCAGATCAGCACCCGGCTGCCGGAGTCCTCCAGCGCGAACTGCAGCTCCTCCGCCCTCCACCACGCGTTCAGCGGCACACAGATCGCGCTGGCGGCGGCGCATGCCCAGAACGCCACCACCCATTCGGGGTTGTTCGCAGACAGCAGCGCGACGCGGTCGCCCCGCTGCACGCCCCGGGCCGCCAGGCCCGAGGCGGTGGCCCGTACCCGGGCGTTGTGCTCGCGGTAGCTCAGGCGGCGGTCGTCCTGGACCACGAAGTCCGCGTCGCCGCGGCCGTTCGACATGTCGACCAGCTCGCGCATCGATCCGAGCCGGCTCTTGTAGACCTGCAACGGGACGCCCCGCACGTCGTCGGTGACGACCTCGAAGGGGCCGCCCGGTCCGGTGAGGGTGTCGAGCACGTCGATCATCGTGGTCAGTGTCGCCGTCGCCAGTGTCGCGAACGATCAGACGGGGTCAGCAACCTCGTCGCCGGTGAGCGTGGTCGTCGGCATCCACACCAGCTCGCCCGTGTCACGCAGCTCCTTCACGGCCGCGACCGGATCGGGGTCGGAGAACAGCCGCTTGTCGCCATAGTCCGCGGGGCGGCCGGTCGCGTCGATCGCCCACCACGACGCCTCCAGGGCGATGCCGTTGGGATCGGTGAAGTAGATCGAGCGCACGATGGAGTGGTCGACGACCTCGGTGACCTCGCACCCGTGCGCGATCAACCGCCGACGCATCGCGTGCAGCGCCTCCTCGTCGGGGAGGTTGAACGAGAGGTGGTCGAACTGCATCGGCCGGGAGCTGGGCATACCCGCCGGCTTGGCGAAGGTCGACGCCCCCTTCCACTCGAAGAAGGCGATGGTGTTCTCCGGCCCGAGCTCGAAGAAGTAGTGGCGCATGGGCCCGGCCAGCACGGTCGACACCAGCCGCATACCGAGCACACCGTGGTAGAAGCGGACGGTCGAGTCCATGTCGGGGGTGACCATGGCCAGGTGGTTGATGCCCCGCCACCGCGGGCTTTCGACAGGTTCGCTCATGGCCCCAGGCTAGGCGCGCTCTCCCGCGCAGAACGCCCGGCCTTAGAAAGCGCTCTCGAGGATGGCGCGGGCGTCGGCCTCGGAGACGGGACGGGGGTCGTGCGCGACGTCGGGGCCGGACTCCGCCTGGCGGGCCACCGCCTCGATGTCGTCGTCGTCGACGCCACAGTCGGACAGCCGCGTGGGCAGGCCCAGCCGGCCCAGCAACGCCTCCACCGCGCCGGCCGGGTCGGCGGCGTCCCCCAGCGCGGCACCCACCGTCGCGAGCTCGCGCGGCAGGGTGTCGAGGCTGAGGCGGATCGCGTGCGGCAGGATCACGGCGTTGGCCAGCCCGTGCGGGATGCCGGCGCGGCCCCCGAGCAGCTGCGCCAGCCGTTGCTGGACGCCCATCGACGCGTTCAGCAGGCAGCGCCCGCCGAGCACCGCTCCGGCCAGCATCCGCGTGCGGGCGTCGATGTCGGCGGGATCGTCAACCACCGCGGGAAGGGCCTCGGCGATGCGCTCCACGCCCGCCAGCGCGATCGCCTCTGCCTCGGGCGTGCGCCGGGGTGAGTACGCGCACTCCACACAGTGGGCGAGCGCGCTCATCCCGGTCTCGGCGCTCACGCGCGCCGGCGTGGAGAGCGTCAGCTCGGGGTCGTGGATCGTGGCGATCGGCGCCACCGTCGGGCCACTCGCGTCCGCCTTGCGACGCGTGTGCTCGTCGGTCATACCGAAGAACGGCGTGAGCTCGGCTCCGGAGTACGTCGTCGGGATCGAGACGTGCAGCAACGCCGGCCGGTCGAGGTAGGACGAGCCGGGCGTGCCCTGCTCCTGCTCGGTGAAGTAGCACACCGCCTTTCCCAGGTCTGCGCAGGACCCGCCTCCGAAGGACACCACGCTGTCGACGCCGTCGCGTCGCGACTGCCGCATCGCCTCCTCGACCACGCCGGTCGGGACGTGCGAACGTGCACCCGCGTAGGTCGACACCAGCGCGCGTCCCAGCGCCTTGACGATGCGGTGGCCGTCGTCGGAGTCGAGGCGGCCTGCCGTCGTCACGAGCAGGACGCGCCGGCTGCCGATCTCGTGCACGAGCTTGCCCACACCGGTAACCCGTCCCCGACCGAACCGGACCTGCTGCGCGGCAGAGGTGTGGGTCCACTCCGGAGACGTCACGCTTCTCCTCGCTTTCGCAACGCGGTCTTCAGGATCTTGCCCGTGCCGCTCTTGGGCAGCTCGGAGACGAAGTCGACGACCTTCGGTGCCTTGAAGTGGGCGAGCCGCCCGCGCACCCACTCGATCAACTCCTGCTCGTCGACGGACGCGCCGCCGCGGACGACGACGTACGCATGCGGTACCTCGCCCCACCGCGGGTCGGGCTGGGCCACGACCGCCGCTTCGAGCACGGCCGGGTGCGCCGACAGGGCCTTCTCCACCTGGACCGACGAGATGTTCTCGCCGCCGGACACGATGATGTCCTTCCGCCGGTCGACGATGGTGACGTAACCCTCGGCGTCGACGGTCGCGAGGTCGCCTGTGCGGAGCCAGCCACCGCGCAACGCCTCGGCCGTCTCGTCCGGCCTGCGCCAGTAACCCGCCATCACGTGGTTGGAGCGCACGCACACCTCCCCCACCGTCACTCCGTCGTCCGCCACCTCCCGATCGCGGTCGTCGAGCACGCGCAGGTCGACACCGATGTTGGGATGACCGGTCGACGCCCGGCGGGCGCGTCGCTCCCCCAGGGACAACCCGTCGTGCGCCCGTGTCGTGTTGGCCTTGGTCAGCTGCGGCGAAGCCTCGGTGAGCCCGTAACCGCTGATGACCTCGCACCCGAGCGCGTCCTCGAGCGCCGCGAGGAGCTCGGGGCCCGCCGCGGCCCCGCCCACCGTGACCTGGACGAGCGAGGAGGTGTCGTGGTGCGCGCGCGCCGGGCACTCGAGCAGCGCGACGGCCATGGTCGGCACGAGGTGGAGCCGGGTGACGCGCTCGGCCGCGATGAGCCGCAGCACCTCGCCGGCGTCGAAGCGCTCGAGCATCACGTGGCGGCCGCCGAGCACCGTCACCCAGTGCGGGGTACCCCAACCGTTCACGTGGAACAGCGGGATCGTGTGCAGCACGACGTCGCGGTGGTTGCCCCCCATCGACAGCGCGCTGTCGATCGCGTGGGTGGCCAGCGCCCGATGCGTGAGCATGGCGCCCTTGGGGTCGCCCGTCGACCCGCTCGTGTAGAAGAGCTCGCAGACCGCGTCCTCGTCGATCGGCCCCGGGTCGAAGCGCGCCCCGGGCGCGGCGACGAGCGCGGCCTCGTAATCGGGGCCGACGTCGAGGCGCGTCCGGGACGGGAGCGCTTCCGCGAGCGCCGCGAACCTGGGGTGCACGACGAGCAGTGCCGCCTCGCAGTCGTCGAGCACGAAGGCGAGCTCGGCCGCCGCCATGCGCACGTTGAGCGGCGTGAGCACGCAGCCGGCGAGCACCACCCCGTAGTACGCCTCGAGCATCTCCACCGTGTTGTCGCACAGGTACGCGACCCGGTCGCCGGGGCCACAACCCAGCTCGCTCCGCAGCACGTGCGCGAGGCGGTGGGCGCGTGCCGCGAGATCGCCGTAGGTGTACCGCCGCTCGCCGTCGACGACGGCCTCGAGCGGACCGAACAGGCGGCGGGCCCGCTCGAGGAAGTCGAGGGGCGTGAGCGGCACGATCATTCGGCGTCGGACCCTACGCGATGCTCAGAGGACGGCCGTGGCGCCTTCGGCGCCCAGTTGCACGAGACGCAGCCGCCCCCCGTCGTTCTCGAGCACGGTCCGCGAGCAATTGTCGGGGCGGAAGCACACGAGGCGGTCGTCACCGGAGGCGGCGCCGACGGCCGCGTTGATGCCGAAGAAGTGGGTGACCACGACGGTTGCGACGTCGAGCGCGCCGATGGCGGCGAGCAACTGGGCGCGCCAGCGCAGCAACGCGTCGTCCTGCTCGGCCCATCGCCCCGCGTAGATGCTCCGGAGCCACGCCCCGCGCCCGGGGAGGTCGTCGACCGGCGCCCGGATCTCGCCGACGGCGGGCTCGACGTCGGCCACGACGCCCCACACCCGCTCGAGCGCGGCGGCTGTCTCGCGCGTGCGTCGCATCGGCGAGACGACGACCGGGAGAGGCCCGTCGGGCGCGAGGGCCGCGGCCATGGCCGCTGCCTGTTCCCGGCCGTCAGCGTCGAGCGCGGGGTCGGCATCCGCGTCCCACGCGGCGGCAGCGCGACCGTGCCGCACGAGGACCAGCCGGCTCAGCTGCGCGCCTCCGCTGCGCTCGGCTTCTGAGAGGCGCGGTGCTCGCTCGTCACATGGGAGCTACGCGCCTCCGCTGCGCT